>Ga0116227_10000388_pt1 | contig 83693 bp, 55 predicted proteins | sample S1TSphgellanicum_FD_89693 | JGI IMG/M metagenome (GOLD analysis project Ga0116227, IMG submission 89693) | Host-associated microbial communities from peat moss isolated from Minnesota, USA - S1T2_Fb - Sphagnum magellanicum MG | ecosystem: Host-associated > Plants > Peat moss > Unclassified... | reverse complement strand
TGCTTGTTTGTAAATGCCATTTGCAGCTGTGGGTCGTTGTGCAGTTTCTCTTTTGCTGTTGTCCCTGTCCCTTCTCCTATTGTTGAGTGTTGCATCTTCTCCACAGTTTCAAGCTTGCTGACATCCCGGATTTTGTTTTCCCTTCTTAAGAATTCTCCTTTTGTTTGTCAAATTTCACTATAATTTGAAGCTAAGCTTGTGATGATGATGATGCTGATGATTCTTCTTCTTCTCTCCTCTTTTCTTCGTTGTTCCCTACTCTCTCTCCATCGCCGAACATCAATCTTCGCGCTATTCCTCCTCCAAATCTAATATTGCTGTCACTCCGTCTGTCTACGTGCTGCTGCTCCGAGGTCCTCTTCCAAATCTACTGCTACTGCTGCTCCGTCTGTCTCCGTGCTGTTGCTCCGAGGTCGCTTGCTTCCTGACAATTTCTTCTTTGGAAACGTGACTTACATACACAATCAAAAAGCTTTCCCTCTCTTTCCTTTAGCTTCTGCTTCTTCTCCTTCCTCCTCGCTCCTCCTCTTCTTCTTCTTCTTCTTCGGCTCTCCACTGCTTGCTGCCCCGGTAGTTTCTACACTTGAATTGACAGACACCCAAAGACAAAAAAACAAACAAAACAAGCAAAAGCTCAATTCAGCTTATGAGCTTGATGGGTGTGAAGGAAACGTAGCAAGCAAAGATTCTGTGTTGAGTGCTATGATGATGATGAGGGAACAACAACAACAACAAAAACAACAGCAGCAGTTTGATACTTAATGATAAAGAAGAAGATGAGATTCTCCTTCTTTCCTTGTGAAGATGCAGCTGCAGCTTGTCAAAGATCCTTTTCAAAGCTCCACGGAAGTCCACACACATGGAAGGAAACTGGGGTTCCTTTTTGTCCACTTTCACTAAAAGGAAGCTGGGGTTCCTTTTGTCAGCTTTCACTAAAAGGAAGCTGGAGTTCCTTTTGTCAACTTTCACTAAAAACTTTCAGAAAAAGCTAAGCTATTCCTGGCTATGAGGCAGCACGCACTGACTCTCTCCCACTCACCATGGCCCAAATGTCTAGGCGGCAGCTTGGCTATTTACTTTTGAGGAATCTGGCAGTACCTACCCTATAGCCTTGGCTCACTTTCGTCATTGACAAAACCAATGGTACTTATTAGGCCCACTTCAGACGAGGGTCCAGGGTCCGAATTCCTAGGAACCGATTTGGATTGATTTGAAGCAAATTGAAACCTTGAGTTGGACTGTACCTTGGTCCCTAGCTTGATTCTTGGTTCTCCAGATCAGGAGCTCTCCTTTTAGCACTGTTTTTAGGTCCCTACCAATTGACTTTCTCTCCAAAACAGGTGCCATGTAGGTTTAGCCTCAATTTGCCACTTTTTGGTCTTCGACCCTCGTCTAAAGGCCTTGAGACCAATTTCAACCTTTTGACCAATAAGATTGCTTGAATTCATTGGTCCCTGGACGTTGGACCCTCGTCTAAAGTCGCCCTTAATCAATTCCAGTGACCAGAATTTTCGAGGAACTGGTATATAAGTGGTTTTCTGTAATCTTTGGTAGGCTCCTTATTTGTAAAATTTCAAAATTTATAATTTTTCATATGGTCGTGTCCCTGGACAATTCCAGAGATGATTCCAGTCGGAATTAAACACTTTCAAGCAGTTATGATGGTCTCATTTTGAGAGCAAATTGCACTCTTCTATTCTCTTCTTGTTGTTTGATGTTTGCACTCACTCTTTTCTTACTACTGTTTGCTGCTTGTTGGAAGAAGAGAGATCAGAGCGAGAGAGTTGTTGCGATGTAATGTTTTTCTTAAGAAATATGGATTGGCGGTAGAGTAGAGGAGGCGGTGGTGGAGCTATGGAATAACAGGACCAGTCCCAGCCCAAGCCCCAGGCAGCCGAATGTGCAGAGCTTGTTTTCTTGCTCTTTCTTTTTTCTTCTTGAGAGTTCTTTTTCTTATTTATTTTTTTTCTTTTTGTTTTTTTGTGTGCTTTTTTCACTTTTTTCGTTTTTTTTTTTTTCCTGTAGTACAAGGAGGGCATAAATTGATTCATGGTGGTGGTGGTAATATTGTAATAGTAGGAGGAGTACCTCTTGAATAAGGAATCTCCTCCTCCTCCCTTACTAAAACTAACAGGCTATAGACATTCACCATTTTGGTTAACTTTTTTTTGAACTTGCATAGTTTTGTAGCATGGTGCACAAGGTGACACCTATATTTGTTCATGCAACATTTTTTTGGTTTTGTGTAGCATTTTGTCTGAATGTATGCAAGGTTGTATGTCAATAATTTATAAAATAAAATTTTAATTTTGTTATTTAAAATTTTTTTGCTTGTGTTTAGGATGGTCAAAGGATACCATTAAAATTTTAGCTTAGTTCCTACTATAATATTTTTTATACATCACCTCTTTTGGTGAAAAGTGGTTCACCTTTTGAGTGTTTTCACCTTTTAGGCAAGAAAAGATGGATTTAAAAAAAAAATCCACTAACACTCTCTAGCCATGGAAAAAGGTTTTAGATTAATCCAAGCCTATATAATGTTGCGTTTGAAAATTTTGTAATTAAATAGTAATGTTACTAAAGTTTTAAAGGAGAAATAGTTGAATGAATGTGAAGATATTAACATTTTTAATGTAAAAAAAATGAAAATGTGAGTTAATATTAATCAACTAAAAAAGTGAGAATCATTTAAAGCTAAAGGTAAAGTTTAATTAATTCTTAAAATTTACTTTAATGATCATTCTATTTTCAAAAAAATAAAAATTTAAATTCTTATTTATAATCATTTAAAAAATGTAACAAGTTATATTGAGCTTCAATTGAAAGGGAAATTTTTGAAGTGTATGTGAGAAAGATGTAAGAAGAATGGTAAAAAATGTGAAGAATTATCAATTTAACAATCAATTTCATAAAAATAAAAAATCAATGAAATTATTATTTATTTGATTTTTTAAAACGTGAAAATTTATATTTAGCTTACTTTGAAAATGAAGTTTAAAAAAAGTATGTGAGAAAAAGATAAAAATAATAATAAATGAGATGGAGGTTTTGAAAAGGTATTTGAAAAATAGTTGAAAAAATGAAAATAATTGTAAAGTTAATGTGCCTTTTCATATCCAGTTCGCTTAAGTCGGTAGGAGAAAGCAATGGAGAATAAATTTTGGACTAGGCATACAAAACTATGTCTAGACCTATCAACTTCCTTTTCCTTTACATTGTAGAATAAGAATGGAATGGGTGTGGACAATTATTTTATGCCAGCCTCCTTATCTTCTAGTTCAATAGAACAACAATGGAGTGGGTGCACAATTTCTCTAGACCAACACTCTCCTTCTTGATGTTGTTTTCCTCTCCATAACAAATATGGCTCAGTGAGTGGGCAATTCATTAGATTGTTGCATTTAACAGTCCAAAAGAATGAATCAATTTCTGAGCATTTATCATGTACCTAATTAATTGTAAATTTTGTTGATTACCTTGAACATGGGTGTGCTTAATTAAATTTGGAATAATTTCTGAAAATTTTAATACCTTCAAGCACATCATCCATCATCACATGAATAAATTCAAAGTTGTGGGCTATATCATGTTGTTAGATAATATATGAATGACATCCAAGGTCAAACAAATTATGGCACAATCAAAATTGTCCTGTTGTGTTGTTACAAGTTATAAATTATGAACAACCCCTGAGGTCAAACAAATGGCACACAAATGATCATATGACAATTCATGCCATGTCATGTGATTTATGGATGAATAATTATATGGGTTCACAAATTTGATAATTTCAAAAAGATTTGAATATATGTAATTTATTTTCAAATGGAGGCAATGTGATCTTAATGTCATTAATTTATATTGATATTTAAAGGAACAATAAGTGGAAGTTTGCATGTTAACTTGTAAACTCATGGGGTCACTACAGGTCAAAATAAGTTTTCAGGGTGGCCTTTTCCATTTACCTCTTCCCATACCCTCTTCCATAACATACAACTAGAGAGTGCGGAGTGTGATGCTGGCTCAAGTGTGAACAAGATCCTGATGATAAAGTTCAATTGTGAAAAAAAACATTTTAATTTTAAATTAATTTTCAGTGATTAGAATTACCCAAAATTCAATATCTCCCTCAACTTAGGTCTAAAATTGATGAAACCACCTCCAAGATATCCCACTCATCACATACTTTCCAACAGTTCCAAGAACTTGCCACAATTTCTTTTTCTTTTTTAAAAAACTTTTATTGAATTTTCTCCTGACAAAATTGTTCAATATTCAATTACTCTTGCATGGTGTCTCTAAAGATATAAACATTTCAAAACCACCTTGATGCACCTCTAATCATCAAGAGTTTCCTAATTGTATCAAAAGCACACTTGGGGGAGGGGGGGGATATGGGTTGGGAAATCTCAACACCTTCCTTAATATATACAATGATGTTAATATAATTGGTGTGGACAATACTCACGCTCACATACAAATTAAACATCCTCTCTATCTAATACAATTCAGAACACTAACTAAAAACTTCAGTTCAAAAGAAATACAAATGTGAGAATCCATATTTAATTTAGCTGAAGCTTGTTATAAATTAACTCAAGTAATTAAGCTAGAAAAATTCATGCATAACCCAAATTTGCAAAGTGGGTCTTAGGTAAACTACTTTTTAAAAAACTCCAAAAGAATGAGAGATGTAAACACAACAGATATAATATATTTTCACATGTGCAAAATGTCTCAAAATTGGAGATATAAGTCTGAAAAACCCCCCCACATGGCAATCTCTATATCAATGTTTTATGCAAATGTACTTGATGCATACCTATGAAAAACCAACTGTAATAACTAATTTGAAATGCAACTTGTAGTTAATTACAGTGCTAATTCACAAGGCCTCAACATCAACATTGTCATAGGTTTAAGACAATTCTACCCATGATCATGTAATTGTGCACACCAATTTTCACTTCCAATAGATGGATCACATGTATAACTGAATTAACGAGATTCATATTGTGCAGCAGCACAGCAGTAGCAGCATTCTTCTTCTTCTTCTTCAAGTCTTCTTCTTGATCTGGATCACAGTTTGATGGGTCTAGTGATTGCAACTTCAAACAGATTCGTGTCAAGGGCATTCTGGTGGAACCTGCAGCAATCACCAACTTCCAACTTACAGTCCTTCACAAACTGAGACCACCCATCACAAATGCTTGATGTGCCTGCTGTAGGTCTCAAGACTACTGGCCAGTCTAACAGCTTATGATGCTGTGCAACAGCACCAGCAGCAACGTCTGACTGTGAAGAAGAAGCTGCATAGTTATGTCCATCAAGTGCCACTGTTGCTCTTAAAATCAAAGAAAAAGCTTCTTTTGGCAGGTGCTTGTTAATGACCTCTGGAAGCACCTGAAAAAAAACACACACACATTCAATCCAATAAAACATTGAAGGAAAACAAAAGGAAGGAAAAAAAAAAAAACAGATAGAAATCAATAAAGTTGTAGAATAAATTTGAATTACTTGAAATCAATATACAGTTTTAATAAAATAGTGACATTATACAAATTGATTATAATAACTGATGATCAAAGCTGAGCTCTTGGAGTTTGATAAGTAAAATTGCAGAATGTGTCCAGCATATCTAGTGTTTACAATAGGGTAAGACAATTATCTATGACGAAGCACTGCAGAGTTGAATCATCTCTTGAACATGCAAATTACGTGATACAATTTGCATCAAACAAAAAAACTGTGATGATGAGGAAGGGAAATATAATATTCTACTCACAAGCTGCACCTCCTGCTGCTGCTGATGATTTCCCGCATCACTACAATCCACGGAAAACTTGCAATCCACAGCAAACTTGGTTAGGGTAACCCAAAAATCTGGAACTTTGCCTAGCACTACTGCAACAGCAGCTACGGCTGGAGCATTCCTCGACCGGCCGGGGATCTGCACTGCTAGTGCAGTGCGATTTGCAACTTCCTGCTCCTGACCTGCGTGAAGAAGAGGAGCAGTTGCTGCAGGCAGCAGTAGATCACCATCATGTAAACAAAAATCAATCCTATACATAATTATCAAAGCTCATTTTTTAACAAATGAGGCGAATTGTTGTGTAGTTATTAAGATAGAAAACTGAAACCAATATTCAGGATCTCTTGTATAAATTTTACAGAGCTCTGGATGGACTGCATGCATGCATGTAAATGGACAGTATGGGATGTATGATTCCGCATCTGCCAAATTGTGTAATTGAAAATCCTGGAAATTCACATTTTCGAGACAAGTACAGAATTCATGAGCACATAGTAACATGAAAAGATAGGGAAATACAAAGTCCAGGAGCAGCTGTTGGAATCGGATGATTCATGAAAAGCTGCAAGAGCTCTAAGAGAAGGAAGTGAATGTAGTACTTACATAAGGACACATCGCCCGGCGAAAATGGTAATGGTCGGCCTGGATGAAAGAGCGTCGATATTACTGACTGCTGCGCCTGAGCTGCTGTAGGACCCAAGATCTCAGGGAGAGTAGGAGGACCCATCGAACTCATCATCATCGATGGAGGAGGAGGAGAAGGACCCATCGTGCCCATGATTGCACTAGCAGGATGACCCATGATCGTGGCGTTGCTGATGGTGGTGGTCGCTGGACTACAGTTCTGATGAGGTCGACCCTTGTAAGATTCAGTAGTAGTGTAGGGCACGCGCGGCAACACGATGGGCATCTCTGATGATGATGCAGATCGGGTCATGATCAATTGCCGCCTGTATGATCGCGCAGCCGCTGCTCTTGCGTCTGCCTTCAAAGCCTCCAGTTGCGCGGTGCCGTGATTCGGCTCGGCCAGTCGGGGATGTTCTTGCAGAGAAGCTCTGGAGGATACCGGCAGCATGGCTGTGCCTGTTGATCCAATGATCGGAGGAGGCGCAGCTGGTGATGGTCTGGAAAACGCTGATGCAACCAGCTGCAGCACTCCACCGCGAGACTCCACGCGGTATCGAAATTCATTGCTACTTCGCCGCGGGACTTCAACGGGGATGTGGCAGCTTATAGGATATGTTGCTGCAACAGCTGGTCGCTGGCGTTGCAGTTTCTTAGCTCTAGAATGTAGGAAGGTCCTCCCTTGCACGTCAACATTATGCAGGTGGCCGTTCCCAAGGCGTAACTCTAAGTTGGGTTCTTCATGATCAGTTTGCAGCTGCTGCAAGTGCTTTCCATAAACTGCTTTCCCTGATCTTTTGGAAGGAATGGCATGAGCTTGATCAGCCTCCCTCACAGCTGTGGCAAGAGTTTGGTGATTAAACAGCTTCTCGGCAGACGAAGACATCTTGTATCTTTTCAGTCCATGGTTTGCCGGATTTATGGCAACATCCTGCTGTTGCAGATTATGAACCTCATGTTGAATCTCCTCCGCACACGACGACACCTGAACCACCAGATCCGTGAAGGTCGGCGCGCGAACAGTTTGTTGAAAGGTTAACTTCGACTGATCTGCAGCAGGCTCCTCGAATGATCTGTTTCTTGACGGCTGCATACCATAAGCGGCCTGCGGAGCTTTCATATAAGACGTAATCAACGGACTTTGCTGAACCGGCTGTAGGTCCACTGCAGCAGCAACAGGCGCCTTGAGTCTAGAATTCGTTCCAGCTGCTTCGGCCTCCATAGTACTGCAGGTCCCGCGAGGTGCTGCCGGTATTTGCCGAATTAAGTCCGCGGCATTCATGTATAAAACTGAAGAAGCAGGCATAGCAGCCTGCTCGTCCATAAACCTCCGAATGCGCTGAAAGTCCCACTCATCCGCCATTATTGTTGTTCTACTGTAGCTGTACTCCTTCACAAAAAGCTGCATGGGAAAGACAGGCCCAGATGATCATCATCAGTATTGCACATCCCATGGGAAGAAGCAGCGTCAGCTTCATGACTAGAACTGCAACAAGGCAGTTATAGAAGACGGCAGATCGGAAAGGACAACACTATACATGAGCAACAGCGAAAACAACCAATTACAAGCCATGAATAGAATGTGGCAGATCGGACGACAACAGCTGCTGCGCATGAGGATCGACAGCAGCGAAGAGCAATGCGTGCATTGAAGTAGGGGTCATATCGGCAACTGCAGAAGCAGAGCTCTCGCATCAAACCTTAAGAAGCCAATGAATTCTTTCTTTCTTTCTTCATTTGCAAAATGCCCTGCAAAGCAAAAGCTTCGATGTACCAGCTTTCTTTCTCCCCGTTCACGAAATGCCAGCCCTCCACTGGTCTGAACACGTCTATTGGTTTTCAGCTCCGCAACTCCCTCTTTCCTTTCCCTTCCGTTCCGTTTCCTTCCGCACCTGCTGCAAGTCGGATGGCGATGAGGCTGGGTCTATGACCTAGAAAAACAAAACACGCAAGAGAGAGAGAGATTGCACCAGGTGGTTTATAGCGACAGCAGAAGTCGACTTCCCGCGGCCGGCAGGTAGATGTAGATACCGCGCAGTAGTGCGCATGACGAGGCGGATTCCCCTCTCCAAGGTACGTAACCTGGAGGGTAGATGAATCACTATGGATGAATGGAAACTGTCTCTACAACTGTATCACTAAGTTGGCTCCTGTAGCAGTACGTGCTCATCATGACAATTGGATGAAAGGTAATTGTCAGTCAGAATTGTGGTGAAAGGGAAAGCAAGTGCAGGGGATTGATTCCTTGACGAAAGTCCCCACTAGATTATTCATCATGGACTAGTGGAAACTGTTTCTATCACTTTGGCACCCGCAGAAGTAGGCCTATACACGCACGCAGTACGTTTGTTCGAGAGCATCACACTATGAGAGCGAAAGCAAGATAAGAGCAGAGCAGTATGCATGTTTGAGATTATCAAAATTTGAAAGCGAAAGCAAGATAAGAGCAGAGCAGTGCGTATTTGAGAGCATCACAATTTGAGAGCAAAAGCAAGAGTAGAGCAGAGCAGTATGTTTGAGAGCATGGCAATTTGAAAGCTAGAGCAAGAGGGGTCTCTGTGATGAAAGAAGACCTGGATAGATTATTCACTATAGATGAAAAAAAACTATTTGTCTTACATTATGAAAGTCTTGGATGGACTAATTCACAACAGATGAATGAAAGCCGTTTCTATCAAATGGCTCCTGCAATAGATATATTTAAGTAGTAGGTGCACATGACAATGGAGAGCAAAAGAAACAAGGGATTCCCTGACGAGAGTCCCGGATAGATTGGTCACTAAGAGTCCTGGATGGTTTGGTCACTACTGATGAATGAAAACTATTTCTCTCAATTTGGCATTTCTAGACAAATCACGACCCTTGAAATTTAAAAAAATAAAACCCTGCAGTGCTTTTAACAACAAAAGCAAGATTCGAGCACAAATGAATGAAAACTCTTTCTTCAATTTTTGGCAATCATGTAGACAGACAGAAAGCCAAGATTAAAAAACCCGCCCATTATTATTAACCTTGAAACATAAACTAAATTACTAAGTTACAACAAAAAAAACTTCACATGAGTGAAAAACTGTTTATCCGAATTTATCAAAAAAATTTGACAGAATTAAAACACCATTTGAACATGTGACCTTTTAAGCAAGGAGAAGCAACATAAAATAAAAATCAAATTAATGTAATAATACACCCAATGGATTAAATATCAGTTAAGGTGATCATGGCTGTACATTAAGTACACACAACCCCTAGGCTTTAGTTGCTGCTCAAGTAAGTGTGCATTAATTAATATGACCAATCCATCATTGAGTTAAGTAGATGCCATTTAAGTCACTTTCAAACCTCCATCTGTATATATAGCTCCTGCTGCCTAAAATTTCTTTGTGTGGTTTAAACCCCTAAGCTAACTTAGCAGTCGCTAAGAGATTCTTAGAGACATTTAAAGTAGTTATTCTTACAATCTGCTTTCAAAAAAGTCTATTCTTCTTACAAATCTTCTGAGTTTGGTATGGTGGAATTTCACTCAGTGGAATTCTTCCAAATGGGATTATTTTCCCGCTGCTGACTTGTGGAGCCTTCTGAGTTTTTCGGATTAATTTTCAGCATGCAATGTTTATGGTTTGTAGTCTAAATTTAGGGGCACAGTGCCTAGCTTGAGGAATATTTTCTGAAAATTGAAATGTTAAAGCTTAGACCCAAATAATTAGATAGATAATTGGTTGGATGAAATTTTCCTTGGGGTTCCATTGTTGTTTTCTTCCTTGTTTTGAAAGCCAATTTTTTTTTCATGCCTGGGTTTTTGGTGGGGCCTTGAAGACTTGATCTAGGGTGTTTGGTATAGTTTTCTAATATGGGTGCAAAAATGAGAGCCCATGGATATATTTATAGTACGTTTTGTATTAGCTGAGACTTGTTTCAGAGGGCCTCCCCTAATTTCAGGGTCATATCAATAGTGCAAGGGCATAAGCCCAAATATTATGGGAGCAGCCGTCCCCAAGCTCAAATACTGAAAGGTGGGAGGTGGAGATTCCCTTCAATTGTTCAAAACTGTAAGAGACCAATAGTGAATTACATACCAATGCCAGATTCCTGGGAAATAGTCATCACAATGGATCATTGTGGTTGATATTCGGTTTGTCGAATATTATTTATGTAATATTCGGCTTTCTGATATCCAGGTGTTATCTTAGATATAACCATCTTGATATGTGGATTGGGTATAAAATTCAAGTTTGGATCAAGATATCAAGTTAAAAATTAGGGTTGGTTAATAATGAAGTTAAGTTGTTAAGTTAGTAAGTGATTAGGTTAGGGGAAAAAAAAAGTTACAACCTTCACAACTTAACATCTTTGCCAGGAAAAAAATAAAAAGGTCACAATTGGTCTTTCTAATTTTTTTTCATTTTTTTTTTCTTCTTCTTCTTTTCTTTTTCCTTATTGTACTCTCAAACCTTGCTCACCCCTTCCATGCCCTCTTGCAAATTCTTGCAGCATTTGAAGTGAGGTTTTATTTTTCATTTTTTGCTTTCTCCTTTTTATGTGTGAATTTTGGGTGCACCCATCCAATTGATGGGTTGTTTTGAAGTCTACCCATCTACTTATTGGGTTTTTGTTAAAATATGAATGTTGGGTAACTGATTTAATCATGCATTTATATCAATTTTTTTTTTGAATTGTCATTTGCTTTTTTGTATCATGAAGTTTCATATCATTATGAAATCACTATTACAAACCACCAAAATGTAACCATTTCATTTACAATTACATGCGATTTATAATCGTTTACAACTAGATTTGAGAATATTTGTAATTGCAAAATAAAATTTCAACTATTTTGATCATTCTCACAACTATGATGCAACTATTGAAAAACAAACTTCATCCTATTGGTTGGATCAATTTTACATTTGTTTTCATCCATTAATAAGTTGATATGTCCCATTAGTCGTAATAATCACCAAATTCGTTGCATTCTAAAAATATTTTACAATGACATAGGGGTGTATTTTCATGTATGTATTAAAATTATATATGTATATATTATGCATATGTATGTATATTGTTCATATAATGAATCTGAAAATTAATATTTCAACTTTGAAAATTATTAATTGATTTTAAGACTGAACATTTCAATTTTGAATATTGTTATTTGAATCTGAAAACAGATTTTTCATGTCTGAAATTTGATATTTACATTTCAAAAATTTATTTGATCTAAAAATTGATATTTGAATTTTAAATTATTATTTCGAATATAAAAATTACTATTCCAATTCAAAAATAATAATTTGCATCTAAAAATCGACATTTTGATTTTAAATATTTTTATTTGAACTTGAAATTTGATATTTGACTTCTGAATTTTTAAATTTAAATTTTAAGAACTTATTTAACTTGAAAATTGAAATTTGAATTCCAAATTATTATTTTGGATTCTCAAAATTAATATTTCAATTCAATTTTTTTTAATTGACTCCTAAAATGGACATTTTATTTTAGAATATTATTATTTTGAGTCTGAAAATTGACATTTCAATTCTGAAATTTGTTTTCCAACTTCATTAAAATTATTTGACCTAAAACTTGAGATTTGAATTTTGAATTACTATTTTGGAATCTTCAATTTATATTTTAATTCAAAAAATTATTGATTGAGTTTGAAGGGTTTTTTCTACTAGTGTTATCCATAATAAATGACTTTTATAAATAATTTCAAATAATTATGTTTATTAATTATAAGTTACAGTATATAATTATTGTTATAACATAAATTTTTATATTATATAATTTATATTCTTATATTAAAAGAAAATAATTAATGCAATTAATGTTACAATATTTTTAAATCATTGCAATTATTTCAGATGAGAGTTAATTAGTATGTGGATAATCATTTTTTAATTGAACCTAATTATTTGTAATCTGTAATTTATAACTTTAAACTGAATTAAAATTTTGTAAAAATTATAGTGTAGTAAAAATAATTATTTTAATGATTTGAATTTGACCAATTATTATTCAATTTTTTATTTTTTCTTTTAAAAATTCGGTGATTAATCATTTATGATAATTATTTTATACTAATTTTACAGTAATTATGAAAATTAATGTTATGTTTAGCAAATTATTTTATTTACAAGTAATAATTACCAAGAGAAAAAAAATGTTTGACCGATAATAATTTTTACAACAATAAATATAATTATATATAGTAAGTAATGAAATTAATTGAATTTTTTAAATTCGTGTAAGAATTTATTTTCTAATAGCAATTGTTAGACCATTATTTATAATTTTAAAATAAATATTTAAATATTTACATTACAGTCATTAAAATTATTTTACAATAATTATATTATCTATATTTTGATCAGATTCTAAAAAATAATAAATTTAAAAAAATATTTTAGTTATTTGATCATCTATGAGTTATGTATTAATAACTTGTGAAAATCTAGATAACTAGTTTGTACATATTAAGAAATTGTTACTTATTTAAGTAATTCATAATGAGTATTGAATATTTGTAAAGTATAGTTTGTAGTTTAAATATATGTAAACTTAATTGTTATTAATTAAATAAATATTTAATTATTTAATGAACCATGTACTTGAATTGTTTAAAAATTTAAAAAGTAAGAAAATAAGGCATTAAGAAAGTTTTGGAAGTATAATTTAATTTGTGAGGAAGTTGCAATTTCAAAACTTATCTCATATTGTTTGTTCCTATTTTGAACATTCTATAAACAAGGGGGTGTGGTCATTCATCTTCACATTAAAAAATTTGTGCACATGGGATGAACAAATCAAAAGGCTCAACCCAAAAAATAAAATAAAATTATGCACAATGATAAAGTACTTACCTTACCAACCTACTTATCCATTTAATTAAGTAGGTTCCTAATTTGACCTATGCACCTAGGTTGACTTATGTACCTACCTACTATAGTACCTAGCTATATGAATATTTATTTAACCTAGGAAAGTAAAACCCACCTACCCACCTAAGTAAGTAGGTAGGTATGTAACTTACGTTTGTAAGCATTTCCTTATGTACATACCTAGGTACCTACCAACCTAATATTAATATTTTTATTAAATTCCACATGGCATATGTACATTGGGCCACGTGTCATAACACAAGATCATCTAAACATTTGAATTGAACATCTTAGATTTTTTCAAAATAATGATAAATATTATATTTTAAATAATCAAATATTGGGACACGTGGCAACACATCATTTGCTCTCAATTGTGATTAAAATAGTTGAATTGTAGTCACATGTGACAATACATATAAAATGAAATCAAAAGAAGAATTTGTATTTCTTGATTTTTTTTTTTCCATCCAATACCTTTTGTCATTTGCAATTAATTTATCGCATGCAACTTATCTTAGATGACTAAGGAGATTTTAATCACAAAATGTCGCTTGTAACTAAAATTAGTCACAAAAACTAGTAAAAAATTCATATGAATGTAAAAAAAAATCATATGACTAATTTTTCAAATGAAGTTTTTTGATAAACATATAAATAATTAGCTTTAGTTTTTTAATAAAATGAGATTCTTAAAATATTGATTAGAAAGATTATGCAAAAATTGATTAAAAAAAAAACTTCAATTTTAAAATAAATTAAAATTTTAATATAAATTCGTTTTTGGGATACATGGTATAGGGTTTTGTCTACCTACCTTACCAAGGTTATTATGTCCGGTTCACCACAATTATTATCGATGGTTGACTATCACAACATTTTTTTTTTCTAAAGTTGTTTTGAAAGGTTTAAAGTAGGCCACATCTAAAAGTTGAAGTGTGTGGGATGTATGGGAAGGTAAAGTTATCATGTTTAGCCCAAATGCTTGTGTTTGTTCAATTGCTTTTAAGGTGACATTTGATCCATGCCCATCTAAGATTAGCAAATTCCTATTGGTAAGGGAAATTCCACCTTGTACCAACCTCTTGAAAAAAAACAAGAATTCTTTGAAAAGAAAAATTGGTCATCTTTGCTTTTCTGATTATGCTTGTGTTCTAGACTTATAAGTAGTAAGTATTTGAATTTCTTAAATTTGTCTAAGAAGCAAAAAAATGTGCAAGGTTGAAATAAATTTATCAAATGCTTATGCTTTTAGTTGTTGAAAAGGAATAATGAAAGCACAGAAATGTTCGAAGTCATCCCAAACTAATGTCTAGTTTGTTGTCTCTATGCAAGTGTGTAAAACAAATTGTGATTTCTTGGAATTTCACAAAACCTACTTTTCTTGTGATTCTTTATATTATATCTAGGAACTAGATAATTTTGCACCTAGTGGTAGTATAAAAACTTTTTGAAATTGTGATTGTAAAGTTCATCTATTGTAATTCTTATTATTTGCCCTTCTGAGATCACCCCTAAATCTTGTTTGTGTGATTGTTCTAGTTCTTGTGTTTTTTTAAAACTATTATGAGGTTTAATCTATGCTACTCTAGGTTTTGCAACTCTTTCTTAATTATTATAAAATCTGATTTGTTTTCATTTAGCTTTTGTGACCTTTTTTTTTCAACAATTATGAATTCTGATGTTCTAGTTATATTTTGACTACTTGAAGTTCTAATCTATAAACTTTAGTTATACTTTGATATTTCGTGTTTTTTGCTGTAATCCATATGCTTTCAAAGTTTTTATCAAAAATTTGAGGCTCACACTACTTGGAAAGCCTAACATGTTAACAAAATGGAGAGAAATAAGTTGAAAATATCTTGCTTGTATCCATGGTAAGCTCAAGACCCTTGAATTTGGTGTTGTTTTTTTGGTGAGAATGTAATGTGCCCAAAATTGAAGGGAAATTCAAAGTTTTCACTCCTTTAATGTGTTGATTTGAAGATCCATGGGTTTTTGGCAATTCTTAATTTGTGATGTCCTCCTATGCAGTAGAATATAGTTAGGACAATTACATTTATGATAATTGTGTGATGTTTAATGTGACACATAGACCCAATCACCAAACTATGTTTCTCCAACCTAAACTTGGGGTTTTATAAAACCATTTTAACTCATTCCCTAAACCAAACACTCCACCTTTTGTCCCTTGCCTATGGATATTTTGTTCTCCACATTTATTTTTGTTCAAGTGAATGCCCATCACCAACCTTTCATTTGCCACCCCTAACTTGGATCTATGTAAAACCAGCCCATGTAATTTGCATAACTAAACATTAAAAGTACAACCCATATTGCCCCCTTGACTATTGATATTCAGTTTTTCCTCATTTTCCTAATCATCTGACTACCCATCACCAAACACTATTACACTCTAAAGCAACCAGAAAGTGTGCATATACACCCAATTTATCCCTATGGCTGAACATAAAAACATATCCTTATCAGAGCTGGGAAAATTTCAGAGCACAAAATGCTCACAACCAAGTATTTGGTCATAAGTGAGATATATTTTGTTCTACAATAACCCCCTTTGAACTATATGGGTATTTGGTCATCGATCAGTGTTTGGTGATGGGCAAGCTCACCATAAACCCTTGGTTCTCAATTTTTTGAAAAAATTCAAAAACCTGTCTTTCTAATTGCCGGTTCTTTGCTGTTTCTTTCATGAAAACTGCCAGTTTTTTCATGTTTCTGAAATGACCAATGATTCTGTATCTATCTTTTTCTCAAAAAACGGAACCAGTGACTCTTTGATTCTAGAATTTTTTAAAAATCAAAACTATCAATTATTTTAAAAACCATCCACATGTATCTATTACCTACCTACCTGGTAGTCACAAAGTGCATTACTTAACTACATATTAATTATTAACCACCTACCCTCACTACCTGCTTACTTATGATGATTAGCTATGTAATTGTTAACTACCCAGTAGTGTGAGCTGGAAGGAGAAGGGTCATAAGAGCATCCCCCAGGCTCAATATGTGACCCTGCACATTAAAATCAGATGAAGAAAAGTCAAAATATGTTGGTTTAGCTCAGCAAATTGGTTTTGTTCCTGCAAACATGTACAGTTTGCTGAGGCTGGTAAAAGGCGCAGCAAAGCTGTGCACATACTAGAGAAGAGTGTAATAAATATGATCTGACCAGTGCTCCCTGTTTTTGATTGGCCAAAGATAGTGATTGGTCCAGGTGGTTTGATATGAGTAGTTTCCACATATTTGTAGTCTCCCTTTCACTTTTGTGGTTGGGTTTGCAAAGAAGTAAATAACTAAACTTGAATGTGAGAAACATTTTTGCAGGGTCACATACTAAGCACTGGTGGGGATGCTCCAATGGATGGTGAACAATTGGGTGCAGGGTCACAGAATCCCTCATTTTGGAAATGCCCCACTCCTGGGACCTTAGCTCTACAAATTAAACCTAACTGTTGGATTTAGGCTAAAATCTCATTAAATTGTGGATGAACTCACAAGAAGAACAGAACAAGAGGCAATGATAATAAAATACATATAACCACACACAAACATTATAATATATACATAGAGCAGCTCCAACCATACCCACAAGTGAGGTGAGTATAAGTATATACTCAGATATAAAACCAACAGGTATTGTGCTGTTTCAAAGAACCACCCAACTCTGGTCAAAACCTCAATGTACTATCTCAACAGAAAGATGTGATGGGCTTTCTTTTAAATCCAGAAACTGGAATTAGTACAAAAAATCTCAATGAAAGGAGGTGATGGCTTTTGAAAATCTTTCCTTGATGATAACTGCATCATTGCCAGTCTCATGGGATTCACTATGATAAGTGGATTACTTTACAATGAGAAACTGAGTTTCCAGTTGCTGAAGTGTTTTCAAATGCAAATCAAACACATTTGAAGGTAATGGAGGGCACACTGGTCATTGATAATCCTTGTCTTGTAGATCCAAATTGATTTAGATATGTCCTCATCAGCTGTTGAAAAGAGAAGATCCAGAACACGTGCATTAGTGACAGTTTGCCAAGGATGAAAAAATGATGAACAACTGGCATCTTCAGTTGTTGCCAAGAGGATGGAATTCTTGTTTCTATATCTTGGTCCTCTTTCTTGATTTTAGGATTTTGAGATCACTTGGACATGCCAGATCAACTCACTAGTTGAGGTCTTGAGAACACCAGAACAGAGGATACATTACCCAAGGCAGAAGCAGCAGATTCAACATGCTGCAATAAATAGTCATAGATCTTCTTCTTTAATCTGGCTTTGGTGTCCACTAATTTGGTATTGAGCACTGCATTCTCCACCACACTCAACTGATCTAGCCAGTCATTCACTCTTTTCAGTTGTGATAATATGCCTGCAACATGACAGTTTTCTTGTTGACTAATAACTTTATCTGCCCTCTCCTCATAGCCTTTAGTTACAACCTGGAAGCCATTATCAAGAGCCCTCTCCATAAATTCAAGAAACCAACGTTGTGCTTCAGCCTCAAGCTGCTTTGCAAGCTCTGCTGTCTCAGTCACACCCTTTCCCTTAACCCAGGGGGAGCCAAGAGGTGCTTTTATGTCCTTTGCCTGCATTTCAGGTGTGATCTTACTTGTAGCTTTTGCACTCATCTTCACAAGGCCCACCCTGCTACCACTGCGCTGGGTCTGCACTGTTACCTTCATTGGAGATTGTGGTCTCAACTCTGCAGTATCTTGCCTCCTCTCATTTCCAATTTGTGTCACAGACAACAAGGCTGCCCTGGATGCAGTTGAAAATGGGGTTGCTGATGAACTCCTTGTAGATAATGATGGTGACACACTACAGAGCCTTGGTGCCAAGCATGGTGCCCCATCCATGGGAATCATGAGTTGCTGGTTGCTGGACTTCTTAACAAAATTGTGAGCTCCACCTTCCTTGCTCTGTAGTGAGAAGGAAGCCAAGTCTGATAGCAAGGCTGCATTCACCCATCCAGCTGCACTGTGAGCCTTGTCTGCAACATCTTGGACCTTTCCAGTGGAGTTCTCTTTTGGAACTTCTGCTGCAGTATCCAAGTTATGCCTTACACTGGCCAGTGCCTCAGCCACTGCTGTAGCATGTTTGAGAGACTGGTGAAGGCTTAGAAACTGTTCTACAGACTGCTGAGGAAACTCTGTCTTTGCACATGAGCACAGCTCTGCAAACATACTGTTGACAAACAATTACAGTTATTCATCAGTGATAATGTAAGAAGCTGGCCACCTGGCAGGTTCTTTCTTCAAAAGAGTGCATCAAATGCAACAATTAGCTCCTACCCCTTTGTCTTATGAAATTCAATAAATACTAAACTTGATCTCAAGTCATTTCATTAGAAGCTAATTATTTGAGCTTGTGTTGAGATAGGAGAGTTGGGCAGATTGAGCTGCAGAATTTAAAAAAAAATCTAAGTCCTGTTTCTTGCCTGAGGCTTCGAAGTACACTCTCAGCTGCTGAAGCCTCTTGTAGAGCCTCAGCAGCAGCTACTGAAGCTGCATCTCTTGTTTGTAAAGCTTTCTGCAAAATTGCACAAAAAATGCCAATCCATCACATGGGAGTAACTGCAGCAAAGTTGAAAAGACCCCACTAAACAAGGTCACTGTAGAAATGTTAATTCACAGACTAACAATAGAGAATTCAGCCATGGAACAGAGTAAGAACAAATAAACAATACTAAGACTCTTGCTATGATGAGGAAAGCAGATCCTTATTATACATACAGGTGAGAACAGTTGTGGAGAATCATGTGCAGACTAATGCATTAGCAACACTATGACATTGTGACATGCATAATCATTTCCATGTTCTATGCATGTTCATTGTCTTCAACCAAAGACTCATTGAACCGTCTCTAGCTAGCAAGCCACTAGGCATGTAAATTGAAGCTTTTTGCAATGCTATTACCTTGCCCAATGATGCAAGTATTCCTGGAAGTGCACCCCAGGGGACACCAATATCTGTCAATTTTGAGACCAAAGACATCTCCTTGTTCCCAGTATGAGCTGGACTAAAATCTAGAGGTGTCACAGGTCCCTTTTGAGTGGCACCATTGTTAGCTTTGCCACTAAGTTTTCTGGGGTCTGTTTTTGGTAATGAAGGCCCCTCGTCCAATGATTCTCTTGAGCTGAAGTCATATAATCTCCTCGAACAAGAAACCTAAACAAGGCAGACAATAGTGGTGAGGAAGCCTATCAAATCCACCACCAAGCAAAGTACAACTGAAATCTTTCAAAAATTATCAAGGACCCTCCATAGTTTCATCATGACATAACCTGAACAGAAACTGCAAGAGCACATACAAATAGTGTCTCAGATTTCAGACCAAATGACAAAGAGACCATGCCATGAAACTGCAGGAGAAGAGAAGGGAGAAACACCAAACACGTGGAAACTAAGCACTGCAGTTTCTTGCTTGTTGAGTTGCTGTTAACACCATATAGAGCATTGACTATCACAATATTACCACCGACTTCCTAAGGTACTAGCAGTGACCATCTGCCAATTTCATAAATCATCCAACATACCAAATTTCTGTTGGAACACATAAGTAATGGGAAGACTGAGCTGTGATAATGGCTAGCTCACAAACATTAAAAGGAAATGAGAACTCAAAGAAAACCAAGCAGAGAAGGGGAGGGGAGAAATGCAAGAGTATGAAAGAAAGGACAAGAAAGAGAACATAATCTACCCTAATTTGACATCCCAAAGGATGAAACTTTCCTACCCATTCATCTAAACGAACTTAGGATCACAGTTATAGTTACACACACTCTTACAACCATCCTTGCAACGGAGTGCAACAGGGGATAAGAAATTGAAGAGTGTGCTTTGCCATATCCTGCCCATTGAAGGAGGCTGAATGGCAAAACATACAAACTGAGAACTGTTGTAGCTGTGATTCAAATGATTTGCACCTTGTGGAGACATAAAGGAGTGTGAGGGAGTAAAGTGCTTACAGTGGACCAAACACAAGCCTTCACTTGTTCTTTGGCTTGCTTTGGAGTGGTGCGATCTTTCCTGTCATTATTAGCACCATTACCTCCCTCCCAGCTTTTTCTTAAACACTTTGTAGTGCCAGTGATGATCTCTCCTGATCGGCATCCACCACCACCTATGGACCTTCTTTTGCTTGAATCTACCTCTTTTCCTGCACTGACAGATCTTTTTGAAGTTGGAAGGACTTCCAAAACCCTAGGAGAAGCTGCTTCTTTGTAAAGCGTCTTTCTATCTTCAGGGCATGCTGCTACCACATTCCCTGATAATAATACTCTGTCTCCAGGAAGCGTCCTCCTGCCTGGAAATAATGAAGACGCAGGAGATTGCAACTTGGGTGGTGGAGTGGACACTTTAGAGATACTGCTCTTAGGGGAGGAGCAAACTGGAAAAACCTTGGACTTCACTGGTCTTGACCTTGGTCGTGAGTTCGATCTCTCTTCGTCATTTTTCTTCTCCTCGACAGCGGAATTGGAACTTTGAGACAGCCTTCCTGTAAGCTGCTGCACTCCGAAGGCGTCTGACAATTTTTTGATAGTGTTCTCTGTTAGTAGGTCATGCATCTTGTCGTTCTTCACCTGCTGATTGACGTGCGCAGGCAAAGTAGTACTAGCGTTGCCTTGTGGCGCGTTTGAGAGCTTTAATCGAGTAGCTCCTGACTCTCCGGACCTGACTATAGCATTTTCTGTAGAGGATTGGTTCAACCTGCCACACAAGCTCCGAGAAAAACCTTCAAGATCGGCTCTGGTTATGGTGTCGGAGTTGCAGAGATCCGGGTGAATCAGATCAGGATGGATTGCTGCCGCAGAGTCGTCTCCATAGTTCTTAGCGGTAACGACGGTTGCAATGAGATCTTCAGGAGTTCCAACGCATTGATGTCTACCTGCAAGCGGCCTGACGCCTCTGAGGAGAGGAACCGGGGAGGCGGCTTCAAGCCTATCAACATGGATAAACTGCCCGAGCTGCAACTTGTCGCTGAATATGAGATCGTCGTGTTCCTCCGCCAGTGATACATACGTGGCGTGAGAAGAGTCCGAGACTTTGAGGTAGAAACCCTGGTTCGGCCACAGCTCACTTCCCGCAAGGGCAGGCACAATACTGATCACCTGCAACAGTGCAGACCGATGCTCTCCCGTGACCTTCACATCCGAGTTCATGTGCTGGAGAAGCTTCAAGAGAACACCAGGAGTTAAAGTCGCCATTAGGCCTTCTCCGACAAAGTACAAAACTCTTCTTCTCCGGAGTGAGTGCTTGGAAGATAAGGTGCCTAACAAACAATCCACCAATGTAGTTTTGGCCTAAAAATTTGAGAAGCCTCTGGTTTGGTCCTCGTTCTCACGGAGCCACAAGCTGCACTGTCCACAGCGTCCACTTCCTCTGCCTCCCAAAGCCACACGATCTCTACCTAGAAAGCGGTGCACATTTGAACGACATTTAGTACAAAACTTCTGGAGCAAGAAATCCGCAACAAAAGACGCTAGACCGAGTTGCATTATATCGTCTGAATGAGATAAAAATCAGGCATTACTCTCGTCCACAGTGAGCATTCAAAGAAAGATCGACCCCTACCGAGCGTCCAGCTCTATTGCCGATCTCGTAAAAAAAGCCAGAAAAACAAATAAACAATCAAACGCCGTTTTCCTGACAAACCAAACAAGATGATAGAAGAAGCATTCCTACAAATCGGAGAAAGAAATGGCCCGAGAGTAGCATCAGCAGCAGCAGCAGCAGCAGCAACAATAACAACAACGGGACTTCCATGGCGTCTGCCCTTCATCAAGCACCTTCAAACACGCGCAGAAATCGCTACAGAGATCCAGACTTGGAAAATTTTGGCTCAAACGAAACCTACTTTTTGCCACATCCGCCCTGCACCAACTGCCGATTATCGTCATCGCAAAAACCGCGAGGATTACTAGCAAATCTGAGCAGCAGCGGCGAGACAACAGCGTCACGACGCCGAGAGCAAGGAGACGACCTTCCCCCCGCGCGCTTCTTCGAACTCTACTCCTAGGAATCCTACACGTGTCCAGTCTAGGACCTACGAATAGGTAATCTACATATAGGCACTTATATATAGACCGATTGAATTTATTCAAATTGAAAAGGAAAAAAAACGGACCGTTGGGGAATTTTAATGTCCAGGTTTTCACGGTCTTGGGTAAAACTAACAGTTTTAGAGGGTACGAAGAGCATGTCCACCCCAAACATTGTTTGCAATCATGCATGCACACCAGTGCACCATCAAGGATGGATGATATGTGATCAGGAAAACAGTTTTCTGTTGGGTTCCAGTTCCCTAGCTAACCATGGTGGTTAGCTCAGTTGCTTTATTTACTACCTACCAACTAGGTAGGTAGTAAAAACAGCCCCTACCTACTATGTATAAACTATCTATTTACTTAGTAGTTCCCTATTTTTTTTTAACCTACCTGTTTATATGTTAGACCTACTTCTTATTGAATGGGTTACCAAGATGAAACCAGGTAGTAACTCAGTTGAGGATCATCCACAACTGAGTCATAACGGGCATCCAGTGGACGGTGCACTGGTGGGTGCTGGTTCACTGTGGCCCCTAAGCTAGACCAGTTCTCGTCCCCGTCACTTGGGTCACACAGGGTTTAGGGTTTCAGAAGTTCAATGTGCTCTTGCCGAGGGTCTGCATCGATTGCCGAGGGAGAGAGTGAAAGCGACACGCCCAACGTATACGGAGGAAGAACGGAGGATTATCTGGTCGCTACTTCACCTGGTGGAGTTGAAGGAAGCAGGATGAATACCTCTTCTACACTCAGTTGTGTTACTTTGAGTTGAGGAGTTGGTGTTTGTAGTTTTTTTTTTTTTCCGGGGAGGGGGAGGATCAGGGGGAAGATTAGAATTGTAAGATGTTACGTTGTCAATGAAACGTTCCGGGAATTGGCGTTCAAGTGAGAGGGTGTGAAGAAGTCGGGGGGGGGGCTTTTGTGCTATAATCTGTTAAAGAAGATCAGGTTCTAAAGATTTAGGGTTTGAAGACTTTGGTTTTGATGAATGGGGAGTTATGTGAACCACGTGATGAGGAATTAGGGTTTTTAGGAATCAGTGTTTTGAGGATTAAGTGGTACAAGAAATGAGTCTTAAGGTCTTCTCGTGTTACTGACAACTGCAGTAGCTAGTAGCAGAGTTGAGCTCGCTGATGTCACATCTCTTCGTAAGATCTGAAGCTGTAGAAGTCTATGTCGTAGGAAACAGAGTTCGGATGCGATTGCCTAACCTATGAGGAAAGAAGGAAGCTCTTGAGATTGATACGCCTCTGCTCTCCGGCACGCAACACCATGCCTGCCAAGGACCGAGTTTCGTATTTTTACGATGGTTAGTGCTGTTCCTAACTGTGATTCTAATTTCAAGAGCTTTGTAGCTGCTAGAACTCTTCCAGTGAAAAATGTCTTTGAAAGCTTGCAAATATTCATTCCAAATTGGTTCAAGGAAACATTTGACAGTGCAGGCGATGTTGGCAATGTTTATTATGGGCCCAATCATCCAATGAAGCCCCACCGGCTCTGCATGACGCACAGCCTTGTGCTTGCTTATGGCCTCCATGAGAAGATGGAGATTTATGTAAGCCTACTTTTGCATTTATCATTCTTTTTACTCCTCATCTCTTCTGGTACTACACATCCAATAAGCTTATGATATTTTCAGCAGAAAAAACACACTTTAAAGAGTAACATCAGTGAGATTATCTCCATTTTCCTCCTCTTTAGCATTGAACTGACTGCCTCTGTCACCATGTGCCGAGAGATTAGTTGTCTGAATGAAGCTGTCTGCTAAAGAGTTATGGTTGGGAGCAGAGACCGCACAAGGCTTATCCTGTGGAGTTAGCACAGTTCCATTCATCAGACTATGTAGAGTTTCTTCACAGGATAACTCCTGACTTGCAAGAAAAGTATGCAACAGAACTCCTGAGATGTGCGTTTCTTCTGCCTTTACCACTTATATTTTTCCCTTTACATAGGGCTCCAAGTTTGGTTGTGGATTTGGTTGATGCCCTTAGAATGTTGTGGATGTGGTTGTCATTTAGTTTGCTGTAACTCTTTTATGACAAAGGATTATTCAGCATATGGGTTTCTCTGTTTTGAGCCTGAATTGTGGTCATGCAGATAATATGGGAGAGGACTGCCCTGTTTTTGACAACCTGTTTGAGTTCTGTCAAATTTATGCTGGTGGCACAATTGGTCAGTCCAAAATGCTCTTCCCATTAGCTCATATCTTGTGAAAAATGTTCTTTTCCTTATATGAGAGCTGTCTCTGAAGGATTTCACATTTTTGAAGGAATGATTTGACTAAAGGTCATCATAGAAGGTGCACCATTATGTACTTACATTGGACAGTGGTATTGCAGATGCTGCACATCGCTTAAATCACAGGATGTGTGATATTGCCATCAACTGGGCCGGGGGGTTGCATCATGCCAAGAAGTGTGAAGCCTCAGGGTTTTGCTATGTGAATGACTTGGTTCTGGGGATTCTGGAGCTGCTTAAGTACCATGCACGGGTTCTCTACATAGATATTGATATTCACCATGGAGATGGTGTGGAGGAAGCATTTTACTTCACAGACAGGTATCTGTTTTCTATGCACCTGCAACCGTAAGTCTACTGTTGAAGATTTGACACATATGGTAAATAAACATTGAGGAAACCTCTGCATTGCTTATTTTCTTTCTTGTCTCTTGCTGATATGCTAAGTGTGGGTAAATGAGGGAAATTTTAGATGTTTCAATCATACAGATCAGCTATATGCTTTCCAGCTCACAGATTTTGGTGTTGTTGTGAGGTGCAGAGTCATGACAGTTAGTTTTCACAAGTTTGGTGATTACTTCTTCCCAGGGACAGGGGATGTCAAGGTGCGGTGTCTGACCTGGGGTTCTTAACCTCAGCAAGACTGTGGAAGTGATTTACTACTCATTCTTGAATTATTGTTTGTTGTTAGCTTGGTGACAACTGTGACAGACTGGCTTGTGTATGAAGTCTTGGAAAGCCAGATATTAACTTATTTGATTGTACTTAGTTGCACTTTGTTTGATAAGGCCTCTGTACTTGGTTTTAGCTGAGTTCTGCAGGAACTGGAGCCAAACTTCTGTGAATTGCTGATTTGCAGGATGTAGGTGAAAGAGAAGGGAAATTTTATGCTATAAATGTTCCACTCAAGGATGGCATTGACGATGCAAGCTTCACACGCATGTTCCGTGTTGTGAGTGAACTAACATATTTGAACCCCCAGCATTAGTTCAGATTGTCAAAGGGTGTGGATACATTTGAATTTCTGGCCAACAGCTAGTTTAGAAGTTTCTTCTAGCCAAAATAGTTTGTCAATGTGTCTGGCACGTTTGTGGATAATCTTGATGTCTTGTTTTCTCAGTCACAACTGATGCACCTGCATTTTCATCATTGGTGACAGATAATACAGAAAGTGGTGGAGCTTTATCAACCTGGTGCCATTGTGTTGCAATGTGGAGCAGATTCACTTGCAGGAGATCGTCTTGGCTGCTTCAATCTATCTGTTGATGGTACTGCCTTTTAACTCAACACTGGAAGTCTCAGAGGGCTTGTAGTTATTACTCACCAATTTGAGAGATGAGGATGTTGGAAATTCTTGTAGTGTGTGTGAACTGGGGCAAATTTTTCAGCATGGGAGGAAGTCATCCCTTGAAATGAATCTTGTTAAGCTTGCTGTGCTCTTTTTGTGAGATCTAACTATTCTGACATTTTGTTTTTGGCCACTGTCACTTTTACAGGACATGCAGATTGTGTCAAGTTTGTGAAGAAATTGAATATCCCATTGCTGGTAAATCTCTTCCCCATTAGCACATAAAATATCCAGGTTCCTTACTTGTCCTTCTGACATTTACTCCTGCCATTAGACATCCTTTATTTCCTTCTTTTTCTCACAACCAAGTTCAATGTAGTAGCCAGTTGTTCCACCCTTCCTGATTTGTTTCATTTATTTCAAAAATTATAACATGGTGATATATCATGTGTCAGATATTAAGTTCAGTTAAGCCAATTCCTCAAATGTTATAAGATTTTAAATTTGTATAAATTGTGGAGCTTAGGATCTTTCTGAGATGGGGTAGTGTAGGCATTCTTTGTGCTATTCTGTGTCTATTTTTTTTCTTGCCTGTGAACATAGAGAGATGCACCTTGCTATCAGGTAACAGGGGGAGGAGGATATACAAAGGAGAATGTGGCACGTTGTTGGACAGTTGAGACAGGAGTGCTTGTTGACACTGAGCTACCTAATGGTACATGCAATTATTGCTTTTTTTTTTGTTACTGCCAACTATTTAGTCAGCAAGGATCCTGCATGTCTGTGGTTTCCTAAGCACGATAAATGTCAAATTGTGAAAGGGTTGCAGGTGTTTGCACTTTTTTCAGAAATTATACCTTTTTTGTTCTCCACCTTGTGCCACATCTGAGTTTTGGAGAGACCTTGGCTATCTGCAAAAGGAGAGGACTTTTGTTGGAAGTTGTTGCTATCACAAATAGGCTGAACATTTTTTGAGTGACGATGTGTTTCTTGTGATCCCTGCAGAGATTCCTGACAATGATTACCTCAAATATTTCAAGCCTGACTGTACTTTGAAGATTAATACAGGGAACCACATGGTAAGGCCCCCCCAGGTGTCTTGTCTTCTATGCAACCTGAAGAGAAGTTCGTGCATTCTTTGTTATTTTAACCATGAACTTATCAGTGATCACTCTCTTACAAGGATTGTGTCTTGTTATTTCTGGGTAATATGGGTACAGGAAAACCTGAATGGGAAAACATATTTAAGTACGATCAAAATGCAGGTCATGGAAAATTTGAGAAGAATTGCACACTCTCCAAGTGTCCAAATGCATGAGGTGTGTCTTATAGCTTAGATGTGACTCTCTTATTAGATAACTTTTCTTGGTTCCAGAGGGTCCACCAGAACATGACTTGCTTTCGTAATATTGCGCAAGTTAGCAGCTATTGATATTACTAGGGAAATGCTTCAGTAGCATCCACAGAACTGTTAAGAAGTTGCTTAACTGTTGAGCAGGTGCCTCCAGACACTTATTTTCCAGAATTTGATGAAGATGAGACCAACCCAGATGAGCGAATGGACCGTAAGTTCCCTCCATGAAACTCTGCTTTTATGATTTTGCAGTCTTGAAAATGTCAATTATGCAGCCTTTCTCCCGCAAATGGGCAATTTATTGACCTGTGGAATTTTGGTTGCAGAACATACTCAAGACAAGCATGTTCAAAGGGATGATGAATTCTATGATGGAGATAATGATAACGATCATGACATGGAAGATGCTTCTTGAATCCCTATTCCACGACTTCCAGAGCCTCTTGTTACATATTAGGGAACTGATGTTTTATATAAGCTTTGAATTTGTGCAGACAGGGAATTAGTTCAGATTTCATTCCATATAATTCTCTAACTGATTGTTTAGCTGCTACTGGTTCTGGTAGCTGCAATTTTTTCTTTTTCTTGCTAAGAGGTTAAACTAGGGTTTGGGATTTTGGGATTTTAAATCTTCATTAGATGACTCATTATGGCTGGGTTGAACAACTCTGTTGACAGCCAGGTTAGAGATTTATGCAGTTTGAATGAGGACAATACTGAGTGGCCAACATCGTGACTGAGTCCTTCCTGTTCCATCTGGAAATGTAACAGAAGCTGAGGATGCAGATGTTTGTATACTGGTTTGCCTGCAATTTTGGGCAGATTATGATATGCTGTCTACACCCACCATCAGGTGCTGATGAAGTCCCTGGATAGACACTCCTGCTCATCACTGCTATTTATGGAGGTGATGGTCTTGACACTTGCTGACACTTCTTACAACCTCACTCATTGTCATGTCGTCTATGAAGTGTTCTTGTTTTCTCTGCAATCTCGCAGATATTGGAAAGATGTGTTATTTGAAGATCTGGAAAGTACAGTCCACTAAATGATTTTGACATGGCAATGCATAAAAATATGTACAAAATGTGATACTTGTCATAAGAATTTGACATGGTTTTTGACTTTTTTGAACTTGTTTTGACCCATATTTAAAATTGTTTACTTTCATTCTTCTCATTTTGGTGTTGATTTTCTTGAATATCTTAACCATTCAATTTTTCTCTATAACAACATTTGAATATTATATCATCAAACATACACACATTGTCTAATGATTAACTTATCACCAAAATGCAACACAAAACAACACATCATAATTATATGATGATTAAAACTACAAATGACATTTACACAATTATTTATTTTCAAAGTGAGATGCATGAGATACATCAAAGTTGAATTTCACTTGTAGATGTAAACATATCTTTGATTTCATTGTTTTGGCATGAATTTAACATTTATCAAGTAAACTTGGATGTTTTGAAACATATTTTGATAATTAATAGTATTTTCTAGTTAAGTAAAACTTAACAACTTAATAATTTTTTCACTCATTATATTTCAAACTTAAAGGTTTTGTAATCTCAAAAAATTATCACAAATTTTTTTTATTTCAATTAAACAAATAGACAAAATTTTGTTCAAATAAAGAAATGAACAAAAAGATCCATGTCTTCATTACATGTTTTCTAAACTTTTCACACTTTCTTACATTTTTCGGGAGTATGAAATGTGACTCTCGAACTCACTCTTAACCCGCACTTTTGCAAGCTCTTGTTTTAGTCACGAGCCTAAAGCTAAGGTTATGCCAATCTAAGTTTACCAACTCGCACTTTTGCAAGCTCTTGTTTTAGTCACGAGCTTAAAGCTAAGGTTGTGCCAATATAAGTTTACCACTTAAGATTGAAGCTATTGACCACCTCAATCAATGTTAACAACTACATCATTCATTTTTGTTATGCCATCTAAATGTTATAAAAATGTTCATACCATTAAGATGAAAGAGGAACACTTGTGAGATTACAACTTCGTGTTCTTCATGATATTTTTTTCACATTTTGATGATATTGTCTCAACATTGTTCCAAGTCCATAACGCCTCACTTGAAAATGCTCCATTGATTTTGTCTGAAAGCTCTTTCCAATCCTTTGCAACCATGAGTTGCCTACGATACTCCTAATCTTTATCCTTCCTATAAGTCAATCATCAACTCCAATTTGCTCATGTGTCCATAGCCTCCTATCAACTCATGTTTGGCATGTGTCCATAGGTCTTTCAAGAAGTTGAAGTACCCTTAACCCCACATTGACACTTAACCATAAACCCTTGGAAAAAGGAGAACTTGATCTCCCCAAAAGATATCCCATGAATGAACTTGGTAACCTCTCATCCATTTTCAACATCCAAATAAAATAAAAATTATAAAAATTATAAACACAACAACAAAGACAAGGAAAACAAATTATGTCTTCTAGACTCTCTGGTGTGCTTTGTTGCTCTCTGGAGTCTCTGCTCTCTGTGATTGTGGCAAATATTATTTTTTACAAAGTTACTTTCACGTGTACGCTGGCGGTGCAGGGCGTTTGCTTCCAGATGCTGTGCTGCCAGCAGAAGAGAGCACATATGCCTCTTCTCAGGGCGTATACACCCTGCATTTGCTGCATGTGCCTGAGACAATTATTCCTGCACCTTGGTAATGTGCAGCTTTATGGGATCACCCCAAACTACATGTTCACAAAATAAACCCTCACCTCGTTGTTGTTGCTGAGAAACTCGCAAACCCAGAATCTTGAGCCAAATAAAGCCTTCCTTGTGGATCCATTTCTGGAAATCCTGGCAGATTACTCTTTGCTTCTTATTGCAGAATCAGGTTCATTTCCTTCACATGGAACACAAAAGCAGCACTACACAGGCAAAGCCACAACATAAGTTCTTCTACAAGCTTAAGTTTTACAACTTGTCAGCCCAATTTGTTAAACAAACAAGGAACAGACAGCACCAAAGGAATCTGTTCAGTTCAGGGTACCACAAAAGAGTGTATGCCTGAAACAATGTTACCTATACCCTGTGAGTTCTAACCTATTTTCTCCCCTTCCCTCTGTCTTTCTAATTTGTGCTTAAGTCATATTGTCTGTTCAGCAGGGTACTGCCAAGGTTCTTCAAGTTTGCAGCTTGTAGTTGAGGGCCAGATTCACCAGGTAGTTCAATTCATCATGGGGCAGCAGGAATTCAGGAATGGTCCATATAAGCTCTCCATATAGAAGTTGAGTATAAATTGTTTGTATCTGGAGTGGTTACCTGTGCTGCACTTTGCACCTCCCATACTTCATCAGCTTCCTTCTCCCAGAATCCTGTCTTTTGACACTACTTTTTGTGCCAGTATGTGTTTATTTCCTCCTCAGTAGAAACAGGGGCAAATTCATAATGGACAACACTTGCTGGTATGTGATAAAACTCCTGCCCACTGATGCCTAACCTAATTAATGTACAACACCCAACTGTGGGCTTAGTGGGGGCTTACATCAGTGTATGCTTGCTCTTCCTCAATATCCATGGTCTGGATGCTGCTGTCCTCCTTGTTTTGATACTGCTAGCTTATACAGCTGTGGTACTAACTTTCCTGCTGGTTTTAGTTCACTCATTCTTAGCCAACTACTTCACTTCCTGCACCCACCTGTCATTGAGCCACCCTCATCATAGTGGTGTCTTTCATAACCTAGATCAGCAAAGCTAGAGAATGCTAGGTTTCATGCTTTGAATGTTTTAACTTGAATTTTTTGCTATTGGACCTCTACACATATTGCACTGAGGAAGTTTTTGATCAGTTTGCTGCAAGCAAAGCAGAGTGTTAGCTTACAAGATCTGTTGCATATCAGGAAAAGAGGCAATGGTGGTAGCAGCAGCATGCAAATCCCCCAGCTCACTCACTTCTGGTCCCTTAAGTTGCATCTTTATCATTCTGGTGGCTTCCTATGTCTCAAGCTGCTAGTCAGGGGTAATGCTTCTTGCATTCCATGTGCAATGTCTTCACAACCTTCTGCCGCAACTTTGTGCCAGATTCTTCACCTCCCGCAGCTAGTGTGCAGTGTGTGGCAGTTCTGCTCTACATCACCTTGGAACATTTTTCATTCAATCTTCAAAGTACATCTTGATGCTTACCATGGTTTAGATAACACTGCGGTGTGGAAATGATAAAACCTTCCAAAACTCTACCAGGACTTCAGAGATAATTTCAGAATCTGCACGTTCAATCGCATGGAGATCCAGGGAAAAGTAACATCCAAGACCATAATCCTTGGGTGGGTCGAGAAGAGTACCTGTATAACGGGAGAGAGAGAGAGAGCCGGAACGCATGCATCGAAGACACATTATCATCGTGGCAAGACAATACGCCCGGCAGCTCAAACCAGCCAGTGCTCAGACCCTAAGCCAGGATATAGAGAAGATTTAGAAGATTCGCGTGCAAAAGCTCCGATAAATCTTGGCTATATCCTGGTACAGAGTTCGCACTAAGATATATGAAGGAGGAGCTACTCAGTGCCACATCTCCAAGTTCCTGAATCTCCAAGTCACACACACATAGTTCTTGGGATGGATTAGAGCTCCAATTATTGCAAACAGGCGACAGATGCTCTGCTATGAGATTAGGACCCTCAACAGGCTACTTGCTCCAGTGAAGAAGGTCAAAAGCTTACCTTGAGAAAGATCCATCTACAAGGTGCAGGCAGCAGCACTTGTTGGCAAGGGATGATGGGTCTACTATGTAGATAGATAAAAAGGCATTCTCACAGAGTTTCCATTCGGATATGGTCCTTAGTGGTAATCTTCTAGCATCAAACTCTGGGCATTTAAGTATAGATTAGGGTTGAATGTTATACCTACCCATGAAGCTTTTTGCAAGTATCGTTGTAAACGATTACCATATAGGCTAAGGTCTGCGGGAAAATTCCGGATTGCAGAAAGGACGAGGAGGAGGAGATGCTCGAATGTTTTGCAGTAGTAGTAGTAGTGAAGTATATAGGCCGCTGCTGATGAGATAAGGAATGTTGTTGGCAGCATGAAGCATATCGTTATGGTGGGTTCGATTCTAGCAGATGGTTTGGGTCCTCCTCCCTCTGCATTGCCCGGCTGGTTTCAAGTTCTTCCTCCGATTCCATGTGCCTGCTGCTACTTTCCTCGCAGTTCAAGAAATCTGAAAAGCCCGGCTCCATTCTTTAGCATTGGTAGATGTCCTCTGAAGCAACCTGGAATCAATTCGACTCCTAGAAACAATACCCATTCGATCACTTGTCTCTTGTTGACCTGTAAGACTACACCAATTCTGTTGTATCCTCTGTCTCCCGTGAGGAGGAGGAGGATCTCTGGAGGCAATGCCAAACAGATTAGGTCTATTCCCGTGCTCGAGCGAAATTCGGTTTTGAATCCAGTTCTCTCCTCCTCTCCCTCCTCCCCCTCCTCCTCCTCATCATCAGCATCATCATCATCTGTTGTAGGCAATTTATTGAACCCCGAATCCAGTGCAGCAGTTTCAGGCCGGGAGGGGCGACCTTCGCACAAACCGCGCGGAACAGATCCAGTGTTGGTGCAATTTAAGGCGTTGCAACTTACGGGGGTCAAGGAGTCACTGCAATCAAAGAGGAAGAGGAGGCTCAAGTACTTCACTCGATTGGCAGGGCAGCTTGCCAGTGAGGGCAAGTTACTGGAGTTCGTTGAATTCCTCCAGGTTCGTCACGTGGCTTCTTTCCGAATCCTCATACCGGTTGTTGCTTGTTTTTGATGTTCAGAATCATCAAGCCAGAGGCCTGATAGTTTACTATGGTTGTGCTTTGCAAGCACTGAAATTGGATATCGAATGCTTTATTCAGATGCTGGCAGAGGCAGGCATTGATACGACAATCTTCACACAGGCAGTGGATTTGGACCAAGTGGATGCAGGGCTCAGCTTGATCCTGGTGGATGGCCAGCTTGATCTCTTTGTGACATTGATGCAGAAGCTCCATGATGTGGGGTTTGCTCCATGGAGATTTGTAGGGGAGGGTGCACGAGCTCTGTTGTCAGCTGAGTTGAGGAAGTGTCTGGCAAACTCAAAGGCACAGCGCTGCGTCCAAATCATTCACAAGCTCACAGGTGTTGCTTTCAATTATTTGTAAATAGTCTCAGGGTTCTTGACTGACTGTGACTGAAGATATAGAGCCTGGTGATGCCAAACATTCAATCATACTGATGAGTGGAGAATTTATTTACATCCCCACAGAATTGATCTTATTTTCATGAAATTCAGGTTGTGGATTTCTTGCCAAGAAATTGGTGGAGCCCAGCAGGGTGATTGTGGCATGTGTTCGAACACGGAGTGTTGAACTCTCCTACAGGTATGAAATTATGATATTCTTCCAGTCGTCCACTCAAAGTGGTGGTCTTTCATTTATAGAGTATGCCATGCCACCATTACTTCTCACCAAAATGTGTTATATGACCTGTTTAAGCAGAAGGAAGAAGAAGAGGGACAGTAAAGCTGAGTAGATTGTGCGTGAGATTTGCAGCTATGTTCAACTTCTCTCTCGGAACGCTTGGCACTACAATGCAATGATACGGGAATTTGGCTATCATTGTGAACTGGGGTCTGCATTTACAGTATTTGATCTCATGAAAAAAGAAGGAGTTTCACCAGACCTCCACACCTATCGAGCTCTAATTGATGCCTGTGGACGAAGTGGAGAGCCATCAAAAGCAGCAGTTGTATTTGAGGTCTGACACTCTCCTGTGTGAAACAATGGTACTGCTGACTGATGTGTTTTGCAGTGTTTGTATGTGTATTGATGACTGCCTGCAGTTAATTTGGTGATGGTTGGTTTTTTGGACAGGGAATGATCAAGGATGGAATCATACCAAATGTGTTTGTGTACAACAGCTTGATGAATGTCAATGTTGGTGACATGGATGAGGTCCAACGGCTCTATGATCACATGGTGGTAATCACTTGCACTTCATGTTCTCAGACAGCCTTTGGCAGCATGTGTGACAATGTACCAGCTTGAAAGGATTTCAGGATGCTCATCTTACAAGTATTTTTGTGATTTGCATCTCACCAAGCTGCATCAAGCATTTTGATGGAGAGACAGTTAATCTAACAGGTGGAACAGGGTGCAGGGGTGGCAGCTGACTTGACCACGTTCAATATTCTGCTTAAAGCTTGTGCTGCCAGTGGTCGTGCTGAGCTGGCAACCACCTATTACCAGCAAATCAAACAAAGAGGGGAGGTGACAATGGATGTTGTGACATACAGCACACTCATAAATGTAAAGTCTCTTAAAACAACATAACTCTCACTAAGCCTGTTTTAATTAGGTTTGAGTTAACTATTGTGCTCCAGTATAATTTTCGGGGTTTTTTGGCCTGGATCTTCTTACTTCTGAAACATTTAGTGTGCTCAAGAAATATAGGACTTTTGATGCACCCTCATCAAAACAAGCTTGAAGCTCAGTTCTTCTTTCTCATGCTGGCACCATTTCCTGCTCCCTCCTATGTAAGGAAAAGTATTAAAATGTTTTCTGACCTAACCCTTGAACCCCTGTTATCTAAACAGGTGTTCAGAGGTGCCAAGATGTGGGAAGAAGCTTTGAAGGTGAAATCAGACATGCTACTTGCAGGAGTGACACCCAATGTGTTTACTTGGACATCAATAATTGGAGCATGTGCTGAAGTGGGCTTAGTTGAGCAGTCATTTCAGGAATTTGGTGAAATGTTGGATGCAGGGTGCAACCCCAATGGGAACTGTTACAATATGCTTATTCATGCATGTGTCATAGCTGGCCAGCATGAGCGGGCATTTCAACTCTTTCACAAGTGGAAACAAACTGGAAGAATTCGACTTGGAAGAAATTCTGAGCAGCTGGCTTGGCTTTCTCCAAATGAATCCAATGAACCAATGGATGTAGGGTCTGATCTAGCAGACCAAAGTAGACAGGATTCTTCACGGGGTTCCAAAAATGGCCTAAGAAGAAGGTTTCAGGGTAAACCTGAAGGTTTGTGGTGTAAGCCAAATTTGGTGAGTTACAATATTCTTATGAAGGCTTGTGGGTCAGACCCGAAGAGAACTCAAGCTCTCATGGTGGAGATGGAGTCTCTTGGTTTCGTACCTGATGTGAAGAGTTGGTCTATTCTTATGGATGCATATGGCAGCAGTGGTGACATATCAGGCTGCCTGATGACTCTCAGTAGAATGAAGGAGTCAGGGCTGACACCAGATGTTGTAACTTACACTACTCTCATGAAGGCATGTGTGCACGTAGGTGACACTGACAAGGCATTCAGCTTCTTTGAGCAAATGAAGGCAGAAGGTGTTCGGCCAAATGTGGTGACTTACAATACCTTATTACGAGCACAGCGTGGTGGACAGTTTCGTGAAGTGCAACGTGGACTAGCTCTGTATGAGGAGATGCGTGAGGCAGGTTATGTCCCCAATGATTTTCTCCTCCAGGGACTACTCAAAGAATGGGCTGAAGGTGGGCTTGACAAACTGAATCGTATCAGACGGAGTTCAGGACATGATACTACTGAACCTCAAAATAGTAAGGACAATGACTCTGAGAGAGGAATTTCTGAATTCACAGAGGCATTGCTGCAGAAAGTGGCAGTACATGCACGAGGTGACAATACACAGGATCTGATAATTGATTTACATGGGCTTTCTAAGGCAGAGGCTCGGACGGCAGTGCTGGCTGTTCTACGAATAATTAAAGAGCGCCATAGCCTTTCAGACCCAATCAAAGATGACCTTGTGATAATAACTGGGGTGGGCCGACGGAGCGATATTCCAGGTTCTCCAGTCATTCGAGACGTTGTTCTTCAAGTTCTCGAAACTGAGCTTGGTCTCCCAGTGACATCTACCCCTTTAGATGGACATAATCAGGTGTCAACTGCTGTATCAAGTGGGGTTAGGCCCGAGATGCAGGATGAGTCAGTAGGTTCTACATGTAGCAACAAGGTAGCAGAACTCATTATGCCTCGCAAACCATTGAATTCAGGGAGGTTGAAAGTTGCCAAGGAAGCACTCAATGCTTGGGTGCAGAGACGGGGCCAGAAACAGTGACTGCTAAATTCAAGGTAGGAGCTGACCTTCTTCATTTGTGCAATTGTATTTTCACATTGCCTCCCTTATACAGGAAGGACTCATCCTTCAATCCTGAAATATTCAGCACTGTTTTTGACTTGCTGCTTGACTTTTTCAAGGGCCAATCATCACAGGCTATGGTGATGTGCGTGCACTTCTCTCTGTTGAAACACTAGCAATGGATTGAGTGAGAACAGGGAGTGCTTCTTGTCTCTCACTCTGACTCCAGGTACCAATTCTCAACTTAAGTCACTTTTGGGCCCTTTCCAAACCTGTTGCTGGAAACTAGATTCAATCAATACCTGATCTAGGTACAAGGTAAGCTTGTTCTCTCTGTCCTTCTGGCCTCTCATGAACTCATTGAAAGTGTTGTAGTGAAAAGGAGTGAATGATCTCTCCATGTGTCTCAAGAGACCTTTGTTGTCATCATTGGAGTGAAAAGCTTATGGTATGTCCAAATTGAGCTCATCTGGTAAAAGGATACATGACCTCAATGATTTTTATAGAGTCAGAATTTTGGGATGGGTATCACAAAAATGCATTGAGTTCACCTTTAGAAAAAAAGAGAGAAAAATGGCCTACCTATATTATTATAGGGAAAAGACTTGTTATTACATGTGTTTTACCTTCACTGAAAGTTTCTTTGCCATGGGTTATTTTGAACATACCAGAATATTACTCTAAATTGATTGTGAATTTAACCAAGCATGAAATGCCATGCATATAATGTATCCTATACATGACATGAAGTATTTGTTTTCAATCCTTTTGGTTGTTCCTAATCAATGACACAGAAATGTTATTAAAGTTTGGCTTGACTCTAACCCAACATATATCTTGCTTGAATTTGGTATGCCTGAAGACTAGTTACCCAAAAATATTGATAGTAAGGTTCCAAGTTAGATAAAGAATTCACTAATATGAATCTTTACCATAAAATACAGTGTGAAGGACAAATCAAGTTCTTGGAAAAAAGTTAAGTTTTTCTGAGGGCAAATGGCCAAACTAAGATTATGCAACTTAAAAAAACATTAGCACACTTCAAAAGATTAAAAAAACTCTTACACTAAAATTTTCTTCCTTCCACATGAAAGATCAAGTAAAAGTTAATGAAAGATGGATGTTTTCATGTTAAGGAGTTCCATTCATGACTTTTTTTAAAGACTTTTTCTTAAAAAATTTAAGAATCATGTTGAACTTTGGGGTATAGAATTGACTTCATAAGGTGAATTTTTAATTTTTTAATAATACAACTATAACAAGTAATGTTAACTCAATAAGTTCCAACCAAAAAATCATGTAAAATACGAAAAATGAAATCCTTATATATAGTCCTTTTTTGAAATTTAAAAAAAAGAATTGGAATATATAGTTTGGAATATATAATTTGCCCAAAACTTCTATAGGTCTTCTTTATAGACCTCCTTTTTATAAACCTATTGGCTCTTTTGGACCTATTCACCTAAGTACTTAAGTTTATTTTTCTCATGGGTACAAAACAGTTTGCGTCACCAAGTTCATCATTTTTTAAACCCCCTAATTCACATTGTCCATTTGCTCACTTGCACATAGTCATACAACCCTATTTCCCCCCTCTCTTAATGCAAAGCTCTCTACCTAAAATCACTATACTTCTTGCGAACCAAGCATTAGCCATTATCCACCCCCCCCTGGCCCCTTGCCCTCTCTGCAAACATAGTCTCCTAACCTAATAACTTTTTAATCCATTTTCAGGTGTTCAAACTTTATCAACACCCTCTGACCCTGTCCCAATTGTCCCATGGCAAATACATTCCATAAAAGAATTTGAACAAGTTTATTGTTGAGGTTGTTGTGCTCTCTTGTCCTTCTCCACATTGTTCCATGTCAACAAGGTTCTGAACAAAGGACAATATTGTGGTTTGTGATTATCTATGCATTATGTTGGAATTGAGTGTTTGTGCGATGACAACCACTGGCCCTGATCTTTTTCACAGAACAGAAATCTTGAAATTGTAGTAAGTCTTGAGGACATATGTATAAAAAGTTCAACTGCAATTTGGATGTTGAACAATCATATTAGGTGTTAATCAAAAATTCAAATCACTGGAAGAAATAACCCCCCTGAAAGAAGAGGAAATTGCTTAGGATGTGCTTGAATATGAGAAATTTTCCACCAAAAGTTACCTTATCAAAGGACCTGGGATGTTTTGACTCCAATCTAGAGTTGGAACTTGTCTGTCTTGACCAAAACACCATCACCAGCAAGCTCTACAAGAACTTATGGTTGGCACCTCTAGGTCACCAATTCAATGAATGTGTTGGCATCAAGATAAGTGGTAGTGATAATTGGCAACAAACAGTCCATCACAAGACATCTGCAGGTGACCAGCAGATCTTGTGACCTTGATCTTGGCTTGTCAAAAAGGCCATGTCATTCTCAGACAAATTGAAGCTGTAAACATTTGCATTTTCTGCAATATATGCTGCATGTACAGACTTGGGAAGAACCACTGCAATCACAAAAACAACCATTACCCACTCCAACTAAGAAACTACAACCAAATCATCATCTCTCCTGACCAACTTCTAGTTATGAAATACATGCAACTTGTCAAAATGGGTAGTGTTCTCACCCATGTTATTTTGAATGCCCCATCGAAGTAGGAGTTGGGCTGGGGAACACTCATACTTGCAAGCCATCTGACGCACCAACTCATCCTTGAGCAGCTGAATGTTACATAGCCATACCAGACCACACTTCTTAGAACCAAGAGTTGATATGCTTTTTGAAAACAAGTGTTAGAGTTTCTGTAGTATAGAAGTGGCTGTTCACCCAAAATGCTTTCAGGTATCCCAAATATGTAAGCAACCAAGTAGTGACTTATTAAAGAAACTTGACCCTAAACTTCAAACATAAGCTCTCTAGTGCTCTTGTCGTAGTTTTAGGCATGTGTAACATACAGCACCACAACCAAGTGGGGAATAAGCTTGAATCACAATGTCATGCAAGGCACACATACGGCGAAGATTCACTTGTGCAAACCATGGATGCACTTCCACCTGTTCCACTCCCATGACCCATTCATAATAGGCCTGATTAGTCAACCTTATATCATCCAACTAGTTGACTATAAGGTCATTGAATGTAAACTGATAGCAAGATTACATGTAGTGTTACTTGGTGTGAGATAATGAGTTGGACTCATCTCATTGGCCATATGATAAATCAAGCAGAGCAACAATATCCTTGGAGACACGTCATACCTGGTTAACCATGGGTTTAATCTCACAAGATGACAAAAGCTCAGTCAAATGCTGTTCATTGTAGTTGCTGACTCCAATGGCTCGACACTTACCTACATTCAACATTGATAACCATGACTATATTTTGATACAGATATATGTGCAAACAATGGGAGAGTCACATATGAATTACGACTGTTTGGATAAAAGCAACTATACTCGCAAAACGGCCATAATGGAGGATATCTTCAGGACCCACCTTGCTTGTATAGTTGCTCCAATGCATGCCAGGTTTCACCCCTTAGCTTAGAATTTTGCCTTGATTTTCTGCATTTGGATAAAACATAGTGAGGTTCTCACTGTTGCTAGATCCAACTTAAAACTAAATAAGACTTGAGAGTTTTTCCTTACCACCATTAATTTGGACCAACTAGGACTTTAAGAATACGGAAAGAGAAGACTGGACTTTGATGACCTTCTCTGGCATTGCTTGACATTTTAGTTCAATATTATGTAGCCAAATACTGCAGGCTAAAGCTTTGATGAACAGTGCACTCAATAAACCTGACACAACCAGATTTTGTCTTGATTCAGCTCATATGGTGGAAATGAACAAACTTACACATCCACTTTGGCAGCTCCTGGCCTGTCTTGTGAACATCCACACCCCAGCCAGTTCACTTTAGTCACCTAAATAGTCACAAAACAATATGTACGATGGATGTAAATGTATTGATTCTCAATTTAACTAACACAGAAAGTTTGGCTTTGACTAGCTCTGCAATATGGCCATGTATTTTAAAAATTAAATGAAATGGAGATTGAAACTTGGACACACCATCCTTGGACATGGTGAAATGGTCAATACCAATGAATGAGACAGAGATCCTGATGATGGAACCACCATTGAAATGCCAAGGCGAATTGGGATGGAAAGTAATCAAGTTACCACACAAAACATAGTTTTAGAATGCTATGAGAGCACAAAATGATCAAATAAAAATCATGCACTGCTTTTGCAAGCAACTCTATTGTTGAAATGGAAAGAAAAACACATGAGAGTTATGGGTAACTTACCAAGTAGGTAAACCCAAGACGATCTAATATCTTGTTCACTGCCTGAGTCGCCTCCTCAAACCTACATCCATTGACTTTCACACTGAGTGGGAGCTATTATTGGATTGTAGAAAATTTAGAAATCATGCCTTCCTTACAAGTTGAACTTTGGCCTCCCATATTACAGACCAAATTCTCACATTTGCATATTCTAGAGTTCACCCTCATATCAAACATAACCAAAAATTACCCATGTTCAAATGGGGAGACTTTGCTGCAAATGAACAATTCATGACGTTTAATGTTTGCATCCCGCACTGCCTCCCCAATCTCCACTTCATTCTTGTAGATGGATGCTGTGTCTATCAATCCAATGCCCAACATGAAAATCATCAGGTTTGGCCAAAAAGCCCACCAATCCACACCATCAAATTTTAGAATTTGTGAACAAAACCAATTGTCTCTTTCAATCCTCCCTCCCAATTCCCTTTCCATGATTGTCCACAAGAACAAGTTCCACCCCACATTATTGACTATTTGTTTCATTCTGTAAAGAATTGGTAGAATTTCTAGTGAATCTCGAGGATACCTTACTCTTAGTGAAATTTCTGTCTGAATGGAGGATGCCACCTTACATGTGAGGTTCCTCCATTTTGAGAACCTTATATGTAAGGTGCCTCCTCTCCTCTCGAATGAATCACAGCTTTTGTTTATAAAACAAACGTTCTACTGGTTCTTTATGCCACCAGGTAAGGACCTTGAACGGGGCTGTTCTGGGAATTTGGGTCCCGCACTTGGCTCCTGCCTCACTGTTGGGGCCCTAATTCCCAGAACACCTCCATTCTGGGTCTTTAGCCTACACATTATTATGAGCAAAAAATGTCTGAAACAAAAATAGGAATCAACAGGAAAAAAGGAGAACCCAGAAAACCCTAAAAGAAGGAACAAGAGAGAGAGAGAGACACACACACACACACACACCAATGAGTCGGTAGCCACATTGCAGTGCCCATTGCACAGCTTTCTTCACCTCATTTCCTTTGGCTTTGAATGTTCCCACTGCATTGCAAGCACACAAAGGGCAAGAGCATCAATGAAGTTACCAAAGTGTCTGATCTACCGAAAGTATGCACAATTGAGTATCCTTCCTCCACAAACCAACAAACACTATTACTACCATATTCTGCTATCAGAAGAAATGCATGAAAGCAAGCAAGGTATGTGGATTACCATTGCAAAGTACAACAAATAGTAGTGCCCCCCATTGCTCTTCTCAAATTCTAGACTCGTGAAGGAGGAGACCGAAGCATCCATCCGTGCTTGTGAAATGCATTACCCCATTAAAAGTAAACAGAAAATAGAGGAAGAACAGCTGCACTGGTCTTACACAGCAACTTATAGGTTTTCAGGTTTCGAATTCATACAACCGAGACGAGGCATGAAGACTCCGTTGTGTAAGAGTATGGGAGTGGGATGTGTGTGCTCCATCGCAACGACGATGCTGTTGCTACTCGCTCCTTACTTCTTAAAGTCGAGATTTTGGGAGCTTCACACAGTGAACTTGAAACTAATAAGACGGAGAAACATAGAGAAATGTTCTGTAATTGCCCCTGTTCGACAGTAGATACTCGCACAGATGTCTCTATCTAGGTTGAGTGCAGATCTTTGCGCAGGAGCGCATGTAAGGAATGTTTCCTAATTTGGATCTCTGGTCTTAAAGGCGGTTGGAAGAGAAGATTTTTGCGGCAGTTCGCTGGAAACTTTTGGCGTCCTATTTACAAAAGGTAGCGCATATCTTCTAAGTCCTCATCTGCTCACCATCCTTCAGAGAAATTTAACCACGAGGAGCTCCTATCTGTTACAGTTTTATCATGGTGGCATAGTGGAAGGAAGCAAGAGAGACAAGAGCAAGATGATGAACGCATTTGAGTTCATTGAGGCAAACAAGGACAAGTATTTGGAACCGAAGAGTAAGGAGCCAGGTGGAAGTAAGCTATGTGCAATGGCACTTCATTCTGAAGGAGATTGTCGTGGCTGGTCAAGGTGAAACAATTCACTTGCAATGAAGAAACATACTACATCATTTTGGACATTGAAAAGCTGACACAGAGAAGTTTTGGAGGTTCGTCTACCAAGCAAGCTGAATGCTGCTTGGATGCATGACATGTTTGCTTTTTGATGCATTTGTTCTTCCAACTCTTTTCACAGTTCATTGAGGCAGACAAAGACAAGAAGTTGCAACAAAAGAGCAAGGAGTCAGGTTATTGAAGTTAGCTGCATTTGGGCTGCATCCTAGAGGAGATGTCATGTTTGGTCAAGGTGATCAATTCACTTGCAATCAAGAAACACACTGCGTCAATTGATCTTTGTGAAACTGTAAAGCATTTGGAGGTTTTGGGGGGTGGGGGGTGGGAGACCCACAAAGATTGGTCATTTGTGCCTTGAGCAGGGAAAATTGTTTCAGTTTACGTCATATTGCTCCACCTAAAAAGCACATGTGAATGAATCATTCAGTTAAGCAGTGTGTGATTTCTTCTCACAAGGGGAATTGTTGAGCATTGACACAACAGCATGAAAGGCTCAAATTCATAATGAATTGTAGCAGCCACTTCGGTGAGATTCAGTGTCATGCTCCTCATTGGGATTTGGAACTCTCATGTGACTAGTGAATTGAATAATGCTTTCCTATTTGTATGTGAATCACTTTGGGAGTCTGTTCCTTTTGATGGATGCTCTGGTTGTCAGTGGAAGTCTTTGTACTAATGACAAGATTCAGTGTCATGCTCCTCATTGGGATTTGGAACTCTCGTGTGACTAGTGAATTGAATAATGCTTTCCTATTTGTATGTGAATCACTTTGGGAGTCTGTTCCTTTTGATGGATGCTCTGGTTGTCAGTGGAAGCCTTTGTACTGATGACAAGATTTTGACTGGGAGAATAAGTGGAAGCTGGGCCAACCAAAGAAAGTTGCATTACCTATTAGCAGAAGCAAGTTGAATTTGGAAGCACGAGAGATACCCAGCATCAAAAGATGAGATTCTTGAAAAGATCAACAGAACAAAATATCAAAGACCAGGTCAGGGTGCAATTATTATATCACTGCAGAGGACCAGGTCAGGAGATGCTGGGTAACAAGGTGTCAATGATAACAGTCGGAGCTATTGTTGCTGAGGAGTCACATCAAGGTACATGATTTGATCCAAATGCACCAAATGAGGCTGAAAAGCTAAGTGAATTATCCCTGAACATCAAGGACACAGTCAATTTGAAGTCAGAGATTGAGGACTCTAAAAACCTTGGACTGTCAAGGCTCCAGATGATAGCAATGTGGTTGCTGATGCACCAGAAAGGATGGCTGAAGAGAAAGCCATGGTTACAATGAAGACAAACTCTCAAGATCTGCAACAGAAAAACCTCAAGTTGACACATGCACACAGGGTAATCCCTGGTCACCTTCCAGAGGTGGATCAATCTAAGTGGGATCGCAAGCTAGCAAAATGTGTTGTTGATCTTGGGGTTGACACTTGAGAAGAAGTTTGTATGCCCTTGAATGTATTGAGACTAGAAAGGAAAAGGTGTCTTTTCACTTCCAAGCCAGTGCATCTGGGCATGATGACAGACATGCAGGCATGGATTGTGTCCTGTGTTTCTTTTGGGCAGGATGTACATTGGTCCGATTGTAAAAGTGTCATGGTTTCCCTGTGGGGTTTTGAGGGCATGATATGTAAATTTGGGGCCCACTCATCAGTTCTCTGTTCAAACTTTCTTTCCCTGCTAGCTGAGGTGTGCAGGATTTATGTTTCTTAGAATTTACTGTGCTGGCTTTAAGTTAGGTTTCTGGATAGAGGAAGTGGAAGTTTACTTTCATGCCTCTCCTCCTCAACAATGTAGGGCACAAAGTTGAAAATTGTAATCAATTCTGGTGTTGGTGGTGAGGGTATCAGAGATGAAGTGTATCAACTTGTCTCTTTCAGGCAGTTTGATTGGGATGAAGCCTCAGATCGTGTCATCTGCAAGACAGATATTGCCTTCTTGCAGGCATTTTAATTGAGGTCAGTCATGTATTCTGCAGGATGGTGAGGACTGCATCCCTGCAGCTGTTGCTGATGTGATCAAGAGCTAAGCTCCTGACACTCTGACAGCCACCAGCTTCTCTCTCCTCAATGACTTACAGATCAAGCAACGTGCATCCAGTATTATGGCATGGGTGACTTTTATCATTGGCCACTTACAGATATTGGGCTTGGGACCACCTAAACAATATATAATTCTCCCTGTGTCTTCAAGTGCTTCCATCTGGTTAAAGTCATGGTGGCATCATCCATTTTGCTGATAAGTATCAACTGGTTTGCTGCTGAATGTTTGCTGTGCTAATGTAATTGATGATTGTGGTAGTTACATTGTACCTGGGAAGTACAATTCACATATACAGTCTGTTTGATAGGATGATGATGAAGGCACTCTTGAGGAAGTGGAACAATTTTCAAAGAGGAGGCTACTGGCATTGCATATGAGGCCAGCACAGTTTGTTTTCCACTGTCCCATTCCACTGTAGAACAAGGATGTTATAGAGCATAGTCCACTTTTGCAGCTTGGGATAAGTGACTGATCTGCAAACCTTTGCACCATCTTTCTTCAGAAGCATTTTCAAGTTCTATGTTGTCCAGTCTTATCCTTTTCTGTTGGGATGTGGAATGATGAGTTGAAGTGTGAAAGAGAGATGACATTAGAGAAGCTCTTAGCACACTATAAATCTGTAAGCAGTCCTCCACAACTCACCTGTTGGTGGACCATGGCAAGTATAGATGAGTAACATCTACTTTTTTGGGTGCTTCAAAGTGACCTACATCAGAATGAGTAGTTGATTCTGTGGGGGGTTGTCTAACCAGATTTGGACAGATCACAGTATCCTATTCATGATGACTGTGATGGTCTGACACTGTGTAAATGACTCTCATAAGGTTATGACTGCACTCATTGTTGGTGTGGAAATTAATCTGCAATTTCATAGATAACTATGCTCAAATTATTGCAAATTATACCTGATGCTGATGCTGAGGTTATATTCTCTGCCAATTATGTTTCAAATTCCCTTGTGTGACCAGTTCACCAGGGAGAACAACAAAGACACAGAAGATATATATGAAGACCTGGATGACTTTCTTCCGAATTTGCAGGACTGTATGAGTGAAGCAGGTACAAGTGGATGCAGCGATGACAAAGAGGAGGAGGTTCACCATGACAACACACATAATATTGCAGAAGCAGAACAAGCATGGAGCAGCCGAGCAAACATTGGAGAGACCAGAGTCTGCTAGTTTCACTTAGAAGTGTTGAGGCATTGGAGGTGAAGCAGGAGTCTTTGGAAAACTAATTTGCCCTACTAATATTATGAAGGCTCTCAGGTCATACCAGCCTGGTAGGGTCCTTAATACTAGCATTAATATCAGGCGCTGGCCTGTACAGCAGACCAACAACACTGGTGAGGACCTTTCCGAACTTCACTATGAATTGTTTCAAGTTGGTGTGTGGGAGGGTCAGAAGAAATCTCTAACGTAGTAGCCCAGTTTTTATATGAAAACATCATTTTCCAATCTAATTGTCAACAATCAAGGCACGCCTTTTTAAACTGCCACCATTAAATTTAACATAAGAGTATTTTAAGTAAGCATTCTAGGACTAATCCTAATATCCAAGAATGAATTGTTGCACTAATCTCTGCAATGAGGTTTTTTGGTCGTATGTTAACAAAGTTTATGAGGGGAATGGGATGTGACTAGGACATGTAATCGAATGGTGCTAATTTGACTTCACATTGCTTGCAGAGTATATAGGGTTGTTTGAACTAATGTTTTGTGGTGTTGTTTTTAAATGTTTGTTGTCATGTTGGTGTCACATCAGACACATTGGTTAGATGCGATGGTTTGTCAATCAAGACATGTCAACAAAACTAGTATTATACAAAATGAAGAGATTGAAAGTCACATAATAGAAGCAACTACTAACCACAATGAGACCATAAAATAGAAGAGGAAAAAACAAATTGGAAACATTGGAAATGAAAATTGGGAGCACTAGCAAATGAAAAAAAAGGAAAAAAAAGAAAGATAGGTTGAACACAACACATTGAAAAATGGGATAAAAGATTGAAAATGAATCAAAAAGATCTAAGGAAGATTTTTTTTGAGAAAAAAATATAAATGGACTGTAAAACACAAGCCATCCAAAATGTAATACAGATCGTTGTGAAATTTTCAGCAATGAACAATTATCAAGGTAATATTCTAGAATTTTGTTTCAGTGCACTCTCATTCAACATGCAACCACACATCCTGATTCCTCACCAACTCGATTACTGGATACTTATGACTATCTACATCCACAGATCAATTCAAGCTCTTTCAAATCATGCTATTCCAACGAACTCAATTCAATTTTTACATAATATATTTCAAGAGATTGGCATGTGAACCCAATCTCACTCAAATCATTTTATACAAATTCAAAACTAAAACTGATTTCCAAGGTCTTTCATAGTATGGTGGACAGTTATTGTAAATTGTTAATGCAGATGAAGTTGGCTACTCAAGCATTTCTCCTTTGGGTTTCCATCTCACTTAGCCATACCCTGGTTGTGATGGTTACAAACTCTGGAAGCAAGTAAAATGGAAAGCAAGAAGGGGTTATTGTAAATGTTGAGTTAAAATGTCAAACAAGGTTGCAATTGGTTAATCCATACACAACTAGCAAAAGTAAACTACCACCCACCAGCGGACCCTGCAGGACAGATCGTGTGTGGACAGGAAACACTTTTTTCATTGAATTCCTGTCCTATAACTAACCACAGTGGATAGCTATGTATCAACCTTCTACATGCATCTATCTACCTAGTGGTTTAATACCTTCTTACCAACTTACATAGTAACCATTTATATTCCCTAGCTACTTACTTATGACACTTATGGTGCATTCACACTTGATGTTAAGTCAGTGTTAAATGGAAATCTAGGTGGCATCCTACGTGGCAGCCAAAGTTTAATGGGCCATAGCTCAATGTTAAGTGAATGCTAGCTTAACATAAAATTTTCATGGCAACTAGGTTTAAGTCCTAAATGGCTACCCTAGAGTCCCTAACACCAAGTGTGAGTGCACCTTTACCCACTTACAAAAGTAGTTACCCTAGGTCTAGTGCAAGGTGGAAGTAGGACGGTCTAGGGGCTAGGTTGCCAAGGTGGACTTTGGTCGTTTACTAGTTACCTCTGTAACTCAGTTCTCATTCATCCATACAACTGAGTCATAATGGTTCTCAATGGATGATACACTGGTGGGTGTTGGGTCACATAATCAGGTTCCATTTGAGAAAGCATTTATGCCATGAGAACTTGTTGCTGCAAATTAACGGACCACTAAAGAGTATAAAGAGCACAACAAACTTTAAAATTCAGCTGCACTAACTTACTGGCAACTTGATGGTCTTGATGTCTTGACCCACTCAACCTCTTCACTGTTTGTGTTGACTATTTGCATGCACTAGCACACTGTAGAACTTCGCATGCACTCGATTGGAACCAGGACACGAATTATTTTATTTGGCATCACACTGGAGACAAACAGGAAACACCAAAAACAATGAAGGGGAAAAACAAACTCTCAGAAACAAAGGCCTAGTTCAAGTTGTTCAAATTCATTAGTTTATATGTTTTGCAAAAGTTGTAGGGTGTGTTTTTTGTTTTCAGAGGTATACACCAATGTTGGGTGGGATATTGTTAATAACTGTTGGTTCTGGTTCTTTAAATATTTCAGAATCAGAGAACCACCACTTCCAACTTTTGAAAAACCACTGGTTCTGGTTATTGCAAACCCTCAAGGAACCATGAAATAAGATGAAAAGAACTGACAGTTTTATATGCAGGTATAGGATGAAGGGAAGTCTGAATGAATTTGTTTGATGGATGAAGACCTAATGAAGAGGAGTAGTGCGGCAGAATATGAAAAAAACAAAAGAAGAGATGGTTGATGGTGACCTCTTTTGCTTCTTAGTAGAGGCTGAGAGTAGTGTTGTTTGTCGATTGCAAGGATATGGAGGATTAGGAACCAGTGGTCCTAGGTTGGGAAGATCAATTTATGGCAGCTATTGGGATTGCAGTTTGTTTTTTTGTGCCTAATGAAAATTGGTGATGGTGAAGCTTGGCAGGAAGGACGGTTGGCGAAATCAATGAAAGGGGAGGCGGTGGAGAGGATAAAAGCAGACACTTTTCTAAAGCTAAGCATCTAGTCTTTTAGTAGTTCTGTTTGTGCATGTTCAGTTGCTTGGGACAATTAGCATTTGTTGTTGATAATGTTGTGTAGGTTAGTGAAGAGATTCAATAACTTTTTGTTGCGCACTGGAGTTGGAATCTAAGAACTATGTAATAGAGCAATATGAAAACACGTTTGTTTGGTGGAGATGATGAGAAACCATTGGGGACTTAATGGCTGGTTTGTAGCATGATTATTGAACTTGTGTAATTGTTGTGGAAGCCATTGAATGAAGCATTTCTACATTCTGCCTTCTTTTCTATGTGCACTTTCACCATTGTTGTGTACTCAATACTATGAATAGATTAAGATTTGTAGAACTGTGAGTTGTGTGGGAATTACAAAGCCTTGAAATAAACATCATTTTTTTGCCAAATAATTGAAACCCAATGGAAAATTGTTTCCTATCCACCCATCATCCATCTCTCATGGTGCTTTGTGCATGTCGATTCATATGGCCCCCAATATATTGTTTCAAATGAAAATCATATGGGTTACAAAATCTTGAGCAAGTTATTTGAACCTTAGAGCATCCTCGACAGTGCTTAATATGTGACCTCATAGAACATTTCTCACATCCAAATGTAGTTATTTATTTATTTGCAACCCCACCATAAAACCAAGATTGCCAATAGGTGGAAAACTACGAATAGCAAACCACTTGGCCAATAGTTATGATTGGCCAATTAAAAACAAAGAGCAATCATACCATATTTATTATACTCTTCTATGGTAGGTGCACAACTTTACTATCCATTTTACTAGCCTTAGGAAACTGTGCAAATATGCAAGAGGAAATCCATTTTCTTGAACCAAACCAGCATGTTTTCACTTTTTTTCATCTAATTTTAATGTGTAGGGTCACATACTAGCACATAGGAGAGCAGTTCCACCAATGCTCAATATGACCTTCCAAAAATATTCTCACATTCAAATTTTATTTTTTTTTCCCTAACTCACCTGAACCAATCAAACTATCTAGCCAATCAACAAGTGTTAGGCTCTTCTATGCCTTTTACCTGCTTTAGCATCCTATGGAAAAATGTTGGCCAAGAACTATTTTGTTGACCCAAATTGACATGTTCTGATTTTTTTCATCCAATTTTGTTGGGCGACATACTAAGAATCATTGGAGTTATTTTAAGAGCATCTCCATTGGCAACATTGTAATGGTGTATATACACATTATATTTGATGAATTAACTTTTAATGATGTGAAACAAAGTTTAGAACTAAGTTTATATTGATGTTGGTGGGTTTTGGGATTTAGTCAAGGTTAGGTTCAAGTTATAGGTCAAGTTAAAGCCTTTATGAACCAAATGTTTAAGTTCAAATTACAGGTCAAGTTTTAGGGTTTATGGACCAAAGCTTTTAAGTTTTGTTGGAATTTCCATTGAAACCTAACCAAGCAATTAGCCTCTTTTCAAAGTTGAATTAGAATATGAACTAAGGGTGTTGCCCCAATTTAAACACTTCAAATTCTCTAGGTAGATCAATACAGCTATATAAAAACAATATAAGCTTGGACTCATGGTGATGTTGATTTTAATTCAAGTAAACCCCAATATCCTTGTAGCTATTCAAACAAACAACAAATTCATTCAACATAACAATGTAAAATTGCTAAAAATAATTGATGCTAACATACTAACATCATAAAAACTTGAAAAAGTTTCAAATTTGGGAATTTTTACATCAAGATGTAATTTTTTATTGAATAGATCATGGCCAAAATGCCTTTCCAATTTCATCTCTTCCTATTCTCTTCATGTTCCATTGAAGTTCATTTTCATCATTGTTGCCAAAGCTCCTCACCAATTCATAGAGGTGTACAAGAAAAAGAAAACATCCTACAAGATGTATAAATAATTGCACAAATGAAAGTTCAAAGAGAGTTGTAAATAAAAATCTACAAGTGGAAGTTCAAAAACAAAGTTATAAGCAAAACATAAAGAGAGATGCACAATGGAAATCTTGATCTAGAAAGTCCACTATGTAATTTTGGAAGGAAACAAAGCAAAGAATTGGGAAAGATGACATATTAACTTTGGTGCCAGCTTAAACAATAAAACAAACAAAACGTGCTAAAGCTAGTTACATATATGATAACCTACACAATGGTTTGCACACATGTAATGTGATTTGTCAAGTGCATGGTGGAAACATTTTTATATTGTTCATTTTTTCATGTCTTTATGGGTGGGGAATTGATTACCTAACATTCTATCTTGGATGTGCTAAATATTAATAGATGACAAAATTGGGGAATGTAAGAGGAGATGCCTAGAGTATGTCTTCCAAAGGCAAGATTTGAATTGTTGGTGTTTAAACTTGTTTTTTGTGAGTTAAAAAATTCATTATGTTTCCAAAAGGTGCCTCACTCTCATTCTAGAATTATTTATGTCTTAGAATAGAGATGCAATCGCTTAAAGTAAATAATTTTTTTTTTTTTTTGTTGACTATATATAACCTAATTGCTATAATAAAAAAATGTAGCTAGAAAACATAAAGGAAAGTAAATTTGAAAATAATTAAATAGCTCTAAACATTTCAACCACAATAACCATTATGCACCATAAATCATTATGCCTTTAGGCAACAATTGCCAATTCCATATATGTTGTCATTGCTAAATGGCTACATCCCAATCACATGTTTTAAATTTTGTAGCTCACTTCCTTTTGTAGCCAACATTATTAGGTAGTTACATTCTTTCATTGCCATAATTTTTCATTGGGAAAATAATCCCCATCGCTAGTTAGATTGTTAGAGTAACCAACTAATAATCAATGCCAAGAGGTCATTCCACTTAGCACTATCATATCATATAATTGTCAATACCTAAGTTCTATTTTGATTATTATGTCTTGATGAATTTTAATATTTAGTACAAGTTGTTAAGGTTTTTCATTCATGATGTTAAATGTAGGGACCCAAGGGTGAAGTAAGGGGGGGCAATTAGGTTATGGTTTGAATCCAACCACGTTATAAAGAGTCACATGTGCCCCTTTAGACCACTACTTTTTCATTTGTTTTTTGAAAACTATTCATAGAATCCTTTTAATACGTCTTTCAAAAATAAATATAAATAAATAAATAATATAATATAATATATATACATTTTTTATACTATTATATTAAGGTGTATATTAAAAAATATCAAAAAATATGCCATTAAAAAATATTTTCAAATTGTGCTTTTGATGTCAAAATTGTTTTCAAGCAGTTGTTATAAGTCTTTAGAAATGTAAATTATGTATTTTTCACTCATTATAATGATTCCAAATTTTTATGATATGTACATAATGTATTGACAATAAAATTTTATTAAAAAAATTAGATTTATAATTTTTTATTTTTAAATCCGAAATTCAAAAAATTAAATAATAGTTATAATTGCTAATGGTACATGTTAGTATGATTGCACCCTTGAATTTCCCTTTCAAATGTGCATTCCCATGAAGCCCCACTTCACATTTTGTTATGTATGTACTATGTATAAACTGCATTAAAATTGAATATTTTGTGGTTTCTTAGCCATTTGGGAAGGTGGAGCTCTCAAACTTAAAGGTGGGGTTGAGAATTTTGGAAATCTTCTACCACAAAATCTAAAAGGAATTTAAATATTTTACTTGATTTTTTGAAAATTTCTGTTTCTTTAATAATATAAGGATAATGTTATACTATTGTTCATGTTGGTGTTTTTCAAGTTTTTAGTTTCTATGGGTGTGAAAGGTGGAATTGTTTCAAAGTTTTGATGTAGCAAAAGTTGTTCTTGAATTGGTCAAAGCAGTTATACTTATATTAATCATGATTATTGCCTACGATATTTGACTACAATATAGACACAAAGATGTTCTCTACATGTACATGTAATTAATTTGTCTTCTTGGTTTTGCAAATCTTATCCTGTGAGCCATGTGAAGCTCATTAGTTTGACCTTTAAGCATCCCAACAATTCATTTTAACATTGAAAAAAAACCAAAATGGTCCTCTGGGATGTTTAAGGGTTAAAGAATATAGGTCAAAAGCCACACTTGTAAAAAGGTCTAAGAAATGTTGTAGTCATGAGTGATTGTTGGACCATCAATAAATCTAAATTGCATAACATGCTTTTAATGGTTCAATGCATCTATTGGTGATGGTTTTTGCTAGCCTTGCTATTGAGATGCAATCCAATTGTTAGCACTAGGAGATGCAATATGGAATTGTGAACAAAAGTTTGTTTGTTTAGTACTTGTTATTTTTGCTCTAATGGAGGATCTTCATATATGTATGGTCAACAAGAAAACATTCAAGTAACCAAGTACAATGAGTACATCTTCAACAAATATTCTTGCTCTACCCTTTTTTTTTAATTTACAAATGTATGTAAATTGGCTTTTGATCAATAATGTTTTATAAATGTCTGAGGAAAAAAACCTTGATTTTCTTGAATTGGTTATTTCAAATCCTTGATGTAAACTACTAAAAATGTATGATGAAATTGTGTCAATTGATTTCATTGTATTTGACATGTTGTAATTTCATCATAATTTATCTGTGGATTAATTTTTAAAAATATTTATGCTATGAACATTGCTTGTATTATAAACATAGGAATAATTATGTAATATTTGTAGCATTTTGTGTGCATTTCATGCCATTCGTTATATGGCATATATTGCTTGGATGAAGTAGTAGTCCTCAAATGTGGCCCAATTTTGAATTTGTGGGTGTTGCATAGTGAATTTTGTGAGATAAATGCAACCCTGGAAACTGTAGGACATGTTGTAATCAATTGTCTATAAAAGATATCAAAGCCAAAAAAAGATTCAATGTTATTCCAATATTTTCAATATTTTCAAAATGATGATAAGACTCCTTTTGTGATCCATTCACACCCACAAAAGGCCAATGAAACAAAGTGTAGCTATTAAAAGCTTTTATTTCAAATAGCAAGGATAATGTTTTTTGCAAACCTCATGTTAATGTTGTAGTGACTTTGGTGTGTCCAAGCTACCCAATTAAGTCCCTTCCATTGCAATAACCTCTAAGATGATTTTAGATGTGCTAGGTGACAATGAGTAGATGAAAAGAAAGTAAAGAGAAACTACATGAACCTAACCACAAATGTTAGTATAACTAAGTGACTCAATTCCCATGGGTTGAAATACTAAAGGGTAACAATGGTGAATTGCACCATGTAAAATGTTTTGTTTGTTCACCAATTTGACGAAAGGATTTTTTGTTAGCACCAAAGTTAAATGACAACTTGGAAAAGCACATTAAAAAGACAAAGGATTTGAACAAATACATGCCATAGCTTGGAGTTAAAGTAGGAGAGGGGTATATCGATAAGTGATGTCACCATCTTCAAAATGAACCCATTTTTTATCACAAGAATCATTCTACATGCTTGGGTGTTGGCATGGTGGGGTGGACCAATTTTGGCATCATGGTGGTACTTTTTTGCAGTGGGTGTGATTGCAAGTGTTATATATTATTACATATGTTGGGTTTGGTTGGTAGGGACTCATTTTCAAATAATAGATTTTAATATTTACATGGTGCAATTTTTTTTAATGCAAAAAACATAAAATCCCAAGAGCTATGGACTTTTGAAATTTTTATACAGTGTAACACCAACTACAATTAAGTTTATGAACTTTAATATGATTCAATGATGGATCTAAAACTTGTTTAGGGAATTGGTTTCAAGGTGGAAATGTATTAATAAAAACAATGCAAAAGAGTTTTGCATCATATGAATTGGAAATATTACACTATGGACTTTTGGTTGTTGAAAACACACACCTTGTTTTGAGAAGTTCATAGCATTAAAAAATGAAGGTGTTTTGAGTTTAAATTTTTTAGACTTATATAAATCACTAGCCTCTACAATGCACAAATCACATATAGAAAAAAATTGTTAAGAATGGATAGATCTCATTTTGTCATCATCACGTGTCAACACTGTGCACATTGTAAAGCTTGCAAAATGGACCTTGGACCAAGTTTTATTTTTGTTAGATTTTTGTCCTCCCAACCATGCCAAGACCCACTTGGAGTTAAAATTAGAAAGTGGTTTATCAATAAACAATGTCAACATCTTCAAAATGAACCCATTTTTTCTCACAAGAATCGAATCACAATGCTTGAACAAATCCAAGGAGGATTGAAAGGAAAGAAGTCACAAGAGGTAGCAATTTGCTACCATTTTTCACCTTCTCCAACAAGGGAAACCAATGTTAGAATATGAAGCTCAAAAGCTTTTGTCTAAGTTTTTGGGAGTGTTATTGATGCCAAAGAACCATTGGTCAAACATAGTTACCTACATAATGGTTGCATTGATGTATAACAAGCTTGTGAGGAAGTTGAAAGAAGTGGTAGTTGCATCAAATTATCTTACATTATAATCATAATCAAATGAATTGGGAAGGGCGTTGGAAGATGAAAAAAAACAGTCAATTTGGAAGAATATTTTTGTTTTACCATTTAAAACCATGGCAATCATGATAAGTTGTTTTTTTTTCAATTCATATGAATGTCAAAAAGTTCAAACCAAAAATCCATTTGATAAAATCTGAAGTTTAAGTTTTGATTAAAAACCTTTGAAAGTGAACACCTATTGTGTAAAAATGAATCAATTTTGTAAAGGACTATCAAAAGGATTCATATAATAATAAAAGATTTGTGGGAAAAAAATTGAGGAAATAAAAATTGATTAGCCACATTAAAAAAACACTCATACCTTAAAATATGTGGAATTCTAAAAATTTATAAATTCAAAGAACTCTCCAAAATTGATTCAGAATTTTAAAACTTCAAAAGTGCTCTACCACATATAAATGGGGTATAATTACATGATGTGTTTAAAAAGTTGTAACTTACAATACAAGAAAACATAAAAATTTAAAAAATCAAAATTTGGGTATGATTTGAAATTGTTATCATTTTTAAAGATGAAATCGTATTGATTTAACAAAAAATAACACACTTTTAGAAATTAACATTTAATTAAAAATTAAAAACAAAAAAAGCCATGTATTTGGACAATTATAGGCATTTGTTATAACAATTTGAAAAAACAATTGTTCAAAAATTCATGTGTATGAAAAAGTGATTTATGGGCAAAAGGACATGCAATTCTTTTCTAAAGTAACACCGTTGGTTGATTGGATCTCATTTGCACCCTTGCCTTAACTTGTAATGAAGTCACCAACATCGATAATGTGAATTGGATGTGCATGCATGCTTATGTGATGCTTATGGGATTAGGTTCCAATTTTGATTTCTTTGGAGCACGTTACAAAAGGCGGGGGAAATAACAATTTGACCAAAGTTATTGTCAAAGCATTACAAAAAAATGGTGGGGTCTTAGAAGAAGACATGGCTTTCAAGTTAATATCCTTTGCCATAGATGGTGTCAATGTATTCTAGGTGTGAAATTTGAACTCTTTTTGTTTTGGTTTGTTGGAACTTTTTGTGAAATTTCTCTTGAAAAAACAAAAGACCTTTGGGAAGCAACTTTTATATACTTTCATTGAAATTAGGCATTCATGAGGCCTAACAAATTCATTGGAAGCTTCTAATTTGTTTGAAAATTTCAAATTACAAAATTTAAGGGGTTCAAATGGATCAATGTTAATCAAATGTAGAAGGTGTAGGAAGGTCTTTTTAGTATGAATAAAGTGGTATGGGTAGAAAGAGACGAACAATTTGGATACTACATTCAAAGAACTAATACCTTGATTGTTAATTTGATAAGGAACAAGGAATGGTGTCACTAAACAACTACAACAACAATACAACCCCCCCATATTGGAAAGCATTCATTGTTGTGCTCATTGCACAAATTTGGCAATCCAAGCATTAAGCCATTTGCAAGTGGTCTCCTAAACACAATGTTACAATCTCTTTACACATTCTTTGCTCACTCTCCAAAGAAACATCTGGAGTTCACCAAACTTACACAAATTTTGCAAACCAAAGGTAACAAGATCCTTTGCAATGTCAAAACATGTTGGATAAGCATGTTGAGCCCAACTAGATGTGTTATGTCAAAATACAAGATGTTGATGTTGAAGATGGATGAAGACAATATGGAGGTTGTGGTTGCTAGGACCAATTTTAAACTTTTGTGTGATGTTTCCTTGCTTTTGGCTCTTGTTTGTTTATTGCTGTTGCTTGAAACTACTCACATGCATTCATCAAATTCTAAGAAAAGAAGGATGTCTTTGTTGGCAATTATGTGGTAGCCATAAAGGTTTAGCAATCCCACTTATATTCATTATATGGTGATCCAAATACATGTTATGTTTATGATGCTTCAAAGGTTTCAAGGATTTGGTTGCTTCAAAACATGATACCATTGGCTTGTGTTGGGTAGTCAAGGCTTTGGACATCACTGATTCAAGAGTGGAATATTTAACAATTTACATTGCCAACCACACATTCCTTGCAATTTATGTTGATCCATTTTTTGGAAATTTCAATTGAGTCACTCAAAATGTTTTTGACAATATAGTAAAAGAGGTCAAGATAGGTGAACAAATCAAATAGTTTCAACTTGTCTAGCTTATTTGTCAAAGTTTCTTTGAATCTTTAAAATATTTTGATTAGGTATTTGATTAGGTTTAGAAAATCAAATTCTACATACACAAGGATGTAGAAAAGCTCTTGGTGAAAGTAGTTGTTGATAATAAAAATAGTGTTCATTGTTGGTTTTGTAGAGGCCACCAACTCCTTAACTAGGGAGTTCACCACAAGGTTTCCTACTAGCCATATTATGGATGCCATGGGGATAATCTATCCTCAATATTGGCTCCAATGTGGAGGAGAACTTTGTTCAACATCTTGCCTTTCTAAAAAGCGAATGGATACATGAACACAACTTGAGAACAATTTCTTCCCCAATTTTATCACTATCAACATTTGACCTTCAAGCAAGCACATTCAAATGCACCATGTAGTCATGTGTTGTAGCTACAATGGAGCCCATATGAGGTGAATCCAATTGCAAAATTGTGGTGCAAATTGTCTAGTTTAATTGTTTTGATGAAAATTATGTCTGAATATTTCAAAGTTGTCAAAACAGCCATGGTACAAGTCTTGGGTTCAATTGAGGATGAACATATTTTTTCGACACTTTCCTTCACAGAAAGTAAGCTACAAAATTAGCTTCCTAAACACCGACCCATAGTTGTGGGCATGTACTTTCAAACTTTTTATAATTTAGCGAATCTTTTATATGATAATGCATTTGATGCATGTCGAGGAGCAAAAAAGCATAACATAGAAGTTTAGGGGAAAATGTTTAATGTGAAAGAACACTTAGTGAACTCGCTCTAGGTTTGAGAGAGGCTAGAGAATATGGGCTGAAACTTTTTTAAATGTTGCTTTTGAATTCGTATTGCCTATTAGCTCTTTGGCTAGTTGTTTCATTCCTAGTTTTGTGATGAACCCTTGGAATATTGTCACAAGTTGAAGTCAATAAAATATAAATTATATAACCAAATTTTGTTCAACACAAGTCAAGTTGTATAGCCACATGAATAATGATCCTTGATCATGTGTAGAAAAATAAAACTAGTTTAATATGTGTCTTTTTAGCCATAATTACTCCCACATGGTAATCTCAATAGCCATTTAGTTTATACATCAAAATCTCCAGAGAAAACACTGTTAGAAAGAGTAAAAAGAATAATATAGGCTTATTACTATATTGTATTTTTACACAAGTGTTTGGCAGTTTCAAGTTTGATTTCCCAACTCCTGGGGCCTCAATTTTCTATAAGCACACACCTGAAAAATTATGATTTGAATGTAGTACATCACTCTCAAGAAATCTTGCAGAAAACTTACTTCTTGCTTTCAAAACAAAGTTACATATTTTCATTCATGAATGTCATGTGTACGAAGTGGCACCAGCGACCAACCATCTATTGAAATTGGGAACAAAGTTGCTTCAACCAACTAGAAAGGCCTAGCCTAATACAACACTTTTTGAGAAAAACTTGAAAATAAATTCTTCCTTCCCTCCAACTACTATGACTTCAAAATCTCAGGATACATTTTGCACTTGTGGAGTTTACTCTTGAACAATGATAAGAAAAGCAGATGGTATTCCATACCAGTTTCAAGGTGGTTATCAGAACAGCGACAGACCCCAGTAGGTTATTAGGGCGGTTCTTAAGGTTCATGATTGCGATTCTCAAAAAATCAAAGAACTGGTGCAGCTATACAAATCAGGTTTCTGAAAATTTTGTATTTTTTCTTGAATAATCAATCACCTTTTAACTGCCAGTTCTTTACTGGTTCTTTCATCAAAACTGCCAGTAGTTTGAGGTTTTTCAAATAACCAAAAGCTCTAGCAACTCTTTGATTCTGATTGTTTTGGATTCTGATTGTTTTGTAAAAGCCGGAACAGGCAGTTATTAACAAAACCAGATACCCATCCAGCACTGTTGATCCATACCCAAGCTTGGGTCAGAGTTCATTGCACAGCTTGTCGAAGCTACAGTGTAAAAATCTGAGCCTCTTCATTTGCTGTAAGCTGTAAAACTGGCACCCAACAGGCTTTGGACTATCTATTCCTGGTAACTTATGCCCCGAGGATCAAGCTGTGTAAATCTACATTGAAGTGATCTCTACTTGCCGCCAGGTGCCAAATACTTTTTTATAGGGGATTTTTTTGAAAAAAAAAATGTTCTCCCTTTTGTAGAAAGCAACAAAAAGGGTCAGGAAAAAATTAAAAGGCCTTTTCCTTCTGGATCTTGGCCTGCTTTTAAGTGTTCATTGCATCCTGCTGACCCCGCCTTCAGGACATCTGTAGGATCTCCACTATATATTTGGTCATGATGAAATTCCAGGCCTAATTTCAGTACGAGTTTTGTGAAGATTGTCGTGTGTGTATGTGTGTGTATATAAAGTAAGGTATTATTGTGATAGAATCCAGTTAATAACATTCATTACACCCCTGCTGGTGTTGCAGCTTCAGAGTATTTATGTATTTTTGGAATGGTTTCACCTCAAGCTTATTGATGTGTGAGAAGTAAAAAGCCTTCAGATGATTTAATGGCTGTTTTGACGAGTCAACAAGCGACCTTTATGGCTCATGTTGACTGGACTTTTTTTTTTCCCCTGGCCATAAACATATGTATTTGAACAACATCTGGTCCCTCCCTCCTTTTACAACAAAAGATGTAGTATGTCAAGTGATTTTGCTGAATTTTGAGTGAATTCGCTGGTCCTAGTAAACAGGACCTGGTGAGAATTCACTGGTCTAATGAACGAGGACAGCTGAAATGCACCCACATTTTGTACATCTATTGTGTAAGTTTGCCAAATCATGCACACTCAATTCTATATTATAACTTTAGCCTGAATAACATATCACCGTCAAAATATTATTGTAGTACTTTGGTCACTTTGACACATGTTTGTTAAATAATTTTGAGGACTCCAATTCAAAAAATCATATATATATTCCCAATTATTCCATCGGATTCTTTATTTTCCTTCAGGAATTTTTTTTTTTGATTTTTTAATTTTTAATTTTGAAAATTTAAACATTTATGAAAGCAATATAATTCTTGTCGAACTGACCCAGGTACTACTAGGGAATAGCATTCAGATTGGCGATGGCCCTATCTGTTATGAGGTGTGTTGTTTTCCTTTAAGCCGGCCGATGCTCAAAATGAGGAGGCACTTATTCACAAAAGTGAGAGAGGTTTTAGGAACTAATAAACTCATGGTTGGGGTGTGCTTCATCATAGGAATAGGTTTCCAGCAATCACTGTTGAATTCAAGAGATTATAAGGGTATGACTTCAGGATGGAAATTTTCTTGGGTTGATGGGTGATCTTCTATCAAAAACAGTTTGGCAAGAGATGCATATATGGGTGTGTATTCAGCAAGGCCAAGGAATACAGCACCACTCAGGTTCTTTGATTTTTATGGTTAGCAAAAACCAAGACCAGAGGTTATCAACAACATCAATGAAGACCGGTATACATTATACACAGTATAGGGGAGAGAGGTTCTCTGTCACATATTCCAGTTCCAGAAAAAGTATCAAATTAGACTTTTTAAATTAATTTTATTGGAAGAGTTCAGAGTTTATCAAAGTTGAAGGTCAGAGGATTTTTAAAAAATCATTCCCTCCACAGAGCCTGATAGTGTTTTCATGTAAAATAGATGACCATTTTGCCTTGTTTCATCCACACACACTTAGAAATCAATAGAACTATTTTACTACACTTCTTGATAGCAAATTTCAATTCCTCTCAAAAACTAGCTAGTGATTTGCAATTGTGTTAGCCTACTGTATTATTGCTTGGCATTTTCAGCCACAATTTCTGAAATAATTAAAAACTGACCCTTATCATGCCAATGGCCATAGAGAGAGAGAGAGAGAGAGAGAGAGAGTCAAATTCATAAGCCACTTCTGATGCACAAATGAAGAGGTAGAAGGGGTTTGTTCCAGCTTCTAGATGGAAAAAACTGAAGATGCTGGCTTTGATCAAGTGTTTGCACTTGAGTATGTCTAGAATCAAAAAATCAAGCAGGGGTCAACAACCAGGGGTTGAAAGGCTTATTAGTGTCATCCATGGAATTTACAGGACTTTCTAGAATCATATTTTTGTCTGAGTGAGTTCAATCATGAAGGGGTTTGGGTGAGCCAACAAGAGTCTCATACCAGCAACTACTCAAAGTTTGTTTCAGTAGTGAAAAATTATTGAAACAGTTCAAAGGTCCTGAACAAAGAAATCTGTAAGCTAAAGTGACAACAACCAAGGGGGGTTCATGACACAGCTCTGTAAACTACCCCACTTCGGTCTGATATTGCTGGGCTCCAGAGAGCATGTGTATTCATGTAAATGGGTAACTGCTTTTGCTAACTATTTCACAAATTTTGATTCTTTTGTTCAAAAAATTTCAATTATGGAAAATTTTGGGGATTGATCTTTTTCTCTTACAGAACTCCATATGCAATAGACAACATCTTCCAGACTATACATGTATATATATGTACACTGGCATATTCTTCTGCATGTATAATTCCCACTTTGTACAGTCAAGGGTCAGGCTACCAGGCTCCAGCTAGCTGAAAGCAGTGCTCCCCCTGCCCACCTCCCCCGCCAAACATGAAGACTTTGTCAATTAGAAATGGACAACTGCCTTGACTGTAAACATTTATGAGAGTGCTGTCAGGAGCATTGGTAATGAATGAATGAGTGCATCAGGGGGCCTGGGTTAGGCTTATATCCTTTTGTCTTACCAGCTGATGTTATCCCCTTGGTCCCTCTGTTGTCTGCCCCCTCCACAGACTTAAAGTTCAGTTCCATTCTGGTGTGTGTTCTGCTCATATGAAGTAAAATAAGAATGTGACACTGTTCAACTGGAAAACATTTGAACACTAATAAATGTTTTCCAGTGTCTCCATTGATTGGAAAGTATCATTAAAATGGACAAGGAATAGCAATATAGTAATGTGAAAACTGACTTTCATATTGCATTTTTGCATTTGACCCAAGTGTTAAAATTTAAACGGTGTCTCAGTAAAATATATGCAAAAAAAAATTCATGTTTAAGGGTGAGGTGTGAGAACATTTGATCAACACTTAATTTCTATGGCGGATGTAATAAATGACTAACACCAACCCAATCGATGATCAAATACATTGTATAGTGCATTTTGCAGTCACAGCATCCTTGTGTCCCAAATACTGACCCAACACCATTTTACTGGCCCAAACCATGACTATTTTTCATACTAAACATATCAAAATAAGGGGCCTTAGGATGTGGCAACAGTCAAGTCTCGTCCTGCATTTTGGGAATGTTCCCCACCCTTGGGCTTTAAGTATAAGACAGCACAAGTCAAAATTTATCATGAACCAAACCTATGTAGATCATGAGGTGTATGAATGGGAGGGTTCTTATGCCTACTTCCCCCATAGTGTGGGAAGGTTCTTACACCTATAAGTAGGCATAATTTCCCTCCCACACTTGAGGAGTAGGTATAACATAGCTCCCAATTTCAAGGAGGAAAATTCATGGATATAATGTGCCCTCCACATACACTATGAACTTTCTCTGAGTGCTTTACAATCAGGTAGTACCACCACCAGTACCATAAACTTTGATGAAACAAGCTTGGACTGAACTAAAAGGCCCCATTTCTTCAAGAGCCTGATAGGAATGTGGGGAAATTGCCCAGGAATTGATTTCCTGTCAGTTGTTGCAAAACCAGGATGGATTCCGCTCTCATCACAAAGTCCAGCTTAGGTATTGTTGCTCTGACTGAGAAAGAGAGGGAGATCTTATGTCAATCATAAGTCTAGGATTGTGGGTTCCTAATTTCTCATGTTAGGTATGTACTATGAAGCCAACACTTGGCCAGTAGACACACTCGTAAGGGTGGTTCAGTATATATATATATATATATATATCCTCTGATCAACACTCAACTGGCTATGGTGATTCCTGAATCCTAAGACTGGGAGAGAGAGAGAGAGAGAGACAACATCATGTTCAATCATGATGTTTGGGACATGATGTATTGGATTGCGTTGCTGCATGCCGTTGGAACCAAATTTAAGGATACTAATGTTGCACATGGCCAACAGGACTTTTCAACTAATCTGATCCAAGGCCCCGCCCCATACATGCCAAGTGATTCTAAATTCTCTCTCTCTTCTAGGCATTTTAACTGAATGTGACAGACGACGTTCTCCAAATAGAGTGGAAAAGCTTTAGAGAGAGGCAACACGTGCACACTTTTGTAACCATTTACAACCTTCCTTGCGTCTTACCCTCAAAACCCAAACACAAAAACCTGACGAGAAGCAAGTCCTGAAAACAAATCATTTTGCCTCAGTTCTCATGACAAAGCACCTCTTCTTCTTCTTCTTAGATATGCCATGGGTATAATGCAGTGTCGGGCAGGTATATATTACAGTATATATATATATACATATCTTACCCAACTGGTAACTCTTTTCTTGCTTACCACCCTACGTGGCTGGTAAACATCTCGAACTTCATTTGCCTTCAAAAGTAGATGTCAAGTGAAACTTAGGTTACAAAATTGTTCATCGTACATATTATTTGTGATTTAACTTCGATGCATTGTGCATTTTGGAAAGGTAAAAGAAACTATGTATAAATCCAAATAATCAAGTAAGTAAGAGCAACAACTCACGACAAGGTTCTTGATCAAACTAAAGAACCAACACATATATATATGATCATGAACATATATAGGACCAACAAATACTTGGCCATGTAAAGAACCTTGAAAACTGAAATATGTAAAAATTGGGACTAGGAAAATTATTTAAAATCCCAAAAATTCGGTGATAGCAAGATTTTTTAGAATGGTGGGTTTTCTAAGATTTTGAATTACATTTTTAAAATATTAAAATACTTTCACAATAATAATATATACCAAGGTTGGAGGTTATATGTTGAAAAAAAACCAATTATGAAAAATGTATGAATAGAGGTACCAAGGAATTTTTTTTCCATTTTTTCCAAACAGTGTGCAAAATAATAATTAGGTGCAACTATTTTTTTAAAATAATTTTTATAAGTTACTTTAATGAAAATATGGTGTTTAATATTGATTATGAGAATATACAAAAAAATATTTTAAATATTATTTTTAAAAATTCTATTAACTCATTCCTTGCCAAAAAAATACCCCTTTATCTCAAATAATTCATAAACTATACCAAAAAATGACTTCACCAAATAGAGGTATTATTAGTCTACCTATTGGTTCTTAATGTTTTTGAAAACTAGTGAATTAGCCTATGTCATGTGAAAGTCAATTTGTTTTGTATTAGAAAATTACATGAAAAAATATAGGGTCCCATATATTGGTTGTGGGGTAAAAAAAAAATTCAATTAATTCTATAATAAAATTATGTTTATTCTCAAATTCCAAATATGATTAATATATGGTATGCATTAATAATAGTTATTTAATTTTTAAAAAATAACCTATGTATAAAAAAACTTATAATAATATATATATATTAGTTGTTAGTAGGTTCAATTAATAGGATGGAGAAGGTGTAATTTATACTAAAAGTTAAAAGTAGATGAAATAACAAAATGAGGTGATATTTACTTGGTTAAGACAAGGAGCTAATGGAGGCTTACATGGTGGTCCATTTACCTAGGTTGTAATGTGCACTTTGTTTCAATTTTGGAACTCAAAAACATCATGATTATTTCTATATTTTTTTTTCTCATGAAAAAAAATCAAATGTTTGTTGTTTGTAATGAGTTTGTGGATGCAAGACATGGTTTTCATCATTTAATCTAGAATTCAAATAAATGTTTGTTGATGTGAGTTTAGAACTAAAATTGATGCATGATGATTTTTTAGTCACACAATCACCTTATTTCCTTTATCACTTCTTACATTTTCAACCAAATTTTTTCAAGTGCGTTAGTATACTTGTTTGGTTAGGATAGGCTAATTAGTTAGGGATACACCAAGTTGGCTTAGTTGTTTGGGCTTTCATTTCAAATTGGTTCAAGTGTGAATAGGTTCAGGATATTTTGTGGATGGGATATAATCCCAAGTTGTGTGATCTCAAATCATTTTGCATGGTTTGAGATTCCAAAACACATGTTTGTTCTTGTTATAATATTTCTATGTCATGCAAATTTCTTTTGCAAATTTTAATGCATTTTGCTTTGTGTTTTTTGGATTTGAATTTCTATATGGTTGTTGGTGAATCATGTTTTGAATGACCAAAATATGTTTGAACATGATGTATCAAATTTTAAGATATTTTCACATTATGTTTTGTACATGTGTGGTGACAATGATAGTTGTAGGCGTCAACATATTAGGAGTGCATGACAAATTAAAAATTCAAACAAATATATGGCATGCCAAAATTTTATGTAAACATAAATTTTAAATTAAATTTAAGGTGTATTATAAATTTAAATCATAATAAGGCGGGACATTTAAAAAAATCCTTTACATGATACCCTCAAACAATACCATAGATGATGCATGACATAGGAAAAATAAAAATATATTGACCTCCCGTGACCTATCTACTTGATAAATAGTGCATCTAGAAAAACTAGCAAAAATCAAATCTTTTAAGAGGCAAATATTAATTTTTCAAAATCTAATAACCTACTTATATGTTTGGAATTTTCTTCCAAGTAATTTCTCAATCCTCAAACCACAAATCCATTTGTAACATTTCATTTTGCAACTTTCCATGTACTAATAAAAAAACCTCATCCCTAAGGGTGACATTACATGTTGATTTTTTTCATTTTGTTTTAAAAAAAGGTATTGTTTGAGGGGGGTAATTATGTGAAGGAGCATAAAAATTCCTCACTTTGTTATTATCTAAATTTCTCATATTTAGATATATAAGTGACCTTTAAATTAATTTAAATTCTATGTTTTAGCATTAATTTTCGGTATCATATATTTGTTTGAATTTTTAATTTTAGTTGAAAGTGTGAAGAATGATGGAGGAATGAAAAAGATTGTGCATGACTCAAAGAACATCATGCATGAAATGCTCAAATTTATTTCTAAAATTACATCAATAAACATTTCAATACCAAATCACATTTCAAATCATGAAAACCATGTATAACACCTAGAAAGTTCAAAGTTGAATTATAAGTGATCAACAAATTTTGGTATGTTTCCTTGGGAGAGAAATTGTCATATGTGCAACTAAGGTTTGGTGTTACTTAATTTTGAAGAATGCAAATTGAATTTTTTTGTTTTTCAATTCACAATATTTTTGGAGGATTGAACCTTGCACTTATAGGATATAGATAGCAATCAATCAAAAACACTAGTCTATCACAATGGTTTCATAATCAATACAACTAAATTACATTTTCCATCCATTAATCAAACCTATTAAAAATTAATACCTAAAATCACTTGTATAAATGTTATTTTTTTGAAATTTTTTGAATACATACCTATTATTAATGCATAACTCTATGTTACTTATAATTGGATTTTGAAAACAAAAATAATTAAATTATATTTTTTACCAAACAACCAATATATACATGATCATAGATAATTTACTATAATTTTCAATTACAAATTTCTTTTGTCCCACTTTTTCTTTTTCAAAACCATTATAATTAATTTTTTATGTAATTTTATTAAAAACTATTGCAAACATATTTATAAAATGAATATGCACATATATGGGTGAAACATTTCCAAACAAGAAAGTAACCATGGTTAGAAAAATAAAATCCTAAACCTTAAAATGTGCTTGTCTCAATGTGTACCTAGCAATTCTCAAGGTGGATATTTGAAAACCAACCGTTATGCATAATAAGGTATTATTGAACAATTATGGGTAAATTGGGAATTGAGGGTATTCTTTGTTAAGGAAATTGATAATAGGTGGGTCTAATTTCTTGAATTTTTTAATAAAGGTATATGCACTATATGGTATTGGCTCAAAATTTGAAAATCAAGAGTTCACACAACTCCATTCTATAGAGTTAAACTTGTAATTTAATATGGTATGATTGGTTCAATTGTAATAAATCCATATATCAAAAGAAATGAATTAAATATTTATATTTTAAGTAGAAAAATCCAAAGTATGCAGCTCTAAGAAAATTACTTGAAGATGGAAGAAAAACAACTTTAAGAACTTATGAAAGTATGGCACATTTATGAATATTATTCAAAAATCCCTAGCTAAAATTTGGTTACAATCTTTGAAAGAAAGAATTCACAGAAATTTTTATTATTTCATGTTATATCACATACTAACTCCTTATAAATAATTTGAAATGAATATCAGTATGAAACTTTCAATTTTTTACCATTCCATTTGATATTTTTGAACTTCGTAAGTTCATTGTTAGAAGTGAACGCACTTTTGTTAGTGTCTTCATAAATGCTAACTGACAAATTGCCTATTTTCATTACTCATTATATGAGTGTCCAAGGAAAAGGTCCCTTGCAAAAATTGACGCTAATTCATATAGTGTATTTATCCATATGGATACCTTATGTGTTATGAAACATAATATCAAGAAGACCTTGTCTTGCTGGTTATGAAAAGAAAGTAAGAACTAAGCAACATTGGTATACACTTGAGGTTACCTTTAGCTAAAAAAGGGTAATTGATTTGCAAAAGGGTAAAAAGAGGATATATGTCAAAGTCATTATATTACACATAATTGTTGGATTTAAGGTGCTCTCCAAATACACTAGAGATTTTCTCCAAGTGCTTTACATTATTGGTTTTTGGTCGGATGTTTGAAATTTCGCATGTTTATTGATTGTAACGGCAATTGCACAACTAATTAACTTTCTTCACTTGGCAAATTATGTTCCATACTTGAGCAAATATTTTGATTTACCTTGCATTTACACACACTTACACCCTAGAATACATGATTTACCCTTACACCATTTGGAAAAATTTGTTGGGGCTTATTATATACTTATATAATTTTTACACCAACTGATATATTTTTGGAATTTTTGGATTTTACTCAATTGATATATTAAAACCAATGTACTTGTCCAACACTGGTATAATGCCTCCCCCCCCCTCTTGTAGGTGGAAATTAAAGGCTATGGTTGCAAAACCAGGAGTGTAGTAGCTTGGTCACCCATTGGGTGGTGAGTACTCATTTCTGATCTGCAATGCTTGATAACTTTCACATTTTGTTGTACCTTGCACCTTTGAAGTTATTAGCCACCAGAACACATGAATGAGTGTCATATTATAAAACAAAGTAAGTACTTGGCCTGCCAGAATTGGTAATAAATTAGAAAACCAAACCTTTAAAGACAAGATAGTATAATTGGGAAATCCACATTAAATTTAAAATTATTAAATTTTCGGAAAAAACAAATGAATGTTACCCACTACTAACTATAGATCTAATGGCACTAGAGTACTTGACAAGTCAGAACTAAGCATTGTTATACCACCCACCCCTTACCCTAGTAGGCAGGTTTCCATCCAAACTCCAAACCAAAATCACCTTCTCCTAATCATGATAATATCTGATTAATAATATTAATTTTAATATCCTATCCCATAACTGACCACAGTGGTTAACTATGTACCAACCATTCACAAGCATTTACCTACCTAGTACCCACCAAGTGCCATACCTACTTCTTACATATGATACCAACCCACTTACATAGGTAATTATCAATTTTTTGTTCTAAATTTTTTAATGCAGCCCATTTGGTAGTTACAAATCTTCTCTTTTTTTTAAAGAAAAACAATCCTGGTTCCAGTTCCAGTTATGGTTCCATACATAAATATAACCGGGTTTAATTTAGGGTTTAAAAATTGATCCAATTATAGTTTCGGTTCCAAAACCAGTTTCAAAAATCAAACCCAATTTCGGTTCTATTTTTTAAAATCGGAACTAACATCTCTAACACGCTTAGAAACAATGTCAAGGCACCTTCTTCAATAGTTGAGGGGTGAGGTGAAAAATGAATGTGTTGGTTTTATATGTCTAGCAATTAAGTACCTTGGTTGAGCATATATGTGCATAGGTAGAGGAATTTGTGTTGCTGCAAAGATTTAAGGTGGATCCTTTTTTACATCACATTATAATGTTTTTCAAGTGTTGTGCATTAACATGTCATAAAATCATCATTACGTCAACTTTTTAATAAATTTATCAAATTGAATAAGAATACATTAATATAAAAAATTATAACATATATACACCGAATATAAAATAATGAATTTTTGAAATTAAAAAATGTGGATTAAATTTTTGGTTGTGGTTTTATATACATGCATTTTTGTTATGGATTTTTTTGGGAATATTTTATAAGGATTTAATATATGATATATTAAAGCAGAAGGAACATAGATATAAGAAAATTGTTAAAAAATCCTTAACCCAAATATAAAAAATATTATTGAATGTTTTGAAATGGATTTTATTTTCAAATGTTGCCTTGGGGGACACTACTCAAAAAATAGAAAATACATGAATAAAAATATAGGGTGCAATATATTGGTGGTCGAGAAAAAATTATAATTTAACTCGTTCAAAAATATGCATATGTACATTTTGAAACTAAAATTATAATTAATATAAGGTATTTGTAAATATCTAATATTACAAAAAAAATATTAAAAAAAACCATGTGCATTAAATATTTAAATTATTATTTATTAATAGGTTCAATTATTGTGAAATAATGTTTTGATTAATTTTATGAGGTGATTATAAGGTCAATAAGTTAGTTTAAATTTGAGTTTAAAACATTTAGGTCAGCATGGAGAAAAATGTTTAAGTAATTTTGAAATTTAAGTATGACATTTAAGGTTTTAGATTTTAGGGTCATAAGGAGGTGGCAAAATCTTCACACAACAATAACCTAATTGTTTTCTTTTAAAGTTCAAACACAAGCTTCTACGTTTTTTCTCTCTGTCAAAGTGGTCAGTGGGATTTTTGTATTTAAGATTTTAAAGAACATGCAAACAAATTTATCTAACAAATTTTCTAAACTTAATTTTTAAAATTAATATAGTTTATTGAAATTGAATGCCAGACAAAAAATAATAATAAAATATAGGGTCACTAAAATATGTGCATATTAAAAAATTCAATAATAATAGGGTAAGAGAAAATATAAATCCAAAACCTAATACCCAAAATAATTGTTTGACACATGTAAATCACAAAAATAACATTAAGTGTCCCCTTGGGCAAATGTTCATATGATAATCATTTTTTTGATGGATTTCTATTTTTATTTTTTTAAAATATGTACATTAAAAAATTATCTAGTTGAGTTTTTATTCATATATTTTTATTTGCTCAATAACCATCATTTTATTCCCCATTTAAACAATGAGATCACATAGATTACCATGTTAACATTATTGGATGGACTTTTTATGGACTTTTTATTTGCCAAAATTGATCCATCTTATTTTGCAACCACACATTTGCTTTTAAATATTTTTTAAAACTTTTGTTGCATCCTTAAAGTTCTATAGGACTTAGAGTTGTATTTCAGTCTAAGGTACAAATGAAAACTTTGGACAAGTTAAAGGAAGCTTGAAGTTTAAAACTAGGGCATACAATCATTGTGCAATGGGAGAGAAAACAACAAAGTTAATTGAGTAAATGGTAAGAAGATGGGAAATAAGACTTCACAACAAACCACATGAGCTTGCTATAGATGTCCGAGATCCAATTTTGGGCTTAGAGAGTTGATTGCATTAGAAGGGGAATTGGGACTCAATTAGGTTGTTCATGCAATTGGGTAGTTATATAACCTTGTGGTAGCTTGGGGATTCATAATTTGATTGGGAGATTGGGAAAAATTTACTGAAAATCAGTTTTCATTGTGTTTAGAGTATGGGTTTAGAAGTTCAAGAAGACACTTGAAAATAAAGAGATCTAATCCGTAATTTTATTTTATTTTCTTAATTGAAACAGAACAATAGAGATATTAAGTGTTTTAAATTGCAAATTTGCCAAGAATGTTTCTAAATTGTAATTGCAGCAAGCACAATTGACAAGGTTGTCTTGGCCAAATATGTGAAAACTAAGGTTTATTGTAAATCACAAATCCCATAAAATTTGGATAGAATTTGGTCTTTGGTGATCTTCCTTGTTGGTATCAAAGCAGGTTAGGTTATGGTAATGTTGGACATTGGAAACATTATTTAATGTGATGTGGGTTTGGATGAGGTATTACATTGGGCAATGTCAATCAAGGACTTGGTTGAGACTTGACCATTTGCCATCAATTTGCTACAAGGGCTTGTGGCATTGTACTAAGTGAGGGCATAGGATATGAATACTAAAGTAAACAATTGCAGATTAGACAACACATTTTTTTAGTGCCATTAGGACAATTTTTGTGAGTTTAAGGATTAGTTTGGTACAACAGGTGTTGAGATATGAATGAAATATCTAGAAAGGATTCATGTAATTAATTTATAAAATTTATAAAATCTTGAATTTAAAATTTTGAAGATTAAATATCATCCTTTCGTTATGACATGGACTTTTTAAATGATGTAACACATCTAGGCATAGTTCATGTGAAGAGTGTTATGGATTATTATTATATAATAAACATACATTAGGTGTTGATTTTTTAATAGTATGACTGTGAGGTTATTATAATATTAAAATATGGGTTTCCAAGAAAACTTAATTTTTTATTTATCAATCCTTTGTAAAATTGCCAATAGTTCAAAATGTTTATGATTTAGTGAAATGAAAGAATTGAGAAATATAATTTTATAAAAAATATATATATTTTTACATAACATTTGTCAACTATCAAAATTGAAATAATTCATGTTTTTAATTCTAAATTTTTCCCTAATTGATTGAATTGGAACATATGTCACATTCTAAAAAATTATAAATTTAGGGTTTGGGTCTTCCACTTGCCTCTTATTTTCAAATAAACAAATTTGTATTTCCAAGACATTAAACATTCAATTTTTTTATAAAAATAATTAAAATTATAAACTCCCCATGTGCCATTTTTGGTCCACCCTAAAATGCAATTAGGTTATAACTTTTGTCAAACAACATTTCCAAATAGAGCTAGCTCTAGGTACCTTAATTCTTCTACACATTGATATGGGATTTGCTTCTATAAGCATTGTTGGATATGACTCTGAGGCAATAGGTGTTGGAGACATAGTTGTTGGGATAGTGCATTCAAGTTTGGGCACCAAGGCAACATTGTGGCTGAAGATAGGTGATGAAGGTTGGAAATATGGTGCCTGGGAACATGAAGCCAGGTTCTTCCTTGCAAATTGAATTTGGTCTATAGTAAGTAGGTTTGGAGACTCTACTTTTTGGTTACAGTGGCTCATCATCCACAACTGAGTCTTCAAATGTGACCTAGACTTTTTTCTTTTGGTATTTGCAGGTTCCTTACAAAGCACAATCTTGCACCTCGCACGCCTTACAAAACATTATCATTCTCATTGTTACCATGCATACCTTACAATGCATAATCTTCCTTGTAATTTATGAGTCACACAGCTTACAAATCTATGACGTGCCTCCTAGATCTTACAAGTTTAGCTCAAGCTTTAAAGTAGGGGAAGGCCAGGGCTGGCCTTGGGACATTCCTTGTTTTCAGTCACAGAGAACTTGGTCTACCATCCTCGTTCACATGTTCTCAAACAAACAAAGGAATACCCTTGGACTTGCCTATGCACAGCAGGTTTCCAATTGATGGTGTACTGGTGGGTGCTAGGTTGTTGGTTAGCTCCTTGGTTCTAATCTTTTTCTTTTTCAAAAATCTCAAATTTGGTTCCACACACACATATATATAGAACCCAAAACCTGGTTCTGAGTCCAGGTATTAAACTAATCCAACTCTAATTTCAGTTCCAAAAATCAGATGTGATTCCAATTCAGTTTTCAACCAACGAAAGCTGCTAGTTGAAATATACCAAACTGGCTAGCCACTCAACACTAGTTATAAATGGTGTTGTACTATATAGGGAGCATCCTAGGTATCTAGCATTGGTACGTATACTAATACGGAAGAACATATCAGTTTGGTATAACCTGAGGCAATACCAACCTTATACGAGTTCCAAACTGGTATGGACATAATACCATCCTTATATCAGTACAAAACTGGTAGGTTTATACCAATCTCAATGTTTATGTACCTCATATCTCCTGGGAAAATTTAGCCTTGGGCCCAATACCAGGACCAGGCCAATATGAAAGTGTTAATATTGATCCAATACCAGTACCCAACTGATATGTGAAAAGGGACATACCAGTCCAGCGCTGCTTATAACAATATCAAAGAACTATGGAGACTTTGGTCATCACCCAGCATCCATGGGTAATCTGAAGATTAGGAGGTAGTACTTACAGGATTGAAGGAAGAGGAGGAGGAACTGAAGAGTTTGTAAGTAAAGTCTGCTATCTCATGATTTCATTCCTTAAATATTTTTGGCTGAAACTATTTTTATCAAAGATTTTCCTAGTGTGTGTGTACTTTGAACTAGTAATGGTTGGATATGTAATCCCTTTTATGAATCAGTAGATTTGATCAGATTATAAGTAAAAATTCTGAATAAAGATAAAATGATTGCTAAATGGGATTTAAAGGACTAGGCTCTAATTAGGGCTTAAGAGTGAACACCAGTGTTGTTGTGCGGTTCTTTGAATTTATAATTTTTCGGAGACAGAGAACCACAGGTTGGGTTGCTTTAAAAAGAAATCAGAGTCAAAGATCCATCAATCCAAGTCATTTCAAAACCCTGAAAGAACCAACATTTTTGAAGAAAGAACATCCCACAATAATCATAAAAAGCGCGGTTTCTGGCCAGTTTCATTTTTCAAAAACAGTGGAGAACAGGGGTTCAATAAATATACAAGAACCTACCGGATCTTTGATTACTTGAGAACTGAAGCTATGAAACCTAATAACCGTTTTGATAACCGCTAGAAGTCTGTTGCTTTTTTGAGTAACCGCAAGGACCTCACACGTGTTAGATCTTTATTTAAAGCGAGAAACTCACACCGAAGGAAAATTTTAGCAAAACTCCGTCGCTCGCTCCAACACGACGGTACGTGTGTGCGAACTTTATAGGGACAAAAAGAGTCCCACAGAGTGAATGAAATTTAGCACAACTTCGTCATTCCCTCCCACACGGTACGTACGTGTGTATGTATTTATACGTAGCCGCCTCGTTCACTGTTTGACTCGTTGCAACTGTGCGCGGTAGCAGCAGCAGTAGTCGCCCCTATGGCCGCGACGTGTAGCTCTGTAGTAATTTTTGCATTGTCTGTAAAGTATTAACGCTTGTGGCTGTGGCACTGAAAGAGAGTCCGGCGCTTTTCTCGCGAGTTCATGTTATCGCACTAGTTATAAGCTCAGTAGTACCCTGACTGACACATGCAGCACTAGTAAGAATTGCAGTCTTACAGGCTTGCTGCAGAAAGAAATGCAGTTTATACCTCCTCGAGGCTGCAACTCATGAGTATGTCTCGATCGGAGCGCCCGCCGGAGTCGAGGGAAGAGAGCTAGAGAGTTTGGTCATGCATACAGAGAGCGGGGGCGCGTCGCGGGATATTCATGAGGACAATACTGTTCGTCACGTTAATGCTGTAAACTAGTATTAACCAGTTCAAGGCTCGAAAATCATTGCAACTGATTTCATGAGTCTATTTGTAAAGTCGTAGGAGCTGCACGTGCAGTCCTTGACCCAATATTATATATTCTTAAGACCTGAAATAAGTAGGATCAGTTGTAGTAGCTACGCGCAGCAGCTTGTTGCTTGCTTGCTGCAGGATGTCGAGACTCGATATCATATCTATATTATATATCTATTGCGCTGGCCTCCGGCGCCGTTGCATCATCATTAATCGACCATGAGTGGCAGTTTGTTATATTATATAGTGATCATGATTCCCAGGATTAGATAGATCTAAAGTGATTCATATAGACTTTCTGCTGAGGACGTCATCGGGGCTGTGCTGCAGGTGCTGCTGCTGCACGAGTTATCATATTATGATTCATGATCAGCCGCAGCTTGGATAACCGAGTAGAACTTTCAAAAGAGTATTACTCGTATGGAGCTGCAGCTGCTGTGCGCCCAGCGTGATCATTAGTTGACTTTGAATTTGGTGATTGAATTACTATCCAAGCTCAAGTGATGTTGAAGTCGATTGTTGGAAGAGAGATGTATTGTTTTAGAGAATATTGAGCGTTTAGTCGTATGCTTGTCTTGTGTGTGAAAAACTGGTTAGAGCTGGAGGGTAGCTGCAGCTTGTAAGCGCTTGTTTCGTAAAAGCCACATACTAAAACTCTACAGTTGAGTGAGAGTTTACGGCGGTTCAAGATTTTTAAAGAACGTTAACCTGCTGCCAAAACTCCTGGTATGATGCAGCAGCTGTACTCTCCACATGCCTCTCTAATGTCGTCGATATAAGTAGTTGGTTATGAGATAAACAACATTACATTCAAGATTAACACTCCCGCGCCATATAGAGCGTAACAACCCGTGTCGCGGATCAATTCGACTTAAAAAATGAGCGCAAGACGGAGGGCCCTTTGTAGTCCCGATCTTCCGTTCGTCTGCGATCCAGCTCGTTCTATGAAAAGGCTCTGGAGGATTGTCAAGGTCAGGCTTTTAGGTAGCTGTAGGCTGAAAACGGACGAGGGTTTCTCAAGCTGGTCTTGGCTGTGCGTATAATGTCATGGACAAGTTCTTGTCAAAACTGGTGGAGTATCCCCAAATTGAGCAAGCCAGCACGAGTGCCACCGCCTCGAGCTCCGAGCCCCCTGAGGAGCGGCGTAATACCTTCGACACCACCAGACGCACAGTTACTGCGCCAACGAGTCAATATATACAACACCACGGCATTGCATTGGGTTTGGAGCAGCATACAGCTGGACAGAGTTTCGGGTCTGCATCAACGTCCTCAGCCAGACCACAATTTTCCAACTTGACATCGGGTGACCCAGCTAGAAACATGAATCCGCTGTTCAAGATCGAAGAGTCGTTCGACCTGCCAGCTGCAGGAGCCCCGCAGGTGCACGATCCTTGGCATGAACAGCAAGCTTATCGGCAACAATGGGAGCTGGATTTCAGTGCTCACGAAGTCGCTCCCCAAAAACCAGAGCTTAGCACCACTATGCTTCCGGATTTCACAAACTTTCCAAACCCAGTAGCTGGCGAAGCTAGTAGCTCGCAGCCTGCAGCATCAACCTCGAGCGGTGATGGTGGCCATTGGGCCCCGAATCTGTTGGTGGAGTGTGCAAGGGCTATCGCAGCTAACGATGCTCCTCGCATTCAAAGTTTGATGTGGGGTCTGAATGAGCTCGCTTCTCCTTATGGGGATTGTGACCAGAGACTGGCGTCCTACTTTCTGCAGGCCCTTTTCTGCAGGGTCACGGGTACCGGAGCCCGGTGCCATAGCATTCTCTGTGCAGCTGCCGAGAAGACCTATTCCTTCGAATCCTTGCGCAAAATGATCCTCACGTTCCAGGTACAACAAAGAAACTAGAGTCTTCCAACAATTACGTGTATGTAGTCATACGGCACACGTCCTAATTCCTGTGCACTAAGTCCAGTCTCGTGATCTTCTGGAACAGTCTTAACTCATTATTTTGACCCGTTCGTGTTTGGTTTGTTCGAGTTTGTATCTCCAGTATTGTAGAACTGCATTGTCTAGACCATGGCAGATAAGCGAATATGGGTGGGTAGCAGGACGCAAGCCCCTGGACAACCTTTGGTCACGTTGCCAGCAATGGGGCATTGATGGAGGCGTTTGAGGGCGAGATGAAAATACACATAGTGGACATAAACAGCACATTCTGCACGCAATGGCCGACTCTCCTTGAAGCGCTTGCGACAAGGGCTGAGGGAACTCCGCACCTGCACCTGACGACCATTGTGCTCTCCAAAGAGGAATCGGTAATGAAGGTGATGAGGCAGATCATGACGAGGCTCGAGAGGTTTGCGCGACTTATGGGCGTACCCTTCGATTCTACGTTGATGCAAAAGCCGCAACTCGAGAATCTGGAGCTCGGAGAGCTGAATCTGAAAGAAGATGAGGCTCTCGCTATTAACTGCATTCATACCCTTCACCATATTCCCGAAGCCGTCACAGGCGATGCGCATTACAGTCCTCGCGATCTAGTTCTTTACACCTTCAAAAATGCCAACCCCAAGGTACATGTTTTTGACTCCAACCAAATGGAGCTCGTCTTAAGTTTAGTGTAATAATTGAGACATTGGATGGCACGAACGGTTGGATACTGGCATTATGCTGCCTTAAAATCCTGAACTAATTTTTCCTTTATATTTGGAGGTTCATGAATCATTACCAAGCGGAACTTCCGTCGTAGATAACGAGGCACACATTACCAAGCATAACCTTATTGCACAATTTCAAATTAAGTCAGGTTTTTAAGTCGGTGAATGACAGGTCACATGGGGTATTGTGTTGTTTTTGCGCTTGGGAACGAGGGCGGTTTCCATGCCCTCAAACAACAGAATGCCCTGTGGACCTGCCATTCACATATACTAGTGTCGGCCATTACATGATTACAGTATTGTCTACCATTTCCTGCAGTGCAACTAGTACTGGAAGCAGCTTCATTGAAATATCGTTTCTGTTTTTGTACGTGGATCTTTGAAGCGCGCTTATATTTTGAATTTCACAATTTTTTTCCCCTTTTCACTAGATAATAACGATAGTCGAGGACGAGGTCGACCTGGTGTCGCCAGATTTCATGACGTGCTTCTGCGAGGCACTCCGCTACTACTCCCTCCTGTTCGAGAGCCTCGATGAGAGCTTTCCGCGAGCCAGCAACGAGCGCCTGATGCTAGAGCGAGCATGCGCGCGGAGATTGGTCAATCTTCTCGCCTGCGACACATCCCAAAACGAGGAACGGCAAGAGCTGGGATCACAGTGGGCCAATCGCCTCCAAAGAGTGGGATTGCTTCCAACTCCCTTCAGCGACGACGTTGTCGACGACGTCCGTGCACTTCTCAAAAGGTAGGAGTTAAACCCGCGACCCCGTTATAGCAAGCAGCCTCCTCACTTTTTAAACGATCAAAGGCTTCAACAATTCGCAGGAGAGGGATCCGACATGCACACTATCGCTCGAATATAGTCTCGATAGCATCAAATCAGAAAGAAGTTTACCCTCTGATCACTGCGTGATGGAATGGGGATGGAATTGTCTTGTGTGCTTGATCCAAATGATCTCAATGCAGGTCCAAACCTTACTAGAAATGGTTTGAAATTTGCAAGGAAAGCTCCAGAAATGGACAGCTCTTTACTCAACGAGTTTTCATACAAATCCCAGTATTCAATGTGGGAAAGCTCTCAGCTATCTCTGTTAGAAATCCCTCTTAGAACCAATGTCAAAGGGAAATTTCATTTCCCCTAATAGGTGCTTTCGAACCAGGGAAAAATTACCAACTTCCCCTTTGACATTGGTTCACCCTTCTAGATGGCATAATTGAACTTTCCTGTGAGGCTCCCAGGGAATATTGCAAAACTCCCCGTGTTGCACAATTCCCTGCCATTTGCATTTTTAGTCTATGCTTGGAGGTGAACTTAGACAATTTTCTCACAAGGGAATGATCCAAGAGCTCCCTGTGTAACTTAATGAAATGTTGTCATGGCGACTGCAGGTACAAACAGGGCTGGGGACTGACAAGCAACGAAAGCGGACTGTTTCTAACGTGGAAGGGTCAGGTTACCATTTTCGCATCAGCATGGAAGCCGATTCCTCCAAACCCAATACCATCAGATTAATTAGAAGCAAGGTCATATCGTACGTAGTTCAATGCTAAATTAGCTTCGTGGATCACGTTGAACAGCTTCTTCAGCCGATCCAGCTTCTTCGACAGCTTCGTCGACGTACCTTCCTGATCTAATAGTAATGAACAATATTAAGCTTCATATATAGACAAGGGCTCAGTGCATAGAACCAATTATCGGCAGCTCGATCCATGGATCTTATGATATTCTTCAACGTCGTCGACGTCCTGCAAAGTAATTATCTCTAGAAACTCCTCCTCACAGGTTATCATAGATTCTTATAATACTGGTCCATGGCTCTGTAGATCAAGTTTGTAAAGGTGATCACGTTGCGGTTATGACTTCGCACGTATGAATAACTTTAAAAACCCGTCGGTTGCTGACGGTTGCATGTAGTCTTGCTAGATGCTTGCCGATTTTGCAGTTATCGACCTCCGATTCGAGTCTCGAATGAATCGAGAATTCAATGATTTGGCGAGCCCGTGATCTCTGATCTCTTTTTATCATGAGCTAGTACTGCAGAGATAAACGAAGGTTGCTGATGTGCGAGCAACCTTGGTCCAAAATGGAGCTCTATTTTGGACCAAGGTTGCTCGCACATCAGCTTATACTAGACACCTTCGTGGCTAGTACATCTAATGTCTCTAGTATCAGCTGATGTGCGTGGACAGCAATATGAGCAGTCAATCATATAGGCCTCAATCTAGAACTTGCAGATCTAGTATCTGTCGCTTCTACATGCAATGCCCTGATTGATTTGCTCCAATTGATCTTCTCCTATAAACAGCTGCACCAGATTTTGAGTCTACTTAGTTCTGAACCATCCATTGTTGATTGTGTGTGTGAAAGCATCACAAGAGTTTCTTAACAATGAGTGTCCTCCATGGTCAGCCATGCAAACTGGAGTACTGCGCCATTGATTATTCTACATAGTTCTGAACCTTCAATTGCTAATTCTGCATGTGAAAGTCTTGCACGAGTCTCTCAACAATGAGTACTGCATTGTTAGTGATGAGATCAACTGAAGTACTGCATCTGCAATGATGAGAACTGTATCATGGAATGTGCAAGAGAGCCTAGAGGTATGAAAAATTACAAAAACCAAAATTTAAACAGACTAACACCAAGTCATGAAATTCTTGGTATATAATGTGTACTTGAACCAGGCATAAAACTTGTACAGGGTGATTTGAGACACCTGGCCTGCAATTCATTCACACCTGGATCAACCAAAGCACATATCACTTTGTTTCAAGCTTTCATGCCATGTTTCATACAAGGAATCTATCAACATAAACATTCACATCAAGATGTGGATAACATTGATGAGTCAAGCATAACATATTCTTCACAGGTGTGAATACCAGTGGATCACTGGCATTCTCCACTGTGTGCTCACCAATAGGTCACACAGGTTGCTCTGCTGTATATTTGCATTGAGCAGTGGATCACACAGGATTGGCACATACCTTTAGGTTGCTCTTTCAGTTGCATTCATTTGTTGCAATACTTCCAGGCTCTGGAATGCTAGCATCTTGTGTAGAGCCATATAAATCAAAACATGAGATTTCATAGGCCTTGTTCCATCCTATTCAACACACTCAGTTGCAAACTCAAGGGACACAGACAGACAAACAGACCTGGAAACACTGGAAGGTGATAATTCCCACATTCAATCATACAATCCATACAATTTGCCCTGGAGACACTCCTAGAATCAATTCCCAAAATCTGGAAACTTCTCAGGTCCAGGATTTCTATAGCCAAGATGTTCAATTTTCGATGCATTGCAGCCGAACTGAGCTCCAAACATGAGAGACTAGAGCTCCAGAAACTTGATCAAGTGAGGAAACTACTAACAAAAGAGACATAGATGTCAACAAGGTATGACTTTTATTCCATGGATGATAGGCAACCCAGAAATCATGGGCCAATATCCACATTCATTGAGGCCCCCTCCACTACACTTCCCTCCTGACTGGGAAGAGCAGCTCCCCCTGCAGGTACCCCTTATGGATGCCAGGTCAATGAGCAGCCTAGGCAAGTCTGCCCAGGTCAAAACAATTGCATTCCTCAGTGCATGGTTTTTCTTAAGCTGTAGAATTCTTCAGATAGGCAATAAGATCAGCTCGCTCTTGTGGCTTTTTCAATCCAGGAAACACCATCTTTGTCCCTGGAATATACTGAAGTAATCACCACAAATTCCATAGTTCACAAATCAGAAGACAAAACATGTAACCAGGCAGGGCTCTGAGATTAAGCTAAATCAAAAGCAATGCAGAGAGATAAGATTACAGCTACAAACTAAGATGTTATGATGTACAAATTGTATCCAAGTTAGCATTGTGAACAGACTCTCATTCATTCACAGTTGTTGGATATGTTTTCAGAATTTAATTCAAGCTTGAATTCTAGGATTCGTCCTGCTGCTTGTCTACCTCACAGAAATCTATTTCGATCTTGATCTGATTCTCACCCCCCAAGGAGATAATCGAGCAAAAACGCTACTGCCAGCAAGAAATGCATCTCCTCCTAGCTCTGATCAGCCTAAAAAGTGCTGCTATCCAAAACCAAAATTTTCATACCTTCTTTGGGTTCAGCAAATACTCGTAGATGTGCTCTTCACTCCACACAACGGCCTTGTTCTTGTTGGCCGCGGAGTAAGTGTAGCCGGGAGTGGTCCCCGACGTCCTCCCGAACAAACCATGCAGATTCGGTCCTGGCCCCGCAGAATTTAAAAACCCTAAGATCAGTAGCTTCGCTCCCGCAGCCACAAAAATGTTCCTCCCTATTTCACTCTCTTTCCTCTCTTTCTTCCGCCCCTAAGCACCTCACCAAAAATTCAAAACAATTCTCTATCATTTCTGTCACTCTACCTTCCGGACGGAGATCAGAGTCCCACACATTCTCCGCCCCAATCATCATCATCATCCTCATCCCTTCCCCGCAGAAAATGTCAACAAACAAGGAGAATCAAAGAAGAAGGCCAAACAAACCTTGCTTGTGACCGGCAGACTGCTCCACGGCATGACACTGCGCACACTTGGTCTTGAAAATCTTCTCTCCGGCCTTCTCGTTCCCCTTGGGCGCCTCCGCGAAGGTCGCCATCGCCGCACCAGTCCAGCAACGCCAAAACGCCGGATCCTAGAATCCACCCACTCGCAAAACCCAGCACACACAAAAGAGCGCGCGCACAAAATCCATACAAGATCAGGAACTTGCCCTAACCCTAACCCTAAAATATCACAAGCTCCACCCGAGAGTAAGTATTTATGCATGAACACTGATTAGATCTCTGGTTATCATGTTGAAGATGTTACCAAATTGGTCCGCCCTGACCTTTAGGGGTTAAGAACTAGCAGTGTAGAAGTAATGATTCAACCTAAAGCCTAACATTGTGTTGAAGTTCACCATGGTTCTTAACTTACAATACATCATGTGTTGGAAGTCAGCTTTACTTTTCATACCTGCTAAAACTTTGGAGCTCATGACATTGAGATTCATTTCACTGTATGACATTTGTGTAAGGCTAGTCACTAATGACACAAGGTGATTCCCTCTAGCATAAACAAATGTTTTTCACTTGGTACATGTTATTTTTTGAAAACTTTATAACCTAGTGTTTCAGTTATTGATGTGTTTTATTTTTTTTCAATTTTCAAAAGCAACATCAAATTTAATTTAAATGTTGCACCAAAAACCCACATAATCAAAATTATGTTGAAACAAAGAATGCTAATGATGTTTATTTGAGCATATTTATTTGAAGTGCGTTCATAGTAAAAGGAAATCACTTTCAAAATGTTTGTATATTTATGAATTTTCATCAAAATGAATTTTGTGCAATTGTTTCATTGGTCATAAAGTGTATAGTAAAAAATGAATAGTTCAATGTGAAAAGGGTGTTAAAATTTTGAATGTCCTTTATCTTATGTAAAACCATACCATTAATTTTGAAAAATTGTGGATGGCCATATGTTAATGATTATGAATGCATGGTATCATTAAAAATTTGAATCTATGTTTTATTTTAACTATCCATGTTAGTCTTTTTTTAGTGTTTAAATGTGCTTTTGATCATTAAAATTACCTAATTTGAAAAACTTCCTCAAACAAGAAAACATATATTTTGGTATAAATAAAGGCAAGGTTACATTTTCATGAATATTAAATGAGTTCTATAACATTACTTTTTTTTGTGCGAATATCTTTTGCTCCATTTGGAATGATGTTAAAAAAGGGTATGTTTGATAAACTTAATGTATAATGCATCATTGAAGGTTCGAAACACATATTATTTAAAAAATATTGACATGTTTACTATTGTTGAAATTTACACATTTGATTTGCTTGAAATTTTATCATTAAAAAAATAGATTTAATTACATATTGTTCAAAAATTCATGAAAACACATGTGAATTAAACTTTTG
>Ga0116227_10000387_pt1 | contig 83792 bp, 84 predicted proteins | sample S1TSphgellanicum_FD_89693 | JGI IMG/M metagenome (GOLD analysis project Ga0116227, IMG submission 89693) | Host-associated microbial communities from peat moss isolated from Minnesota, USA - S1T2_Fb - Sphagnum magellanicum MG | ecosystem: Host-associated > Plants > Peat moss > Unclassified... | reverse complement strand
TCTTAAATTTACAGTATTAGACCCAATAGAGCCAAGCACAGGTACCGCAGAAGAAGTTGTATTAAAAGCTGAAAATGAAATCAGGGCATTTTTAGGACAAGCACCGGCGGATGTGCAAATGTGATGACATGCAGATGCGCGGATGATTGAAGGTCATAATTTGCACATCTGCATATTTGCACATCAAAACATCTCATATATTCCTATCCTCTATTTTATCAAAAAACAGATCGCGGTAAGTGTCTCCTATGGGGATAATTTTTTCGCCGATGCTGATGCGGCTGCGTTCTATGCTATCTATCTTGTTCAATGCGACGATGTATGATTTATGCACACGCACAAAATGCTTTTCGGGCAGGGCATCCTCCATTTTCTTCATGTTTTGCAGGGTGATGATGCGCTCATCGGGGGTAAAGATCGAGATATAATCTTTCAGTCCTTCAATAAACATAATATCATGCAAATAAACCTTTTGAATTTTATGTTCTGTTTTTACGAAGATAAAATCGCTCAAAAAGTCATCGTACTGGGCAGGCTGCGGCTCTTCTTTAACAACAGGCTTGGCAGCAGGAGTTATAATAGTTTGCGCTTTTTGTGCCGCTTTAAAAAATCTATCGAACGCGATTGGTTTTAGTAAGTAATCAACCACATCCAATTCATAACCTTCTAATGCATATTGCGGGTAAGCTGTGGTTAAAATAACTTTGGCTTTTCCGTTTGATATTTTAAGAAATTGCAGGCCCGTTAGTTCGGGCATTTGCACGTCTAAAAACACGAGGTCAATGCCTCCGTCCTGTACTAAAGTTAATGCTTCTATTGGGTTTGTTGTGGCCTTAATGAGTTCTAAAAACGGCACTTTGGAAATATAATCTTCCAGTATATGCAGGGCTAAAGGCTCATCATCAACTACCAGACATCTGATCATGGCTATAAAACTAATGATAATTCGCTAGAATATGTGTCAACTTCGTTGCGTATTGTAAGGGTATATTTTCCCGGATACAGCAAATTAAGCCTCCGCTGTACGTTATTTAAACCAATACCACCGGCAGCATCGCGGTTATGCTGGTGCTTTTTGTTGTACACGTAAAAATTTAATTTACAATCTGTAACGGTTAATGCCAGCACTATCGGATGCTCTGGATCATTGGCAACACCGTGCTTAAAAGCGTTCTCAACAAAAGAGATCAATATTAGCGGAACGATGCGCTGATGATCAACTTCGCCAGTAACGCTATAATCTATAAACGCCTTATTACCGAAACGGATTTTTTGCAGATCTATATAATTTTGCAGGTATTTTAACTCCTTGTCCAGATCTACTTTGTTATCGTTACACTCGTAAAGCATATACCTCATAATTTCCGACAGCTTTAAAACAGCTTCGGGAGTAGTTTCTGATCGTTGATAGGCCAGCGAGTAAATGGTATTAAGCGAATTGAAAAGGAAATGCGGATTGATCTGCGATTTTAAGAATGATAATTCTGCGGTTAAACGTTGGTTTTCTAAATCGCGTTGTACGCGCTCATTCAAGAACCAATCCAGCGTAAACTTTAAAACGGTGCTTAAAAATATAAAGATCAGACTGGAAAAAAGCGTATTCAGGAAGTACATTGCGAATGATGTAGTATGCCCTTTCTCAACCAGTATATACGACTTGAATAATAAGGCTACACCATATTTGCCTACACCAAACAGTATTACCGTTGGAACCAAAATAAGAGCGTACATCCTAAATTTTTTCTTATCCAGAAAAATCGGGATATAAACCAGGTAGTTAAGGTAAAACAACCCGATGTTAATGATGCCATAACCCAAGAAAATAACAAGAGCCTGTTCCCAACTCATTTTTGTATTGTTGTGAATAACAAACACAAAAAATGAGATCACACTTATCCAAAAAAACACATGCCAGAAAACTTGCCAGCCTCTCTTCATGGCATTAAAGATAATATTTGCATCAAAATAAGCCCTACGTATTATATATATACTCTCCTTTGACCGATGAACTGGCAATTTGTTACGACGAACTGGCAATAATCATTTACTGACCGTTCATCTATAATTCGGGGCAGTTGGTCTAAATGTTTTTAGCACTCAAATAATTAGATGTTTCTTTGTTATGTCAAAACAATCACAGAAATGAAAAAGCTAGTATCTAACCTCAACCCATTTATATTATTGCTTATACCAGTAATGATCGCCCTTGTTATGGGTATCAACTACCAGGTAGAGCAAGCCAAAGAATTTGCTGCTGATAGCACCATAGCACATGCTACTTCATTGTTTCACAAAAGCGTTGTTGTAGTTAAAGCTGTTTGCGAAATAGCACAACAAAACATTTGGTAATATAAATGAGTCGCTCCAACTAATTAATGGCTGGCGTGGGTTCATCAATATCTAAAAAAACAAATACAATTAAAAATGCTGCTCGATCTGTTAATTCAGGGGAGCAGCATTTATATTTTAGGGGGTATCAATATAGAGACACAATATTTTGTGTCTCTACGGGAATAATAAGATATTATCGGGATCTGTAGCCCAGCGATTTGGATTATCTACTATATAGTCTTTGATATTTTGAAACTCTCTCTCGTCCCTGATTACGCGATCATGATATTTTGATTGCCACTTAAATTCGATATCATTCATCGTTGCATATTTCTTAACGGAAACTTTGTATCCTCTGATAACCGAGGCCAGATTTTGACTTTGAGGCCCAAACTTACTTACCTCCTAATCTATCTTATCGGGCCTATTAATAAATAATATACCATGCACGTGATTGGGCATAATCACAAAATCATCTAACTCAACAAATGGAAAATGTGCGGGGATATTTAACCAATTTTGATAAGCAACCTCAGCAATTGCTCTCCCCCGTAGAGACACAATATTTTGTGCCTCCCCAGCTTCTGTCTCTGTAAAGGTATCCATCTTTCCAAAATAATGAATCCGCTCATGCGTACATATCGTTACAAAATACAACCCATGAGAACCGTAATCCCAATTCGGTTTTCGAAATGATGAGGTACGATATTTCTTTTTATATTTATCTTCTTCAATCATTTTTACCTCCGTAGAGACACAATATTTTGTGTCTCTGTCCAGGTTTGAAATCCATTAAAAGAGACACATGGTATTGTGTCTCTACGGAACATTTTATTTCACTGGCTTCGGATACACCATTTGGCTTTTATGCCCATCAGCATCCACAGCCTGCACCGCGAAGAAATAATTATCTTTCGAATAATCCAGCGTAGCCGTGGTATCAGTTACATAAAATTTCTTATCCCAATATGGACTGATGGTTTCGCGCATTAATACATAATATCCAACTGGTTTTTTGCCTGCTGCGGGTGCCTCCCATTTCAGCGTACTTTTATTGGTGAGGCCGCTGGTGGTAATGCCAACATTTTGCGGTTCGGCAGGGGCCAGGGCAAGGTTAGCTAATACAGATAGATTCATGCGCGCCACTTTTTGGATATAATTATAATCGGCAAATTCAGGAGTGTCGCCATAATCAACACCGTTTTCTTTGCGCACATTTTGGTGCTGCCGGTTAAAGTCTTCGTTCATTTCGGTGAACCTTACTGCAGCAAAGCCCTGTTTCAGGAAAGGGGTATGGTCGCCTCCACGCAGGAAGCGATCTCGACGGTAAATCATTTTTACATCCAGTTGCGCAACATAACGTTCGGCCACTTCTTTAATATAACGAGCTAACTCGCGCGATGGACTATCATTTTCGCCGCCATTATTAATCAAAGCCGCTAATACTTTCTCGTTACCAGCGTCAGCCACGGTAGAAGCCACACCTTCACTAAATACGCGTACACTACGGTTATCCTTAAGGTCTGTTTCCATGCCATGTGTGTTGCCAACTATATCATTATTCAACATCGCATCAACAGCCCATTTCTCTTCCTTGGCGCGCTTGGCAACATTGGTCGATCCGTTTAAGCCTTGCTCTTCACCTGCAACAGCCATAAAAATAATAGTGGCGGGGAAAGATTGTTTAGACATCACCCTGGCTATCTCCATAGAAACAGCAGTACCCGAAGCATCATCAACCGCACCCGGTGCAACAGATTTTGCATCCATCACATCATTAACCCTCGAGTCATAGTGTCCAGATACAATGTAGATCCGTTTATCGTTAGGGTCGGTACCTTTTAAAATGGCTAATACGTTTTTGAGTATAGTCGGCTTATCAATGCGGCCACCGGCGGGCTGAGTAAAGGTATCAAACTCTACATGCATGCGGCCATCAGATGCCTTGGCGTATTGCTCCATTTCTGCCTTAATCCAGTTGCGGGCGGCGCCAATACCCTCCGTTTTGCTGGTAGTATCGCTAAGGGTATGGCGGGTTTTAAAACTTACCAGTTTACGCACAATGGCCTCTATATTTTTTGATGACACCTCATCAACCATTTGCTCAATTTTAGGGTCCTGCCGTATGGTGCTGGTTTGGGCTGCGGCCGGCAAGGCAAAAAATAAAGGGAGTAAAAATTTACACTTCATAGTTTAATTTAGTTAGTAACGCAATGTAGCACATAGAGGTGCCTAGAAGCAAGAGATAAGATACAGGAAACAAGATTTTTACTCAGGCAGATGTCTATAAACATTTTGTGTCTATATTTCGTGATGAAAATTTTAGTTACAGGTTCGGCCGGGCAACTGGGTTCTGCAACCGTTGAGCTTCTAAGAAAACATGATCATGAGGTAACAGGTGCAGATATAATTAGCTCTGCCACTACTGATCTGGTGCTTGACATCAAGGACAAACAAGCAATATTAAAAGCAACCCAAGGATACGATTCTATTATCCATATGGCTGCGGTGCATGGTAAACATTACGCACTGGGCTATCCGCGCGAGCCATTTATTGATACCAACATTTACGGCACACTGCATTTATTAAATGCATGTGTTGCCAACGGCATTAATAAATTCCTATACATCAGCACTACATCTATTTATGGCAGTGCAATGGTTAATGAAAATCAAGCTGTTTGGGTTACCGAACAATTGCAAGAACAGCCACGCGACATCTACGATATTACCAAACAAACTGCAGAGCAGCTTTGCCGAGATTTCTTTTACAAAGAAGGGTTGCAAACTTCTGTTTACAGGGTCGGCCGTTTTTTGCCCGAAGACGACAATCTAAAAGCTAACCACCGCCTATATCGCGGGTTGGATGAAAGAGATGGAGCCGAAGCCCTGCGATTAGCACTACAACATACTTTCGGTGATTTCGAAATTTTTAATATCACCAGCGGATCGCCCTTTACCGAAGATGAATTAGTGCTATTGAAACATTCGCCGGTCAAAGTCATTAAAACCCATTATCCCGATATTGAGCAAATTTATAAAGCGAAGAACTGGGTGTTTCCGGAAAGCATTGACAGAGTATACATATCCGACAAAGCAAAGAAGCATTTGGGCTATACACCAAAATATACGTTTGATTACTTGCTTCAAGAGTAAGTAGTCTGATCAGGGGGATATAAAAGTGATCTTTTGTTTACGAGATCTTATCCCAGCTTAAACCGCCGCTTTTGGTTTGCAGCATTTGGTGCAGTATCTGGTTTTCTGGGTGAGATAGTTGGGGGTCTTTCTCGAAGATCTCTTCTACCTGGTGGCGCACGGTCATCAACAACTCTTGATCTGTGGCCAGGTTGGCCATTTTAAGGTCGAGCACGCCACTTTGTTGGGTGCCCTCAATATCACCGGGGCCGCGCAACTCTAAATCGATCTCAGAGATTTTAAAGCCATCGTTGGTGGCAACCATGGTATCCAGACGGATGCGCCCTTCGCGACTCAGCTTGTGACCGCTCATCAAAATACAAAACGACTGCTCGGCCCCACGACCAACCCGTCCGCGTAACTGATGCAGTTGCGACAAACCAAATCGTTCCGAATTTTCGATGATCATTACCGAAGCATTGGGCACGTTAACCCCAACCTCTATCACGGTCGTGGCTACCATAATGTGGGTTTCGCCCTTTACAAAGCGTTGCATCTCGGCTTCTTTATCGGCAGCAGCCAGTTTACCATGTACAACGCTGATGCGATAGTTAGGCAACGGAAACTCGCGCAACATGGTTTCTACACCATCCTCCAGGCTTTTCAAGTCAAGCTTTTCATTTTCCTTAATCAGCGGGTACACTACATAAACCTGCCTGCCTTTGGCAATCTCTTCTTTCATCAGGCCAAACATCCGAAGACGTTGGTTCTCATAAAAATGAACAGTTTTGATAGGCTTCCGTCCGGCAGGTAATTCGTTGATCACAGATACATCCAAATCGCCGTACAAAGTCATTGCCAATGTACGTGGAATAGGCGTGGCTGTCATTACCAATACATGTGGCGGCAACGCATTTTTCCGCCATAGCTTAGAGCGCTGTTCTACACCAAACCGGTGCTGCTCATCAATAACGGCAAGGCCAAGGTTTTTAAACTGAACTTTATCTTCTAACAAGGCATGGGTGCCTATTAATAATTGCAAACGACCATCCTCCAACATTTCGTGAATGGGCTTGCGGGCCTTTTGTTTGGTTGATCCGGTGAGCAAAGCCAGCTCAATAAAACCATCGCCAACTAAGCTTTTAATAGAGTGATAGTGCTGTGTTGCCAAAATTTCGGTTGGTGCCATTAAGCAAGCCTGAAAGCCGTTATCTATAGCCATCAACACCGTCATCAATGCCACTACCGTTTTACCGCTACCAACATCGCCTTGCAACAGGCGGTTCATTTGTACACCGCGCTGGGTATCTATCCTTATTTCTTTTAAAACCTTTTTTTGCGCGTTGGTAAGTGCAAAAGGCAGCTTATTTTCATAGAAGCCGGAAAAGTAGTCGCCCACTTTTTCAAATACGTTACCACGATACTTTTGGGTACGCAGTAATTTATTTTTGAGCAGTTTGAGTTGGATATTAAATAACTCTTCGAACTTAAGCCGGTGCTGTGCCTCATGCAAAGCGGTAGCATCCTCGGGGAAGTGCGCGCTTCTGTAAGCATCACTACGCCCCATCAGCTTAAATTTTTGCAGGATGTATTGCGGCAGGTTTTCTTGTATGTCTTTACCGTGCTGCTCCAGTAAGGTTGCGGTTAGCTTTTCTATACCCTTGCTGTCAAGCGAGAAAGACTTAAGCTTTTCGGTAGAACTGTAACCCGGCTGCAGTGTAAGGTTGCCTTTTCGTTTTAAGGCTTCAGCGCTGTAAGGTTCTATCTCGGGATGGGCCATTTGCACTTTCCCATTAAAAGAACCCGGCTTGCCAAATATAATATAGGCCTTGCCAACAACTAAATTCTTTTCGGCCCATTTTATGCCTTGAAACCAGGCTAATTCCATTACCCCAGTGTCATCTTGTACGCGGGCGACTAAACGTTTGGTGCGCTTATCGCCTACTAGTTCTTTATGCGTAAGGCGGGCTATTACCTGTACATGCGGCAGATCATCATTAATATCTTTGATCTTATAAAACTTGGTTCGATCAATATATTTAAACGGGAAATGGCGAAGCAGGTCTTCGAAAGTGAAGATACCTAACTCCTTTTTGAGCATCTCGGCACGGGTTGTGCCAACGCCCCTCACATAATCAACCGATGTTTTAAATATCTGATTCAAACCCTGCGAAGTTTAAACAAGTTTAGTTTGTACCTGCTCTTTGCACTGTGAGAGATACCCGATATCGTGTAAAAGCTTTAAAGGGGTAGTTAAAAAGCCCCATATAAACGCAGCTCCGTTAGCAGCCAGAAAATATGTAAATGAGGCTTTTTTTTGTCCCATTAACCCAATACAGCAATTACAGAAATTTCAACATTTACATTTTTAGGTAATGCGGCTGCCTGTACGGTTTCGCGGGCAGGGAAATTAGCTGTAAAGTATGATCCGTAAATTTCATTAACAGTGGCAAAGTTGCCCATGTCTTTTAAAAAGATAGTGCTTTTAACAACGCTGGTAAAATCTGTACCGGCTTCTGTTAAAATGGCTTTTAAGTTTTCCATTACCAGTTTGGTTTCTGACGGAATGTCACCTATAACCAGTTCTCCGGTTTTAGGGTCAAGCGCTATCTGGCCGGATACAAATAAAAAATTACCTGCTTTTACAGCTTGGCTGTATGGGCCTATAGGTGCAGGCGCATTGGTAGTATTAATGATAGTTTTCATGCGTAGGGTTTCACTTTTTGATAAAGAATACATCAATCAGTTTCCAGATAATACCGGCTATAAACATAACAATAGCCAGTGCATTTATAAAATGCATCACTCTCAGGTTAAAATTGTCCGGGCGGTTTGGATCCTTTTTTCGAAAGAAGTACATAAACAAAGTTAAACAAAAAAGGCGTCCCAATGGGACGCCTTTTCGTAATACTAATTTTGCATTAGATTATTTTTGAGAGAACTCAACACGACGGTTTTGAACACGTCCTTCTTCAGTTGAATTGTCTGCGATTGGTTTAGTTTCACCAAAAGCTTTAACTTTTAAGCGACGAGCTTCAACACCAGAGTTAACTAAGTAAGTTTTTACAGAGTTAGCACGATCTTTAGACAAGTGCATGTTGTGAGCAGCAGTACCTTCAGATGAAGCGAAACCATCTAACTCAACAGTTTTAGCAGTGTTTGCACGTAAGTCAGCAGAAACTGCATCTAAAGTTGGGTAAGAAGAAGTTCTTAATACTGAGCTATCAAAGTCAAATTGGATGTTTGTGTAAGCAGCTGGAGCAGCAGCACCACCAACAGTAACAGTATCTTTCTTCAATGGGCAACCAGCACCGTCAACTACAGTACCTGCTGGAGTGTTAGGGCATTTGTCGAATTGATCAGAAACACCGTCACCATCAGAATCTTTTTTCAGGTCGTTAACTGCGTTTTCAACGTTAGTAACACGGCCTTTTAAAGCTTCAACTTCTTGACGTAAAGCTGCATCGTATAATTCGTCATACATCATAGCTACTGGATTAACCCAGTCTAAGTTAGCTTTAGATTTAGGACCGAAAGTGTACTCAAGACCAGCATATCCGTAAGAATATTTGTCTTTAGAAGGATAACCTCTGTTTAAACCATCAAGGATGTCATCATCAGTGAAGTTTTCAGTGTAACCTAAGTTCAGAGCCCATGCATCAGCCAGACGGAATTTAACGCCTACACCTACAGGGATAACTAAACTTTTAACATAATGGTTAGAACCGTCAGCATTGCTGTAAACAAAATTTGTTCCGTTACCTAATACCATAGTAGGGTTATACCATACTAAACCAGCACCAGCTGTAACGAAGAAATTGATTGCATTTTTGCGACGTAAGTAATCGATAGTAGCAACGTTTACTACACCGCTAATTGTTCCGCTGTAGAATTTAGTTGAGAAAGATTGACGATCATCACGGATGCCGTTTAACGCATCTTTGTTATCGCCTTCTAATTTACCACCGTGGAAATCACCTTGGATACCAAACGAGTGAGCAACTTGCCATCTTAATGACGCACCGTAACCGTAGCTTGATTTCCAGTTGGTGTAGTCATTAGACCCGCCAGTCGCAACAACAGGTGCAGTTACACCTCCGTTGATACCTAAGCTAAAGGTGTTGTACTGTCCTCTACCGCCAAATACCTTAGCTGTAGTAGTGCCAGAAGATTTCATAGTAGTGTCTGATTTGGTAGTGGTGGTTGAAGTTTGCGCTTTCACCATCCCTACTACCATTAAAGACGCAACCGATAAAGCCGCTGTTTTCTTTAATGTAGAATAGTTCATAGTTTTTAGATTAAACAATTTTAATTGTGATTTTTTTTTCAAAATTAGTAATTATGTTTGAAACGATACCAAACACCGTTCCAAAACTGTTAAATACTTAGACAAATAGAATAAAAATTTGTTTAAAAAATGTATAAAGCAATAACAAGTATGAAATATCCAGTTATAAATAATGAATTATTTACTAAAAATAGAAATAATTTCGTTTCACGACTAAAGCCCCAATCTATCGCTCTATTTCACTCCAACGACGAATTTAACCGTAGTGGCGATCAAAATTACATTTTTAAACAAAATCCTGACTTTTTTTACCTTTCGGGCATCGACCAGGAGCAGAGCATACTGTTGCTTTTTCCGGATTGTCCTAATCCACTATACAAAGAAGTACTTTTTTTAAGACAAACCAGCGAACATATTGCTATTTGGGAAGGACACAAGTATACAAAAGATGAGGCTTTCGCTACATCGGGTATCAAAACTGTGCTATGGCTGGATAGTTTTACCAGCGTTTTGCACAGCATTATCAACTATGCCGACAACGTGTATATTAATACAAACGAAAATGACAGGTATGTATATGAAATGCCAACCCGCGACCTCCGCAAGTTTGAAGAGCTTAAATTAAAATACCCGCTACATAACTATTTGCGCTCGGCCCCCATACTACGCGATCTGCGTGTAGTAAAATCAGACATCGAAGTTGAGCTGACTAAAAAAGCATGCGCCATAACTAATGATGCTTTTAAACGAGTGCTCAAATTTGTAAAACCAGGCGTAGCCGAGTACGAGATCGAAGCCGAGATTATTCATGAGTTTATCAGGCAGCGTGCCACCGGCCATGCATACAGCCCTATTATTGCCTCGGGACCAAATGCCAACGTACTACATTATATAGATAACAACCAGATCTGTAAAGATGGCGACGTGATCTTGTTTGATTTTGGCGCTGAGTATGCCAACTACAACGCAGATATGAGCCGCTCTGTACCCGTTAATGGCCGTTTTACACCTCGCCAAAAAAATGTATACAACGCTGTGTTAAGGGTAATGCGCGAATCGACCAAATTATTGGTTACAGGCACCATCTGGAATGAGTACCACGAAGAGGTTGGCAAAATTATGACCAGTGAACTGATTGGCCTTGGTTTACTGGATGCAACTGACGTTAAAAACCAAGACCCAGCTGCACCTTTATATAAGAAGTACTTTATGCATGGCAACTCGCACCACCTGGGTTTAGATGTGCATGATTATGCCAGCCGTTACAAACCGTTTGAACCCGGTAACATTTTAACCTGCGAGCCCGGTATCTATATCCCGGCCGAAAGCTTGGGTATCCGTATCGAAAACAATATTTTGATCACAAAAGATGGCAATATCGACCTGATGGCTGATATCCCTGTTGAGGCAGATCATATAGAAGAGATCATGAACTCGTAATCTCTACATTAATACAGCGCTGCAAAACTGTAAAGATTAAACTGAGGATCATTATTTAAAGCTTCGGCAATTTGTTGCCGAAGCTTTTTTTTGTCAACATCCGCCATGCGGCGCTCCTTTATTATTTGGTAGGCTTTCTCTGCGGTTAGGAAAGCTCTTCGCTCATTGGTTTTCGCAGGCTGATTATTGATAAAATTCGCAATCTCGCTAATCCCTTCATTTTGCGACGCTATGGTTTTAAGAACGGGCACGTCATCGTGCTGATCGGCCAATAGCTTTTTAAGCTTACCGGCAAATTCATCCGCACCGGCGCGATCTGCTTTGTTAATAATAAAGGCATCGGCGATTTCCATCAGTCCCGATTTAATATTCTGGATCTCATCACCAGCCTCGGGCACCAGTATAACCATGGTAATATCAGCCAGACCGGCAATTTCAACTTCCGATTGGCCTACGCCTACAGTTTCAACCAATATATAATCGAACTGGGCGGCGCGCAATACATCTGTCATCTCAATGGTTTTGGCCGATAACCCACCAAGCGACCCTCGCGTAGCCAAGGACCGGATATACACCTGCTGATTATTAAAATGCTGCAGCATCCGAATCCGATCGCCCAGCAACGATCCAAAATTAAATGGCGAAGTAGGATCGATAGCTAAAACAGCGACATGTTTACCGTTTTTTATTAACTCGCTGATTAACCCGTTTACCAATGTACTTTTACCTGCACCCGGCGGGCCGGTTATGCCTATAACAGGTACGCTATTATTTAAAGGCAGTGCTTGTAAAAGGTCGGCAGCACCGGTAAGATCATTTTCAACCAGGGTTAATGCCCGCGCCACAGCACGAAAATTGGTATAATGAGGTATTGTAACTTGACTCTTGCCTGCCATTATAACAAATGTATAGAAATTACAGTATCGAGGCGATACCTTATATTTGCAATCACTAATGAAAATAGCAGGTTTTACCTTTATCAGAAACGCAGTTAAGAATGACTATCCAGTTGTGGAGGCCATTACATCGATATTGCCCATATGCGATGAGTTTGTTGTTGCACTTGGCAACTGCGATGATGGTACCGAGCAATTGATCCTCGGCATCAATTCGCCCAAAATAAAAATTATTCATACCATTTGGGACGAATCGCTGCGCGAAGGCGGATCTGTTTTTGCAGTTGAAACCGACAAAGCATTTAATGCAATATCTTCCGATGCCGACTGGGCTTTCTACATTCAGGGTGATGAGTGTGTGCACGAAAAGTATTTGCCTGTCATTAAAAAGGCGATGCAAGATAATTTGTCGAACGAGCAAGTTGAAGGCCTTCTATTTAAATACTGCCACTTTTACGGTTCTTATGATTATTATGGGCATTCGCGCCGCTGGTATCGCCGCGAGATCCGTGTGCTGCGCAATAACAAAGCAATCCACTCTTACCGCGATGCTCAGGGCTTTCGCTGGGGCAAGCGCAAGATTAAGGTAAAATTGATCGATGCCTATATTTATCACTATGGCTGGGTAAAACCGCCTAAGGGTTTGGAGAGCAAGCTGCGCAACTTTAACCAGTTTTATCATGATGATAACTGGCTCGAAGAAAACCTGCCACAAACTTTTGAGTTTGGCTACCACAATGCAGATCATTTATTGCCGTTTACAGGTACACACCCAGCCGTAATGCAACCAAGAATTGCAGCCACCAACTGGAAACTTAATATCGATTTAGATAAATTGAAAAAACAGATGAACTTTCGCCGCAAAGTGCTGCAAAAGATAGAAGATCTTACCGGTTGGCGCGTGAGCGAATACCGTAATTATAAAATTATTAAATAATACATCTTGGCAGGTAAATCATTATCGGTTATTATCCCCAATTATAACGGCAGGCAATTATTGGAGGCATATTTACCTTTCACATTCGCTACTCTTAATAATACTGGTGTAGCATACGAGGTTATTATTATTGATGATTGCTCTAAAGACGAATCCATCAGTTTCATCCGCGAAAACTATCCGCAGGTTAAGTTGCTAATTAATGAAGTTAATGGCGGATTCTCTTACTCCTGCAATAAAGGCATACAGGCGGCAGGCAATGAACTGATCTTTCTGCTCAATTCTGATGTTAAACTCACGCCTGATTATTTTGACCCGCTTTGGAAGTATTTCGATAACACCAACACCTTTGGCGTAACCGGTAGAATTATTGATATGGAGGGCGACCGCATACAGGATGCAGCCCGTGTACCCGGGTTTAACGGTTACAAAATTAAAACAGCGTACTTTTATTATAGTGGCAACGCCGATGACCGCTCTCTCACATTTTACCTGTCTGGTGCCAATGCATTAATTGACAGTGCCAAACTGAAACAAATGGGCGGGTTTGACGAAATCTTCTCCCCATTCTATGGCGAGGATCTTGATTTGGGCATTCGTGCATGGCGCGCCGGGTGGATCTGCTATTACGAGCATCAGGCTGTTTGCCGCCACCAGGGATCGGCCAGCACCAATAATTATAAAACGCCCAAGTGGGTAAAGACTATTTACTACCGTAACCGCTTTTATGTACATGCCATTCATCTTAATGGATTGGCCCGGCTGCTATGGATGATGCAAATAACGCTGATAGATCTGCTTCCTAAACTACTTATCGGGCAATGGTGGATGTGGAAAAGCTATACCGGATTTCTTAAAAATGGCCAGGCCTTAGCCAATTCGCGTACAAAACTTAAAAAGTTAATGCAGGCCAATAATAGCGATCTGAGCCTGCAAAGCGTGTTTGCCACCATTCGCAAGTCGGTGAAGGGTAAAAACTTAACCCGTTTAAAAGCATAAATAGGTAATAACCGCCGTTATTAATATTTTTGCAAACTTTAATAATTTAGATGAAAACTTATTTTCGGCTACTCTCCTTTGCAAAACCTATCGAGAAGTTTGCCATTCCTTATATATTATGCACTATTATAACTGTAGTATTTGCCACCCTTAACCTGGCGCTGCTGGTACCGTTATTGCAAACGTTGTTCTTTCAGTCAAAAGCACCCGTGCCCAGGCCAAACAGCTGGTTTAACATCATTAACATGATGAACTACCAGGCCCATCAGTTTACTTTACAGTATGGCCCTATCGGTGCATTAAAATTTGTTTGTGGTGTTATCATCCTATCGGTATTAATTAGCAACGCATTCAGATATTTTGCCCAGCGTACCATGGAAAGTCTACGCATACATACCTTATTGAACCTCCGTAACGCTGTTTTTAATAATGTGATGGATTTGCACATGGGCTATTTTAGTAATGAGCGTAAAGGCGACATTATCTCGAAAATAGCGTCAGACGTGCAGGTGGTGCAATACTCTGTTACCGGCACTTTGCAGGTTATATTTAAAGAGCCCTTAACTTTAATTGCTTACCTGGTTGCGTTATTTTCGTTATCGGTTAAGCTTACCCTATTTTCGATGCTCGTTATCCCCGTAGCGGGTTTAATTATTGCGCGGATTGTGAAGAAGCTGAAAAGCCAGGCGCGTGAATCGCACGAAACTTATGGTGCCATGATTAGTAACCTGGATGAGGCTTTATCCGGGATCAAGATCATCAAAGCTTTTAACGCCACCAACTTTATCAAAGGCAAGTTCGATGGGCAAAACCGTCGCTATTCAAAAATCATCCGGTCAATGGCCAAACGTCAGCAATCGGCTTCGCCGGTATCTGAGTTTTTGGGTGTGGTTATGGTTTCGGGATTGGTATTGTATGGAGGCTCACTGGTGTTAAATCATCAGTCGGAATTAACAGCCGAAAAATTTATTGCCTACATTGCTATATTTTCGCAGGTAATGCGCCCGGCCAAGGCCATCTCAGATTCATTTAGTAACATCCACTCTGGTATTGCCGCCGGCGAACGTGTGTTAGAATTAATTGATACCAAGCCTGCAATTGTCGACGCACCTGACGCAAAACCAATAACAGAATTTAAAGAAGGCATTCAGTTTAAAGACATCACCTTTGCCTATGATGAAAAGGTGGTTTTATCGCACATCAACTTTACGGTACCTAAAGGCAAAACCGTTGCTTTAGTAGGCCCATCGGGTGGTGGTAAATCAACCATGATGGATCTTATCCCACGTTTTATAGAACCGCAACAGGGCGAGATATTAATTGATGGGCAGAACCTAAATTCATTAACAATCGACTCGGTACGCGCTTTAATGGGCGTTGTTAACCAGGAGTCTATCTTATTTAACGATACTATTTTTAACAATATCGCTTTTGGTAAACCAGGAGCTACGCAAGAGCAGGTAGAAGCAGCTGCGCGTATAGCCAACGCCCATACTTTTATTGAACATACCGAAAACGGCTATCAAACCAATATTGGCGATCGTGGAACCAAGTTATCAGGAGGCCAGCGCCAGCGGATCTGTATTGCACGTGCTGTATTGGCTAATCCACCTTTGATGCTTTTGGACGAAGCTACATCAGCCCTGGATACCGAATCAGAAAAACTGGTACAGGATGCCTTAAACAACCTGATGAAAAACCGGACATCGTTAATTATTGCCCACCGTTTAAGTACCATCCAAAATGCCGATATTATTATCGTACTCGAGGCCGGTAAAATTGTGGAGCAAGGCTCACATACCCAACTAATCGCTGCCAACGGTTTGTACCGTAAGCTAATTGATATGCAAACTTTTAATGCGTAAATAAATATGAGTAACAGCCAGCCATTGGTATCCATAGCCTTATGTACATACAATGGCGCTGCTTATTTATCTGCCCAGTTATACACACTGGTTAACCAAACATATTCAAATATCGAGATTATTGCTGTCGACGACCAATCAACCGATGATACGGTTACCATACTTAACCAATACGCCGAAAAATATCCAAACATTAAGGTTTACCGTAACGAGCAAAACCTGGGCTACATTAAAAACTACAAAAAAGCCATTTTACTGGCAACCGGCGATCTGATTGCCCCTGCCGACCAGGATGATATTTGGGAACTGGACAAGATAGAGCTAATGGTAAATGCTATTGGCGATAACTTGCTTATTTATCACGACTCTGCATTTATTAACCAAGAGGGTTTACCACTTAACCGTAAGGTATCAGACGTACGCAACTTTTACCGGGGCGATGATTCGCGGGTGTTTTTGTTCGAGAATTGTGTATCTGGCCACGCCATGCTTTTTAAGCGCGAGATGCTCAAGTATTTCAATGGCTTCAACAAAACAATTATCCACGATTGGTGGCTTACCTACATTGCCCTAAATAATAGCAGCATTGATTACCTGCCCCAGGCACTGGTACAATACCGCCAGCACAATGCCGCCAGCACAAACATTTTACGGATAGACAGAGGCGAGGGTAAAAAGAAAAGTAAATCATTACAAAAAATAGAGCACCAGCTAGCCGTAACCGAAGCTTTTGCCACTTACCCGCATAATAAAGACAAAGAATTTAAGTTGAAGTTATTGCACTTGATGCAAAGCCGTATGCAGCAATATTTTTCTTTTTCGTTAGCACTATTTGTCTACCGCCACCGGGAGACATTACTTTTTATTCAAAAAAAGCCCGCATCAAGCAAGCTTAACTTTATTATTAAACTGGCCTGGGGCTACAAGCTCAAAAAGCTGTTTAATTAATTTGTAATGATAACCGGCGGCATCAGAAATTCGGTTTCTAGTGGCAAACAGCCAAAAATTTCTATTATAACCGTTGTACTTAACGGCGAACGGTTTATTGATGCCTACCTGCAAAATGTACTTAGCTTTTTAAACCCACAGATAGAACTGGTTATAGTTGATGGTAATAGCACAGATAAAACCATTGAAACATTACAGCAACATAATGATGCAATAGATTACTGGTGCAGTGAGCCTGATGCCGGGATCTATGATGCCATGAACAAGGCTATTAAACTGGCAAAAGGGCAATGGCTATACTTTATGGGGATTGATGATAGATTGCTGGATGGCTTCTCTGAAACGGTAACACTGTTAACCGATCTGCGTACTATTTACTATGGCAATGTAATAAGTTACGGTAAGCTGATGGCACGCGTTTATGACGCTTACTTTTTAACCAAGCTTAACATTTGTCACCAGGCCATATTTTATCCGAGGGCCGTTTTTTATAAATATCAGTATAATACCCGTTATCTGGTTTATGCCGATTACTATCTCAATTTACAATGCTGGCACGACATTGAGTTTACCTTTTTGTATTTCAATAAGCTGGTGGCCACATTCCCCGGCGGCGGGTTCTCTACCTATACCCGCGACCTGCAATTTGAGCACGACCGCGACTGGCTATTTAAAACATACCTGGGCCCGCGTGTATACTATCGATATATCAACCGAACCAAGGGAACCTTGCACTTACTTAAAACCCTGATTACCGGATGACCAGGATTTTGTACGACTATCAAAAATTTAGCGGGCAGCGTTATGGTGGCATTAGCAGGTATTTTGCCAATTTAGTTGCTGGTGTAAATGCACATGCAAGTTTCGAAGCCTCAATTAGTTTGCTATACAACACTAATTATTACATCGGCGATCTTAATTTCCCTTTAGATAATGCCATCGGCAAAATGATTTTTGACTCAAAACCGAAACGCATTGATAAGTGGAACAAGCAGTACAGCAACCTGCTGATAAAAAAAAACAACTTCGACCTGTTACATCCCACCTACTATCATCCGTACTTTATAAATAAAACAAAGAAACCATATGTGCTTACAGTGCACGATATGATTTACGAGCTACTGCCGCAACACTTTTTGGCAACAGAACGTTTACCTGATTATAAAAGAATAACAATTAAAAATGCAACCGGGCTAATTGCCATATCACAATCTACCAAAAACGATATGATGCAGGTATTTAACATCCCGGCCGAAAAAATACAAATGATATACCACGGCATTAATAATAACCAACAGATCATCACAGAGCAGATTGCCAATCTGCCTGCCATTTACTTGTTGTTTGTAGGCGAGCGCGCCAATTATAAAAACTTTTCGCGCTTGCTGCAATGTTTTGCCGGTTTAAAAAATCAATATCCAGATCTGCACTTAGTATGTGCCGGCGGTGGCGAGTTTGACCAGGAAGAAGCAATCTTAATCAAAAAGCTCAACGTAGATAAATTTTGTCAACAACTAACAGTAACAGATACGCAGTTAAATTATTTGTACCAACAAGCGCAGGTATTTGTATTTCCATCACTGTACGAGGGTTTTGGCTATCCGCTACTCGAGGCATTTAGGGTGGGCTGTGCAATTGCTGCAAGTAACACCAGCAGTTTCCCAGAAGTAGGCGGCGATGCGGTACATTACTTTAGCCCGGATGATACGCACAGCATATACAAAGCTATTGACGAATTATTAACAGATTCTACCCTTCGCAAACAATATATTGAGAAAGGTTATGAGCAACTCAAACATTTTGCTTTAGAACGCGAAATTGAAGAAACCCTTAACTTTTACACGAGGATACTTGGTCGCCAATAAATGAATTATCAAACACAGTCGCCTGTATTATTACTGCTATTTAACCGGCCTGATACCACCCGCCTAGTGTTTGAGACGATTAAACATGCCGCCCCTACGCGTTTGTATATTGCAGCGGATGGCCCACGGGCAGATCTTGAAACCGAGGCTGAACTATGCCGGCAAGCCATCGCAATAACAAACGATATTGATTGGCCTTGCGAGGTAAGAACACTTTTTCGTAACGAAAACTTAGGTTGTAAAGAAGCTGTATCATCTGCAATAGATTGGTTTTTCGGGCACGAAGAAGAAGGCATTATCCTCGAAGATGACTGCGTGCCCTCAATCGATTTCTTCAGATTTTGTGACTTAATGCTGGAGCGATACCGGTTTGATACCCGCGTAAGGCACATTGGCGGTAGCAACCTGCAACAAGGCAAACAATGGGGCAATGCCAGCTACTACTACTCCAACTTAACCCATGTTTGGGGCTGGGCTGGCTGGCGCAGGGTTTGGCAATCGTACGATAAAAAACTTACCGCTTATAACTCCGCAGATGCCAGGAATGCCCTCAGCAATATTTTTACGGAGCCTATAATTATAGATACCTGGGTAAGCATTTTTAACCAGGTAAAAGGTGGTTTGATCGATACCTGGGATTATCAGCTTACGTTAATTAATTTCTTTAACAACAGCCTTTCGGTAATACCCAATGTAAACCTAATCAGTAATATTGGGTTCGGTAATGCGGCCACGCATACCATCGACGCAAGGAGCCCTTATGCTGCTTTACCTCACCAATCACTTGGCGATATTAAACATCCATTGTTAGTTATACCCCAAAAGAAAGCAGATTATAACACCCTTGTGCACGACTTTGATGTGGAACGGATTAAACGCAAACAGGCCAAACTACATCGCCGGGTAAAGCGTTGGTTTAAAAAACTGCTTATATAGATTTATATTATCTTTGGAAAAACAGTTGAATGGAGCTAACAACACCTTTTAATTTTGCTATAAAAGAAACCAATACACCTGCTAAATACAGGTTTTCTATATGTACCCTTGTAACCAATACCGAAGAGTATACCCAAATGGTGGCCTCTTTTATACAAGCGGGTTTCAACCAAAATGAATGCGAATTTCGATATATTGATAACAGCGGCAAAAATAGCTTTGATGCTTATACCGGATTAAACCTGTTTTTGCAAAACGCGCAGGGCGAGTACATTATTTTATGCCACCAAGACATTTTGCTCGATTTTGATAATATTGATGTACTTCAAAAATGTATTGAAGAAATAAACGCCCTTGATAATAACTGGGCTATATTGAGTAACGCCGGCGGTATCGAAAATAATCTTTACCAACGTGCTGCCATCAATGTAGCATATCCGGATGGTTTTTATCAACGTGTTGGCGCACTGCCACAAAAAGTAATTAGTGTTGATGAAAACTTTATTGTGGTTAAGCGTTCGGCCAATTTATCATTATCGGCCGATTTAAAAGGCTTTCACCTTTATGGTACAGATCTTTGCCTTATTGCCGAACTATTGGGCTACACGGCCTACGTGGTCGATTTTAAGCTAATACATAAAAGCTATGGCAACCCTAACGATAGCTACTATGATATTTTACAAAAACTAATTGATAAATACGAAAAGTTTATGCGAAAAAGGCGGATAGTAACTACCATAACTGATTTTTACTTATCAACCTCGCCATTCCGCAAAATAATGGCCGAAACCAAATGGGGTAAAAAAATTGATCGTAAAATAACCAAACTGCAACGAGATAAATCTGCCATCAGATGCGTGCTGGATACTAAGATCTATATTTATTGCCCTTCGGGATATGCCACTGGTGGCCCCGAATGCTTATACCAACTGGCATACACCATGCGCAAAATTGGGCTCGATGCTGTAATGTACTACTACCAAACTGCCGAGAGTGGAGTAGCGCCGGTACACCCAAACTATGAGCATTTCGACATACCTTACGTTACCACCATTGTAGATAAAAAGGTAAATCTGATCATCGTACCCGAAACCCATTTAAATCCTTTATTTCACAAAGAGTATAGTCATATCCGCAGCATGATCTGGTGGTTGAGCGTAGATAACTACCTGGTGGTTTTAAACGGGCTGATTGATCGCAAAAAAGACAAACCTTTATTCGCCCTGAAAAAAGCGCTTGCGCATTATGCATTCCCCGATCTTGATTTTGTAAAGCGAAGCGGCGCTTATAACATTGTACAAAGCCACTACGCCCAGCATTTTTTAGAAAGTAACGGTATCAAAGTAACGGCATACGTAAACGACTATATCGGCAATACTTTTTTAAAACAAACTGCCATTACCAACGCTGCGCCACGAAAAGATTATGTTTTATACAACCCCAAAAAAGGCGCAGCATTTACCGAAAAACTAATGCAGACCGCTCCACACTTGCAATGGAAACCTCTTATTAACCTCACCCCTACACAAGTAGCCGAATTGTTAAAGGAAAGCAAGGTTTATGTTGATTTTGGCGAACATCCAGGCCGCGACCGCTTTCCGCGCGAGGCTGTTACCATGGGCTGTTGCATTATAACAGGCATGCGCGGTTCTGCAGCATTTAAAGAGGACGTAACCATCCCTGATGAATTTAAATTCGACGAAAACACAGCCTCACTGCAAAGTATCTTGGATAAAATAGAAACTTGCCTTACCAACTTCGAAACAGAAAAGATTAAGTTTAATGATTACCGCCACATCGTACTCACAGACGAAGAACGCCTAACATCAATTATAAAGAAAATTTTTGTAAGATAAATTCCAACTATACTAATTCCGTTCGTATGAGAGTGGGTGCGGTTGCCTGCGCGTAAAGACAGGGAAGGGGCCTCTATGCCAAGCTAAGATGCTGATTTTACCTTCCTACTACCCACTTAATTTTCGAGAAAGCCAGTAACCTTGCCAAAATATAACTCGAAACATACATGATGATAAACCGTAGTATGCCAAAGCCTGCTACGCAAATAGCGGGCATGGTAATAATTACACTATCGCCCAGCCCCATAGGCGAAAAAATCATTGCCAAGCCGTAAAGCGCTACAATTTGGTGTATCAAATAAATACCGTAGGTGGTTTCGCGGGGTTTTAGCTTATTAACAACAGGCATTTCCCCAATCTTCAACATTAATATAAACACAGAAAGTGAGTATAAAATGTTGGTAAATTTAAGCGTGTTAAACGGATCATCAGAACCATGATGAATTAGGTAAACAGACTCGGCACACGATAGCGCGAATACCACTAGATTAACTAATAATATCATAGACCTCGAAGTGTTGTTAATACGCTGCATAATGGTATCAAAATGCTTATTGATCATAATGCCCGCCCATAAATAAAACACAAACCCAAATATGGCAGTAGTGTGCTCTGTAGGCACCCAATGGCAGTACACATTTACACTGTAAAATAAAGACAGTACACCTAAAAATGCTCCAAGTTTATAAGAGTAGATATGGCGCTTAAAAGCCAGGATAATAGAAATACAGATTAAAAAATTAAGGATAAACCAATAATTGGTATAAAATATAATGTGGCCCAAGGTTTGGCCAATAAGCAATAACACCTCGCCCGGTGTATGTACATCGGTAACACCAAATTTAAGATATACCACTAACCGGTGAATAAGCCCTACAGCCAACAATATAAAAACCCATAACAACCAAGGGCCAAATGTGCTTCTAAAGCGGTTTCTGATATAATTAATAGCAGTGTACTCGCCAAATTTATAGTTCATCAAAAATCCTGAGATCAGAAAAAATATGATGGTACCAAACTTACCGATCAACACCATTACGGTTTGAATCAGGGTATCAGATAAATGCGGGTAATTCTGCCCCCAGAATAATGACGCGTGCTCGTATACAATCGACATCATGGCAATGCATCGAATTGAATCTACAAAGGCAAAGTTTTTCTTTATTGGCGCATCATTAACTAAATTTTGCATAGAGGAGCTTTGGTGCTGGCTATCAAACAGCGGTTTTATGGGTTATATTTTGGATGAGTAAGCGTTAAAATCCTTATTATTTATGTTTTTGACGATCTTACGCATTATTCACTTTTTGTAAAAATGACTTTTACGTATATATTTGTCATTACAATGTCGCAAAAAACATTAAAATTTTGGACAAATCAGAATTGTAACAAAGGTTTTAGCTTATACGCAAGAAAGTTACCCGGGGTTTATACCCGGGTGACTTCGTCAATCAATCATCACACAAACAAAACTTAAAATTTAAAGCCTAAACCAAACTGCCAAACCTGGTTACGGTAGTTAGGTACATAGGCATCACCATTGTCATTAATACGATCAAAGTCAATGGTGTATCGTGCCCTTAATTCGATATTATGGCTTAAATCAAAACTTACACCGGCCACACCATCAATCATGGTTTTGTTGTAACCATTGCTGCTGTTGTTATAATACTGCTGTGTAGTTTGCGAAAAGCCATTATCAAAAGTGTTGGTAGTAGATACCAGGAAAGAAATTTGTGGACCAACCAAAATGTTAAAACCTGGTACAACGTGAAACTTAGCGAGTAACGGTACATCAATATAATCGGTACGTTGTTTAAACTGGCCATAGTTAGTTACAGAAGTGTAACCTTTTTGCGAATACAATACTTCGGGTGCAAATGATAAAGGGTAAACAATAGGTAAATCTAATCCCACACCTACGTTAAGTCCAATTTTGGTATCAGTACCGTAAGCATATGGGCCGTTGCCTTTAATAACATTAGCAACGTTCATACCACCGATGATACTAAATGCCGGGCGAAAGTTGTTATCATAAGTACGTTCGTGGCGGCGCGGGCGGGGCTGGTAGTACTGTGCACTAACCGATCCGGCTATTAAAAGCATGGCTATTGCAAAAAAGAAGTGTTTTTTCATGATTATGTTTCTTTAATTCGTAAAATCTATTTTTAGAGGGCATAGAACCGTAAAGGTTTATTTGCTGTTAAAATTTTTAATTAAAGCAATAGCTAATAAGCTGTGGCTCAAAAGAAAAACAACTGATGACCGTTTGTAAAAAACACTTTTCTTTACCCCTATTACTTATTTTTTGCCTGATTTCGCTTTGCGCAACCGCACAACAGCAGCCATTTATCAACTCGTTATCGGCGCAAAATCATTGGGTAGATTCTGTTTATAAACACCTGAGCAAGAAAAAAAGGGTAGCCCAATTGCTTTTTGTGCGCGCGCATACCAACAAAGGCCAGGCTTACGCAGATTCTGTTGGCGAGGTGATCAAGGACCAACAGGTTGGCGGTTTAGTGTTTTTTCAGGGAGGGCCCGGTCGCGAGGCAGATCTAATTAATACTTATCAAAAACTGGCTCATGTACCGCTCATCATAGCCATGGATGGCGAATGGGGGCTAGGCATGCGCCTGGATTCGACTATCTCATTTCCCTACCAAATGACGCTTGGTGCCATACAAGACAATCAACTCATTTATAAAATGGGACAGGAAGTTGCCGCCCAGTTTAAACGCATAGGCGTGCAGATGAATTTTGCGCCCGATATGGATGTAAACAACAATCCCGATAACCCGGTGATTAACTATCGCTCGTTCGGTGATAATAAATATAACGTAGCCGCAAAAGGGATTGCTTATATGCAAGGGATGCAAAGCGGCGGCCTGCTAACCACCGCCAAACACTTCCCCGGCCACGGTGATACCAATGTAGATTCGCACCAGGATTTGCCACAATTACCATTCAGTCGCCAAAGGTTGGATTCGCTCGAAGAATACCCCTTCCGCGAAGCCATTAAAGCAGGCATTAGTGGCGTCATGATTGCGCACATGAATATTCCCGCACTCGATACTACCGCCCGTTTGCCATCAACCCTGTCTCGTCCAATTATCACCGGTACCCTCAAAGATTCCCTGGGCTTCAAAGGCCTCGTAGTATCTGATGCTATGGAGATGAAAGGCGTAACCAAATTTTTCCCTAACGGGGAGGCAGACGTCCGTGCGTTTTTAGCGGGTAATGATATTCTCGAATTATCAGAAGATTCTAAACGTGCTATTAAGCTAATCCGCAAGGCCATCCGCAATGATGAGATCAGCAAGGATGAATTTGTAATCAAAGTAAAAAAGGTTTTGGCAGCCAAGTACTGGGTTGGTCTAAATAACTACCAACCAATAAATCCCACCAATCTAAGTGCTGATATTAACAACGCCCCGGCCAAAGCTTTAGTGCAGCAATTGGCAGATGCAGCAGTTACCCTGTTAAAAGGTGATAGCGTAATCGGTAAATTGGATGTTAATAAAAAGACCGCCCTGGTTAGCATTGGAGTAACTGCGCTAACGCCATATCAACAAGCGCTGGGTCATTTCTTTACCAATAGTACGCCCTTTTATATTCCGAAAGACATGTCGATTACCGATATGACGACCATGCTAAAGGGCCTGAAAGGTTTCGATCAAATCATCATCGGCATACATGATACCCGCCTGCGACCGGCCAGCAAACTCGATTACAGCAGCAACGTAAAGCTATTAATCGCAGAACTAGCCGGTGTGCCCAATAGTGTGATCAGCGTATTTGCCAATCCATACACCATAGCTGGCCTGCCTGGCTTGGAAAAAGCCGGAGCCTTGCTAGCCTGCTACCAAAAAGATGATTTTATGCAGCAAGCAGCTGTAAAAGTAATTACCGGCCAAATTAAAGCCAGTGGCAAATTGCCTGTTACGTTAATTCGTTTTTGGGTAATGGAGCGGGGATTGTGATGAAGTAGGTTAGAAGCAAAAAGTGAAGAACAAAAAACCAATACTGAAAATATAAAACCAATGCAGTCGCTCGGCTCTTGTCGAGTGAAAACTATTTCCCGGCCTCCGGCCGATTTCTAAGATATAATAAAGGCTAGAGGCCTATCGATAGTCGTCACTCGGCAAGAGCCGAGCGACTGATTTTTGAGATGATTTATCAAAACGACAATTTGGAATCGTCCTCCAAAACCTACAACCTTTTTGTAACTTTAAATTCAATGAATCAAACACTGGCAGACAGATATAACGCTAAGTTTCAGGACATCATCTCGGGACTAAATGAAGAACAGTTAGCGGCTGTTAACAAAATAGATGGCCCGGTGATGGTAGTAGCCGGGCCGGGGACCGGCAAAACACAGATATTGGCAGCACGGATCGGTAAAATATTACTGGATACGGATGCCCGCCCCGACGAAATTTTATGCTTAACCTATACCGATGCAGGCGCAGTTGCCATGCGTAAACGTTTGTTCGAGTTTATCGGTCCGGATGCTTACCGTATTGGTATTTATACCTTCCACGCTTTTTGTAATGAGGTGATCCAAGAGAATCTGGACTACTTTGGCAAATTGACTTTAGAGCCTTTAACCGATCTGGAGTCGGCCATGCTTTTTCGTGAGTTGGTAGACGAGTTTCCGAATGATCACTTGTTGAAACGTTTCACGGGTGATATTTACTATGAAGCTCCTCGCCTAAAAAGGCTGTTCTCGACCATGAAAAACGAGAACTGGACTTCTGAGATGATCGAAAAGGCGGTGAATGAATATTTGGAAGATCTGCCCAATCGCGAAGAATTTATCTATAAAAAAGCTAACGCTGCCCGCGGTATCCAGAAAGGCGATCTTAAACAAAAAGATATAGATGCGGCGCACGAAGTAATGAAGAAGCTACTCGCTGCTGTGGCGGAGTATCGCAACTTCGAAGCTAAAATGAAGCTGCGCAACCGCTATGATTATGATGACATGATCATTTGGGTGCTGCGTGCTTTCCGCGAAAATGAAGACTTATTGCGCCGATACCAGGAACGGTATCAATATATATTGGTAGATGAGTTTCAGGACACCAGCGGTTCACAAAACGAGTTATTGAAGCATCTGCTGAGCTATTGGGATACGCCCAACGTTTTTGTGGTAGGTGATGATGACCAGTCGGTTTACCGCTTTCAGGGTGCCAACATGAAAAACATTTTGGATTTCGCCAATGATTATGAGAGCGTGCTGAGCACCGTGGTATTGAAAAACAACTACCGCTCTAATCAGGCTATTTTGGATATCTCCAAGATCCTCATCGACAATAATCAAGAGCGATTAACCCGTCATCTCAAGCTCAATAAAAACCTTATTGCCTCGCATCCACGTTTTGATAAAATTGCTGCTGAACCGGAGATCCGCGAATATGACAACATAGATCATGAGTTGGTTGATGTAGGTAATCAGATAGAAAAGTTAATATCTCAGGGGGTAGAAGCAGGTGAAATTGCGGTGATCTACCGTAACCACAACCAAGCCGAGGAGTTGATCCATTACCTGGATATGCAGAAGATTGCCGTTAACACCAAACGGAAGATCGACATACTGACACTACCCTTCGGCGAGAAGATCATCAATATATTACGCTACCTCGCGGCCGAATTTGATTCGCCTTACAGCGGTGATGATCTGCTGTTCGAGATTATGCACTATGATTTTTTCAACATTAAACCTGTTGAAGTAGCAAGGGCAAGCATAGCGGTGTCTAAAGCCAATTATAGTGCTTTAGAAAATGGGCAGAAGACTTCAATTCGCCGCTACATCAGTGAGCTGAGTATAGCACGCCAGCCGGGCCTATTCGATGCGATACAAAACACCGAAATGAAGCAGTTGGTCAGCGATATCGAAGATCTATTGAAAGCTTCGGCAAGTTTAAGCTTACAGCAATTCTTTCAACAGGTGGTAACCAAGCTGGGTATCCTGGCCTACATTATGAAACAGCCCGACAAAGGCTGGCACATGGAGGTGTTGACCAACTTATTCAACTTTGTTAAAGACGAACACCGGAAAGATTCTGACACCCGACTCAAAAATATCATCGCCACCATCGATCTGATGAAGCGGAACAATATCCGTTTGGATCTAAACCAGGTAATCTACTCAGAAAGCGGTATTAATTTTCTTACCGCCCATGGTTCCAAAGGCCTGGAGTTTGAATACGTATTTTTGATTGGCTGTAATAAAAAGGTGTGGGATACCAAAGGCCGCAACATGGGCTACAGTTACCCCGATACACTGATGCAGGCAGCTGCAGATGACTCGGCGCAGCGGGAAGAATCGCGCAGGTTATTCTATGTGGCAATTACCCGCGCCAAGCAGCATTTGTATATTTCGTATCCGGCAGAGGATAGAAAAGGCAAACCGCTGGAGGCATCGCAATTTGTGGGAGAGATATTGGCAGAAACGCATTTACAGGTACAACGCCCTCCAGTTAGTGCCGACGCCTTGTTTACCTACATGGCCACCCAGTTTAACGAGGACGATAAACCGGTATTGGATTTAATAGATACCAGTTACATCAACGTGCTGTTGCAAAATTATACGCTGTCAGTATCGCACTTAAATAGTTATCTGGATTGCCCATTGAAGTTCTATTTCCAGAATTTGATCCGGGTTCCGTCGGGGCTAAGTTCGGCTGCGGCATTTGGTTCGGCGGTGCATTATGCGCTTAACCGGGTGTTCAGGAAACTAAAAGATAATAACGATGAGTTTATGCCGGTTGATGATTTCCTTCGGGAGTTCCGCTGGTTTATGTACCGTAATAGCGATCTATTCTCTCAGGATGAATTTAAATTGCGCTTAAGCTATGGCGAAAAGATACTGCCGCCGTATTACGAACTACACACACCAATCTGGAACAAAGTGGCCGTTACCGAGCGCTCCATTAAAAACTTGGCCATTGAGGGCGTACCCGTAAAAGGAAACCTCGATAAAATTGAATTCAACGGTAACCAGGTTACGGTTGTTGATTATAAAACAGGCAAGCTTAAATACGCCAAAGAAAAGCTTGCTAGGCCTAGCCCGGATAACCCTAACGGAGGCGATTACTGGCGACAAGCCGTATTCTACAAATTACTGGTAGACCAAGACCGTACAAACGACTGGTATGCAGTAAGTGCCATATTTGATTTTATTGAACCGGTTAGCGAGGGCGAATACTATCAAGAGAAATTTGTGATTAACCCTAACGATCTGATGCTGGTAACCAACCAGATTAAAGATGTTTACCAAAAGATCATGAACCACGAGTTTAACACAGGTTGCGGTAAAGCAGATTGCGATTGGTGCCGTTTTGTACGAACCAACTTTAAACAACCAGGCAATATTTTAGAAGAAGGCGAAGAATAATCGGCATACATATAGGTTATCGATCAAATTCGTTACTTGAAGTTTTGGCGCTAAAACTTTAACTTTCGGCTTACAACATACCCTAATTGAATGAAACTAAAACCCATTTTTTCTGCCGTACTTTTTTGTGCGGCAAGTCTGTCGGCCAGCGCGCAAACAGATTCGTTAACTATTCGTAAACTCTACGATGAAGCCCTTTTAAACGGCAAAGCTTACGAGAGCCTGCATTATCTGTGCAAAAATATCGGTCAGCGCATTAGCGGATCTGATAATGCACAAAAAGCTGTAGAGTGGAGCAAGAAACTAATGGAAAGCTATGGTTTTGATAAGGTTTACTTGCAACCCATTATGGTACCGCATTGGGTACGCGGCGAAAAAGAGCAGGGCTTTATTATCGACGGCAAAACCCGTACCCCTGTTGCACTAGCTGCTTTGGGTATGTCTGTAGGTACACCGAAAGAAGGCATCACGGCCGAAGTAATTGAGCTACACAGTTTAAAAGAGCTGGAAACTTTAGGTGCCGACAAGATCAAAGGCAAAATCGTTTTCTTTAACCGCCCCTTTGATGAGCGCTTTATCGAGGCTGGCTCTGCATACGGCACAGCTGGTGATCAAAGAAATTTAGGCCCGGGTGCAGCATCTAAGTATGGCGCGGTTGCGGTTATTGTACGTTCGCTAACCTCTGCATTGGATAATTATCCGCATACAGGTGCAACCAACTATGGCACAAGCACACCAATACCGGCGGCAGCTTTATCTACGGTTGCAGCCAATAAATTAAGTGAGACTATTAAAAAGGCTAATGGCAAACCGGTACAATTCTTTTTAAAAGATAATTGCCAAACGTTGGCAGACGCACCATCATTTAACGTGGTAGGCGAATTAACCGGATCAGAAAATCCAAATCAATTCATTACCGTGGGTGGTCACCTGGATTCATGGGATTTGGCCGAAGGTGCGCATGATGATGGTACCGGTGTAATGCAATCGGCAGAAGTGCTGCGTATTTTCAAAGCAACCGGCTATCGCCCTAAACATACCCTGCGTGCAGTTTTCTTTATGAATGAAGAAAACGGTGGCCGTGGTGGTAAAAAATATGCAGAATTAGCAGCCCAAAATAAAGAAGAACATATCGCAGCTATCGAGACTGACGAAGGTGGTTTTACCCCGCGTGGTTTCAGTTTTCAGGGTGCATCTCCAGAGTTTTTGAAACAGATTAATAGCAACTGGAAAGCATTACTTACTCCGTATGAAGCAGATATGCTAGTTGCCGGAGGAAGTGGTTCTGATATCGGCCCACTGAAAGGCACCATGCCATTAGCAGTCTTAATCGGTTTCCGCCCGGATTCGCAACGTTACTTTGATATTCACCACACACCAAATGATGTGTTTGAGAATGTAAACAAACGCGAACTGGAGCTTGGCGCGGCCTCAATTGCTTCTTTGATTTACCTGATAGATCAGCACGGGTTGAAATTTTAAATTTTTAACTGGTATTTAAAACTTCAATCGGTAGCTTTGCAGCATACATCTATTATATCATAGTGCCAAACGACGGAGATAGTTACCCCCAGAAAAAAGATTCATTTGCAGCCCTTCGCTTTAAGGACTTTCGCGCATACATCGGCATGCGCTTCTTCTTTACGTTTGCTTATCAAATGCAAACAACAGTACTGGGCTTTTACATTTATCAGTTAACACACAGCAAAGTAGCCATTGCCTTTATCGGCCTCAGCGAAGCCATTCCGGCGGTTGGTATAGCCCTATACGGCGGTTACATTGCCGATAAATACGAGAAAAGAAAAATGCTCCTTCTGATTTTTGGCGGCGTTTTTCTTTCCTCTTTGGTAATGTTTACGGTTACGCTTAACAGCATGAACGCCCTTGATCATGGCTGGATCCTCTATATTCTTTACGCCATGATTTTTTGTAACGGTATTGCCCGCGCCTTTTACGGCCCCGCTACTTTTACCGTTTATGCGCATAGCATCCCAAAAGAAGTTTATCCCAACGGAAGTAGCTGGAGCAGTTCTGCCTGGCAACTGGCATCTATCTTAGGCCCGCTAACCGGCGGCTTTTTATACGGCTTCTCAAACAAGATCGTTCCGGGACTGTCCGGCATTACTGCCAATTTCAGCATTATATTAATATTCCTGTTTATTGCCTTGGTACTGGTTTACAGGCTGCGTAAATATCCGGCAGTGTTTATCCCGAAGGAAAGTATCTGGATCAGCTTAAAAGAAGGTCTACATTTTGTATTCAATAACAAAATGATGCTTTATGCCATGAGCCTCGATTTGTTTTCGGTGTTCTTTGGCGGCGTTGTTGCCTTATTGCCTGTTTATGCCCTCGACATTTTAAAAGTAGGTTCAGAAGGATTAGGGGTAATGCGTATGGCTTCATCGTTAGGCGCGGCATTAACTATGCTAGTGATGGTGAGATTTTCGCCTATGAACCGCCCATGGAGAAACCTGCTGATTGCAGTTGCGGGATTTGGCGTATCTATCATCGGTTTCGGTTTGTCTAATATCTTTTACGTGTCGTTGCTGTTCCTGTTCTTACAGGGCGCCTTTGATAGCGTCAGCGTAATCATTCGCGGTACTATCATGCAATTACTCACCCCAGATCAGATGCGTGGTCGAGTATCCGCCGTAAACTCTATGTTTATCGGTTCATCTAACGAAATTGGTGATTTTGAATCTGGTATCGCCGCCAAGGTATTAGGTACTACTCCCGCGGTATTGTTTGGCGGATGTATGACACTGCTAGTGGTAACGGTTACTTATTTTAAGACTAAAAATTTAATACCGAGTACGCTGAAGGATATTCATAAGGGGGAAGCAAAAGAGCCTACCAAATAATTTGTTTTCCCCCATCTATAAAATAATGTCATTGCAAGGAACAAAGCAGTCTCGTAGCAATACAGATAGAATAGGCAGTGGCGACGAGATTGCCACGCTATCGCTCGCAATGACAAATTTTAAAGCTAACCTCTTCCCTTTGCCATTCCGAGGCACGAGGAATCTTCTTCGACTTGCGTTGCGGCTTAGCATGGAGAAGAAGATTCTTCGCTGGTGCTCTGAATAACAAACCCGTTTTGAACCAAACTTCTAATTAGCTACCCTCTTCACTAATCTCCAAAACAGATATACCAATGAGCCAAGGATAGGTACCACAATCATGATCACTATCCAAAGCAATTTGTTAGCCCTGTCAATGTTTTTATTCCCGATGGCGTGTACGAAGGTAAAGAGCAATAGCGCAATCCATACGATCATCAATATCAGACCGAGTGTACCCGATACCAAGGGGATATTTTCCATTTTCTTAAAGATTAGCTAACCGGTTCATTGCTGTATTTCTCACCAATCTGCTGGCGCCACATAGCATAGTACAATCCCTTTTGTAGTAAAAGGTCGCTATGCTTGCCCGATTCGATGATATTGCCTTTCTCTAGCACATAAATACGGTCGGCATGCATAATTGTAGAAAGTCTGTGCGCAATCAGTATCGTGATATGATCTTTCAACACTGATACATCACGAATGGTTTCTGTGATTTCTTCTTCGGTCAGCGAATCTAATGCTGATGTTGCTTCGTCAAATACCAACAGATCTGGTTTACGTAATAAGGCACGGGCAATTGATAAGCGTTGCTTTTCGCCACCAGATACTTTAACACCGCCTTCGCCAATTACACTATCCAAACCTTTATCGGCACGGGCCAATAAACTCTGGCAAGCTGCACGGTGCAGTACATTCATACACTCCTCGTCGGTAGCATCCGGGCGAACAAACTTTAAGTTTTCGCGAATAGTACCCGAGAATAATTGGGTGTCCTGCGTTACAAAGCCAATCTTTTCGCGCAGCTGGTCCAGATCGATCTCTTTACTCAATACATTGTTGTAAAGGATATCACCTTCTAGCGGCTGATACAAACCTACCAGTAATTTAACCAGCGTAGTTTTACCCGAACCGGATGGACCGACAAATGCAAGGGTTTCGCCGGTATTGGCTTCAAATTCGATATGGTTTAATGCGTTTCTGTTAGCAGTTAAGTGCTTAAAGCTTACTTTATCAAAAGTCAGTTTCCGCAGCTTCTCAATCATTACCGGCTTAACAGGTTTAACATCAATAGGGATGCTTAATATGCTGTGGAAATTAGCCAAAGAAACCTGGGCTTCTCGCCATGACTGGATTACATTGCCCAACTCTTGCAGCGGGTTGAATAGGAAGAACGAGTAAAATAAGAACGTAAAATATTTACCAGGCGAAAGTTCGCCCTTAAAAATCAGCATTAACAGCACTACAATCATACAGCTACGCACCAGGTTAACGATGGTACCCTGTACAAAGCTCATGCTGCGTACAAATTTTACTTTCTTTAACTCCAGATCTAAGATCTGGTACGTGGTTTTGTTCAGGCGCTCTATTTCTTGTTTGGCTAAGCCCAAACTTTTAACCAGTTCTATATTACGTAACGATTCTGTTGTTGAACCTGCAAGGCTGGTGGTTTGCCCTACAATTTTTTTCTGAATTACTTTAATCCGTTTGCTTAGTAACGAGCTCACTAATGCAATTACCGGGATGGCCGAAAAATAAACCAGCGTTACTTTATAGCTTACACTCATCGAAAATACGATGACGAAGATCATCCCGATCAAACTCACAAAAAGTATACTGATAAAAGAAGTAATAAACTTCTCGCAGTCTAAACGCACCTTTTGCAGTATGCCGAGTGTTTCGCCGCTTCGCTGATCTTCAAATACCTGGTAAGGTAACTCGAGCGAATGTTTTAACCCATCAGAGTACATTTGTGCCCCGGTTTTTTGGGTGATAATATTGGTAAAATAATCCTGAAAGTTTTTAGCAATGCGCGAAACCATGGCAGCACCGATAGCCAGTGCAACCAGTATTAATGAACCATGTAAACGCTGATCATAAGTTAATGGTGTTTTTGGCACCATGTATTGATCTACAATTTTACCTGTTATATATGGATCGAGTAGTGAGAACCCGATGTTGAACGCGGCCAGTACCAATGCCAAAATTACGATGCCGCGGTAGCGCGATAAGTATGTTAAAAGTATTTTCATGTTGTAACGGCAAAAATAAAAAAAGGGAATGGCGTAATACGCTCATTCCCTTTAATTTGACATTTGGTTTATTATTGCTTAAACCGTCATTATATCTTTTTCTTTCGCTTCGTACAGTTTATCAACCTTAATGATGTAAGCATCAGTCAATTTCTGCACTTCGGCTTCGCCTGTTTTCATTTCATCTTCAGACACGCCATCAGCTTTTAGTTTTCTTATTTTCTCGTTAATATCCTTACGGATGTTACGCACAGCTACTTTACCGCTTTCGGCTTCAGCTTTGGCTTTTTTAGCTAAATCTCTACGGCGTTCTTCAGTTAGCGGCGGCACGTTAAGGCGGATGATCACACCATCATTTTGCGGATTGATACCCAGATCAGCCTCTTTAATTGCTTTTTCTATCGCGTTAAGCAATGATTTTTCCCAAGGCTGTACAACAATGGTGCGCGCATCGGGAGTGTTTACATTACCTATTTGGGCTAATGGAGTTGGTGTACCGTAGTAATCAACCATAATTCCATCAAGCATGGCAGGGCTTGCTTTACCTGCACGTATCTTGCCTAATTCGTAGTCTGTATGGTCAATGGCCTTATCCATTGAAGCCTTTGCATCATTCAACTGGGTTTTAACGAGTTCGCTCATTCCGAATAATTTTTGCCAAAAATAGTAAAAACTATCATTTATGTTAGCCCTCTATTTTACAGTTGTAAAAAACTAAGCAAAGATTCCTGATAAAACAGGTACTTATTGGCAATATGATAGTAAATTTTAACCATTATGGTTTTGTGAAGTCAATTTCTCTACCGCATATCCTTTGGCTTTGCAGCGTGCCACAATCTCATCATACAGTTTTTTATCCATCGATGGCTTGCGGCTCATGATAAATAAAAACTTATGATCGGGGTGACCAACCACCACGTACGAATAGTCGTCGGCCAGTTCAATGATCCAGTAATCAACTTTGTAGGGCCAGATAAACTGCGCCTTCATCTGCGAGTTATTGCTACCCTCTACCTGGAACAATTTTGATTTGTAGGTATGCACTTCCTCATCATTGCCTTTTTTGTAGGTGGTTAATACATCATAATAGCCTTTTTCGTCCCAGTTATAGCTGGTAGTAGTTTCGCGGCTGCCTTTATCAAAAAAAGTAGGGATTGAGTATAACGAGTACCATTTACCTGCATAACGGTTCAAATCAACCCTTTCAACAGGCTTATTAACAGCTGTGGTAAATGCTGACAACAGTACAAAGGCCAAAATGCATAATGTTTTCATAGGTAGATGTTGGAAAATGTTGTTATAAATAGATGTAGGTGTCGTTATTAGAAAAAACGAAATTGCTGTAGGTGTGGATTTTACATTATAATAGCGTGAGGTTGTGGAGGGGTAGCCAATGGAGGGGCTGTCATGGGTAGGCACTCGAACATGCGGGCAAAGGCTTCTGCACCATCCTTCGAGTAGCATGACAGCCTACGCGCATACATAGGTGTAAATGCACTATCTAACCCCTTTGTCATTCTGAACGCAGTGAAGAACCGACCGTAGGGAGCTCATTAATGCCTACGAAAACAAACACCTCATTAATAATCCTCTGCGTGTATATGGCTTGATGAAGAAGATCCTTCGCTGTCGCTCTGGATAACAAACCTATTTTTAAAAGCAAAAAAAAGCGACACAAAATATTGTGTCGCTACTGTCTAGTCTTGATTCCTGACTCTCGGTTCCTGATTCTCTTAACGCACCAGCGTTCCAATGGCTTCGCCTTTGGCAATGCGTTCAAAGTTTCCGGCTTTGTTCATATCGAAAACGATGATCGGGAGTTTATTCTCCTGGCAAAGGGTAATGGCGGTCATGTCCATTACATTAAGGCCTTTCGCATATACTTCTGCAAAGCTAATTTCGTCGTAACGGGTAGCAGATGGGTCTTTCTCCGGGTCGGCGGTATAAATACCATCAACACGCGTACCTTTTAATACAACGTCGGCTTTAATCTCGATAGCACGCAATGAAGCTGCTGTATCAGTAGTAAAGTACGGATTACCTGTACCTGCGCCAAAAATAACAATGCGACCGGTTTCCAGGTGTGTCATCGCGCGGCGACGGATGTAAGGTTCACAGATCTGCTCCATTTTAATGGCAGATTGTAAGCGGGTTTCTACACCGATACCTTCTAATGCGCTTTGCAAAGCCATACAGTTAATCACTGTAGCCAGCATACCCATGTAATCGGCCTGTGCACGTTCCATGCCCGATTTCTCGGCACTTAACCCACGGAAAATATTTCCGCCACCAACAACAACGGCTATTTCTATGCCCGCATCAAACACTGTTTTAATATCATGAGCATACTGTAAAACACGGCTGTTATCAATACCGTATTGTCTTTCGCCCATCAATGATTCGCCGCTAAGCTTTAATAATATCCGTTTGTATTTCATATAAAGTAGTTTAGTTTTTACTGGTCAATATTCAGGAAAGGTGATAGGTGGTTCCGGCCATGCAAGTTGCCTTCACTTCAAAAGTATCACTAAAAATCACTAAATCCGCATCGTATCCTGGTGCAATGCGGCCTTTGTTTAGTCCGGCCAATTGTGCCGGGTATAAGCTGGCCATATTAATAGCTTCGGCTAAGCTAATGCCCACTTGCTCTACACAGTTTTGCACTGCCTGAAGCATGGTAAGGCTCGATCCCGATAGGGTACCAGCCATTTCGTAGCGTCCGTTTACCATCTTATGTTTGTACGCACCTTCTGATGCTGCGGTTACGGCATCGGTTATCAGGTACAGTTTATCGCCCAGTTCGCGTTTTGCTAAACGGATCATGGCAAAATCAACGTGGATACCGTCGGCAACTATGCTGGTGTATGGCTTTTCTTCAAAAATGGCAGGTATATACCCCGGTTCGCGATGATGCATCTGTGGCATAGCATTATACAAATGCGTAACAGCCGGAATTGGTTTGTTTAAAAACGATTTTCCTTGTACATAGGTAGCGTTGCTATGGCCAGATGATATAATTATGCCTTGCTGATGCAGATAATCAATCACCTCCTGGTCTTGTAGCTCGGGCGCAATGGTTATCATTTTAATTTCGCCTTCGGCAGATTCTACCCAGCGTTTTACCTTCTCCAAAGTCGCCTTTTGGATCAGCTCTTCGGGGTGTGCTCCTTTGCGTATTGGGTTCAGAAAAGGGCCTTCCAGGTGTAAGCCTAAAAAGTTACCCAGGCAGATTTTACGATATGCTTTGGCCGATTCTATGCCTTGCTCTACAATGGCATCTGTATTGGTACCAATGGTGGCAAAAAAACCTACTGTGCCTTGTTTAAGCAGGTCATCTTCCAATTGCTTTAGGGCAGCAACCTCGGGTTTACCGGCAAACAGTTTGCCACCACTGCCATAAATTTGCAGATCAAGCATACCTGGGGCAACATAAGCACCATGAAGATCAATTTTTTCGGCCTCGGCGGGGATTTCGCTTTCGGCTATTATGGCTTTTATTTTTTTGTCCTCAACTAAAACGGCTTTGCCGCTGGTAATGGTACCATTGTCGATCAGTTGCAGATGATAGAAGGCAGTTATCATATTAAACCAAATGTAAGCACAAAAAATTCAACTCAAACGCCACACTTTTTTATCAATTTAACAAGTCGAAGATTCACCGTTGCTAAACGCTTCTCGCAGAAGATACTGCGCTATCGCACTGTATAACAGGGCAACAAAAAAGTAAGGACAAAAAAAATCCCCTCGTTTTAAAAAACGAGGGGATTAATAAATTAAGCTCCTAAAACAACCCGCTTAAATGCGGTAACGGTTAGGCCTTTCTCAACACCGTTAAGGAATTGAGCAATATTTTTAGATGGGTCTTTAACAAACTCCTGGTTTAACAAAGTATTGTCTTTGTAGAATTTGTTTAATTTACCAGCAGAGATTTTTTCAACCATTTCTTCTGGTTTACCTTCTGCACGGATTTGTTCTTTAGCAATCTCAAGCTCACGCTCGATAACGGTAGCATCAACACCGTCTTTATCAACAGCAACAGGGTTCATAGCTGCAATTTGCATTGCAACGTCTTTACCTGCTTCGTCAACACCAGCTGGGTTAGCGTTTAAAGCAACCAATACACCTAAACGGAAGTTACCGTGGATGTAAGGAACAACTTTCTCGCCAGATAATACTTCGTAAGTACTAACAACAATTCTTTCGCCAATTTTACCAGTCATATCTAAAAGCGCATCAGCAATTTTAACACGGCCAGTTTCTGTATCAACCTCTAATGCACCAAGTTCTTCAACATTAGCAGGTAAAGCGTTTACAGCAACATTAGCTACTGCGTTAGCGAAAGCGATAAATTCAGCATTTTTAGCAACGAAATCTGTTTCGCAAGCCAAAACGATAACTACACCGTTTTTGCCATCTTCAGAAGTGCGGGCAATAACAACACCTTCTTTAGACTCACGGTCTGAACGGCTTGCTGCTACTTTAGCACCTTTTTTTCTTAAGTAATCAATTGCTGCTTCAAAGTCACCGCTAGTTTCGGTTAAAGCTTTTTTGCAATCCATCATACCTGCTCCGGTTTGCTGGCGCAGTTTATTTACATCAGCTGCAGAAATTTGTACTGTAGACATAATTTTTTATAGTTATGAGTTGAGGGTTTTATACTTGCTAGTTAGCATTTCTATATAACCTTTAGCCCGATTTAATTTTAAGTTTTTATGAAAAATGATGGACTGCAATATTCCGCAATCCATCATCTTAAATATTTATCCTCATTCTCTGTAAAGAGAATTGGGAACTAATTACTCTTCTGTAGAAGCAGCTGGAGTTTCAGTCTCAGCAGTTACTTTACGAGCTCTTTTACCACCTTCGGCAGTTTCCGGAGCATCAGCTTTGGTTTTAGCAACTACTGCTTCTTTCTCAGCTTCGTCTTCTTTTTCGCGTTTGCGCTCATCTAAGCCCTCTTGAATAGCCTGGATAATGATACCAGTGATCAAAGAGATTGATTTAGTAGCGTCATCATTAGCCGGGATAGGGAAATCGATGTTTGAAGGATCAGAGTTAGTATCCACCATTGCAAAGGTTGGGATGTTTAACTTTAATGCTTCAGAAACTGCGATATGCTCTTTCTTAACGTCGATCAAGAATAATGCTGCAGGTAAACGGTTAAGATCAGAGATACCACCTAAAAGGGCTTCTAATTTAATACGCTCACGTTGGATCATTAAACGCTCTTTCTTAGAAAGGTTGCTGTAAGTACCGTCTTTAGTCAATTTATCGATGTTAGACATCTTTTTGATCGACTTACGTACAGTAGCAAAGTTAGTTAACATACCACCTAACCAACGCTCGGTTACGAAAGGCATGTTTACTGTTTTTGCGTAATCAGCAACGATGTCTTTCGCTTGCTTTTTGGTAGCTACGAACAAAACTTTACGTCCTGATTTTACAATTTGTTTAATAGCTGCAGCAGCTTCTTCAACCTTAGTTAAGGTTTTATTTAAATCGATAATGTGGATACCATTACGCTCCATAAAAATGTACTGAGACATTTTTGGATCCCATTTGCGGGTAAGGTGACCAAAGTGTACACCTGCGTCAAGTAAATCCTGATATGTTGTTCTTGCCATTGTTGTGTCCTCCTGATATTAACGTTTACTGAATTGGAATTTCCTACGAGCTTTTCTACGGCCTGGTTTTTTACGCTCAACCATACGGTCATCACGAGTCATTAAACCTTTAGCACGTAATGCAGGTTTCTTTTCAGCATCAAGTTCAACAATTGCTTTAGCGATAGCTAAACGAACGGCTTCCGCCTGTCCTTTAACACCACCACCAGCTACGTTTACAATGATATCGAATTTACCTTCTGAACCAGAAACTAGTAAAGATTGGGTAGCAACGTATTGCAAAGGTAGAGTTGGGAAGTATTCTTTGTAGTCTTTACCGTTAACGGTAAGTGCACCGTTACCATCATTTAGATAGATACGAGCAACAGCGGTTTTTCTTCTGCCTGAAGTGTTTGTTGTTGGCATTTCTTTTTTCCTTTAAAAATTAAAAGTTAAATGGCTTTTGGGCTTTGTGCTGCATGAGGATGCTCGGCACCTGCATAAACGTGCAGATTACCAAATAAGGCGCGGCCCAAACGATTTTTAGGTAACATACCACGTACAGCTTTTTCAACTACACGCTCTGGATGTTTTGCCATTAACTCCTTAGGAGAAATGAAACGCTGACCACCTGGATAACCAGTATAAGAAACATATTGCTTGGTGGCAAATTTGTCTCCAGTCAGTTTTACCTTGTCTGCATTGATAACAATAACGTTATCTCCGCAGTCTACGTTCGGGGTGAACCCTGGCTTGTGTTTTCCTCTGATGATCGCTGCGATCTTAGAAGACAAGCGCCCCAAAATCTCGCCATTAGCGTCAACAACAACCCATTCTTTGTTAACGGTCTTTTTGTTGGCTGAGACAGTTTTGTAACTTAACGTATTCACTTGCTTTAAATTAATTTAATATTAAATACTTTATTATACCCGCATTTTTCGGGACTGCAAAGATACGTGTATTTGTTTAATTTACAAGTGCTTTTTCAGGAAATTTGATATTAGTGCTGAGGTGGTTAGGTAGATATACTTGCTTGCTGGCCAAAATATAACCTCCGTTGCCATAAAACATACTAAATAACTGATTAGTAAACGAGTATAGATATTCTTGCTGGGATGGTTAAGGGTTGATAATGAGTTGGTTTTTACTCAAATTTTACAAATTTGTAATTGCGATAGCGCTGCAACCTCGCCGAATACAGATAAGATGATTTGGAAAATGAATGTTAGTAGTTCTTCGGCACCAGTAGCCCCGCTTTCCGCTCATACGCGCACAGGCATTAGGCGCTGGGCCGGTATACGCTGCAAGTTATCCATATTAACTTCGGTGGTGGCCCATTTATTCTAAGCAGCTTTACAAAGTCATAGTCTTTACTCATTACAACAACATTTTGATCTCGTGCCTTGTCAAAAATTTCTTGATCTGTAGCGTCTCTTAAACCCAGAGCTCTTAAAGAGAATGCTTCTATACCCGGATAATTATTATTAATCCACAAAGCAATAAAAGGAGAAATTTGCGCATCATCCCAAATTGTCATGCGGCAATAATAGGATGGTCTAGTTTACTTGCTGCATATTTCAATGCTGCTTCAATATCTTCAAGCGTCAAATCGGGATGTTCTTCAATAATCTGTTCTTGGGTTAAGCCCGCAGCCAATAAATCGAGTATATCTATTACACGTATCCGCATACCACGGATACATGGCCGCCCACCACACTGAGCCGGTTTTTTAGTTATACGTTCAATCCAATTCATGATATACAAATATAATGATTAGTTCTCATCTGACGCAAGTATACGTTTGTACTAGAAACAATGTATTCTATCGAAAAACCATGCGCAGAAGATTCTTCGCTAGCGCTTTGAAGGAAAATGGAGAGATTTAAACCTTACCCCGCCTTCGGAAAATAAGCCTCCACCAATTCAACCACTGTCTCTGGCCGTAAAGGCTTATGTATAAAAGTAACGATGTCCTCATCTTGCAAAGCCCGTTCGCGGTCGTCGAGGTTTAGGGAGGTGGTGAGCATAATTACCGTGATCCTGTCTTTTTGTGACTGGGGTAGCGAGCGGAATGCATCCATAAAATCCCAGCCGTTCATGCCGGGCATATTGATGTCTAAAAATATGATGCCGGGGCGGGGTACGGTTTCAGAACCGGCATACTTGCCTGCATAGGTTAAAAAATCCAGCCCTTCTTTGGCAGATGTGGCTACTTGTATGTGTGCTTCTATCTTCGATTTTTCGATCACCTTGCGGTGGATAAAGTTGGTTGGTATATCATCATCTATTAATAAGATACAGTTGAGATCTCGGAGTGGGGTCATTTATAAGTTGGGGGTATACGTATTAAATCTCTATGTTAAAATAAAAAGTACTGCCTTCGCCGGGTACAGATTCGGCAGAAAGTTCGCCGTTGTGCAGCGCTACAATCTTTTTGCAATTGGCCAGGCCTATGCCGCTACCTTCATAAGCATCACGGGTGTTTAAACGCTGAAAGATTAGAAAGATCTTTTCCATGTACTGCGGCTCTATGCCTATCCCGTTATCAGAAACGGCAAAACGCCAGCCATCGCTATAAGAATGGGCGGTTATGGAAACCTGCGGCACTACATCCTTTTTACGAAACTTAATAGCATTATTAATGAGGCTAAAAAAAAGCTGTTTTAGTTCGGCTTCGTAACCCATTATAACAGGCATCCGACCGTAGCTAATTTCGCCCCCCGAAACCAGGATCTCATCATGCAGATCAGCGCATACTGCATCGAGCAAATGCTGGCAATCTATATCGCCCAATACCCGCTTACGACCAATACGCGAATAATCCAGTAGTCCTTTAATCATATTGCTCATCCTGGCGGATGATTGCTTAACAAACGAAAAATACATCGCCTCGCTTGTATCAAAATTATGGCCGTACTCTTCCTCTATCAGTTCAACAAAATTCTGCACGGTAAGCAGCGGCTCCTGTAAATCGTGCGAAGCAATGTAGATAAACTGATCAAGTTCTTTATTTCTTAATTCAAGATCGTGGGCATGCTGTTTAATTGCCTTTTCGGCCAGCATTTTGGCGGTAAGATCATGAACAATCTTCACAAAACCGATTACTTTACCCGCTTCATCATGCAGGGCAGTAATAACAACGCTGCCCCAAAAGCGGGTACCGTCTTTACGCAAGCGCCAGCCATGTTCTGCAACTTTGCCATTGCGGCGGGCCATATCTATTAATTTTTCGGGGCGGCCATTGCGGCGATCCTCGGCATTATAAAACAGGCTGAAATTTTTGCCAATAACTTCGGTAAGCTGATAGCCTTTTATTTTTTCGGCGCCTTTGTTCCAGTTCTCAATATTGCCGTTGGTATCCAGGGTTAAAATTGCGTAATCTTCAATTTCTTCAACCACTTTCAACAACCGCAAATCCTTAAGCTCCTGCCCAGGCCGCATGTTTTGTTCCAATTTGATAGATAGTTTTATAGGGTAGCGTTCGCATTTATATCGCAGTATATAAACACTGCATTAAATATAGTTATGCCAGATAACAATTAGGCTTAGTAAAAGTAACGAACCTGTTACCATTGGCTTTTAGACGGATAACCAGACACATTTTACCCGGCACGACAAACTATTTAACTTTCGGGCAAAACATCCACTTTTATTTAAGTCTGATGCTTTATCAGGACAAGCTCAATATTTCAATAATCCTTCCGAAGAAAAACACAAAGCTTTTCAATATCACCTCGGTACTATTAATCAGTCTCGAAGTGCACATTTACTATATTTAATTAACTTTAAATAAAATTAAATAATACATGGTTAATTTATGGCATATTGTTTGCAAAGCTCTACCTGTATTGCGCAATGTAACACATATTTAAACACATAAATCTACCATTATGGAAACCATTGAAAAATCAGTAGAAGTTTTAAACGACTTAATAGAAATTAACAACGACCGTGTTGAAGGCTTTGAAAAAGCAATCGCAGACCTGTCTGATAAAGATAGCGACCTGAAATCACTATTTCAGGAATATGCACAACAAAGCCGCAAAAACACACAAGAACTTACAGCCACAGTTGCAAGATATAATAATGATGTGCAAACCGGCTCGAGCGTGAGTGGTGCCATCCACCGTGCATGGATTGATGTTAAAGCAGTATTTACCGGCAAAGACCGCGCAAGCATTTTAGCCGAGTGCGAACGTGGCGAAGATGCTATTAAAAAAGCATATCAATCTGCTTTAACAGAAGGAGACCTATCGGGCGAGGTATCTGTAGTGGTTTCACGCCAGGCACAGGAACAAAAATTAGCGCATGATAGAGTTAAAGCTCTGCGCGATAGCGCAAAATAATAATAGCTTATATTATTTATAGCAAAAGAGCCGCCCCGCATCGAGGTGGCTCTTTTGCTATAATCTTAATGTCACAATAGCATGATATGCAATATTTAACAGTTTAATAATATGCTACAGAAACTAAGTTCTAAAGCATTTCGTTATTTAGTTAATACAAACTGCGTTAAGTGGTAATTTTACAGTCTTCGAAAAAACAGGAGCTTGTGTATAAAAAATTCGTACTTTTGCAGCATTTATAAACGCCTTCATATAATACAGTTAAGTGATAATTCTCATATTCTTTTTGGCACACTGGTTTCTGTCGCTGTTCTTCCAAACATTCTTTTTGCACAGATATGCCTCACACAAAATGTTTACTACAAACAAATTTTTTGAGCGAACTTTCCATGTCATGACCTTCATTTGCCAGGGGTCATCTTTCTTAAACCCAAGGGCTTACGCTATTATGCACCGCGAGCATCATGCTTATAGCGATACCGAGAAAGACCCACATTCACCTCACTTTTTTACAGATGTGGTACAGATGATGTGGCACACTGTGCAGAGTTTCCGCGAGCACGAAAAGCAATTAAGAGAGCCGGAAGCACGCTTTAAAGGCAACTATCCAGAGTGGCGTTTGCTAGACTATTATGGATCTACCATGGTATCGCGCATTATATTTGGCTTGCTATATATAGCTTTTTATGTAGCATTTGCTACTCAGTGGTGGATGTATTTATTATTACCTATCCATTTTATGATGGGCCCAATCCATGGTGCTATTGTTAACTGGTGCGGCCATAAATATGGTTACGCTAATTTTGACAACAACGACAAATCAAAAAACACTACCCCGTTCGACTTTTTGATGCTGGGCGAGTTGTTCCAGAACAATCACCACAAACACCCAAACAGTGCCAACTTTGCTAAACGCTGGTTCGAGATAGACCCTGTTTACCCGGTTATGAAAGTAATGCACTGGGCGCGCATCATCAGGTTGCGCAAACCGAGCTATAACTAAACAACAATATTATAAGCCCGTAAAAGCGGGCTTTTTCAATTTTCAATCGTATACCCCATGAGCACTTCACAGCTTGCACAAACCCTTAAAGGATCAGAGATTATTAAGATTGGTGCCGAGATCAATGAGTTAAAAAGACAAGGACAACAAATTGCCAATCTTACCATCGGCGATTTTGATGCTAACATTTATCCCATACCAGACGAACTGAAGCAAGGTATTATTGATGCTTATCAGCACAATCAAACCAACTATCCGCCTGCGGATGGTGTGGCTGCTTTACGCCAGGAAGTGTCTGCTTTTTTGAAAAAACAATTCGGTTTAGATTATAACGCTAACCAGATTTTGATCAGCAGTGGTTCACGCCCTTTGATCTATTCTACATTTTTGGCTTTGATTGATAAAGGCGATAAAGTTGTTTATCCTGTACCGTCATGGAACAATAACCACTACTGCCACTTAACATCTGCCGAAGAAGTACAGATCATTACCCGTGCCGAGCACGATTTTATGCCTACGGCAGATGATATTCGCCCGCATTTAAAAGGCGCTACCTTACTGGCCCTGTGTTCTCCATTGAACCCAACCGGTACCATGTTTGATAAAAAGGATCTGGAAGAAATTTGCGACCTGGTTATCGAAGAAAATGCATCACGTTTACCGGGCGAAAAGCCCTTATATATGATGTACGATCAGATTTACTCACTGTTAACCTTTAACAAAGAGCACGTTGATCCGGTTACTTTGCGCCCGGAGTTGAAAGACTATGTAATTTATATCGATGGTATCTCTAAATGCCTTGCTGCAACCGGCGTACGTGTGGGTTGGGGCTTTGGTCCGGAAAAAATTATTGGTCAGATGCGTTCTATAGTTGGCCACATGGGTGCATGGGCTCCAAAACCAGAGCAAGTTGCTACAGCCGAGTTCATGAAAAACGAAGAGCCCTTAAACAACTACCTAACCAAATTTAAAGGTAACATTCAAACCAGCCTTTCTGATTTGTACGAAGGTTTCCAACAATTAAAAGCCGAAGGTTTTAGTGTTGATGCTATTGAGCCAATGGGTGCCATTTATTTAACCATTAAAATTGATTACATCGGCAAAACCACGCCAACTGGCGAGATCTTAAATTCATCAGCAGATATTAACTTTTACCTGATCAAAGAAGCTAAAGTGGCATTAGTGCCATTCTCTGCTTTTGGTACAGATGATAGCGTTACCTGGTTCAGGGCGTCAGTTGGTACATCTACCCACGAAGATATCCGCCAAATGATTCCGCGCATTAAAGCTGCGCTGGCGCAATTACGTTAAACGTTTTACTTGGGATGTTATATGTGCTATATTTAACTAACAACGTCCTACGTCAAACGTATAACGTATAACATATAGAAAGCCTTGAGATTTAATACCTCAAGGCTTTTTTAGTTTAAGGTTACAACCAAATTAAAACATATCGCCCCAAAATTGTATTACGTATTAAACACACACGTTTTACGACTTCAATTTCACGTAAAACGTACAACGTCCCACGTATAACGTTCAACGTAAAACATGACCCGCGATAAAGAAAAAACAGCAACTGTAGAAAAAGAGTTAACCTACATCCAAAAAGTATGGCATACGGTTGCCATTGTAGCCCTTTTAGTAGTAGTGATCCTGATTGCCAGGGTTGCCTTTAACGTATTGTTAATGGTATTGGCAGGCACATTGATATCCACCTATTTTCATGGATTAGGCGATCTCCTTCAACGCAAAACCAAGTGGAAACGCAAGCCGGCCATGTTTGTCTCGGTCGGCGGAACCTTTATCATACTGGGCTTATTGTTTTGGTTTATGGGAGCCAATATTCAAAAGCAGGTTAAAGAATTAAGCGACACCTTACCGCATACTGTACAAAGTTTTAAAGCCAAACTTGCTGAGTCTTCGATCGGTCAAAAAATATTAGATTACTCGCAGGACGATGATAACTCGCAAAAATTATTTGTAACGGCACAGCATTTCTTCAGTACCAGTTTTGGTGTACTGGGCAATATTTATATCATCCTGTTCCTGTCCATCTTCTTTACGCTGAACCCCTCAGTGTACAAAGACGGCATTATTTTACTGATCCCAAAAGACCGTAAGGATCTCGCCCACCATATTATTGATCGTATCAGCTTCTCGCTTAAGGGTTGGCTAAAGGGCATGCTGTTATCCATCGTATTGATCACCATTATGTTATTTACAGGCTTAACTATAATGGGTATCCCAGCGGCCTTGGTATTGGCTTTAATTGCAGGTATGTTGAAGATCATCCCCAACTTTGGCTCATTGGCTGCTATGATACCGGGTGTATTGTTAGCATTAACAGTCGGCACCAACACAGCCATTATTGTGGCCTTGATCTATATTGTATCGCAAACCATTGTGAGTAATATAGTAACACCTATCATCCAAAATAAGATGATCAACCTGCCGCCCGCGTTAACTATCATCAGCCAGGTTTTAATGGGTACGCTCTCCGGGGTGTTGGGAATCATCCTTTCAGTACCGCTATTATCTATCGTATTTATTTTGGTTGATGAGCTCTATGTCAAAAAAATCAACGATGAGGACGACGTGAAAGCTGCAAAATCCAAAGCTGACCCGGAACTGGCGGACTGATAACGTTCGACGCTATACGTTTGATGTTGTACGTAAGCCCTTTTTAAGTTGGACATTATACGTTTGATGTTGTACGTAAGCCTTTTTTCAAACCGAAAAACATAACACGTCTAACGTAAAACCTACGCCGCTGAAATATACTTCACCAAACTCCGTTTAGCTACAGGCAACAAAGTTTGCTCCAGCGGGAAGGCGATATCACTCTGTACATAGTAAACTGCCGGGTTGGGCAGGTGCTTGCGGTGCTTTACCAGGTCGAGCTTAATAGATTCGGGCGTATTGGCTATGCCTTCTAAAAAGGTGTCTACAAACTGCACATTAATACCGCGGTATTTATCGTCTTTGCTTTCAAAAATAGTGATCTGGTACTCATACACCCAATTGGTTTTATCAGTACCGTTACGCAGGCTAAAATAACCATGGTAAGGTAATAGCGGCACCACACCAACGGGATCGATATTAATATGCCGTTCTACAAAATCATATAGCTCTTTACCTATTTGTATCGCCGGGTCCATTTTACCGATGGCGTAGGTAATAATACGCTCAATCTCATACATCGAGCTATCATCCTGTACAATCTTTTTGTAAGTAAGCTTAACAGCTTCGATATCTGCCTTGCTTAATCGCTGCGGAAAAGCCTGCTGCAGTACCGATTTGCTATACTTAAACTCCATCAGATTATTGTAATGGAATATCAGATCGCTGAGGTTGGGGTAGAGCTTACTTTTATCAAAATGGCGGTTAATCTCCTGCATATAATCAAGCAGAATGTACTTTTTATGTTCAAAATCAATACATCCGTCAATAAACCAATTAATCCCTAATGATTTCATTTCTGATTAACTCCTTTCTGTTAGCCTTAAATTAAATAAAAAAAGGCATTTTTGCAATTATGCCCATCGGAACACTTTATTTAATACCGGTTCCGCTTGCCGATGCTGCAGCGGCAAAATCCTTTACACCCTACCTGGTACAAACTATTAATAGCATTACCGAGTACATTGTTGAGAATGAGAAAACCGCCCGCAAGTTTTTAAAAGAAGCCGGCTTGCAAACGCCACAAAGCCAGTTAATAATTCACGATTACGGTAAACATGCCCGCAATGCTGATATCAGCACCTTTTTTACAGGCCTGATGGCTGGCCGCGATGCCGGGCTGATGAGCGAAGCCGGTTGCCCCGGCGTAGCCGATCCCGGTGCAGATGTGGTGGCCGAAGCCCATCGCCGGGGTATTAAGGTAATACCATTGGTCGGCCCAAGTTCTATCTTGCTGGCTATTATGGCTTCGGGTTTTAACGGACAAAGTTTTACCTTCCACGGCTACCTGCCTATTGATAAAGCAGACCGCAGTCGCCGTATTAAAGAGCTGGAAGGCTCTACAGAACGCTTAAAGCAAACGCAGTTGTTTATAGAAACGCCTTTCCGTAATAATGCCTTGCTGGAAGAGATATTAAAAACCTGCAAGCCCAATACCCGCCTGTGTATTGCCTGTAACTTAACAGGCGAAGATGAGCTGGTAAAAACCCAAACGGTTGCCGCCTGGAAAAAAGCACCGCCAGATCTGCATAAAAAACCAACCATATTTCTCTTATTCCACGCCTGATGAATATTAGCAGCCAGCATACCAAAGTTTTAATTGTGGGCGCAGGCCCGTCTGGTTTAATGATGGCAGCCCAGTTGTTGCGATATGGTATAGAGCCTATTATTATCGATAGCAAGCTTGGCCCTACAGACCATTCGCAGGCATTGGCTGTTCAGGCCCGCTCTATGGAAATTTACCGCCAAATGGGCTTGGTAGATCAGGTTTTGAAAGAGGGCAAGCCAAACGCCGGACTACAATTTTTTTATGGCGACAGGTTAACAGGTACCTTCCCAATATCAGATACAGGCGAAGGCGAAACACCTTATCCTTATATTTTTATCTACCCACAAAATAAAAACGAGCGCTTACTACTTGGCGACTTAACCCAACACGTAGTACCTGTTTACTGGAATACCACTTTAAAAGAACTCGTTCAAGAAAGTAAATCAGTAGAAGCAACTCTGGTTAGCGATGGTGCAGAAGCTACCATTATTGCCGATTGGGTTATCGGTGCCGATGGCGCGCACAGCACGGTACGCAAACAGCTAGGCATTAATTTTACAGGCGATACCTACGCACATCTGTTCTACCTGGCAGATATTATTTCGAATCACGATGATGATTACATTAAGCTGCATTTAACAGGCGATGGTTTTGCGGGATTTTTCCCGACGGCTGATAAAAATGGATTTCGGGTAATCGGTAACCTGCCATCACAATTTGAAGGTAAAGAAGACATAAAGCTGGAAGACGTCCTGCCCTATGCCGAAAAAATAACGCAAGGCCCTGTCGTAGTGAGCAAGTGCAACTGGTTTACAACTTATAAGCTCCATCATCGTATGGCCGATAAATTTCGCGCCGAACGATGCTTTTTAATTGGCGATGCTGCCCATATTCACTCGCCCGTTGGCGGGCAGGGGATGAACACGGGCTTACAAGATGCCTACAACCTGGCCTGGAAACTGGGCGGTGTTATCAACGGAAAGATACAGGAAGGTATATTAAATACTTATGCTGATGAGCGTATGCCGGTTGCACGTAAATTATTACAAACAACAGATAGGGCCTTCAATATCATCATGTCGCAATCATTTGGGGCACAGCTTTTCAAGAAGTTTGTATTGCCAAAAGCCCTGAGCTTAATGTGGCGGAATGATGCAGTAAAGCAGAACTTTTTCAGACGGGTTTCGCAGATAGGCATCAACTATAGGCATAGCCATATTAACCTTCATTTGAGCCACGCCCATCACATTAAAGCAGGCGATAGACTACCCTACATGAAACTGTACGACGAGAAGAAACAAATAGAGACCGACCTGCATGCCTGGTGCAGCAAACCCGGTTTTACCATGATTATACTAGGTCGCCTGGCAGAGCTTGAACTGCTGGCTTTTGCCCGCTGGATCACTCATTTTTATGGTGCGGGGCTCAACTTTTTCTACCTGCCGCCATCGGATCGTAATCAACATATTTTTGATGCCTTTGAAATAAGGAACGAACATGTGAAAACATTGGTGATCAGGCCTGATAATTATATCGGTTTTATGAGCGACACAACCGACATCGATATCATTAATAATTACATGCAAAGTACTACCGGATTGATCCGGCTGAAATCTTCCTGATTAACAATCGATTAAAATACTTTCGTGGCACAATGATTGCAACTATCAATTATATAATATAGTTGATATGGGAAAGCGCATTTTAGTAGTCGATGACGACACGGGAATATTAGAAGTACTAACGGATATACTTTACGAGTACAACTTCGATGTAAAAGCAATTTCGCGCGGCGAACTGGTATTTGACGAGGCTAACAATTACCACCCCGATTTAATACTAATGGATGTAATGCTCTCAGGTATGGACGGCCGCAATATTTGCAAAAGCCTAAAAGCTGATCCTAACCTGGCCCGGATACCTGTAATACTTCTCTCTGCTAATATTAACGCCTATAGTGTAATGTTTGATAAAGGTGCTCCCAACGATTTTGTGGCTAAACCTTTTGATATGGACAACTTGATCCAGCGCATAGAGACACAACTGGCCGCTTAACTTATCCGTGTATATTCTCTGTTTTACCGTAGTTCTTTATCACATTGGCTTCGTAGGCTAAGAAATCGGCCCAGCGTTTATCTACATCAATCCCGTCGTTATACTTTTTGGCAAATCTAAGGAACATTGTATAATGCCCGGCTTCACTAATCATCAATTCATGGTAAAACTCGGCCAGTTCTTTATCTGCAATATTTTCTGATAGCACTTTAAAGCGTTCGCAGCTGCGGGCTTCAATCATGGCAGAGAAAAGCAACCTGTCAACCCGTTGTATACTGCGGCCTCCGCCTTTGTGCAGAAACTTAAACAGCTCGTTTACGTAGTTATCTTTACGCTCCCGGCCTAGTGTATGTCCACGCTCAATAATAAAGGTGTGTACACGTTTAAAATGATCCATTTCTTCGCGCACCAGGTCGGCCATTTCTTGTACCAGATCGGGCAAATCGGGGTTTTGTACAATAATGGTGATAGCATTACTGGCTGCCTTTTGCTCGCAAAAAGCATGATCGGTTAGTAACTCTTCGATATTACTTTCTACCACGTTTTTAACCCAAAGCGGGTCTGTTGGCAGTTGCAGTTTTAAAATGGTTTTCTCGCTCACAAAACAAAGATACCTTTTGAGAAGCAAGAAACCAGAATCAGGAAACAAGAGGGCAAAAAAAAAGACTTCTTGAAGAGAAGTCTGGAAGAAGGATTACTGCATCGAAAAGACCGCTCTTTCCACATGCACCTCGGGAGATGCTTCGCGGCTCTTAGCCTGCATCCTCGCCTTTTCAATATTCTGTAACAGCATCAATTCATCTACCAGATCATTAACAGAAAATGTATCCGGCATGTGATTAATTAGTTCTTGAACTTTGTGTTTCGTTAACATATTAATCTTGTTTTGTTAACGTCAAAGATACAGTTTTACCTATATAGGCTAACATTTTCTACAAAAATGACAATTGGAAAACCCACCGATTTTTATTCGGTCTGTTAGGAAGCATCAGACAATAAAATGTCGAAAAAAGCCTAACTGTACAGATTTTTATTCTCTATAAACTTCAATACCGAATCTGGTACAAAGTACTGCACGTTTTTTTTAGCCGCGATAGACTTGCGGATAAAAGTCGCAGACAGCTCCATCAGGGGCGTCATGGTGATGGTTACCGATGGATGATTAGCCAAATCGGCATTCTCATAACCTGGGCGTGGGTATACATAAACGCGGTAATCGCGCAAAATCATTTTATAGTTTTTCCACTTAGGTAGCGAGATCAGGTTGTCTGATCCCATAATCAGGGCAAACTCGTGCTCTGGGTATTTCTCTTTAAGCAGGGTAAGGGTATCGATGGTGTACGATGGTTGCGGCATCTTCAATTCAATATCACTTACCGATATATTTTCAGAATTATCCGTAGCCAGGCGAGCCATTTCGAGCCGATCATAAGTATTGATCAAGTCGCCTAATTTTTTGAAAGGGTTTTGGGGCGACACCACCAACCATACTTTATCAAGCTCGGTGTGGTTGGCCATGTAATTAGCAATAATTAAATGGCCAATGTGAACAGGATTATAAGAACCGAACAATAAGCCTATCTTCATCTTAGCGTAGTGGATTTTGGCAATAATATAAGCAATATATTATAAATTCGGCAAGTAAACAACTACCTACTTAAGAATATCAAATAAATCTATCAACTATTTAAGAAATCTGTTACCAACTGCTGTGCCTCTTTACAAGCCGTAGCCAAATCGTGATTTTTAAGGATCACATCAAAGCGTGGCGCGTAATTAAGCTCTTTTTCAGCTTTCTCAAATCGCTCTTCCAACTTTTTAGGGCTATCGGTGCCACGGCCGGTCAGCCTTTCTTTCAATACTTCTAATGATGGCGGCTGTACAAATATAGCCAGCGCCTGGTGCCCGTATTTACGTTTTAAGTGTAAGCCACCCTCCACATCAATATCAAATATTACAGTTTTACCGGTTTTCCAGATGCGCTCTATTTCTTCGCGCAGGGTGCCGTAAAAGGTACCAGTATAAACCTCTTCAAATTCAACAAAGTGCTTTTTGGCAATCTTATGCAAAAATTCTTCAACGCTGATAAAATAGTAATCCTGGCCATCGCGTTCATCGCCGCGTGCTTCACGTGTAGTTGCCGAGATAGAAAATTCAAGCTCGGGCATTTTAGACAATAGGTGATGTACTATGGTAGTTTTACCGGCTCCAGACGGTGCAGAAAATATAACAAGTTTACCTTCGGGCATAAATATAGTTTTGAATGGGTGAATGATAGAATGAGTGAATGATGACAGAATGAGTGAATGATAGACTATTCAATCCTTCTATCATTCACTCATTCTGTCATTATCTCTTACAGTACATTCAGCAGTTGTTCTTTAATTTTTTCGAGTTCTTCTTTCATGCCAACTACCAGTTTTTGGATAGAAGCGTCATTGGCTTTTGAGCCCAGGGTATTTATCTCCCGGCCTATCTCCTGCGAAATGAAGCCCAATTTTTTACCATTGGCATCATCACTTTTCAGGGTTTCTAAAAAGTAGTCGCAATGGCTTTTAAGCCTTACTTTTTCTTCGGTAACGTCAAGCTTATCTATATAGTAGATCAATTCTTGCTCCAGGCGGTTTTGGTCAACATTCTCACGGCCAACAGCATCAGCCAAAAAGGTTTGTAAACGTTCGCGAACTTGCGCCACACGTTTAGGTTCCTCGATAATAACCTGCTCCAGATTGTTTAAGATAATGGTGATACGGCCTCTGATCTCATTCTCGAGCACAGCACCTTCATCAATTCTAAACTGCTGAAATGCAGCCATAGCTTGTTTAAAGGTAGCGTCGGTATTTTTCCATTGCTCTTCAGACAGGGTTTCTTCTTCAAACTTAACTACCTCTGGTAAACCCAGGGCCAGTTGAAGCAAGTTAGAAGTAGGCTCATTTAAGCTATCGCTCACCGATTTTAACTGATCATAGTAGTGCTTCAGCAAAACAGTATCAATACCAGCCGCTTTAGTTTGCCTGTCGGCCTGCTCAATATTAATGCTTAAGTTTACTTTACCGCGCTCAATCTGCTTGTTACAGTCTGTACGCAATTGAAACTCTTTCTCAGAAAATGCTTTGGGCATACGCAGCGACAACTCGAGGAACTTACTGTTGAGCGATTTAACCTCAACTGTATATTTGGTGCTGCCAGAGTCGGAAACAGCGATGCCGTACCCTGTCATTGACTTTATCATGTGCAAAGATAGTGTTTTTGATTTTTAGTTGAAAGTTGATTGAGTTGGAATAAGTTAAGTAGTTGAATAAGTTACTCAAGTATAAACCATTTAATACGATCAGCTAGTTAACTACTCGTCAACCTTTAACACTTTTTCACAATTCAATTACATGGTTATGGCTACCTTTGTAAGCTATGTTGAATGGGAATTTTAAGATTATAATACTTGGCTTATGCTTTTTGCCGCTATTTAGCTACGCGCAACAGGTAGAAAACATAAGAGGTATTGTGTTTAAAAAAGGGATGCTGGAAAAGATTGCAGGCGCAAACATTACTAACTTAAAAACAAACGTTACTACCACAAGCAGCCTTTACGGCGAGTTTAGCGCTAAGGTAAGTGTGGGCGATACATTGCTGGTTGAGAAACCGGGGTTTACCCCTTACAAACAAGCGATAGGTAGTTTTAGCACGTTATATATTAGCTTGCTACCCGCTATCAATCTTAATGAAGTAACCATTAAGGGCCAAACCAAAAAGCAGGAGCTAAGCGGTTTTATGAATGATTACCGCAGTAAAGGCGTTTATTACGATGGTAAGCCATCTGTACTTAACTACATCACCAATCCCTTAACATCATTGTACGAGGTGTTTGGCAAAACCCCTAATCAGGCTCGTAACTTCGCCAATTTTGCAAAAAAAGAAAATGAAGCTACCGAGGTAGACCGCAAATATACGCCCGAACTGGTATCAAGAACAACAGGATTACAAGGTGATAGTTTACGCCTTTTTATGCTCAGCTACCGCCCATCGCACGATGACATAGCCAAATGGGCCGATTATGAGACCATTATGTATATCAAAAAGTCATATACTGCATTTAAGAAAAATGGTGCTATAGTGCCGGTGGATATTTTTAAACCTAACAACTAACATACGGGCTTTACCTCGTCTGTTTATTTATTTAAAACCAGATATGACGGGAAAACCTATTAATCTTTTATTACTCCTTTTGTGCCTCACACCGCTGTTGTGTAAAGCTCAGCAATTACAATCAATAAAGGGCATCGTTTATAAAAAAGGCATGCTCGAAAAAATCTCTCAGGCAAGTATCACCAATCTAAAAACCAACGCTGTTACTACCAGTAATCTTTATGGTGAATTTTATGCTGAGGTTAATTTAGGCGATACTCTACTGATAGAAAAACCCGGATTCACACCATTTAAGCAGACGATCAGCAATTATAATACCCTATTTATATCCCTATTACCTAGCATTGCACTCAATGAGGTAACTATAAAAGGGCAAACTAAAAAGCAGGAATTAAACGGCATTATAAATGACTACCGCAGCAAAGGGATTTACTTTGATGGCAAACCTCCACTATCTGCATACTCTCCAATAGGCGGCTCGCCGCTAACGGTTTTACATGAGCTGTTTGGTAGTGATGCCAAAAATGAACGCCGTTTTATGAAGTTTGCCAAAAGTGAAAACGAAGCAACCGAGGTTGATCGAGAATACACACCCCAACTGGTGGCAAAGACCACCGGATTGCAAGGAGACAGCCTTCGGATTTTTATGCAGAGCTACCGCCCACCCCACGATCAAATTGCTAAATGGGCCGATTACGAAACGATTATCTATATCAAGAAATCGTATGCTGATTTTAAGAAGAATGGGGCTAAACCTCCGGTGAATATTTTTAAAACTATCCCTTAATTAAATACCCAAAGCTTCGCAGGCTTTTTCGGCAGCAAGTTTCTCAGCAAGTTTCTTGCTAAACTCTTTGCCCTGGCCCATAGCTTCTCCATCAATATTTACAGTAATTGTAAATAGTTTGTTACTCTCGCCCTCAAGGTTAGTAATTTGCTCAAAAGTAATGTCTTTACCATGGCGCTGGCACCATTCAATCAACTTACTTTTAAAGTTGGTTTCAGTTTGCTCCAGCGTGTGGATATCAATATGAGATTTGATGATGTGGTTGATGAGGAAATTCTTGGTAAAATCGTACCCTTTATCCAGGTAAACAGCACCTACCAGGGCTTCAAAGGCATCCCCCAATAATGATCCCTGCCGGGTGGCACTAATCATGCGGTTATCGTATTCAACCAGTTTATCGAAGCCTAATTTGCGGCCCAATTGGTTTAAATTAGCACGATTAACAATTTTCGAACGTAATTCGGTTAAAAAACCTTCGTCTTTATAAGGATAAAGTTTAAACAAAACTTCGGCTACAACGCTGCCTAAAACGGCATCGCCCAAAAACTCGAGCCGCTCATTGCTATTCTTAACACCCTTTTTAACGTTTTGTGCAACCGATTTGTGGCGGAAAGCCAAGCGGTATAAAGACAAATTGCCCGGCACAAAGCCGAGCAAATTCTTTAATGTTTTTACGTACTTTCTGCTTGGTGATAGGTAAAGCTTATAAAACCGTCTTACTGGCATTTAAACCTTAAATTAGTCTTCGTACTTTTTAAATATCACAGAAGCATTATGGCCACCAAAACCAAAACCATTGCTTTGCGCAGCACGCACTAAACGTTTCTGAGCTTTGTTAAAGGTAAAGTTAATTTTAGGGTCAAACGCCGGATCATCAGTAAAGTGGTTGATGGTAGGCGGGATAATGTCGTTTTTTACAGCCAAAATAGCAGCAATAGCTTCAACCGCACCGGCAGCACCCAAAAGGTGACCTGTCATTGATTTGGTAGAGCTAATGTTTATACGGTAAATATCTTCGCCGTATGCCTCTGTTATGGCTTTAACCTCTTGTGGATCGCCGATTGGTGTAGATGTACCGTGTACATTCACATAATCGATATCAGCAGGGGTCATGTTAGCATCTTCTAACGCGGCTTTCATAACCAGTGCAGCTCCTAAACCGTCGGGGTGCGGTGCAGTCATGTGGTAAGCATCGGCACTCATGCCGCCACCCATCATTTCTGCATAAATTTTTGCACCACGCGCTTTAGCGTGTTCCAGTTCTTCCAGTATAATGGTACCTGCACCTTCGCCGGCTACAAAACCGTCGCGATCCAGATCAAACGGGCGTGAAGCCGTTGCCGGGTCATCATTACGGGTTGATAAAGCATGCATGGCGTTAAAGCCACCGATACCAGCCTCGTTAATAATAGCCTCAGAACCACCGCTAATAAACATATTGGCTTTGCCTAAACGGATATAGTTAAAGGCATCAATAAGTGAATTATTTGATGAAGCGCAGGCAGATACTGTGGTGAAATTTGGTCCGCGCAGTCCGTATTTGATAGAGATATGGCCGGGGGCAATATCAGCAATCATTTTAGGGATAAAGAAAGGATTAAAACGCGGTGTACCATCGCCTTTGGCAAAAGCAACAACTTCATCTAAAAACGTTTTAAGGCCGCCAATACCAGATCCCCAGATAACACCTATACGGTTGGTATCCAGTTTATCAAAGTCAAGGCCGGCATCTTTAACCGCTTCTTCTGTTGAATATAGTGCGTATTGTACAAAGGGATCGAGCTTGCGGGCATCTTTGCGGCCCAAAAAAGCATCGGCGTCAAAGTTTTTTACCTCGCAGGCAAACTTAGTTTTGAAATTGGTTACGTCAAAACTTTTAATAAAGGCAGCCCCACTCACTCCATTGATCAATGCCTCCCAGTAATCTGGAACGTTATTGCCAATTGGAGTAAGTGCGCCAAGCCCGGTTACTACAACTCTTTTAAACTCCATTTAAACGTAGTAAGAGGAGCTTATTTAACGTTTTTTTCAAGGTAAGCGATAGCCTGGCCAACAGTACCAATTGTTTCAGCCTGATCGTCAGGAATAGCCACGTTAAATTCTTTTTCAAACTCCATGATTAATTCCACGGTGTCTAATGAATCTGCACCCAGATCGTTTGTAAAGCTTGCTTCCGGTGTAACTTCACTTTCGTCAACACCTAATTTTTCTACGATAATAGCTTTTACTCTTGAAGCGATATCAGACATGGTCTTTGATGTTTAATTGATTAATAAATTTTCTGTGCAAAGAAAGTCAAATTCTATTAAATATCAAATCTAAAATCTTCGCATATTTAATAACAAATTTTTAGCGGTATGGTTTCTATTAGTAATTTTGCTGTCTTTATCTTTTAATAGTGGTTTTAAATAAGCGGATTTTAAAGTTTGAGATCGATCTGGATTTCGTGCTTATTGCGATAACTTCGTCATTGAAGGACTATCGCATCTGCTACTATATTAATAAACAGTTAAATTTTAACTTCATCAGGCAACCAGATCTGGGTGTTGATATTCATCATACTAATGATCCGGTACTTTTTTCTATCTTTCACCACTATTGGGAAGCAAGCGAAACAGACTTCTATTTTATAGCAAATAAGGGCTCAGACGGGCTTTTAATACCAGAGATGCGCAGTGTTGATTACTTCTTAATGATTAAAAACTATATCGATCCGCAGGATCTGGACGAGATGATTACACAACTAAATAAGTTGCCCGAAATAGTTGCCGCTGTAAAGATTGAACCTAAAAAAATAAAATCCCGTGAAAATCTTTTATTTTAGCGCAAATTTTAAAAAATACTACAGTATAACGACTTTACATATATAAGTACAGCCAGTTTAACCCCCGCATTAATATGAAATTATCCTATAACAGAACTAAGATTGTGGCTACCATGGGCCCGGCTTCGGCCAAAAAAGAAACTTTACTGGCTATGGTAAAAGCAGGCGTAAACATTTGCCGCTTAAACTTTTCGCACGGAAAAGCAGAAGATCACCAAAAAACAATTGATCTGATTCGTGAAATTAACGAGCAGTACAAATTAAACATTGGTATCCTGGCAGATTTACAAGGCCCAAAAATCCGTATCGGTTTGGTAAAAGATGGCGGTATCCATTTAGTTAATGGCAAACATATAAAAATCACTACCAATGAGTGTATTGGTGATGACGAGCAGATCTATATCACTTACGACACCTTCCCACAGGATGTACACGCAGGCGAAACCATTTTATTAGATGATGGAAAACTGCAGCTTAAAGTAATTGAGACTAACAGAAAAGATACGGTAATATGTGAAGTATTACACGGTGGTATTTTAACCTCACGCAAAGGCGTTAACCTGCCAAACACTAAAGTATCTATCCCTAGCTTAACCGAAGAAGATTTAGTTAACCTGGAGCAGGCTTTAGCAAATGACGTGGAGTGGATCGGCCTTTCTTTCGTACGTAATGCAGAAGATATCGTTGAATTGAAACGTATCATTGCACGTAACGGCAAAGCATCACTTGTGATCGCTAAAATTGAGAAGCCAGAAGCTATTGACAACATCGACGAAATTATTGCTGTTACAGACGGTGTAATGGTTGCCCGTGGTGACCTTGGTGTTGAAATGCCTTTAGAAGAAGTGCCTTTGTTGCAAAAAATGATTGCCCGCAAATGCCGCGCTGCGTCTAAACCGGTTATTGTTGCAACACAAATGCTGGAGTCAATGATCACTACACCGCGCCCAACACGTGCCGAGGTTAATGACGTTGCTAACTCTGTACTGGATGGTGCTGATGCAGTGATGCTAAGCGGCGAAACTTCAGTTGGTGAGTTCCCGGTTATAGTTATCGAAACAATGGCTAAAATTGTACGTAACGTTGAGGAGAGAGGCTATCCTTACAGTACCAATAAAGAAGTTAACAAAGATGTTACTTCGCAAAACTACCTGAGCGATGCAGTTTGCAGCTCGGCAGTTTACTTATCAGAACATACTAATGCAGTAGGTATTGTGTCAATGACTACCTCTGGTTACACCGCATTCCAAATTTCTGCTTACAGACCATACGCAGGTACCTACATTTTTACATCTAACAAAAACTTATTAAATGCACTAAGCTTGCTTTGGGGCGTTAAAACGTTTTACTATGATGGCTTAGAAAGTACTGATAAAACAATCAGTGATGTTAATGCCATCCTGAAAGCTGAGAACCTGATCGAAGCTGGTGATGTAGTAATTAATACTGCCGCTGTGCCAATTGCTGCACAAGGCAAAACTAATATGCTTAAAGTAACTGTTATCGAATAACGAGTTGCTACCAAGCAAGAAAAGGGTATGATCATATGATCATACCCTTTTTTATTTCAGTTCGGTTTTTACCGGCTGTTTGTAGATTTCTTTCGGGGTTGGCGCTTAAATATCAGTTAAGCAATGCCATTTACCCGATTGGCGGCCGGGGCCTAAGTTTTAGTAAACTTCTGCGCGGAATACCTTGCCTTGTAGTTTACCAATTTTCGCAAAGCGATAATCCCAATAGATTCTTAATATACTCATAACTCCGTGCTTTAGTAATGTTTTTTTGACCAATAGTTAAAACAATGGTTTAAAGCAGTCAATAATATTTATGCTTTAACATGGCGAAAGTATGAAAAATTTCTGAAAAACAACCTAATTTGATAGTTTTCCACATACTTAAGCAACTATAAATCAACCTAATAAATTTACAACCACAACAACACGGCACATTTTAAAAGCCCCTGTTGATAACTCCGCGACTTCAAAAGCCTGTCAGAAAGATAAATTTGGATAACGACCCCTGTTAATTTTTTCAGTCATTTTATTTTAACACAGATTTAACGTATGAGTAAGAACACTACAAAAAAAGCAGGAAGCCAGGCAGGCTTAAAACTAAACAGATACTTCAGCAAAGAGGGTATCGATGTTTATGATTTGTTCAGATACGAAAAACGTTCATCGGTGATCCGTAACCCTTCGGGCGATGCTGTGTTTGAGATGAATGATGTAGAAGTTCCGGCGGCATGGTCGCAGGTGGCAACTGATATACTGGCTCAAAAATATTTCCGTAAGGCTGGTGTCCCGCAAGCGGATGGTTCATTAGGATCAGAAAAAAGCATTAAGCAGGTTGCCCACCGCATGGCCCATTGCTGGAAAGATTGGGGCATGCGCTACGGCTACTTTGCCACCCCAACCGACGCTGATATATTTTATGATGAAATAGTTTATACCATAGTTGGCCAGTTGGCAGCACCGAACTCGCCGCAATGGTTCAACACCGGCCTGCATAGCTCGTACGGCATCACCGGCAAGCCGCAGGGACATTATTATGTAGACCCTATAACAGAGAAACTAACCAAGTCAACCTCGGCGTATGAGCGTCCGCAGCCACATGCTTGTTTCATTCTTTCTGTTGATGACGACCTGGTAAACGACGGCGGCATTATGGACCTTTGGGTTCGTGAAGCACGTATCTTTAAATATGGGTCGGGCGTAGGCACCAACTTTTCAAAGATCCGCGGCGAGAGCGAAAAACTATCGGGTGGTGGCTATTCATCTGGCCTCATGTCGTTCCTTAAAATAGGCGACCGCGCAGCCGGAGCAATAAAGTCTGGCGGTACAACCCGCAGGGCAGCCAAAATGGTTTGCCTTGATCTGGATCACCCGGAGATTGAAGGTTTTGTAAACTGGAAAGTTGAGGAAGAAAAGAAAGTGGCTGCATTAATAGCTGCAGGCTATTCGTCAGATTACGAAGGCGAGGCTTATCGTACTGTATCCGGCCAAAACTCCAATAACTCGGTACGGATACCTAACAGCTTTTTTAAAGCGCTTAATAGTCAGGGTAACTGGGGTTTAACCAGCAGGATGAGCGGGAAGGTGATCAAATCGATATCAGCACAAAAACTATGGGATGATATAGCCTTTGCAGCCTGGGCTTGCGCCGATCCCGGCGTACAATTTGATACTACCATTAACGAGTGGCATACCTGCCCCGAGGGTGGCCGCATCAATGCATCGAACCCATGTTCGGAGTATATGTTTCTGGATAACACGGCCTGTAACCTAGCATCCATCAACCTGGCTCACTTCTTCGACAAAGATACCCGCGTATTTAATGTAAAAGGTTTTGAACATACCTGCCGAGTGTGGACCATCGTACTCGAAATTTCTGTATTGATGGCACAATTTCCATCAAAAGAAGTAGCACAATTATCATATGATTATCGCACATTAGGCTTAGGCTACGCCAACCTGGGCTCGGCGCTAATGGTTAACGGCATTCCTTATGATAGTGATAAATCGCGTGCTATTGGCGGTGCTATTACTGCTATCATGACGGGTACCGCCTACGCCACATCTGCTGAAATGGCCCGCGAACTCGGCACATTTAACCGCTACACAGAAAACAAAGACCACATGCTGCGGGTAATGCGCAATCATCGCTACGCGGCCTATAACTCTACCGAGAATTATGAGGGGCTTGAGATCCTGCCTCCGGGAATTGATCAGCGTAATTGTCCGGATTACCTGCTCTCTGCTGCCTGCAACGCCTGGGATAAGGCCGTTGAAATGGGTGAGCAGTATGGCTATCGTAATGCCCAAACCACTGTTATAGCTCCAACCGGTACCATCGGCTTGGTAATGGATTGCGACACTACCGGTATTGAACCCGATTTTGCCCTGGTTAAATTTAAAAAGCTATCTGGTGGCGGGTATTTCAAAATTATTAACCAGGCTGTACCCGAGGCCTTAAGCAATTTGGGTTATCTGGATCATGAGGTTACTGCAATAGTTAATTATGCTAAAGGTTCGGCTACTTTAAATGGTGCGCCGCATATTAATATCCAGACCTTAAAGGCTAAAGGTTTATCAGACGATGATCTGGAGAAAATGGATAAGGCTGTAGTTTCGGCATTCGAGATTGGCTTTGCATTTAACATATGGACGTTGGGCGAGGATTGCCTTAAACGCCTGGGCTTTACGCCGGAGCAATACAACTCGATGGACTTTAACCTATTACGTGCACTGGGTTTCAGCAGAAATCAAATTGCCGAAGCCAACGAATATATCTGCGGCACCATGACCATTGAGGGCGCTCCTTATCTTAAAGCAGAACACTACCCTATATTTGATTGTGCCAATAAATGCGGTGCCAAAGGCGAGCGTTATATCCATGCACACGGGCACATCAAAATGATGGCCGCAGCACAACCATTCTTATCGGGTGCTATATCTAAAACCATCAACCTGCCTAATGAGGCTTTGGTTGATGAGATTAAAGATTGCTATGAGCTATCATGGAAATTAGGCCTGAAGGCCAACGCACTTTACCGCGATGGCTGTAAACTATCGCAACCGCTATCAACCAAATCAGATACCAAAGAAGAAGACGAAAAGCTCGAAGCCGTTGAGGAAGTTTTAGGTAAAGCCGCCGAATTAAAACTAAGTGACCTTACTCCAGAGCAGGTGCTGGAGGCCGCCATGGCCATTATGGAAAAATCTAAGGATACAGAGTTTATGCGGAAACTCTCTCGGGTAGTGCAAAAGAAAACCTTACCAGCTAAACGTAGAGGTTTCACGCAGAAAGCCAGTATAGATGGCCAAACTGTCTTCGTTCGCACCGGCGAATATGAAGACGGTACCCTGGGCGAAATATTTGTAGATATGCACAAAGAAGGCGCAACCTTCCGCTCATTAATGAACTGTTTTGCCATTGCCGTTTCGGTTGGTTTACAGTACGGCGTACCGCTAGAAGAGTACGTGGAGAAATTCACTTTCACCCGTTTTGAACCCGCCGGTATGGTGATGGGGCATGCCAATATAAAGAGCGCTACCTCTATTATTGATTATATTTTCAGGATGCTGGGCTACGAATATCAAAACCGTACAGATCTGGTTCATGTAATTACCGAGCAACACGCTATTATAGGCAACCCACAGATCGAGGATACAGATACTAATCCGGATATCACTAATGTTTATCAGCCTGTATCTGTAAAAGTTAGCAGCCCGCAAATGCACTTAAGTGTGGATCTCAGCATGGGTGTACAAAGCGATGCCCCGGCCTGCAATGTTTGCGGCCATACCACGCTACGATCTGGCACGTGCTATAAGTGTTTAAATTGTGGCAACTCTATGGGTTGCAGCTAATAAAAACCATTAAGCCCCTATCTCTGCAAAAGCGAAAGTTCGCCATAGCTTAAGTTTTTGTTTTTATAATAAGTTAGTATTAATGTGTGCCCCGCCCGTAAAGCGGGGCTTTTTTGTGGAAGCGTGTTAAATGCAAAAGCCCCTCCTCAAAATTGGAAAATATTATCTTCGCTACTCAAATCACAATTTCATGCTTAAACCATTTATTGCAACTTTACTTACCTTGGGCATTTATACGGCGACATTAGCTCAAACAAAAGGCACAACAGAATTTGGAGTCAATGTAGGCTTAAATGCCACTAATGTTGAAAACAACAATGGAAATAATTATGCAAGCCACGACTACCGAATCGGGCTTAATGTTGGTGTTTCTGCAGACTATTACATTTCTGACCAATGGAGCATTAAAGCCAAATTAATTTACGATCAAAAAGGCTGGAATCATACCTTAATACTGCTTGGAAATAATTACTATCCAAGTAATTTTAAATTTAATTATCTGACCATCCCGATTATGGCAAATTTGCATTTCGGCAAAACCAGGAACTGGTATCTTAACCTAGGCCCTTATATGGGTATACTTTTAAATGCAAAGACAACTACCAATAACATAGATTTAACAAATTATATCAACGGACCGGAAGCAGGCCTGGCCGCAGGCATAGGCTTGAAATTCCCAATAGCAGGCAGATCTAAATTTTTTATAGAATATCTGGGGCAGGGGGGCGTTTTTGATATAAGCAAGAAAAACCTGGTATCGTATTATAACATTTCAGGCAGTCTTAACGTCGGTATTAACTTTTAAACAAAACATTATAAACGCAAAAACGCCTTCACGATAGAAGGCGCTTTGCATTTTGATATATAGTTTAGTTAATGTAAGGGCTTATTTACTGTAGATGTTCGCAGTATTTCTGTAACCGGATGATGTGTTGGTATACCAGTCTACATAGTTTGAACCGCTTGATGCAGCCCAGTCCGAGAAGTGCAGGTAAGCCTGGTTAATTGGCACTGTTTCAATTGGCCAGCTAAATGGTTGGCTGAAATTGATAGCCCAAGGCCAGTTTTCTTTTGATAGATAGTATCGACCTGTAGATGGTGTAGAACTATCATCGCCAGTACCAAACAGTGCTGTGTTGGCCTTATCAGTTGGCGCATAGCCTGGCAAATGCGCTTCGTAACCGCGGCGCAGATTACTGATCAGGAATGGATTAAATGCTGATACCGATAAAGTGGAGGCTGCAATCGGTGTAGAGAAATTAATATCGATAGCAGCTGTATTACTGGTCACCTTATCTTTAGTTGTTAGCGTATTGATGAAGAACGCGCCATCAGGGTTTTTAATTAACGCTTCGTGGTTATCAAACGGAATAATAACCGCTTTTGACTGACCCGCTTCAACACCATTAGAGGCGAAAGTTATATAATTACTAATAGTTTGCTGCCCGGTTACCGAAGCCACCGCCGAAGCCGCAACCGGTAACTGCACACCGAACCCATTATGGAATGATGCACCTGCAGCACCTACATTAAAGTTACCCTTTAACTCAACAACCTGGTTTGAGGCATTACTAATAAAGGCATATTGGTAATTAACCACCAAATCATTCATATCATAATCTCCTTTGGTAGGGAAGTTATCTTCGAAAGCAATGGTAGAGAATGTGGTTGATGATGGGTAATAGCTAATATAAGCCCTTGTTGGGTCGGTTGGGAAGGCATCCTGCGCATCGGCAACGCCATCGCCGTCGGTATCTCCACCACGGTCAATTGTGGCTACATTGGTGTTTGATAATGCTGTGATCGGGTTAGCTGTTGCATATACAACCAAATCATTAAAATCATTATCAGAACCACCTGTTTGTCTGTTGGTATCTTCAAAGCCCAATAAGTAAAGCTTATGCACATCATCATACAACATCACAGAGTGTCTCCTTAACGATGTAGTTGTCTCCGGATTAAAGCTATCCTGACTGTAGAATTTGGTAGCATTTGTATTAACGCCGCTGCCAGTCCATCCGTTTTGCAGCAATACAAACCCGATAGATGTGCCTGCGCTAAACGTGCCTAATTTTACTTTATCGCCAGAGATTAAGCCACCGCCAGAACCAGATGCTGAAGCGTTAGGAAAGATATAAGTGATTTTATCAATACCGCCAAACAACGTACCCCCCGAAGATAAACTTGGCGGGCTGGAAGTTTGGTAAGTATAATAAGCCAAAGTATTTTGGTAGCTGGCCCCTTCTGATACAAAAGTAACATACACATCTGATGTGGCGGTTACATTGATGGTATTAACTGCAGTAGAGGCCAAATATTGAGGATGCGAAGTAGTAACCGGGGTACCCTCTGGCAACGATGCATTTACATATGACAATAACGAAGCCGGAATTGCATCACCTGTAGCTTCCAGATAAGCTGGCCTGCCTAAATTGGTTGGGCTGGTAAATGCATTTGATGATGTATAACCGGTTGGATAACCAATATCTGTAGTAAGCAAACCATTAATGCTGATTTTATCTGCCGAGGAAGTTGTTACTGGTGTATTATTAATGGCGTCTGCAGTAATATCGCCGCTGTAGCCGGTTTTACCACCTATAGTAGCAGTAATTGCATTGTTGTTAATTACAGCTGTGGCATTATGCAATAAACCAATGTAAGCAGGGTCTATCACCAGGCTGCCATAGTAGGCGGGTACTGTTATTTTAGCGGTAACCTTACCAGATTTATCTGATACAGCCCTGAATATCGCCGTACTTGGATCGGTACTGCCGGGTGCGTATACGCTTACAACCACACCAGCTAAAGGCCCGTTACTATTGTCTTGAAGCGTAAGGTTTAAGCTTACATCTTTAGATGTTGCAAAATTAAACCCATCCGGCGCAATCTTGTTGACCGGGGTTACCGGGCTGGTGTCACCTGAGTGGTCTTTCTTACAGGAGGCAAATACGGCTACACCCGCAAGGAAGCAAAAGGTAAATAATTTGTTCATAAATTAACTATCAGTAAATAAATTATCCACTTTCTACGGAAAGCTATTAAAAAGGTTTTCGTGCCAATAGCGAAATATAAACCCTGGGTTATTTTATTAATTATTTGCGATAATTAATGTTGCCAAACGACTTTTTACTTGAGAAAATAATCTATTAAGCATTAATTTAACCTTAAGGATAATTTCCAAGGGTCTGTTCATTTTATTCATTCCCCATATTGTAACAAATAGCTGTCTGCGAACATCTTAACAACATAGTTTATCAGCATGAAAATCAACCGTTACATTTTTGTCGCATTGCTATGTTTTGGCTCGGCGCTTACCGCCTCTGCACAAACAGATACTATTACCGCCGACAATCACAAGCTCATTACCGCTAACCTAAAACCAGGTTTAAGGCAATACCTTGTTTACTTCCAGGTACCCAAACAGTCCAAAATATTGAGACTGTCTTTGTGGATGCGCAACATCAGCATAGAAAAATTAAATGGAGAAGAAGTATTTGTGACTACCCAGCATTGGTATGGCCAGGATAGTACCAGCTATCGAACGTTCAGGTCTGTCAACCGCAAAGCAGATTTTGCGCCTATATTTCATGAAGAAAACGCCGGTGGTAAACTGAAAGCGTATAATTGGGATGCCAAAACAATTACCGGTGCGGATACCACAAAAGATAACGTGGCAAAAGACTTCTCGTTAAACTTCGATCGCCCAAATTTAAACTGGAACCTGGATATCGAAACATTCGAAATGCTGCCCTTAGCAGCAAATAAAAACTTTGCTATTTATTTTTACGACGCAGGGCTCACTCCCCCCGCCTATGTTATTTATAAAGTAATTGGCAATGAAGTAGTAAACCTTAACAATGATAAGAGTATCGATTGCTGGAAACTATTTACCGAGGGCAAGCTCCCCGACGGCAAGTCTTATACCGAAACCTACTGGATCAGCAAAAAGAACCATGAGTTATTAAAAGAAGAAGATTTTTATAATGGTATGTATCGCTACAAAATTAAGCTGCCCGGTATAACACAGGATTTGCTAAAGCGGTTTAATTAATATAACAACATTTTAGTTTGTTGGTGGTGTGCCCTTCTTGGTAGTAATTAAAACAACACCATTGGTGCCAATTTGGCCATATACTTTAACCGCTTCTGCACCTTTAATTACACTCACGCTCTCGATATGCGATGGCGCCATTGTTTTCATGTCTGTTTCTGTTGCAATGTCCCCGTCGATATAATATAGTGGCGTAACTGCAGGCATCTTTAAATAATTGGTTCTTATCTTATAAATACCCTTAGATGTTGATGTGGTATCGCCGGGCCTGCGCACATAGGTAATTGACGTAATACTAGATGGGTTTTTATTATCAAAGGGCTTGTTCTTGTTCACATACATTAACTGGCGAGTTACAATGGTATCTGCCGGCATCGTTATCTTCTCATCCTCCAATTTAAAATCAATTGGCATCATATATTGCACCCTCACCTTAGTTCCGTTCTGCACGCCGGGATTCCATTTTGGCGAAGCAGCAATAACACGTACAGCCTCTTGAGCCGCCGGCGTATTTTGCTGGGTTAATGTTTTAATATTGGATAGTGAGCCATCTTTCTCTACAATAAAAGAGACTATTACTCTTGCTTGCAGATGCTTTTCGCGCCACTCGGCCGGGTATTTAATGTTTTGGCCTAGGTAGTTAGACAGCGCCTGTAATCCGCCCTTAAAAGATGGCTGACTTTCTACCACAGTAAACAACTCATTATTTTTAACGGTATCGATTATTATTTCTTTTAAGGGAGAAGGTTTAGCTGCAGGTTGAAAATCTTTAACCTCGGGCGTAATGGTCATGGTTGTGGTTAATTTCCCCTCGGTAGACGACGACGTAACCGTAGCGTATGCACTATGCAAAGCCGGTGATGCCGCCGGCACCATCATAATCTGTTCTGCTTTATCGCTAATAATAGTAATTGCCAGATTAGTACGCGTAGTAGCCGATGACAGGATGATCATCAACGCAAACAAGGGAGCCGATAAGCCATATTTAAGCAGGGCAGTGCGTTGCGAGTTGTTTTTCTGCAACATCAATATCCGCTGTTTTAAAAGGCTGTGATTAAAGAACGGATTAACCAATTCGTGCGCGGGTGTTTTAAAAGTCTCGCTCAGTAGCAGCAGCGCATATTCTTGCTTGCTGGTACCTGTTTTAAGTGCGTTACGATCGGCAATAAATTCGTGCGTATGTTTAATGGCTTTACGGTAAAAGTACACCGCCGGATTAAACCAGTTAATGATCATTACAGCTTCGATCAGCAATACATCGGCCGAGTGCCATTGCTGGGCGTGTACTTCTTCGTGCGCCATAATTACGCCGCGGCTATTTAAGGTTTCGCCCAGTTTAACGGTTTTGAAAAACGAGTAGGCATCTTCGCTGTCGTTATATTTAATGTTATGTCGCAACACCAATAATTGCAACATAAAACGTGATGCCAGCAGTACAATACCGCCAACATAAATAATAGCCAGTATTTGCCCTATGGTGAGGTGCTGGCTTGGCGCGGCCTGTATCCTGTAAATAACAACCGGGTCCAGATGATACATCGTCTGCGTTATCTTCTGGGTGATAAACAGGTTACGGGCCCACTCGGCCTGTATCAGCGGCACCAAAAATGATAGCGCAGCAGAACCAACCAGGTAAAACCTGTTTAACTGAAAAAACGTTTCGCGGCGAAGCAGCAGGGCATAAAACCCGTAAAACAAAATAAGATAAACATTCGCCAGTATCAGATATTGCCACCAGGTCATAACGTAATAATTATTTGTCCTTCAACTTTTCAATTAGTTTCAAAATCTCATCAGCCTCTTTCATGTCAATCTTTTCTTTCTGCACAAAAAATGAGAACATGCGTTTAACTGAATTATCAAAGTAGCCGGTCAGCAATTTATCAGCAGCAAAATTCTGATACTGATCCTTGCTAATTAGCGGGTGATACTCGTGGCTTTTGCCAAATGCGGTGTGCCCTACAAAACCTTTAGTTTCGAGTATGCGGATAAAGGTTGATACCGTATTATAGGCAGGCTTAGGCTCGGGTAATTGATCAATAATATCTTTTACGTAAGCTTTTTCTAACTGCCAAAGCACCTGCATTAGTTGCTCTTCTGCACGGGTAAGTTCTTTCAATTCCATAATTAACTTTTTATTACATCCTCGTATATAACGGGGCTGCACTGTGCAAACTTGCTATTTGCTGTGATATTTATTTTGTAGTGCTGTATAAAGCTACTTAATAAACTTAAAAACGCCTTTTGCTTTTCTTCATCCAACCCGGTGGGTTTTAAATTAACCAGGTAATAGCTAATGCTGCCATCTGTTTCAAAATAAACCCGGTTAAAAATCCTTACCTGGCTATTCCACCTAAAATTATTTTGGTTCAGGTATTTATTCAAATCATACAACATGGCAGTGTAAGCAGATATCAGTAGCTTTTCATCACCCTTAAAAACCACATCACCAGCGCCAACTGCGCTTTTATATTGTTTGTCTAATACCTGCATACTGTAACCCGCGCTTTCGGCGTGCTGAAAACTATCTGCAACATGTTGTGCAAAAGTGCCTTTAACAGCAAATAATAATACTAAACCGAAGACATATCTGATCATAGCATAAGCCTGAGATATAAAGTTGCAACTAATAATTTAGTTATCCAAATTATATTTAAGAACATTATCTTGCCGTTGTGGTTATCACTCACATTAAAACTTAAATTATACCAATGCATATTACTTTTCATGGCGCCGCACGTAATGTAACAGGCAGCAAACACCTTGTACAATTAAATGATGGCACCAATATATTGCTCGATTGCGGCATGTTTCAAGGCCTTGATAACGCCGATGATTTAAACGGACACTTCGGCTTCCGCCCGGATAGTGTTGATTACATGGTTTTATCGCATGCCCACATTGACCATTGCGGTTTAATACCCCGGCTGGTTGCCGAAGGCTTTACCGGGCCGATCTACTGCACTCCGCCCACCATGAATCTGGCGCGCATCCTGATGGCAGATTCGGCACGCATCCAAACATCTGATGCCGAGTACGCCAACACTTACCGCGAGCGCAAAGGACTTGAGCTGGAAGTACCACTTTATACAGAAGAAGACGCAACCAAAGCCCTCGGCCAGTTTAAGGTAGTAGAGTATAATGAAGAATTTGAGATCAGTCCTCGTATAAAAGTTTTGTTTACCGATGCCGGGCACCTATTAGGTAGCGCAGCGGTACACTTGAATATATTGGAAGATGGCAAATACACGCAACTTACTTTTAGCGGAGACGTAGGCCGCTACGGCGATATGATTTTAAGAAGCCCCGAGAAATTTCCGCAGGCCGATTATATTTTGCTTGAATCAACCTATGGCGATTCGCTGCATAAAGATTTAAAGCCGATTGAAAACGCGTTGCACGATATTATTCAGCATACCTGTATGGTAAGACATGGCAAGGTGATTATCCCGGCTTTTAGCGTTGGCCGTACACAAGAGATCTTGTACGCATTGAATGCACTCGAATTACAAGGCCGATTGCCGGATGTACCTTACTATGTAGATAGTCCGCTTGCAGACCAGGCAACACAAGTTTTAAAAGAACACCCGGAAGTTTACAATAACGAAGTTATTAAGGTGATGAAAACAGATGCCGATCCGTTCAGCTTTAAAGGTTTGCGTTTTACCCAATCAACAGAAGAATCCATTGCGCTAAATAATGATCCACGCCCTTGTGTGATTATCTCATCATCGGGTATGGCCGAGGCTGGCCGGGTAAGGCATCACATCCGCAACAATATCGACAAAGAAAGAAATACGATACTCATCGTTGGTTATTGCGAACCATCATCACTAGGCGGCCATTTGCTGCGTGGCGATAAGGTGGTTAACATTTTTCACGAAGAGCACGATGTTAAAGCCGAGGTAAGATCGATCAAATCCATGAGTGCACATGGCGACTATGAAGACCTGTTAAAATTTATGTCGTGCCAAAACCCTAAACAGGTGAAGAAAGTTTTCCTGGTACATGGTGAGTATGAGGTACAGCAACACTTCGCCAAAAAATTACAGGATGCGGGCTTTGCCGAGGTGGAAATTCCGGCTCAGCACCAGAAAGTGGAACTTCTTTAGAAGCAAGAGACAAGAAACAAGAGTCAAGATTAAAGACGGGATAAAGAGCAGGACAAATAACACAAGAGGGGACAGTTGAATAGGAATGGGTAAACTCCCTGCCCTTTGCTTTCCTGCTATTATTTTTATTGTCCTTGCTCTTATCCCAATTTCATTAAACTAACTATTAAAAGGTGCGCATGGGACAGGTAACTTTGTAGCGGTTGTTTAATAGTATACCAATTACAATCTCGTGCGTGCCATTGCTTACCGTGTTTAGGGTAGATGTAGTTAGATCATAAGAATAACCTACACTGACCAGTGAACTAATATTTAAACCAGCCAACGCCGAGAAGGAATCATTGTGCCGGTAAGATCCACCAATCCAGAACCTGTCGCGAAAGGCCAGCTTGCCTGTAATGTCATACGATACCGGCACGGGGCTAATTACCTTTAACATTACTGAGGGCATAAACGATACATCATCCGATATAGGCAGCTTTACACCAGAGGTAAAAAAGTAATGTGGTACCGTTTGGCTTTGGTTATAAGTTGATGTATTAGTACTGAAATACAAGTTAGACTTGATGAGTTGCTGAGCCGAAGCACCTACATAAAAGTTTGATGTATATAGCCAAATGCCTGCACCCAGGTCGGGTTTCCACTGGCCTACCGTGCCATTGTTAAGAGCCGGGTCAAAGCTATCATCCAAAGTAATCTCAGAAGTATTTAACCCAACATGGCTTACGCCCACTGCAACACCAACAGACAGATTCCATTTGGGGCTAAAGCCTAAGTGATAAGCATACGTAGCGTCTATATTAGTTTCTGTCAGCGGTCCGGCTTTATCACTTACCACCATTAGGCCTATACCGTGATGCGGTTCTGCTGCCCGGTAATCCTGCACATATGATCGGCTCATGGGGTTTTCGCCACCGCCTGCGGGTACAGATGTGGCATCGCCATTTAAAAACTGGTTACCGATGGGCATATTTACAGTAAGATATGATGTGGTTGGTGCGCCATCCAGGCCAGTCCATTGTTTACGATAACCCATTTTAAGGTCGGTGTAATTTTCAATGCCGCTTACAGCCGGGTTAAGCAGGTAATTATTAAAAACATATTGCGTGTATTGTGGGCGCTGCTGGGCTTGGGCCAGGTTTACTACAGTTATAAAAAGTATAATTAGGTTAAAAAGTCTCTTCATATTTGGGGCGCCCTTTTACAAATAAGCGCCCGCTTTGCAGCGGGCGCCAGTTTATGAAAACATACACCAGGAAACTCGATCGCATACAACAAATCCTGATATATAATTTAAAGGTGCTCAATGCCTCAGCCCCCGGCAATAATGTATCGGTAAACAAGGCTTATGTATAGATGAAGGTTATAACCATTTCACAATTGTTAAAAAATGTTATAAAAACCTTATTTTGCCCGATTATAATCTACAGCCCTAAAAATCATGTACGACATTTGCTGCATAGGCCACATTACCCTTGATAAGGTTGTTACCCGCCATAACGAAAAATATATGGCAGGCGGCACGTCCTTCTACTTTTCTAACGCTATTAGCCAGCTCGATTTAAGCTATGCCCTGGTAACAGCCGTAGCCGATAGCGAGTTACATTATGTAGAAGACCTGCGTGGAAAAGGCATCGAGGTAAAAGTACAGCCAAGCAAGCACACTGTTTATTTTGAGAATATTTACGGCATAGATCAGGATCATCGCACACAACGCGTTTTGCAGGAAGCTGATCCGTTTACGGTAGCGCAACTACAGGATGTGGAAGCTAAGATCTTTCACCTCGGGCCATTGGTTGCAGGCGATATCCCGGTATCATTAATCAAAGATTTATCAACCCGTGGCCAAGTATCATTAGATGCACAAGGTTACTTACGCGAGGTAAAAGACCAACAGGTTCACCCTATAGATTGGGCGGCCAAGCAGGAAGCTTTAGCCCACATACACATATTAAAAGTAAACGATCACGAAATGGAAGTGCTTACCGGGGTTAAGGAAATAAAAGCCGGAGCTCAAATCCTGGCCGACTGGGGCGTTAAAGAAGTGGTAATTACCCTGGGCAGCAAGGGTTCAGTAATTTATACCGACGGCATTTTCTATACCATCCCCGTTTACAAACCCACCGAGGTTGTTGATGCAACAGGTTGCGGTGATACCTATATGGCAGGCTACTTATACCAAAGAGTTAAAGGAGCCGGCATACAAAATGCAGGCGAATTTGCCTCTGCCATGGCCGGACTAAAAATTCAATCATCCGGTCCGTTTACAGGTAGCAAAGAAGACGTACTTAAATTTCTGAAGGGTAGCTAAATAATCACCATCATTTGTCGCCGGGGCTGGATAATATCAATCACATCTACCTCCAAAATTTCGGCAATGCGCATCAGGCGGCTTAGGTTAATATTGCTAAGCCCCAGCTCAATTTTGCTATAGGCATTTTGCGACATATTGAGTTTGGCCGCTAAATAATCCTGGGTGTAATTTCTGCTCTCCCTTATTTTGCGGATGTGGGCAGATATTTCCCTGGTTTTGTCATCACATAAAGCTTTCATCAAATTTAAATTCCAAATTTTTAATGGTATGGGTGAGGGATCGGGAATGGTTAGATAACCACGGTACGGTGAATATGTTTAGTATACTTTTAACAAGAGGCTGAAATAAAAGTGTTTAACTTTCTCAAAACCTGGGGTTGTAAAACAAAAAGGCGCTGATCACAGCGCCCTTTCATTAACCAAATAATATATCAATCTTAAATCTCTCTGATTTTGATATTTCTAAAAGCAACCTCGTGCCCATGATCTTGCAAAGCAATTTTGCCTTTTGGATATTTTGCAAAATCTTTCCAGGTTTTAAATTTGCTGCTGTTAATAAGCTCCTGCCATTCTGCGCTGCCCATTTGTACATTGATAATTTCTTTGCCGTTAAGCCAGAAAATCAGGTGGCCATCTTTTTTTGAGATTTTAGCGACGTTCCACTCGCCTGCTGGTTTAGCTACCGATGCAGATGGCGCTTTCATATCATACAATGAACCTGCAAGGTGATTAGCCTTTTTATTGTCTTCGGCTTTCTCGTTATCCAATACCTGCATTTCGATACCCGACAGATAAGTTTGCCCTAAAGCAGGATCTTCATGCACACCGAAAATGATACCGCTGTTACCTTCTGGTGAAATTTTCCAGTCTACAGATAGTTCGTAGTTCTCGTACTCTTTATCGGTTACTAAATCGCCCTGATCGGGAGCTTTTGGATCTAATTGTAAAACACCGTCTTGTGCTTTCCAGGCTGCACTAGCTTCGGGTTTTAGATAGGTGTGCCAGCCGGTAGTGCTTTTGCCATCAAACAGCAAATGCCAGCCTTGCTGTTGTTCTTTTTTGGTTAATTGATTTTGTGCTGATGCCCCGTACGAAATACCGACAGCGCACAGCATTACTAAGATGTTTTTCATTACAAGAATTTTAGGTATAAAAGATTGCTGTAAGGTATACAGTTATTTGCTAAATCGCAACGAAAGTTTTTAACTTAGGATAAATGTGTATCGATCTTTCCTATTATCCCCTATGGAAATAAGTGAAGATTACACAAACCAGTGCTTCCCTAATTTGATAACGCAAATATTGAGGCCAAAACTCAATTAAAAGCCTACGAATTACAAAGTGCCCAATCACCCCCCTAGATTGTCGTATTTGCCCCTGCTATGAGTGGTAAAATGCAGATATGTTTGTACAAACACCATTATAAACCAATTAATAAAGTACACCTATGTTTAACGACACTCAAGCATTCAGTGGTTTTTCGGTAAATGATATAACCGCAGCCAAAACATTTTATGCCGATGTACTGGGCTTAAATGTTGAACAAAACCTCGAAATGCAAGGTATACTTACATTACATATTGCAGGTGGCTGTAATATTGTAATTTACCCAAAGCCCACCCATACCCCTGCATCATTTACAATCCTCAACTTCCCGGTACCTGATGTAGCCGCGGCCGTACAACAATTAAAAGCTAAAGGCGTAAAGTTTGAAAGCTACGATTGGCCCGGTTTTAAAACTGATGATGACAACATATTTCGTGGCGGAGGCCCATTAATCGCTTGGTTTACAGATCCGGCTGGCAACATTTTATCCGTTATACAGCAATAAGCAACATAAATCTAAAACAATCACTTTCTAAAATCATGACAACGTTAGCAGCACCACAAAGCTCCAAAACCAACCGAATTATTTACTGGATATTTACCAGCATTTTTGTGCTGTTAGATTCTGTATTACCAGCCTTTACTTTCAACAGCCCCATGGCTAAGGCAGGGATAGCCCATATTGGTTTCCCCGATTATTTCAGGATTGAATTATCTATCGGCAAAATCATAGGGGGTATATTGCTAATCTTACCCATGATCCCCGCACGGTATAAAGAATGGGCCTATGTAGGTTTCGGCATCTCGTTGATCTCTGCCTTAATTGGAGATGTAGTAACAGACGGCGCCCGGGCAGCTATATTTCCGATAGTCGGAATGGCCATACTGGTTACATCGTATATCTACTATCACAGAATATACGCACCCTTCAAAGCCAATTAAAAAATGAGCACACTAGTTATTGTCATTATTAGCATCGCCATTGTTGTGGCTGTGTTTTTCATCCTGGCAGCAGTTATCAAAAGAGAATATACTGTAGCAAGGGAAATCACAATCAATCAGCCTAAACAAGATGTTTTCAACTATATCAAATACCTCAAAAACCAGAATAACTATAGTGTTTGGGTGATGATGGACCCAGGTATGAAAAAAGACTACCGGGGTATTGACGGCACCGTAGGTTTTTCATCAGCATGGAATAGTGATAATAAAAAAGTAGGCCAGGGTAGTCAAATGATAACATGGATTGAGCAAAATGAGGAGATAACTACGGCAATCCACTTTATTAAACCATTTGAAGGCAAAGCAAAAGCCACTATGGCTACAACGGCAACAACTAAAAATCAAACCAAAGTGAACTGGGCCTTCAATAGTAAAATGGCCTACCCCATGAATATTATGCTGCTGTTTATGAACATGGATAAAATGATAGGTGGCGATTTGGAAACCGGCCTTGCTAATTTGAAAAATGTGCTAGAGCAATAAGATATTAAAAACCTACAATTATGATAGCGATAAACCCATATTTGAACTTCGCCGGTAATACCGAAGAAGCTTTTACCTTTTACAAATCAATTTTTGGCGGCGATTTTGCCATGGTGATGCGCTTTGATGGTTCGCCCGGATGTGAAAACATGAGCCCCGAAGACAAGCAAAAAATAATGCACATTGCCCTGCCCGTAAAAGGTAATATGATAATGGGAACAGATGCAATGCGTAGCATGGGTCAGCAACTGGTGACTGGCAATAACTTCATTTGGTGTTGGGAACCGAAAGCAAAGAAGAGTCTGACGAACTTTATACTAAGCTTTCTGCAGGCGGTGAGGCTACTTTAACCATGCAGGATATGTTTTGGGGAGCTTATTATGGCATGCTTACCGATAAATTCGGTATCCAATGGATGATTAGTTATGATCCGCGCTTTATAACTCAACACGTTTAATAAAATTATTGATCTTAACAGGTTGATATGGTAGAAGTATTTAAAACCAATGTAAAGCGACAGTCGCAGGCCAAAAACCTATTGGCCTTACTGCGGCAATACTTCCCCAATAGCAGAATTAATTTTGACCTCGACGATTGCAACAAAATATTGCGCATACAATGCGAAGGCTGCTGCCCTATAAAAATTGCTCAGCTATTTACAGAAAATGGCTTTGAATGCTGCCGATTAGATTAGAAAAACAGAGCCTTTGGCGGTAATTTTCGGAGTTTTTTCTTTTAAATTTATTCATTTTGGGGCATTAACCATACCAAAATGAAAATTAACCATACCAAAATGGCATGGTTGCCATACATTTTCAATTAGTAAATCTTCGATTAGAGCCAACTAAGGCACATTTTTTCAAAATGGCATGGCTGTTGCATAACGCGCTCCGTTATGTATTTACAATTCCCCTATTTAATCACTGTTGCAGTTGTCCGTTCTGGCGTCTGTTTTAATCGTATTTTTAATTCATGAACTCACACGTCAGAAAATTATCTGCCGCCGGCGTATTAATTACCCTGGGCATCATCTTCGGCGATATCGGTACTTCGCCATTATACACTTTCCAAACCCTGCTCAAAGAGGGTGGCAGCCACGGAGAGTTTTTAGTTTTAGGCGCTATCTCCTGCGTATTCTGGACCTTAACGCTGCAAACCACATTCAAGTATATCTTTATTACCCTGCAAGCGGATAACCGCGGCGAGGGTGGTATATTTTCCCTTTATGCCCTGGTACGCAGATACGGCAAATGGCTGGCCATACCGTCCATTATAGGTGCAGGTACATTATTGGCCGATGGTATTATTACACCACCAATATCAGTTACATCGGCCATTGAAGGTTTAGGATTGGTACCGTCATTAGCTAAAGATTTTATACCTGGCAATACGCTAATACTTGGTATTGTTATCGGTATTATACTATTGCTATTCTTTGTTCAGCAGTTTGGTACAAACGTGGTGGGGGCATTATTTGGCCCCGTTATGTTGGTATGGTTTGTAATGTTGGGTACTTTAGGCGTACTACAGATCGCCCATTTTCCTGAAATTTTTAAAGCACTTAACCCAATGTACGGCTGGCATTTATTAACCGAACATCCACGCGGATTCTGGTTATTAGGTGCTGTATTTTTATGTACAACAGGTGCCGAGGCTTTGTATTCAGATTTGGGGCATTGTGGCCGCAAGAACATCCAGGTAAGCTGGATCTTTGTAAAAACAACCTTGGTGTTAAATTACTTAGGCCAGGGCGCATGGGTGCTTACTCAGCATAAATACACCACCAACTTTGCTGGCGTTAACCCTTTTTTCGAAATCGTTCCGCACTTTTTCCTGATCCCGTCTATCGGTATTGCAACATTGGCAACTATTATTGCCAGTCAGGCTTTAATCAGCGGTTCATTTACGCTGATCAGTGAGGCTGTGAGCATGAACTTCTGGCCACGTATCACCATTAAATACCCCTCAAATATCCGCGGACAAATTTACATCCCGAGCATCAACTGGCTGTTATGCTTTGGCTGTATCGCTGTAACACTATACTTCCGCACGTCAGAAAACATGACGGCAGCCTACGGTTTCTCTATTACCGTAGCCATGCTCATGACCACCATCCTGATGTATTACTTTATGCGCTACGTTAAACACTGGCCGCTATGGTTGGTGGTAATCATCGTGTGCGTATTCTTAAGTGTTGAGCTTTCGTTCTTCGTCGCCAATGCTGTTAAATTATTAAAACGTTTATTCTTCCTGGTATTTGAGTTTGGTTTGATCTTTACCATGTACATCTGGTACAGAGCACGTAAAATCAATAACCGATTCCTCAACTTTGTTGATCTGAAAGATTATATCCCAATGCTGCAAGCCATGAGCAATGACCAAGGCATCCCTAAATATGCAACACACTTAATCTACCTAACAAAGGCTAATAACCATAAACAGGTTGAGCAAAAGATCATTTACTCGATATTAAGCCGCAAGCCGAAAAGAGCCGATGTATACTGGTTTCTGCACATTGAGCGCATGGACGATCCATACACTATGGAGTACAGCGTACAGGAGTTAGAAGATGATAAGGTGATCCGTGTAGAGTTCCGCTTAGGGTTCAGGATCCAACCGAGGATCAATGTATTGTTCCGCAAAGTAGTTGAAGATATGATTAGCCGTGGCGAACTGGATATTACCAGTAAGTACGAATCATTGGGCAGTTACAACCTGCCGGCCGATTTCCAGTTTATCATCATGGAGAAATTCCTGTCGTACAATAATAACTTCAGCGTTAAAGAAGGCTTTATCCTAAACAGCTATTTCGCGATTAAAGGTTTAGCCCAAAGCGAAGCCAAAGCATTTGGATTGGATACCAGCGAAACCCGTATTGAAAAAATACCATTGGTTGTAAACCCGCTAAGCAACATTAAGTTGAAACGGGTAGAAATGGAAGGTTAAGACTGCAAATCAGCAGATTGGCAGAAACTATAGTGATTGCAGTACAAAGCCGGGTAATGTTTAGCTTTGTACTGCAAAGCTCTATAACTGCCCTATGAAAAAGCTGAAAAGCATTATTAACGCAATAAGAACCGCGACCGATAAAACCACTCCCGAGTTTAATCAGTTGCTTTGGCAATTGATCTGCTACTCGCCCAAAATGCCGGTTAGGTATCCTGTAAATTTATTGCTGGACGAAGCCACTAAGTTTAACCTTAAAGCCTTAGACGCTTACTTCACCCAATCCGAACTTAATTTTAACGGTTTTATTTGGGGCGAAGGCAGCAATAAGATTTTGCTAACCCACGGCTGGGCCTCTAAAGCGGCTGATTTTTATCAACTGATCACCGCACTTCGTGAAATTTCCAACACCCAGATCATCGCCTTTGACGCACCGGGCAATGGCAGCTCTGAGGCTGATCAGTCTAACCTGCTTATTTATGTGCAGGCCGTTAAAGCTATTATTCGAGTGTACGGTGAGCCTGATATTTTAATCGGACATTCTTTAGGCGCTATGGCCAATGTGTTTACTTTGAACGAGACTGGTATCACCCCAAAACTGCTTGTCAGCCTTACCCCCCTGGTTCACCTGAAAGAAAACTTCAAAGCTACCATGGACGCCAATGAGGTACCCGAAGAAGCACAGGAAACATTTTATGCTGATTTCAGGCGCGTGTTTAACGATAAATTCTCGAACTTCACACTCGATGCGCGCTATCAATACGATGCCAGCCTTAACCATTGGATTGCCTACGATGAAGAGGATAAGATCGCCCCATATCAATACCTCCAAGATTTTTTATCCACCCGAAATTTTATTGCCGCCAAAGCTTACACAGGTGCAGGCCACGATAAAATATTGATAGAACCTAATATGATTACCGATGTGGTTCAAATGGTAAAAGAAGCTATCTAATGGTACCAATTCCATAATAACCAAAAGCGGGACGCTTGCGGTGGCGAATAGTAAAATACAAGTAGCTTCATTTACCAGCCCATCAAATTCATCACCCTGTTAAACTCCTCATGCACCGGTGCTTCAATCTCAATTATAGCTCCGGTTACCGGATGGGTAAATGATAAATAGGATGCATGAAGCATCATCGTTTCCATTTCCCATTGCTCGTGGAAGAGCTTATTCTGTTTATTGCAACCATGCGTACGGTCGCCAATTATGGGATGAAAAATATGCTTAAAATGTTTTCTTAACTGATGCATACGGCCAGTAGTCGGCACGGCTTCAACCAACGAATAACGCGAAGTTGGGTGACCGCCAAATGCAACCTGCAATTCGGCTTGTTTTAAAGTAGTATAGGCGGTAAAGGCATCTTGCAAGGTGCCGTTCTCTTTTCTCAAGGCATAGTCAATTTCCCCGGTTTCGTCGGTATAGCCCCGCAGAATAGCCAGGTATTTCTTGGTTACCTCCTTATTCATAAACAGCTTCTGCATGCTGGCATCGGTAGTCTTGTCCAGTGCAAAAAGTAATATGCCGCCAGTTTTACGATCTAAACGATGCACCGGGTAAACATGCTGGCCAATTTGATCGCGCAGTATTTGCAGGGCAAAAACATCGGTATCGTCTGCAATTTTAGATCGATGCACCAGTAAACCATGTGGTTTGTTAATAGCAATCAGGTGCTCGTCGCGGTATAAAACAGTTAGCATAAGTTTGCGAAGATAAGGACTTTCTGCGGGCTAGATTAGTCGGAGGAGGTTTTCTCTTACCTCGATCATATGTATATGAATTATTACGCTTGTCATATCGAACGCATTTGAGAAGTCTTATACGCGTGACTGTACATCATACAAGATTTCTCCTACGTCGAAATGACAACTCGGAAAGATAAATTTGATTTTGCTACACCAATTTAATTAAACCACTTATTTTAGCCATTAGTTAAGCCATTACCATGTACACCATTACTACCGCAACCACTAACGACGTTGAAACCATTCGCCAACTGGCAGAAGACACATGGTGGCCTACTTACTCGCCAATATTGGAGGACGAGCAGATTCGGTTTATGCTCGATCTGATCTACAGCTCAAAGGGTATCGAAAAGCAGATAGCCAATAATGAGCAAACTTTTTTGCTGCTGAAAGAGGGCGATAAACCGGTTGCCTTTGCAGGTTATTCTATTTACGATGGTGCGGAGGCTGCATATAAACTGCACAAGCTGTATTGCCTGCCCGAGACGCAAGGCAAAGGCTATGGCCGCGTATTGATAGACACCGTAAGCCGTATTGCAGCAAATGCAGGCGCTAAGAGCTTATATCTAAATGTAAACAGGCATAATAATGCCCTGGCCTTTTACGAAAAAATGGGCTTTGGCATTGCCCGTGAAGAGGACATTGCCATAGGCCCATATTGGATGAATGATTATATTATGCAGAAACCGCTGATCCCTTAGTTTACGCTAAGCGGCGGGATGCGTGTTGGTGTATCGATACCATCTATAATAGATTTTGAGCTTAACGCAATTGCTTTAATAGTCGACGTTATGTTGCCGACATCCAACGTGCTTAGCTCATCTTTAACGGTGTGATAGTATTTGTCGATATCGATCTGATCAGTCGAAATGGTATGCGCGGGTACACCAACTTTTGCCAACGATGCATTGTCGCTACGATAGAACAAATTTTGGTCTGTGTACGGATCCGGGTAAAATTTAAATGCTGTACCATCAAGGTTTTTTTGCAGGATCTTACCAAAATCAGAACGCTCGTAACCGGTTATGAATGCTGAGTTTTCGCCAAACTTAGAGGCCTTACCAATCATCTCAATATTAAACATTGCTGATACTTTTAACGGATCAACCTGAGTAGCAAAATATTGCGAACCGTACTCGCCAATCTCTTCGGCAGTAAATGCTACAAAGATGATGGTGCGGGCATTATTATTCAGCTTTTTAAAGTATTTAGCCAAGGTGATTACCGCAGTAGTACCAGATGCGTCATCATCGGCACCATTGGCAATACTATCGCCTTCCATTGGTTTAAGGATACCAAGGTGATCATAATGACCACCGAAGATTACGTATTCATCAGGCTTGGTTTTACCCTTGATCATACCTGTAATATTGAACAGCGGCAATTGCTCACTTTTTATTTCAACATTTACGTTATAAGTTTTTACATCATCAAATGTGCCTAATACAAATACTATTTGCGG
>Ga0116227_10000386_pt1 | contig 83819 bp, 58 predicted proteins | sample S1TSphgellanicum_FD_89693 | JGI IMG/M metagenome (GOLD analysis project Ga0116227, IMG submission 89693) | Host-associated microbial communities from peat moss isolated from Minnesota, USA - S1T2_Fb - Sphagnum magellanicum MG | ecosystem: Host-associated > Plants > Peat moss > Unclassified... | reverse complement strand
CCCCCCTCCCCCCTCTAGTGTGCTTTCACCCCAACATGAAAAAATTGAGAAAAAACCATTAAGTTCGATAATAAAAATAAGAAATATAAATAAATTACAATGAAAAATAAATATGAGAAGCCATTAGCAAATGGGATCTAAGGCCTACACACCTTAGTATATGTAATGGTTCATGAAGTGAATACCTTCATTACAATTAAGAAAATAATTATCTTCTATATGTTTCATCACACATTCTTAGCACCTTGCCATAGCAAATGTCAACACACAAATCTTCCTTTTAATTGAAAAAATATATTTTAAAAGACAACTATAACCAAGGAAAATGTAGGAGGCAACATAAAATGAGTTTCCACCATTAACATTCTTATTAGATTCAAAATATTTCTATAAGGTAGCCTAGTGTCATTTTTCCTTTTGACATTTGGAAAAGTAATTTCATACATCCAAAACTTAAGAAATGATAATGAGAAATGTGGAACAAAATCCCTAAAACAACAATAAACCACCAAAACATCATAGTTGAAAATTTTTGGGAAAAAAAAAATGATCCACTTAATGCCACAAAATTGCAACACTGCCCCTCAACATTACATCATTCAAGATTACAACTATATTGCCTGTGCTTTCTTCCCCATTATTCTCAACCATATCACCAACCTATCAATCCCAGTTATGGTCCACATTTGGCAATGGCCATGGTTCAAAGGCATAGATACTATTAAATAGGTGATGAAAGACTACAATTTGAAGGAACAACATGGTGAATGTATGGTCCACTTGATTGGTTCATTAGGCAAAAAGACCTTCATATGATGCCTATTATGTTATAGATATTATGATAAAGATCCAATAAAATTGTATGTAGCTAGTCTAGCAATCACTCTTTGTCAAGGAAAAGCAATGCATGATGAATAAGAGGTAATCACATTTGGACTTTTTATGATAGGCATTTTGCTAGCCTTTTTTCTTGTCACAATTTGGTTATATAATGTTAGTGGAAATGAGACTAATACATAGGTGTTTGGACCCCAATTGAAAAAAAGAAGAGTTAAAATCAAGGGTTGACTTGTCACCTCTACAAGTGATTTAAGAAGTTGAATTGGCATAAGGAATAGGAAGTTTCCACTCTTAATATCCTAGAAAATGCGCCCATGGTAGTTGATTTTGTTAACCTCACAATCACTAAGCTACTAGCTTTTACTAATGACTAAAGCTCCAAGTGTTGTCATCTAGTTTGTTGCTCAAGAGAAATCCCAATGAAGAGAGATGCAATTTGGTAGTTGGCAATGAAAATTGTCAATCTCACAGTTTATGATCTTGTCTTTAATCTTCCTTGTAATTTAGAACCCTACTTTTATCTTCCATGAATCTATTTTAATCCAATTTTTTTTTCTCTTGTCAATTGTTTGGACCTTGTTATTACAAAATTTGGTACAAATTTGATAAAAATGAACTTAATAGTATAGTGTCCCCTTTGGGGAACCAATTTAAAGTCACATTTGTTGCCACCCTAATATTGAATATTTTGTGTGTGATTCAATGTCAAATTGAATTATAATGAATTAACCTTTGTTTTGGATCTATGGTTTTATTTTCCTTGACATGAGAAATGTTCCCAATTTTTAAAAAGTATTTTCATTTCAAAGGTGAAAATGGACAAAAATATAGAAATAAAAAAAGGTCCAAAAAGCTAGGGAATTTGAAGGAACAAGTATGAGGGCATTGCCAAAATCAAAGAGAAAGCTAACGACTCCTTCAAATTAACCAAATTGTGTATATTGGAAGCTAGTGAGGAAATCATTAAGTCAAGAAGGAATGTGTAGAAGGTTGGTGAGATTTTCAAAGAACCAAGACATTGTTGAGAGAGTCATGGAATATTTCCCCAAAGTGGTAGAATTGTTTTCTTGCAAGGAGATCAATAGTAATGGCAATCAATACACATTTGAAGGTTGTTAGTTGTTACCCAATTGCAACAATTTTTAATGTTGTTGAATGTCTATTGTTTCCTTTGTCAATTCATTAGATTTTTTATGGTTGTGCAATACTTGTTAAAAAGCCTACTCACCAACAAAATATGCTAATACTTTTGAAACAATTGCATATCAACATCTATAGGATATACCTTTGAAACCAACAACATAGTTTTTTATTGATCTTGGTATTTGATGCACCTTTTGATGCATAATGGGCACTATGTGGACTCATAATTGGTCATTTCCATTTGCCAAAGGGACATTGGTCAATTGTCCTTGCCCCTTCCATTTGCAAAAAGAACCTCCATCTCAAAAATTTAAACATGCATTATGTTGGGGGAAGGCTTGCTTGTTGTGGAAGGGCCCTCCCTACATGCTAAACCCACCTCAAACAAACTCGCCATGATCAATTGATAAGCTTTAAGGCAAGAAATAGGTGAAGGCAATTGAGAGAACCATGGAAGAAAACCTTTGTATGTATGGATTGTAAGCAAAAGGGAACTTAAGGTTTAGGATTTGAGAGTAAAATGCCTTTTATTTTAATAATTTAATATTATATCAAATAATGAAGCTAATTGCTTGCTTGAGAGTTTCTTTTGGATTTTTGACATGGCAAGCAAGTATTTTTTTTAATTTTTTCAGCAATACCCCACAAGTAATTAACCAGTGCCTACAAGAAAGAAAAAGAAAAGGAAAAGAAAAGAAAAACCTGAACCAATTTAATATATAGGTAGTAGTTGCCTTGAAACACAACTACATTCTGTTGTCATCCACTAACCCGAAGTTTTCATCCAATAATATCGAACCCGCAAAAATTACGGTCATCCATTCCATTAGGTGACCGTTAGTGGTTTTGTGTGCATTTGCGCGTCCATTTCCCTCTTCTGCCATTTTTTTCAGTTTTTGCTCGCAGTCTTGGTTTCGCGCCCCGCCTTCTTTCAAGCTTTTGCTTCGGGTAGGTTTGTTTCTGGAGCTTTCTCCTGTCGCGCGAAAACGAGGCGCACGGTCTTCCTAATCTTCAATTCTGGATTTCTGCCCTCCTTTGGGAACTTTGAATTCTTCAATTTGATTACTGGATCGATGGATGTCTCTGTGTTCGCATTTTTTGTGTTTTGTTTAGCATAAATTTGAGGACCTTGTCAGTCACAGCATTCGGAATCGGAAGACAACTTATTGGAGACCTGTGCATGCATGCATGCATCATTTAAATCGACCACGAGTTCATTTTTCCTTTGCAATTTTCTTCTTTCCGATCTATGGATCTGTTTCTGTGTCTCTCGCATAAGAGTCTTTTGTTGTTTACTGTCTATTGATTTGCACGGACCAGTGGTGTAATGCTCTGGAGCGTTCAGTTTGTCATTGTATTGTAACTGTAAGATTGTATCTTGTTCTACCTCTTTTGATTCGCCTGAGCTCGAATACCAATGACAAGAGGTAGCACGAGATACTTTAAGAGGTAATGTTGTTGTTCTGCCGCCGTTGCACCTTCCCGTGATTTTCCTTGTTCTCAGTTCTTGGTTTTTCGTTTCTATTGCGGTTTACTTTTGTTTTGCAGTGACAGATTGACGTTGATCTGTTTCCTTCATTTCTGAACATGCACCTCAATTGCAGATATGTTGTCCGCGTTCTCTTTTTTCTTTTCCTGCTTGTAATTTAGTCTATTTCGCAGTAGCGTTGGCAATTGCAGCTATTGCAGCATAGGATGTAGCACTTGGTGCGTCCTTTTCTTTGTGCCCTAGGTGGCAGTTAAGGTGGAGGAGAAGTATGATTTCTTGCTAAATTACGCCAAGGCTTTTCTCAGGAATTCGGCCTTCACGGAGCGCGGACGTCATCGGATTAATTGCAAAAGGTTCACAACCTGGCATATTTTTACCGAAGCGGCTATTGCGTCTCAGATCTCCATTGAAGCTGTTGCTGTTGTAATCTGGAAGCCTGACTCAAGAAGCGACTCTTTCGACGAAAAATCTCTTGCTAGTATTTGGCCACTGTCAATTTCCTCCTTCAGCAATGAGATGTATGCCTAGATTCGATAACTGTGCAAGGGAAAAACAGCCAATTCTTTCTTTCTTGTTTATTCGCAACGTGAATGTCACGATTTCCGATCAACCAGATCTACATTGAAACTTAAAGCGCACGCTTGACTGGAACGCTCACCACAAAATCACGACAATCCCGGACTCGGCGTGTCCTTGATATAATGCAGAGCTCATGACTCATGGTGTTTGAGAAACGAAGAAGGTTGTTGTACTAGCGTGAAGGCAGGAATGAGAAATTTTCGGGACATGTGGTCAAGACAGCCAACGAAACGGCTTGGATCGGAGTTCAGAGAACGGCAACAACTCGCTGAGCTTTCGTTTTCGCCGCCTCCGATCCTTTCCTCGCAAAGCTCATCATGTAGAACCCTGCGGAGGACACAGGCAAAATCTCATTCCACAAAACTTCTAGAAAATCATTTCCTCTATTTTGTCTCTTTCTCACGGCACGTTAAAGTCTCGATAAGCCGTTCCTAAAGCAGAGGAGAACTCGGATCAAAGGAATATAAGTCTCGAAATCTGCTTCTGTTCAGTTATGCTGATTACGGAGTTTCTGTTTTGCAAAACAGGGAGATCGATTCATCCCGAATCGCAGTGCCATGGATCTCGATGTTGCTCACTTCAACTTGCTGAGGGAGGCCAAAGAAAACGTGGACGCTAATCTGACTGTTGTCTCCCCGATCAAGGTGTGATAAATTCACTGCTATGGATATTGCGGTTCTTATCGATAGAGAAGTGATAAAAAACTGAGCCAAATTCCATATCACTGTGTCTTCAGGACTGATTTGACTCCTCTGAAGTTGTGTGTCATTCGTCTCAGGAGAAGTACAGGAAGAAGTTGGCTGAAAACTTGTTCCATGATGTTGAAGTGCTGCAAACGCCTAAGATTTTGGCTTTCCACAAGAAACCGCCAGTTCCTTCACCTGGAGCTGCCGCCGAGAATCCTCTCACTGAATCCTTTGCTTCTCCTCCCTCAAGAATCCGAAAGATTCCTCAGGTATCATCAATTGTGTGTAGGAGACACGTATCCTTAATCTTCAGAACTAGGACTGAAATGTATAATATGCATCGTCTCGTATTTTACCAGATCCAGTTATTCAAGGAATATCACAATGTACTATGGAAGAATCTGTTACAAACTACCAACGTACAAATCTCCTGAGCTTCTACAGAAGAACATTGACAGGAACTGTTCTGTTTTTTCCATCTTCTGGACGTGCCTGTGTAGTCACCAGACAGGGTGCTGGATGCGCCTGAGCTGTTGGACGACTACTACCTGAATCTTCTGGATTGGAGCTGCAAGAACGTAGTAGCTGTGGCGCTAGGGACCACTGTGTATTTGTGGCATGCAGAGACAGGAGCGATTGAGCAGCTAATGAGCACAAGACATGAAGATGACTACATCTCAAGCATCTCTTGGGCACAAGATGGGAGGCATATTGCACTTGGCCTGAACAGCAGAGAAGTGCAGCTTTGGGATACATCTCGCATCTGCCAGGTTGGTTTGCACTCCTGTTTCATTAACCCAAGTTCTACAATGCTGCTTGCCATCTTACAGACTTAGGTTATTACTGTTGATAGAATTTGTTCTGTCCAGTGTCAGCTTATGGAATTGAGAATGGGTTCTGCACATCACAGGTGCGGAAAATGGTAGGACACTCAGGACGTGTAAGTAGCCTGGCTTGGAATCAAACAATCCTCTCTTCTGGAGGCCGAGACAGCCACATCATCAACCATGATGGTAAGTCTCTTCTAGGCTAGACAAGAATCTGGAGTGCAAGAACCCCATGTTGATGTACAAGATGAGGTGAAAGTATTGTGGAACAATGCTGCATGAAAAGATGAGAGGGATTCTGTGGAGTTTATGCTCAGGATCTGACATAGAAAAATGTGATTTGTCATTGTCAAATGTGTTGACAGTGCGGGTAAGAGACCATGTAACCTCGCACCTCATAGGCCATTGCCAGGAGGTATGTGGCCTCAAGTGGTCACCTTCAGGTCACCAGCTTGCAAGTGGAGGGAATGACAACCTCCTCCACATTTGGGATGCAGCTGCCTCAGCATCGTCTGCAGTTCACCTACACAGGCTGGAGAATCACCAAGCAGCTGTCAAAGCATTGGCCTGGTGTCCTTTCCAAGCCAACTTACTTGCATCTGGAGGGGGAACTGCTGATCGCTGCATCAAATTCTGGAACACACAATCAGGAGCTTGTATCAATAGCATAGACACTTATTCTCAGGTCTGAAGAATTAAACATTACAACTTGGCTGGAGGATTGGTTGATTGAAAAGGATTTCCTGTCTTCTTTGCACCGAACATATTTTCTGTAGCCTTCAATTCTCTTTCTCTTGTGTGTTCCTTCTTCATTTCTATATTTGACTGTGCATGGTAAATGGCATGCAGAACAAGTGGTGAGCCAGATCATCAACAAGAGAGCATGAAATAAGTGTGTGCATAAACATCAGCATATAATAGCCACTTGGTACTTTTGTGCGTTCTTGACATTCTTTGCTCTCCAAGCAGGTGTGTGCTCTTCAATGGAACCGGCACCAAAAGGAGTTGCTCAGCAGCCATGGATTCAGCCGGAACCAGCTAATCCTCTGGAAGTATCCATCCATGTCCAAGCTAGCTGAATTGACTGGCCACACTGCCCGAGTTCTCCATCTTGCACAGGTCTATCAAGGCCTTCCTCTGCAACCACATAATTTTCCACTTGTCTGACCTTCTTTTATCTATAAACACTAGTTTTAGCTTTATGATATTTCATATTGTCCATGTCTTAGAAGCAAGTAGATGTTAAACAGTAAGGCCTCAACAACCTGTCAAACAGAGACTCTGACCCATGTGTTTTACTTTTCAGTTCTGAACCTTTTGGGTGTAGAAAGTGCTACCTAATGTTGAAGCCTTCTTGCTGGCCTAGGGAATAGGTACATTATGCCAGTACATAGTACAACCCTTGCAAACTTTAATCCAAATGTTGAACCGCAGGCACATAGTCTGCTGCATTGCAGTGAGAATTCCTTTCTTTCTTTTCTTGAGCAGTATTGTTCAAGTCTGTCTGTTCAACGACACCATTGTTTGTTGGCTTGTATAACTTGAGAAAGAGAAATGGAGCTGCTGAGGATTTCACCATCACCTGCTGATTGTCTTTACAGAACCCCGATGGAACTACGGTGGTCTCTGCGGCTGCTGATGAGACACTTCGCTTTTGGAAAGTGTTTGGTGCAGCACCAAGTCCTAGAAAGGCGATGATTAGTGAAGCTGGTGATCTGTCACTGCGAAGTATCAACATCCGGTAACAGAAAGTTTATGGAAAGAAGTCAGAAGGGAATAGCTGCGACACAGTGCTCAAACTAAAACACAACATCATGCAAGCACTGACCCTTTTCACATATTTCTGTTCAAATACATGCTGTGCAAAAATGGAAATCAACATATAAACTAAAAGATTGGTTGATTGTGAAGACGGGGGGGTGCACTACCTGGAGAATTTTCAAGCTTCAGACCTATGAATTGATGAGACAGCACTATATGATCAGGTAAGGATCATACCTTTGTGCTTGTCAATGCTTCCCTGTGAGATAGCATGGATGCTTGCAAGTTTGGCCTCAGTTTTAATGCATTCAATTGAGTCTTAGAAGGTGAAGTCTTGACCATCGTGCACTGTGAGACCACATGATTTGACATTACTACACACATCTGTTGATTGAATATTGTCAGTTCTCTTCAGACTTTGTTTTCAAGCTCTGATTGATTCACCACTCATCTACCTGTGCAGCACAAGACAAGATGGACAAGACCTGCTGCAAATGCAATTATGGATGCAAAGGATGCTGATCAAACCTTCATCATGGGGCTATTATTGTTCTGGGAATGATTCTGTTCTAAATTTGTTTGATTACACCCAGTCCCATGTCCCTCATGACAACAACAGGACACACTACAGTTGAGAAGAGAAAGAAGCCTCTAGAGCTACCCACTTTCTTCTGTGATATCAAATGGTTATAGCTTTGCAATTCCCCAAACGTGCAAAGAAGGAACTGGTCAAGCATAACAAAACTTCTACAGAGTATATTAAGCAACCATGAAGAAACAAAGTTGAGTGGGGGAGAGAGAGAGACACACACACACACACACACGCACACACACACACAACACCCCATACAGACATGGAAACAATTTGGCTGCATGTAAGTGAGGCATGCATTTTACTGTACTTTCATGACTGAAGCATGCATTGTTGAATGTACTCTCTGAAGTATATCTATTGATCCAAGGGCGGACCATGTTATTTACTGTGCTCACAATGTAAACCAGCTCTCCCGTCCCCATTTTGCTGAAAGGAATTGGGCCCCTTAGATAAGCAAGCAAAGTAAGTTTCCTCTTCAGAGGAAAGACTTAATAACTGTGGTGTATATCATCATGCAACCCAGCAGTCATTAACCTCCAATATAGACTTACAGTTTCCTTGTATATATATTATGTCTATATGAAAAGTGTAGAGACAAAAACAATCACACAAAGTGGTGCTGAAATTCATGTAGGTGGTGATGATGTATGGATGGATGGATGCCATGTCCAGTCTGGGGAGACGGACTCGATCACAAGAGAAGCTTTCTTCTGTCCAGAGCCAAGAAAGTGTGTGTTCTTTGTAGTACCTCTGGGGTGGGGAACAAAACAGAAGAGTAGGATGGATGAGGTGAGAGCTGAATGGTGCAACTTTAACTGTGAGTCAGTTAGACCTCACATATGAAAATTCTTTTAAGTAAAAAGAGAAGTGATTATTTGTACATAAGTTCTGTAAGTTGACAAGGTTTGGATGCAAGCCTCCTCTCAACCTACATTTTTCCTCATTTGAATTTTTTTGCCAGTGTATTGATCAGCACCACAATGAGAGTGTGAATGAATCTAGGTTCTACAATGTACACTTCTGTTTTCAGAATTTGAGCTTTTGATTAAAGGTATGACATTCTTGGTGTATCACTTTCAACCCAAAACCATTTGAGCATTTGTTGTGGCTCATCAATGTAAATGATAACCCTTCAACAAAAATCTTAAGTGCTAAAATGGTTTTAATTAAGCCTAAAAAATTTCCAAACCAGTAGAAATCAATATGGATGCACATAGGCCTTCAAGACAACACATGTACAGGTTTCTGGATGTAAAAGAAAGAGTCACCCAATTGAGTGGGACCAAATGAGTAGAATCTGAATTCCAATTGTAAATCCTTCCACACACAACTTCCACTGGTTCATAATTCACAAAGATGTTCCACAGAATCAGTCAGTCATTGTGTTCGTTGTGGGTGGAACCCAGATTTCATCTGCTGTCCAAGGGGCACAAATCATTGTTTTAATTGTGAGGAGAGTTCTGTCATTGCGTCATCTTTAGTCTCTCAAATTGAGTACTCTCTCAGGTATAATCTGTACAAGTCTGTTGAATAGTCTTTCTCCCATGACTTGACTACTTAGTAGTCTACTTACCTACCCTTTCAGAGCCCTGCCTTCATTCAGTTTTTTAGAAGAGCTCCAGAATATGGATGCATGACACATCTGGAGCTTTAGGGTTGAATCGTTGAACAGGACTCTTTCATAGTCCAGAAATCATTTTGAGAAAGCTTCTTTTAGAAACACATTATTGTGCTTAATGTGGGTTCTGCATTTCTGAAACATTACAAATGTTTTTTTGAGTTTGGAGTTATCTTTTTGTAGCTTTCTTCAAGTCTTTTGGATGAGGCCTTTAACCAGAATCTGGATAGATTCAGATGTTCAAGATTTTTCCGGTTGCTTCAAAGGTCATATCCCATTTAGGTACTAATCAATCAATCAATCAATCCCACATTTGAGGTTAATCTCTCCACCTCCATCATCATAAAGGTCAGCACTTAAAAGATTTTTGGGTTGAGAGGATGTATTATCTCCATTTTATACAGTGCAATTTCCATGTGTATACAAGTTACAAGGTTGCATATGGGAGGAGGGAGGGAGGGACTGCAATATATATATTCTTTGGGAGGTGGGGCTTTATGAGAATTGAGTAGGCTCAAGCTCCACCCACATCTAACGCACCTCACATGATGTAATTCCCTTAGTACAAGACCTTCCGCTTTACTTAAAAGGATGGTTTGTGTAGAAGATTAAATTTAGGGTGTTTTCTTGTTATTGAAGTTGGGTGTTACATTAGTTGGGTAGTCCAAAGAACAGAAAATTAGAAGTTTTTAGGCCCCTAATTCTTGCACAATAGTTCTTTTAAAAGTATATAGGTTGTGTCAAACATAGTAGAGTAAGGATGATAATGTTGAAGGTTTTGTCAAAATTAAAGTTTAGTTATCTTTTGAAATAGAACTTGTTTGTTTGTAACAATTCATTATCTTTTTCCATTTGATATGTCCAGTTTTATACATTTGATTCTATAGGTTTAAAATTACCGTGTTGAAATAGGCGATCCTTAAAACTTGGGACCTATTTGTAATTGCGCAAATAGGTCCCAATCTAATATTTGGGTATTAAAATGTTTAGGTTTTGTTGAATCTAATAGTTTAATGATCATGACACATAGGCCCATAATGAAGTTAGGGTTTGGCCTTGGCATAATGCCTTAGCAAAGGACTTTTTAAAAAGTTTCTTACCTTTTTTCTTTGGTTTAGTTTAATATTGTGTGATTAATTTTGTAGATTTAGGATTGCCTTATAACGATAGGAAATTTTTAGAAAGTGGGACATGTGTTCATAGTAAACCTCCTACCACATGGGCACCAAACGTCCCATGTCCCCCAATTCATCTCGTCTCATCAGACCTCATAATTCCCATCACCCATTTGTTTCATCATGCGACACCACCGACTTGTCCTCCACCTCATCCCCCATGCAAACCACAAACCACCCACTAGTTACCCCTTTTGAATCTAACAAAGCATACACCACCTATTAGTGCCCCCTACTAACCCCTAACCCTTCATTGAATGACGGTCCCAACTTTACACTTTCCCAAACCCCCTCAATCATGCACAGCTAAGACATTTTCCCCCTCCCATTCTATTGGTCCCTACAATCGGCCATGATCATACCCCCCAACCTACCCCCATTTTTTTAACACACCTTCAACTTCCACTTAAAGTTTTGTGTCTCACTTGTGGGGCGTTAATTTGCTAGTCGAAGGTTAGCTCGTTATTAGCGTTCTGGTTAGACATCTAATTCATCCAATCCAAAGCCTTGTGATCATCCTAACCAAATACCTTCCCTTACTCCCATTCCAATTGCATTAGTTTGGACTTGGGTTTCAACATTAAATGTCCTCGAGTCCTTTCACTTAGGCCTTTACCATCCTCGTTTATATAACCACATCCCCACCACTTTACGACATGATGTACAAATGGCATTTCGTTTCCCATTAAATAATTTAGCGCATGACCCATACAATGTAGCAACTTGGCACTTGTTCTTCTTGCTACCCCAATGGTGTTTCATTTTGCCTCCTCATGGTGGGGCGATAAGGCATAAGGAGATGCGGATTCAACTCAAGTGATTTTTAACTGGCGATTGGGAAGATTTGTAAAAGGAATTTTTTTTGCGAGCCCAAGCTTTGTCAGCCAGTTCAAACTCCATCCTTCTTCCCCAACATGATCCTCCAACTTACAAACATTTGCTCCACAATTTAGCCCTTAACCATGCAAAGGAATATTTTGGCACCATTTTCTCCCGCACCCACGTTTTCCAACACCACCTTAGCTTTCACCACATTACACCCTGAATCAAATGGCTACTTCCCGCTTTTCCTCAAATATACAAACCAAACCAAAACCTCGAATTTTTTTTCAATTCCTTCAAGTCGACGTTCGAACATATGTTGCATTTATTAACAAGTGGTCCTTTTGGGACGGTTTTTGAACATCTTCAGGACTATTTTCACCCTAAAGATTTAACGAGTGGATTCCTTTAGTTATTCCAATTTTGTTTTCATATTACATAAGGCCACATTCCACCCCAAATTGCACATGTCCTTGGAACGGCCCGCCTTTCAACCATGACCAAGCCTTGAGGTGGAGTTTGTCCCATTGTAATGGGGGAAACATTGTATTGTTTCACAAACCACGCTTTATGTCTTCAATTTAATGAAGCTTTTGCAACACATTTTTCCCCACACCAATTTGGAGTTGCAACTAAAGGTGGTTATGAAACATTAATCTACAACATCAAATGCACCTTAGACCTTCACCCCAACTAGGTTGTTCTTCAACTAGACGTGGCAAACACCTTCAATTCAATGTCAAGAGGGGGTCATATTTCAAAAACTTCATGTAGCATGTGGGGACATCATACAATTCATGCCTTTTGTGCGTGCATTCTATGCATTCTAGTTTCCTTTGTTTTATTATCATCATAATCATGAAAGTGATGTCACAATATCCCATCTGCCATAGGGACTGGTTAAAGTGATCCTTTAGGGGGGGCACTATTCACATTAGCCCATTTTAAGGTTTTACATTCTATAACTAGTCATTTCCCCTCTTGTCTATTTCCATCCATTGTAAATAACATTCACATCATAAGTCCCCTTTCAATTGTATCATTTGCCTATGAACATTTCCAAACTGAATTTCGTGCGATAGGTTTTTCCATCCAACCTCAAAAATGTGTTGCATTGTCACCCTCTAACCTACCACCAGACGTCAACACCCCATCCCAATTTACCACCCATCTAAAAGAATTAGAATCTTGGGGGTTCTGTTGGGCACCTTAACTTTCACATCATCCTTCATCAAAAATGCCTTACAAAAGGATGTTTGACATGTGGACCTTCTCCGTAAAATGGGTGATGTTGAGGTGGCCTTTTAGAATTCTAAGTCATTGTTTTATGGAACACCCATCATATCTTTTATGATGCACACCTTCATCTTCCCCCTTCATAAAGTCCCTTATTTCCTTTGATTCCTCCATAAAACGTTTGGACGCCTTTTGGGTCCAGGATCCTTTGATAGCCTAGAAAGACCTTTAACTCGTAAACAAGTCTCTGTCCTAATAACTTTTGATGGTGTTGGGCTCATATCAACATCCACCATCACCCCAACAACTTATTTAAGGAGTTGGGCCCTTGTCACTTTAGTCATACCTACTAGGTTTATGGTTGATCAACATCCCTTCCTTCTTGAAGCCTTAACACGAGTTGACAACAACACCTCAAGGCGGCATGTGATCTTCTACCACCCCCAGCCCATGCATGTCTTCTTTCATTTAAATAACTCATCAAGCAACAAATGGTTCAACTTCAAAATTCCATCTCAAAGCATCCGCACCATTATATTGTTTCTAGCATGCTCTTCGATGGGACATCTGAGGCCCATCGTGCCCGAATTTTATCATGTTCTAACCTAAGGGCAGCCATTTAGTTTATAACTTGACTAGTCCTCCCAACCTTTCAATTATCTTCCCCAATTCTTTGCACATCACTTCATATGCCACTTGGACTACCCCATTCCTCAATTACAAGCATCCCCTGATGTGTGTGCACACATCCCATTGACCCTATGGGTATCCACCTTTTACGTTGTGTTCATGGCAACAAACCCATTAAAACCCATGATGCAATTTGCAACACCTTTGCCGCCATTGCGCAAAATGTTGGTTTCCATGTGGGACAAGAATAATTACTTACACTTCCTTCAACCACATTCAACTCCTTTCATCGATGAGTCGACATTATGCTTACCAAAGATGGCATTCACACCTTAACCAACATTTTTACCATGTCCATGACAAATTCAATGATATTCATAAAGATATTAAAAACTACTATAGGGATAAAATTGACCTTATTATTTGCAATTTTGGTGCACATGCAAATCTTAGGCATGATAAGAGCACCATGGACTAATTACATGCCTTTTGTGCATTGTGAGAACCACAGCTTGCCACTTTGGTTTTCATTGATGCAAGTGTCCATCTATGAAGGAAGTTGGATGACATTGTGGAACAAATCATTGAATTGACACAATTGGAACAAAACTAAAAAGAAAATTCTAGTGTATTTAGGTAGCAAGGTAAGATTTTCTCATGCCTTTCAATGGTTAAAACTTTTTGAAATGCTATGAATTAGAAGATCCTATGAGGGGTTGTTTTGAATCTTCTACTTTGAAAACTAATTTATAGTCATTTAATAAATTAGATTTGATTGAAGGGGACAACATTATTCTTGGACTATCATTGTTCAATTATGATCATTTCTAAAAGTAACAAATTAATTAATCTCCTAATGTAATAATCCACCTTAAGGTTTAGGGTTACGATTTTCACCTTGATAAATTAACTAAATTCAACATTTGTTGCAATCCACCTTAGGGTTTAAAATAGCATTGTAACCATGCTTTTTAATCCACCTTAATTTCAAATCATAACCAATTTTTATTTTTAAAAATCTGTATGTTTTTTTGTATAATAAACTATAACTTTTCCTAACACATCATATACATTTTACCCCATTTATGCATGGCAAAGGACTTTTGAAGTTTTAAAACTCTAAATTAATTTTGGAAAGTTCTTTGAATTTTTTAAGTTTTAAAATTCCACATATTTTAGGATATGAGTGTTTTTTTAATATGGTTAATAGGTCTTTATCCTCTTAATTGTTTTTCTGATCAAATGTGTTTTGTTACATGAATCCTTTTGATAGTCCTTTGCAAAATTGACTCTCTAATGTGTTCTGCACTTTTGGAGGTCCTAAATCAAAACTTAAAATTAAAATTTCATCAAATGGATTTTTTATTTGAATTCCTTAACATTAATATAAATGAAAAAAACAATAACTTGCCATGATTTCCACGGTTTTAAATGAAAAAACATTTATCCAATTTTAATTGTTTTTCTTTGTGATTTGACATTTTTTTTGGCTCATGACTGCACCCAACTTGGCCAAAAAAATGGTAAAATAGATCAAAATAAAAAATGGCTCATATTGGATTTGGGATTCATCCAAGAAAGTTAAACCCTAAACCCTAAACCCTAAACCCTAAATTCATTTGTTTATATTCTAATTATAAATTGATTTGTAGTTTTTTTTTTCTTTCTTTTAAATGCAAAAATTTTATTGAATATTTTGTAAGTTTACAAGAAAAATAATCTTGTTCCAAGATGCCTTATTATTTTAAAAGGTCGTCATGTTATATCAGAGCTTGCAAACTATTGTTTATGTTTTTGGTTAAATTCCACATTCTTTCTCTTGGTATATTTCTCAAACAATTGTTGATTGTTTATTTCTAATTGTTACTACTTGTGTTTTAAACTAGTCTTGAGGTCATTGGTTATTAAATGATGCCCTAAACTTTCCCATCACAATGAGTTTTAAGTTGAAAGAAAAAATAGAAATTACACTAACTTTAAACCAGCCAAAGGATATGATTATTTTGGTATTGCCTTTAAATTGTCCTTACTTGCCTCTAACATTAATAAAGAGGTGTGTGGTCTGTTTGATTCTTTCTTTCATTTCTAATTAAGAAGATATGAAAAATGAAAAACTCACAACATGATTTTGTTATGTTAAATTCACAATTTAATAATCTTTGTTTAATGTCTTCATTTGTTAGTAGTGAGCAAGGCATTTCAGTTGGAAAAAAGTATGATAGAAAATCCTTACATCCTATGCTTTTGAAATGTTATCATCACTTACATCTTGTGACAAGTTGTGAAATTGGATCTACAAACCAAAAAGTTGATGAAAATTGCAAGTTGGATATTTTAAAATTGATTTCCAATAAAAGTGAACAAATCAAAGAATTCATTAATAGAAAGTTGTGATTTTTAAAAAAAATTAAGTGGGTGCTAAGAAGATTAAGTGTCATCTCCAAGAATGGAAAAATCATGAATCCATTTTTCCCATTATTGGTTTTCTTGCTTAATAGATATTGAAAGTTGTTGGATGACAAATAAAGATTGAAAGGATTTGTTATTTACCTAGCATACTCACCAACGTTAAGAGATGGTGCTTACAATAAAAAAAACTTGGAAAAATAAATATTTATTAATAAGAATTAGCTTAATGACCTAAGAGTTGGTTGCAAATCTCCTTGCAATCTAGTAGAGTTTATGAGACATAAAAATGCTTAGAAGAAGATTTAGAAAAAATTAAAGGTGGATTTGAATGGGATGAAATTTGAGAAAAAAACTTGAATTTGTGCATTTTCATCATGCTTTTGTAAGTAGTTTTCAGTTTCATTTTTTATTTAAAAAATTAGTAGAAATGTTTTTGAAAACCAAATTGTGAAAATTGTTTTCAAACATCATTGGTTCAAAAATGTATGAGAACTAGTTCGATTGAAAATTGGTTAAATTTTATCTTTTCAAAGTTTTGAAACCTAGATGGTTTTCTAAACTTGGAATTTTGTTTGGAAACTTGATAGGTTTTTAAAAATGGTCTTGAGAACTAGAACCAACAATTTTCATGAAAAAGTGAGAACCATTTGACATTGGTTGATACCCATGGTTATCAAAAAGATCAAACACCCAATTCTAATATATAATCATGGTTATTAGAAAATCAAATACTTGATTATTATATATAACCATGGTTCTCAATTTTTGAAAATTTTAAATAATTACTTAAAAATTTGTTAAGTATTTGTTAGTTCTTTATAAAACCCAACAATCCTTTAAGATTTTTGAAATACCTAGAACCAACCATTCTTTGGAGTTTTCTCAAATACCCACCCCCACACTAGCACTCACCCACTTTTACAAATTATCTTATCCACATTATATCAATATATGTCCAAATTCACTCTATGTTTCATTAAATTTTGAGTGAATTTGGATAGATTTACCATTGCAAAAATGATCAACCCTTAGAAAATAGGCATTCGTTGCTATGAATAATTGAATTAATTCACTAGTAACTAGTGAAACAAAGTTATTCTCTAGTGAAATAGATTCACCAAACCATTTCACTAAGCAATAATGTTGAATTAATAATTCACATATTTATATAAATATTATAATAAAATTATTCATATATTGATAATTTCATGATTTGCACCTTATGACGTAGTGACATTTGTCATTATTTCAACTAGGCTAAAAACATAAGTAGATAAGCCATGTAATCAACCTATGTAGCTTCAAGGAATATTTAATCAACATACCATTATTGACCACAACCTCATCTTTGGTGCGGTTGTGAGGTTTGATCCATGAACCTCAAGGATGGAAGTAATCACCCTTACCACCAAACTACCTCACTTGTTACATGAACACAATTATAATGCATTCTTATTGAATATTTCATTTTAAACATTACACAAACATCAACTTTGAAATTTCATATCTTATTAACATTTTGTTCAAATGAAATAATTAAAGTTTATTTTTAAAGTTTTTTCAATAATGTACAAAATTACATTTATATCCTTTTGAAAATATAAAATCATTTGACCAAGAAAGTATTGAATATCATTCTTCAATAACATTTCAACAATCATTCTTTTGAAAAAGAATTTTTTTAATCAATGGATAAGATTTTTGTTAATATAATAATACTACCTAGGCTAAGCTTTGTTTGGTTATTATAGGCTATTTCACCTTAGGCTACGTCTAAAAATTCTAAAGTTATTTTAGCTATTTCACCTTGGATATTTTTAGTTATTATAATTTGCTTTTGGTTATTCTAAGATATTTCATCCAAGGCCACTTTTGGCTATTCTAGGGGTATCCTTGGTTATTTTTTTATTACTGTAGGTTATTTCACCTTAAGCTATGTTTGGGTATTCTAGATTTTTTGGGTTATTTTGAACTATTCGGCCATTTTAAATTTTTTTGGCTATTCTAAATATTTCACCCTAAATTATTTTCAGCTATTTTAGGTTGTTCTCAATTATTCTTAGCTACTTTTGGTTATTGTAAATTATTCTAGTGATGTAGGAACCAATTTATATGGGGTTCTTTGCAAAAAGTTTCGTATGTCATTTCTACATGGCCATTTAGTCATATAGTTGTCCCTGGACCATTCCAAAAACAATTCAAAAATAATTATCTCATTTTCAAGCCTAACTATTTCATAACTTCTTTCTTTATAACTACTTCTTTTTCCTATCCACCAACATGGATATAAAAAAACAAATTAACATGTGTATTTTCATGTCAATGAAATGTATGTTAATTTAAATTAAATTTGACATTGACATAAATATAGGAATACATAGGAAAAAATGAAAATAGTTGATCATCATTGGTAACGCGCAACAATGCGAAGTTCAAATTTCACTATATAGCTTATTTTTTACAATTCTAAACAATTTTGAGTATTTTAGGTTATTAGGCTACTTTTGGCAATTTTAAGTTTTTTCTTAAACTACTTTTGGCTATTATAGGCCATCCACCCTAGGTTACTTTTGGCTATTATAGGTTATTCTAAATAGGTTACTATTGGTTATTTTAAGCGATTCAACCCTATGTTATTTTTTAAAAATTAGGCTACTTTTGACTATTTAGATTTTTACTAGTGCACCAACCAACATTAATGTAAGATTGTGAACATAAATCCATATTGGGTTAGCATTTATATGACATAAACCAATTAATGTCATTGAAACACCATTTTTGGTTGCAACAAAAGCAAGCACATATATATGTAAATTAAACCACCTTGGTAGGAAAACTATGTTCATTTTCAAACACATCCCCATCAACAAATGCATGAATAGTTCAAAAAAAAACTCATGATCAAACCACCAAACACCTTTCATTGATCAAATCAAGCCCTTTGATTAAATGCCTAGTGAAAGAAAATGTTACTTGACAATTTAGGAGATTTCAACTAATGATATTGTAAATGTGTTCAATCACAAGTGTGATGTGTAATATTCATTCGAATAAAGTGCTCACCATTAAAACTAAAATTGAAGAAAAAGGCTTTTGGTGTTAGGTTTGGGATTATCATGTTTCTACACTCAATAAAGCCCTTAGCAATGGGTTTTATGGAAATCAAGCCTCAACTCGGGTCTACATATTTAAGTAATGCTCATTGTTGAAGACATTACCCTAAATGTTATTAATCATCAAAAGGATTAATTATAATGCAACCATAAGATTTAACTAATATTGTTGTTGGAGGAAAATTTGAATAATACATATTAAAGTGAAAATGCAGTTAAATTAAACAAATGTAGGTAAAATATAGTAATTTGTGCAAATATGAAATGATGCAAATTTTAAAGTGAAAATGCAGTTAAATTAAACAAATGTAGGTAAAATATGGTAATTTGTGCAAATATGAAATGATGCAAATTCATTATGTTGCCTTAATTTTTTGTGTTATGTGGTAAAAAATTGGTATGGTGCAATATAAAAAAAGGTCCTATTTGTTGAAGCAAATTTCATGTTCAATTGGTGTTAACAAATGAATCACATAGGAATTTTTTCATTGCCATTATTAATGATGTGATTATTGCAACCTTGAAATGTGGTCTCAAAAAGGCATCCTGAATTTGGCATGAAGCCAAGTGCCTTAAAAAAATGGCATTTTATTAGGAATGAACCCTGGGAGGCATAAAGGAAAAATTTAATAACCTTTGACAAACACATGATGATTGTGTCTATTGATGATAATCAAGGTTGAGCTCTATTTGAAGTATGTATAGGTAAAAACAATTGGTTACAAGTTAGGGGATGGTTTACACTTTACACTTCATAGTTGATTAATTAGTTGTGTAACAACCTAGTGAAATTTAAAATTGTTGGTGGCCTATTATGTCTTGCTTTGGGTTTACATTTGAGACTACAACCCAGCAAATGATAGTTTTTAAAATGAAAGGCAAAGAAATAATATCATCTTTATAAGTATGCAAATGTGAATTTTTTATGTCCATACTTGACTTTGGAGGAAAGTTCATATCCAAGTTGACATTCGTTAATTAATTGAATGGCAATCCAATTTTGTCCCAAGGAAATGGTTTTTAATTCAAATGCGAAAAAGGTATGCGGACTAAAATTTGAATACAAAGTTTGTTCATTTGGATTTGGTTCAAATTGCAATAACTTATTATAGATGAAGATGATATATATATTGCCCTCTAAAAATCATGTAAGACATATTAAAAAAAGGATAATTGTAGAAAGGTTGTTTATTTAAGTTTGGTTTTGGAACCAACTCACCCAAAAAATGATTATGAAATGTCCAATAAATTTGGAAATGAGGATAGAAAACATTCAAATACAACTTTGGTCTATACCTAAAAATAGGTAACAAAGATAAGGAGGCACTTGACCTAATAACAATGTCATAACATAAAAACATGCACAAACTTTTTATTTATTTATTTTTGTGTCGTGGGTTTGGATTCTTATTGTTGCAATTGTAATCAATTTCATTTTATAACCCCAAATATGAAAAAATTGAAACCCTATTCACATTGAATTGGGTTTGAATAATAAATAACCAAAAAAAAGACTAATACTTTGCAATTCTTACCTAGCAATTGCAAAATTCAATAACCATTTCAATTAAACACCTAATTATTGTTTTGGGAGTTTATGGATCATCCATCATCAAGGACCCAATTACTTGCAAAAGATAATGAGGGCTCAAAATCATAATTCATAGGGATAAATAACAATAACCCACAATCAAGTTTCCACTCCCACCAACATGCATTAGCCCACCAACACACATCTAGTGCAATGTTGATTTCATCAAATGCTAATGTAAGGTATAATTAAAGGTTACATAAAGCCCAAGAACATCAATATTCTTCAAAAAAAATGTGGGTATTCAAAACTAAAGAGAATAAATAAATAATCATTTTTATGCAATAGTTTATGTGTACAAAAAATTATATTTTTCATTGTCATCAAAGATCCACAACTGATTTTTCTTATTAAAAAACCCACAACAATGATCACAATCAAATCATTAAGAAAGAAATATGTTATTGTTTTAGTATTTGTTAATTCATGGGATTTTATTGTAACTAAACATGTATAATTTTAGGCTCTTGGTCCATTTAGTGGGCAAATACATTAATGCCCATCTCTATAACATCAACATTTCATGAACCAAGTGATATGACCCACAAGTTGTTACACAACCTTAAAAACCTATGATGATGGTTAGGGGGCGAAGATTGAAGGAAGAAAGCCAAAGAAAAAATCTAACCCAATCTAGATCAAGGGTTTAGAAGACCACACTTTAGATGGACACAAACTAATATTACTAAATTTCTTTCTATATAGGTATTTTTTGCACACTAAGTTAAACTTCCTAATTTACTCAAATAAAATTCTAAATCATCTTCCATTCAAAAAACCTTTATGATGTTCGGTGATGATTTTTCCTTCAAAAAATTCACCAAGCAAGCTCTCCAAGTCTTCAGGCGAGTATTTCATGTATTTGTTGGAATGTCCAGTGTCGCTAGTTAATATAGAACTGTGTTTCAAAAGCATAAAACAAACACAATGAAGCAAAAATAAACAAAGATCAAACACAAGACGATATTGCATACCCAAAATAAACAATTAGAAGTAATTAATCATTTTTTTCATTTCAAGCAAATTATAATAGGAAAAAAAAATGGATGAATTCACCTGTAGCGCTTGATGAAAGAACGATAGGCAGGCAACAACACTTCTGCTACTTGCAACCGCACAGCATCTCGTAAATCAGTATCCCAGATTGTCCATTGCATTTGTGTTCGATGCAAATCCTCAAGTATTGAATTAAAGTTTTTTAACCTGCCATAAACACATTTAAACACTAATCAACAAAACCTAAAAAATATTTCAATAGAAAATTTTATCCATTTTACATTATTGGATAAAAGTAGATAAATGGATACATTTAGGATAATAGTAGCCAATAGTGCCTCCTAAAGTAGTTTTAGGAAATTTTTTAATTGTATCAACAAGATGATGTGGTAAATTGGGATTGGTTGCCACTCTTGAAAAAAATCATTAATTATAGTGCTTAAAATTGTGTTTTTAGACATGAAATCAAAACTATACACTTGGTTATGAAGTTCTTAAAATGTACTTTTGGATATCTTATATTCATTATATTCATTTCAAATTTATGCAAATGATACATTGATAGGTTAAAGACATGATTGTATACATACACCACAAATTTTGAACACTAACTTAGTTTATCATCAAAACACTGTTTATAATTGTTTTTAACATGTGTTTTTATGTACCCTATTCTCATTCAATTCATGTTGAATTTATGCAAATGATACACTAATAGGTCAAAAACATTATTGTATAAACACATTTTCAACACTAAATTAGTTTACCATTAATTAAAAACCATGAAAATAAACACATGTTGTAATTTTAATGGTATTTTTACTATGTCAATGTATTTGGTTCTACTTGATAACAAAACAACCTTCTACTCTAACCTTTCTTTAAGTTGAGTCTTGGAGACGCCTCCATTGTCACCCGTGCCACCAATTAACCCAGTACCACTCGCACTACCAATGAGCGCTATACTTGAAGATGACATTAAGGCCGAGCCTGTTATGTATGACAATGCCTGCGATAATTTGTATTGCATTTAAAAATTAAACAAAACCCATAAAAGACAATAAGAAACATGCAATATTGACAATGAAAACATGGATAAAGCATCACATCCAATTCTTGGGTTCCAAAATTGAGGTTTAGTTCCACATATTTGTCATGTCCTTGAGAGATTTCCTTAATTCATAGAATTGAAACTATTTGGCTAGAAAACTCATGATTGGCCAACCTTTTTCCAAGCAATCCGTTGATATGATGTTGCATGTTGTTGAACTATTCGCCGATGCCGTTGCAACCAATCATCACCCAACATCTCTTTGACTTCCGATCTGCCATACATTTTTAAAAAATCATCGTTTTGTTACTTGGTAGTTGATGTTCCACAATTGCAAAATCAAAAGATTTGTCAAAATTTGGTTTTACAAAACTATTGGTCACTATTAAGTTGTGGGAAAGGATGTAGGGACTAAATTGACATCACCCATCACATAGAAAACTACTACTACTTTAGGGTTTAGGGTTTGGGATTAGGACCAATCCATTGAATTTTAGAAGTGTTTCTTAGGTTGCCCTCTCCTAATCCCATAGAAATAAGCCATAAAACAAGAGAGTTTTGGAAGGTGTTGTTTGAGTTACAAGAGCTTACCGTCCCATAGATTTCACCATGTAGTGAATATTGTTCATAAGAAAAAATTGCGTGAGTGCAGGGTCCTTGTACAGTTTGGACTTTCCATCTAAATTGGTTTGCAAAATGGACATAATGCGTATGACCACAGATGCCAAGTGTGATGATGTTTCATCTCCAATGTCTTGTTCCCCAAACAACTTGTTCAATGTGTCCTGATAACTGGGGGGTGGGGAAGAAGGAAGCAATCAATTGAACCCACAATAAATTTCAAGACCCATTTTGAGTCCCTTAGAATTGTTCAACCCAACAAGCATTGACAAACCCTAAACCCTAAACTACTACAACTATTGTGTTATAAGGTTTAGGATTTAGGGTTTTGATTATGTACTTAGTTGTAAACAAATGCATGAAACATGAAACTTAATCATTGAACTTGAAATTCATCAACATAATTATGGTCAGTCTATTGCAATCTTTTGTACTTGAATTGTGCATAATTTGTACATGTGTTTCAACTACACATTTAAGAACTAAAAAGCAATGTGATAAAGACATAGAAGGGAAGGGATCATTGCAAAACGTACTCAACCATGAACTTGATATAGTTGACAACATAACTAGTGAGAGGGTGGACGGTGCCATCAGCTACAGGCGTCTTCATTGCATCTTTCTCGACTGCATTTGCAAAGTCATTAAAAGTATCTTTTGTGGCTTGTGCTAGATGCTTTAGTAAAAGCTCTGATGCATCTCGTATTTCAGCTGCTGATTCCCCTTGGAACAATGATTTTATCTGTTTCGCCCAACAACAAATGCTAAGAAGGATTAGTAATTAAAATATTTTACAAAAGAAACTGCTAATGCCAACATTAAGACTTTAGGAGACACCTAGAGATTAAACTATTAAATCAAAGTTTTCTTTTTCAATTTTTGTGATGTAGCCACACTAATGATCGTCCACAAAAGGAATTAGCCAAATTTGGCTATAGGTCATAAAGGAAAGAAGAAATTTTTTGGAATGCTACTATATTTTAGCAACCTACTTAAACCTATAGTTTAAATATGGTGGCTTCAACAAAAATATTCCTCAAAATCTAATCATTTTGGTGAATTTTTTCACAAAATCTTTTGTATGAATCACATTGGATTTTTTTTTGTCACCAAGTGGTGAAAATTTGTCAAAAAAAAATGTTGTATTAAATACAACATAGAACTCCACTTGAGTGCAAAGCTCCATGTTGGAACTAGCCAAATAATTAGGATATTAAGTCTATAACATTTGAGGCAAAAGAATTGAATTATGACTAATAGAGAAGTAAAAACTTGAACACAACTCAAGTGATCATTGTTGGTAGATATATACATATGAGTATGTATGTATGTACCTCAGGTTCAAGATTACTCATGGTTTCATACATGTCAAGAAGAACAAACAACTTTTCAGGTGATTTTTGGCATGTTGTTATGGCTTCCCCAAAATTTAGAAGCGTGTGCATGCTCGAATGAGTTATGGCAGCAAAACATTTCTCCATCTGGGAAGTTTGTTCCAACCATATTTGGTCACAGATCTTGTACTCCGCCACAAACAATAATTTCACCTACACAAACAAATTATTATTTCAACACACTTCCCTAACCCAACCCTAAACCCACTTCCAAAAAACAATGATCTCATTTGATGTCCATAGTTGTGCAAGTGAAGAAAAAAAAACAATATTTCTTCCAAAAAATAATTTTTCAAAAATTTTTAATTTCACTTTTTTTTTTTTTCAATGCAAGATTTTCCTTTAAAACCTTAGAAACAACCACTTTTGAACAAAGACTTTTACTAGTTTTCGATGGTCCAATTTAGGTTGAAGAGATTTACCACAAAGTGCATCTGATGATTCCAACTTATAATCTTGCCCTCCAGTTCCTCCCATTGCATTGTTTGAACCTCTTCCTTGCTTAACTTTTCAACACCCAAATTTTGGAGACTTTGATCCAATATTGGTGCTCGCACATCCCTTACATTCATACCAAAACCATGCAATGAAATGCTTCAAAAAATACAAAAGCACTAATTTTCCCACCAACAACATATAGTGAAATTCAAAATCCACATAATGGGTAGGTCTTATATATATATATATATATATATATAACCTTAAACCTACCTATAAGTCTTGAGACATTGTTCTTGATGGCCTGCAGCAACCAACGATTGCACCATTTCGCATAATCGAAGGACTACATCTGGCAAAATTAAATTTGGAAGAACTTGGGGATCACTTGTATTGTCATTGTGAGAACTAGTTGCGAGCAACGTCACATCTTCATAGTTCTGATGGCTTTGGGGGCTTCCCACTTGTTGGTTCTCACTCAATAAATTCTCCGTAAGAGATGTTGATTCCACTGGCTTGCTGCACAAAAAAATTACCAAACCAAAAAATTTGATAACTAAATTTCCTGAACTTTTTTGGTTCTTCCTTGGTGAACATAACCAATAGATTGAACTATAGAAAAGTTGGGTGGTATAGAACAAGCTTAGAATTGAACAAACCTTTGGGTCAATTGACACAATCAAAATAAAACAAATGGGTGGTTTGAGAAGGGGGTGTAATTGAAAGTTTCCAAACCTATGTTCATTGAAGAGATTTTTGAATTCTTCAACTAATTGGGTCATGCTCTTGGAAAGTAAACCATTCGCATGGTCAAGAGCAAAACTAGTTGCCTTGAAGCTCTGGTTTTGTTTAAGGAACTCCACATTTGTGTGCAATTGATCAACAGCTGAAAGAAAGCCACCCAAGTCATCTTTGGGACCTTCCAACAGCTTATTCTCCACCTTCACAAAAATCCACAAAAAAGTTGTAGCTTACCATGAAGTTGGTCAACACTTTGTGGCTTAATTTTCCATTGTATCTCAAAATGCAACTTTAAAATCACTTGATGATGATTTACTTCCTTGTTGAAGAAATTTAGATTCAAAGATCTTGAAACTAGTATGGGTAATTATTTTATTATTACCTGGTGGGAAACATCAAATTGGCTCAACATTGTCTTTGCCATTTCTAGTGCGAGGTCGATATTTTGATTAGCTCTTCTGAATGCATGTGTCTGGATCTAAAATCACAAAAATGAAACAAGCCAAAATCAATCATGTTTCAAAGTTGTTAATAAAAAATTTTATTAAAAAAGTTTGCACATATTATTAAACTTTCTAGTCAACCACAAAATTATGTAAATTATTAAATTTTTTTCCAAAAGAAAATAAATAGTTCATGAACATACAAAATCAACTCGTAGCTTCTCTATAGATTGTCAAATCTCTAGACCAATTTGATAAAAACTTTACACATGGTGACTTTACCATTTACTTAGAAAGCAAAAACACTTCTAGTGAAGTTCAACTTCTATAGTTGTTTATGTGCACGCATATGGTCAAACATGTAAACACAATTGGAATTTGGGACTATGATCTTGCCATGTCCTCCTATGTTGGAATGATTTTACAAGTCCTAGTGATGTTTGTGGTAGAATTAAGATATTCCTACAAGTGCTAAAATTATTTATGTTCACACAAAAATGCATGTCAAAAGCTAATCGGGTTGTTGATTCTTGATTTGAAATGCCTTTTAAAGATAGAGTTGAAAAAACTACATAAATCATACAGAGGAATTAGAATTGGGATACTTACTTGCATGGGTCGCATGTCAATTTCGAGAGAGGAAAGACGATGATCAAAGGAGCCAAGAACGTTGACAATGGAATTAGTAAGGACTTGACTCTTCCTCAGACTCTCATACATTAACTTTGATCGAGACATCAACATTTGTACTTCCCCTTTAGACCCCATAGCTCTACTACCAATGTTGCTCTTTGCACTATGTCTATCTCCTTCTTTGTTTCCTTGCATCATTGTTCCAACATAACCTTCCTAATGTTTCAATACTTGAACAATCTCTATAACATACAAAATTCAATTCTCTTTCTTCATCTCAAGCAAAGTTCCTAAATGAAAATTAAGTTAAAGGATAAAAACAAGACTCCACCACAAACTCCAATTTCTAGGCTTTAAATCTCCAAAATTTGGTCAAAATCTAGAAGTTCAAAAAGCCAAGAACATCTAAGCAAATTTTCTTTCCTTCACAATACCCTATTAAAAGAAAGCCATCTCAAGGTCACTCTAAGGATTTTTTCCCTTGGAACTGGAAGCTTAAAACCACTAGCACAAACCAACAAAATAGCTTCATAACTCAAAAGACAACCCCAACTTTTTTGCTTGAGAAAAAGCTTCACACAATTGGGGAACCCAAAACACTTTGCAAAAAGAGTATTTTCTCCTAAAGAGCTCAATGATCCCACCACCTTTTTTCTTCAAAACTTTTAAACCCAATTCCTCACTTGGAAGCAAACTTTTCCACAATTTGGAAACAAAACCCAAAGATGATTCAAAAGAACAATCTTTCCTTTGTAACAACTCCAAACATATAACTTCTTCTTCTTCTTACTTACTACCAAATTCTTCATGCCCAAATCCAAAGATCCAACATCATATACTCTTCTTTTTGTAGTTCAAACTAATGAAAGTTTGTCCAAGGAAACTTCTTCACAATTGGTAACCAAAACCCACCAAAGCATCATCCATAACACAAAAAAACTCAAGATTCCAAAACACCACTCAACTCCTTACAATTCTATAGTGTCTTTTTTTTTATCACAAACTTGATTACAGTCCCGAGCAATAATCTTCCTCAAAAGAAAGCGAAGTACCCAAAAACAAAATTGTTGTGAAAAGTGAGGGAGAAGATGAGAAGAAAGCTCTCAAAACCCAGCCCCCCTCCCCCAATTTCTCCCACCATAAGAGTACTATAGGACCCACCTAACCACCCAAAACTAGGAACCCAAACATTCAAAGATTCCATCACACCCACAACTCCACGAAACCAAAAATATCACAAAAGTCTTTGAACAATAAACACTTGATTGGTGGACCATGATAGTCTACTTATTATAAATATATAAATATATAAGTTTTTATATAATATGTAACATGATATTATATTATATTATATTATATTGTATATATTATATAGTAACTTCCTAGCTTTTGCATCTTTTGCATCATCACTTGCCATGTGGCCTCTTTTCTTGTTGCAAATCTTTGCTTTCCAAACCCAAATCCTACAAATGTCCACAATTGCATTCTTCAAGGCACCTGGTAGGTAGGTACTAGGTATAAGAGAATTGGAAGCAACATGTGGATTGTTGACTTTTCTTCTTTGTCTGAGTGGGCCATGGAGGACTAGAACTTTGTCATACTGAGCTTTTTACTTACTTTAGGTTCAAAGGATTTCAAACAATCTGGGCACTTGTATGGTTGGGATGGTGGATGGTGGCTTTTTCTTATCTGTATATTTCATTGATGAAAAACCTCCAAAAAGAAACATTCCTACACAAATGAAAATGGAGGAAAAAAAATGGATGTGTGCACAAACTCAATTCAAATTGCTACCTTGTTAATTAAGTGCTAATCTAATTGCTTTTAAGTGCCAAATCTGAAATGGCAATGACTCAAAGTAGAGTATGTTATATTGAAGCTGGTATTGCCTCAGGTTGTTATTTTTACTAAATTAAATTATAATTACAAACTATAACTGACCTGATTATAATTTTCCTTATTTGAATTTTTTTGCCAGTGTATTGATCAGCACCACAATGAGAGTGAATGAATCTAGGTTCCACTACACACACTTTCCCTTTCAGAATTTGAGCTTTTGATTAAAGGTATGACATTCTTGGTGTATCACTTTCAACCCAAAACCATTTGAGCATGTGTTGTGTCTCATCGATGTAAATGATAACCCTTCAACAAAAATCTTAAGTGCTAAAATGGTTTTTAATTAAGCCTCAAAAATTCCAAACCGGTAGAAATCAATATGGATGCACTTAGACCATCAAGACAACACATGCACAGGTTTCTGGATGTAAGAGAAAGACTCACCCAATTGAGTAGGACCAAACCAGTAGACTCTGAATTCCAATTGTAAATCCTTCCACACACAACTTCCACTGGTTCATAATTCACACAGATGTTACACAGAATCAGTCAGTCATTGTGATCATTATGGGTGGAACACAGATTTCATCTGGTGTCCAAGAGCACAAATCATTATTTAAATTACAAGGAGAGTTGTGTCATCGCATCATCTTTAGTCTCTAAAATTGAGTACTCTCTCAGGTATAATCTGTACAGGTCTGTTGAATAGTCTTTCTCCCATGACTTGACTTTGGCAATTTTCTGGAAACATCCTAAAAACATTCTACAGGTTGGCACCATGTCAGGAGTTGTTAGCTTTTATGGTGAGTTGAGTCTAGAGTTACAAAATGGATTCCAGATTTGATCTGATTTCAAGTCTCCAATGGGTTAGAAGAGGGGGATTTAGTTCATGCAGTTAGACCATGAGACACCATAATCTCTTTGAAACGCATTCTAGAGGGTTTGTGGAGTAACCTGTTGAGTTTTGACTATGGAAGTCTTTGTCAACTGTTATGATTGCACATTTAGGGCAGTGCTGGTGGAAGGGGTATGAGAATGATTGTGTTCGCCTTCATAGGTGACAATGACCATTGAAGAATCCTCCAATGATCGCTCCACATGTTTCCTGGCAGGGCAATTCCTCACACTACTGCACTTGTAGTAACCCCTGTGAGGCAACAGACCAAAGCTTTTGTCAGTTTCCCTCATGATGCTCAATATGAATATGTATACCTAATGGTTCCAAGCTGCTGCCGTGCAACACCTTCCTTCTTGACTGACAACTACATAGGAACTCGAGGAACACTAGAATTCATGCATTCTCAGATACAAACTGAGCCAGGTTGAAAAAAAACACTTATCTTTGACAAATCATGTCAAATCAAGAATGGATTTGTTGACACCATCTTGAACACAAAATCACCAACCCTAATGGATTTCTCCACAACCATCTTAAATGTAAAATTATCAACCCTAACAGATTTCTCAACACCATCTCCAACACAAAATTACCAACCCTAATGGATTTCTTGACACCATCTTCAACACAAAATTACCAACCTGAAGGAATTTCTTAACACCATCTTGAGCAACAGAAAATTTACCAACACTAAAACACTGTATGGTTGGGAGCAGACTCAAATCACAATAACACATTTGAAGTGAGAATGACTGCAGTGTTCAAGACTTGACCCTAAACTTAGTGCCCAAAAACCATGGTTTTAAAATGCGGATCACATGCACAAATCAGCAATAGATCAAAGTGATCAATTTTCATCTTCCAAAATTTCAGATACTAGGGTTGCTCACCTTGGATGAGGGGAGCCTTTGATAGGCTTTTGACCATACTTACGCCAGGAGTAATCATCAGGAGGGATATCCGCAAGCTTGCTGCTAATTGCTGGCACCTTGATTGTCCGTTTCACTCTCAATTTCCTGTGCCAAAGAAAAAAAGAAGAAAATCATCATAGAGAAGAAGAATAACCGACAAGAAGTGACTCATTTGCGTCAGGGTTCCGCCCCTTATGGCAGCATGTCCAAACTGGCATCAGTTAAAATAGGAATTGTTCCATGATGAAGTTGCCCAAAAATGAACTCACTTACATTTCATGATAGGAAATGTTTCATGATGAAGTTCCCCAGAAAAAGGAACTCACATTTCACAACAGGAAATGTTTCATGATGAAGCTCCCCCGAAAAAATGAACTCACATTTCCCAGTAGTAAACAAACAGCCTGGTGAACAACATTCTTCAGAAATATAAAACCAAATGAAATCATCTACTTACATTGTTCAAAAACTACATTGTTTCAGAGTCAAATCTACTTACATTGTATCAGAATCTCTCCATTAGAGGCCGAGAGCTAATAAATTTTTTATGTCTCAGTTTTTATCTTGAATACCTAGGTAGAAAGAATTTTTGGGGTTTAAATAAATCCACACAGCACAAATGGGGGAGAAGATGACCCTAGTAGTAGAGTAATTGAAATTACTAAATTACCTGCGCTTGGAGCAATGGCAGCGGCCTGCTGAGGCACAAGACTTGCCACCACCGTTCTCCTCAGATGTGGCTGAGCATTTCTTCCTCTTCTTCGTGCTTGTATGCGAGATTGCATGTTGTGGTTGTGGTCCGGCTGCAGGCAATGAGGAGGAAGTCTGCTGTACATTGTTGTTGTTGTTGGTAGTGGCACCACTGCCATCCATGCTTACAGCAGAGAATCCGGACTTGGTGGTTGTGGATAGTGGAGGACCTGATGAGCTTACGGAATTGTTTTCCAGGCTTCGAGTTGGAATAAATCCAATGGGTGCTACTGCAACGTGAAGTTGCTGCTGTTGCTGCTTTTGTTGTTGCTGCTGCAAGTGTAGATGGTGCTGCTGTTGTTGCCGGATTTGTTGGGCATGCTGAAGAAAGCTTGGTGGTGGTACAGCAGCATTGCCGTGACTATCCGGACAGAGTGGGTACTGCCATAGTGGCTTGACAATAGTAGCGGCAGCGGCAGCAGGCTCCTCTGCGACAATAGAGTTCGCTTCCCTCTCCGTCTCCTTGCGGTTCAACTCTTGCGCGAAATTGGCAGTCTCGAAGAACACGGAATCATCTCCTGCAATCGCCGGGTTCTGTGGCGAGCTCTTGAACCTGGCGTGGCCCGTCCGACTCAGCAACGTCACCACTTCCTGGAACATGGAAACAGCAATGCCCGCCGCGGAGTGACGCTCCTCCTCGTCCCCGTGCGAGGAGCGCGGCTGCTGCTGCTGCGATAAAATTTGCAACAACCGCTTCGCATTGTCTATCCCTTTCCTCGCCGCTACCTGCACCTCGTAGTCCCTATTCCTCTTCCCTAGTAAGCTACTACTATACTCCAAAACCTCCATCTCTTGACCTACCTCTAGTTCTCCTCCTCTTTCTCCCTATCCACCCTGAATCCTTCCGTTCTACAAATTCTACTTCCCTCCCCTCCACTCTTGCCTTCCTTAAAAAGAAAACAAACAAATGCACTTCACCCAATACTCTCAATCTTCTCCCCCACGGAATCCATGCACTTGCAAAGCAAATTCTTCTCCTCTTTTTGTCTCTCTAGTCTTTCCCCTCTCTTCCCCCCTTCACATGCAACCATAAGCTACAACCAGCAGACTCGAAGCACTCCCACCAAAACTTGGACCCCACCCACAAACCCCCCCCCAAAAATAAAAGCACCCAAAGACACATCCACTTTCCTTCCACCTGCTTTTATCTATCTAACAATATAACAAACATAACAGCCCAATACTCGTAGGCCTGAATTCTGTGAACCCAAATGCGGCTGACTCAAATAAGGCAACCCACCAAGCGTCGTCACCATGTTGACAAGCAAAGAAAAAGGGGGAGGACTTTTATTGTACCTACTCCGTCAACGCTAGGTGACGACGATGATGCTGATGATGATGATGATGGTAGAGAGAGAGAGAGAGATGTGTAGAAGAATCATGATGTCGCAACAGCCAGGAAAGAAAGAGGGGGTCCACATAGTGCAAAAGATAGGTACGAAGAAGAAGAAGAGGAAGAAGAAGACGATGAGAAATAGCAACGCGAGAGTGGCGCTTGCGAAGAAGGCGAAGCGCAGCAGAATGCAGAGAAGAAGAAGAAGCAGCAGCAGCAAAAGCGCAGGGAGGGACGGTGGACGACCGAACGACGCTGGCGATTGTGCAGGCGACGGTGCGGTTTGACCACTAGACCTTGTGGCCCGCATCGTCTGGTTGTTGCCAGTCAACCATGCTGTGTTTGTATTTTGCTCTTCTCTGTCAACGCTATTAACGAATGAACAACTCGCCGATGAACAGAAAATGGAACAAAAGAATGTACTCAAAAAAACAATTAATGAATGGACGGGGGAACGGATGGACGGATGATGAATTCATGTATGGATGGCCAGTGGAGGCCTGCAATTTACCATTACTGGATCGGTAAATTTTGACAGTTCGTTTCTGTGTAAGTGCCGATAGTGGACGGTACAGATCTTATCAAGTCGTGGGGAATTACCCACCACCTTCTTTTGTTTTAACCCTAAGGTGAAAAACATTTAAACCGTTTTTTTCTTTTAGTGCCCAGATTAGTATAAGTGCAGAGCTTTTCGTAACGTTCTTTTTACTATTGACTGTAGTTACAATTCAGAGTAAGTAACTAGCTATATGACTCTATAGGACTCTATTCCTAGGGGTAAGTTGTGTTGTGTTAGTTAGTTAGTGTGATCCCATACCTATTAATTAGTTTGGGTGCCTTCCAAAGTTTTCAGAATTTTTTTTAATTTTTTTTCTTTTGGGGCCAAATGAGGCTCTTTGATTGGCCCCATCTCAAAAAAAAAGTTTTGAACCTTTGGAGTCTCCCCCAATATAAAAAGTATTCACTCCAAATATAGAAATTAATAAATAAGATGTAAGATCCCTCCATTTTTCAAAGAGGGATTATTGGGGGATGTAATGTGCCCTTCCAGTTACACTACCATAGCCTAAGATCAGTTTCCACATTTATGAAATGAATACTCTTTTTTTTTTTCAGAAAATGAATTCGTCTTTAAAATTTGAAATTACATGTTTTTCCATCATCTATTATAATATTGTGATATGAGTAGTGAAATTATTCAGAATGTAGTAGCCTATGATAATCATGATGATTTTCAACATGTCAAGTTCATATTTTCACAAAATTTCATTTCATTATTTTGAGGATTATTTAATGACGAAACTGACCTTAGGGTAAGGAAGTATAATAATTCTATGAGTGCCCTAAAATATTATGTATGAGTCTCATATACAACAATGCCAATACTAGTTCCACACTCCAAAGCTTTGATCTGATACAAAGGTAGAGTTGTTTGTTTGTTCTTAACCATGATTGATTGTTCCCATTGTGGGCCAAAAAAAGAAATATTCATGACTCTCCCCCAAAAAATTCAAAAACCATAATTTTCTTTGTATAAGTCACAACAGATTATAGAACCAATATATATATATATATACATGGTAGCATTTTTTAGGTTAGAATTCTTTTGGGCCAAACCAATAATGAAAAAGCAAGAAGGAAAGGGAGAAAAGAATGGTCTATCACCAATTCAAAGTTTGCAAGAGGAACTTTCAAGTTGTAGGGGAGGTCCCTCTATATGATGTGTTTGCTTGAAGGAGGGGCACTTGAAGGCTTGAGCCCAAGGGTGTGTTCCCAAACGTCAGAAGAATGCACGAGTAATGGAACCTCCCCTTAATGGAAGCAACTCTCTTTTCATTTCATCCCTTCTTTCCCGTTTTGTATAAAAGAAATGTTTCCATGGAACATGGGAACATATGAAATTGGGGTAGCTCCCCCCCGTTAGCATAATGCTCTAAGTTTCTTATGCTGGGGGAGATCCCTCAAAATACACATTGAAATAAAAAGGGAGTTGTTTCTGTTAACTTTTAATTGACATTTGATCAAAACAATCCCAATACAAAAGTTCGACCAGCCCTCACAAATGTGCCCAAAAGTCATGGATTTTGTTGAAATTTTTAAAATCCAACTTGGTAGAGTTGTAAAGGACTTCAAGCTGATTCCTTCAATCTTTAAAAAAATAGGATTTGATTCTGAAATGAAAATCCCCACTGTTGAAAGTTTAGTTTCTAAAGTTTTGGGCAGCTTTCAGAATTACAAGTTTTTGGAGGATTGGGTCAAGATACCATGCTTTTATTGATGGTAAAAATTCTAAGGTAGATAAAAGGCATCTATACGAATCATGTGGAAAAAATACTGTGCAAAACCCAAATGAGATGAGTAAGAAATGGATGGTCAAAGTTGAGCATCCAATGTAATTCTACACAAAATCATACAAAATTCATCTATTTTTGGGCAGAAAAAAATCACTGCTGTTTGGGACTGTTCTCAGCCCTGCTGTGTTTTGAACACCTTGCATGACCTCACCCCTCTCACATGTTCATCAGTTTTGTAACATCTGCAAAGAGCAAAATTTGGAAGTGGAGTTGTTAGATGCTGCCAGCATCGCTCCAGAAATCCAAATGGGACATTGTAAGTGTGAAAAAGATGATATTACATGTCCCATATACCATAGGGGTCAGCTTTTAGCGTCCTACATTGTAGATAGGAGAAGTAGTGAGGTGGGCAGACCATATTGGTCTGCTGTGACGTTTTAGGGTTAACTATTGCAAACTCTATTTTTGTATAAAAGAAAGAATTTTGTATAGGCGAAGCGCATGGGTACATGCCCTTCAGTGATTTGAGATCTGTTCCTGAGGCTGGTAGCTGGGATTTTTTCACTTTTTAGAAATAGTGACAGGCTGGCTGGTACCTTCCGCTGGTCAGAAGATCCTAGTATATCCTGGCTGGTACCTTCCACCGCAAAAGATCCTGCTTGCTGTAAATAGGTTTCTTCAGGGAGGTAAGGGAGCTGAAAATACAAAGGAAAAGTCCAGGCAGTGCATTACGGATAGGAAAGGAACAGTGTTATTTGAACACATCTAAATAGAGTGCTCTGACCAATGGCGCTAGTCTTCTATAGTGAATCTTTCACTAACAATTAAGCAGACTGGAATCGATAATTATAGAGAGTCTGATTACTACAATTAGTGTGAGCTCACTGAACTTCATTTGCAGTTCTTCAAGTGGTTGATAGATTATCTGGATGAGCTTCTGCAGCTGAGCGATTGAGTCCTTTGCAGAAGGACTTAAGCCAAAGGTATTTAGTAACAGCACATGCCTCCATCCACCCAACCTGGAGAAGGTCGGTGTGTGTGTGGCAACTTTCTCTCTTCTTACCTTCCTTGGCCTACTACTACTACTACTACCATCGTACCAATGCAAAGGACCTGAAAATAATTTTTGCCAAGTTTAGACCAAGGCAGAATAACAACAAATATTGACACCATCGAGAACTATGGCACCCATTGACATGTGAATGTGAATTTTAACATGATTGATGTTTGGTTTACTTTCTTTGATTTGCGAATGGCATTGCAAAGGGTCTAAAAAGAACTCCCACAACAGTTTTTTTCTCTGACCTCTAGGAATTGCAGATAAAAACTTTCCTTTCAAATTATATATTTTGACCACAATGTAGAAGCCATGATTGATGATGTATATATCATCTTGCAAAGGTTATGTCCAATGCTTCAATTTTGGGACTAGGAACAAATCATTATAATCATCAAGATTTTTCAAGAAACAAAATAAATGTACCGTGAGAAAGGTTTAGGGAACAACACGAGAAAACTTACAATTGCCATGATTTCTAAGTGCCACTTATGTTTCTATCTAATGCACTCTAGGAATAAGTGGAATTGTGGGTTCACACACACACATAATGGCAAGAAGCTCCTCTTGGTCGACCTCCTTGTTCTCCATGTGGTGGGGGAGCTACTACTGTTACTTTTGTGGTCTTGGAAAAAGTTAGATCTTGCTGCACATGGTAATTGCTGCACTGATGATGATGAAGACTTTGTTGCTACTTTCCAAAAAACAACCCTTGACAATTGCTCTCTCTCTCTCTCTCTCCTTGCAATCCAAGAACACCCCAAAAAAACAATCCCATATACAATTCCTTTTGGATGTCCCAAATCAACCCAAATGCAAATTCTTTCCCACTAGTTTTTACATGTGCATTTGTTGGTGGCACAATTACAAATTGAACGTCCTCCTAAGGATTTGTCCAATTACAAAGGGCCTTAAAACCCTTCTAAACCCCGCCCACCCTAAAAGCCTGGAACACTAGTTAACCCTAAAAAGTTGGAGCACCAATAAATTTTTTATTATTGTTTAGTAGCAGGATTTTGTGTATCCACACCAGTGATTTGTTTATTTTTTAGCAAATGTTCACCACTTGGCAAAAAAAAATTGGAATTTTTTTACAGTGTAAATTCAAAAAAAAACATAAATTTTAGAAAAATTACCAAGCTTTCGAAACCACAAAACTTGAAAAAATAAAATAAATGATCGGCACATGTTAAGGTTGCACAAAGGGGTGCCCCTAGGTGTCCCTGTAACCTAAGGGAGGGGTTAGAAGTATGAAGTATGAAGGTTCATTAGTAGAAAACATGTCTTTTTTAATTTGGTTTTGTCAATTAAAAGAATAAAAAAAATGTCATTGTCAACTAAAATTTTGACTATTTCAGTTAATAATGACATTTTTTTGACTCTTTTAATCGACAAAGACAAGTTTTAAAAAGACATGATTTTCTACTAATGGTTAATTTTTTATTAATCCCTTTTAGCACATTGGTAGATTATCAAACATATTTCAACACAACATTTGCAATATTCATCATTCACATGATTTCCAACATAAAACATTACATTTTTTTGGGATAGGATCACCCACATACCTAAAGTAAAATCTTTATGTAAGAATTACACTTCAAAGGAGTTCATCACATGCGCCTAAAGAATCTCCTTTATGGTGATCATTCACCAAAGACTATAAAGTTTTCATAATAGTGTTCACAATAATCTTCACATTTTATTTCTTCAAGGCTTCCAATTCACATATGATACTTTTACACTATAAAATGCCAATTATAAGCCTAAAGTTCCGATCTCTACTTCTTATATATTTGAAGGAAAGAAATGAATGAATAGTTAATCACATTTATTTACATATATTCTCCATGTGTCAAGTCAATTGTCACATGCCACTTATGACTTTTCATCATTTTATCGATAGATTTTACATTATTTGGAATCTAGGATTTGGTCAAATTTACATACTTGACCTCTCAGTATTACTAACCCAAAATAATTATCTAAATTATTCATAATCAGCATTTATGCCCCTAATAAAAAAATTCTGATTGTAGGGCCCATGAGGCTCATTATTTTATGAGTCATTTTAATCCATACTATTACGCCAAGCCATAATACTATTATTTGTAATTATAATTTCTAATAATTATTTTGTTGTTATATCCCAACAAAATAACAAATTTTGTCAAGTAAGTGGGTCGACGATTCTCCACAAGAAAAAAAACATATAAATATAAATCAAGTATAAAACCCATCTATCAAAAGTACAAGACAAAAGAGAACACAAATAGACACAACCCAAAGAAAAAAACAAAAGCAAATAATCAACAATAATCGACAAGAATACTTACTACCCAAATTTGGATACACCTGAGAGAAGACAATAAAAAACTTTAGGTTTTATGTTATAGTTTGACCATATGCTACAACTTATTGTGCAAATATGGTTGTTTCATAAAAGTTGTTCCTTCATTATGTGAGGACAAATGGCCATTTGTTTCCTTGCCAAAAAAAGTGTAGTGTAAAAGCTCTCAGGTGAGGGCTTACTTGAATAAAGGCTCATGCAAGGCAATAAGTCTTTGAACATGGGCCCACTTCCGGTAATGCCATGGTCTGAGAGCTTTACCTAGTGTAAAGACTCTAGCTGAAATAGGGTAAAATGAAAAAGAAGGAACTTATAAAAAAACTTAAAACAAATAGACACAAACATTTTGAAATCATGCTCCTCAAATGAAGAGTTCTGGCTCTTTCGTGGACACACAATTACAAACGAGGGTTGTGTCACATTGTGGCCTTGCCCATTTACAGTGAAAACTGTCAAATTGAACACTCATTCTGAATGAACCCCTCCTTACGTTGAACATTTCGTGACGCACAATGATTTTGGCCATATTAATCCACCTTCTCAGAATGAACCCCATAACTTTAAACATTGAATACAAATTTTAGAACCCTCCATTGAAATAGTTCTCGTCACATTGAACACTTACGTGAATCATTCCGTGAGTACGACAGTCATTTCACAGTTCATTCTAATTTCGTCGTACAGTAGCTATAAGGCATTATCAAGTGTTGCTCAAAGAGAAGAGAGATTCGAACCATGAGTGGGAAGAAAAAGTACACCAAAAAAACATTAGCAGAGAAGGCAAAAGCATTGCAAGATTTGGATAGTGGGATGTCTGTGAAAGCTTGCGTTGCAAAGTACTATGTCTCTGTCGGTACGATTATCAACTAGAAAAAAAACTAGAGTGAGATTATAAGTTCTAATTCTGAATTCACAAGTCTTTCTCAAAAAAGACCTGCGCGAATTAGCGGCAACGGCAAGGTCATAGATGAAAGAGTTTACAAATGGTTTGCTAACACTCGTTGTCGAAACATTTCCATTTCTGGCCCAATTTTGCAAACCAAAGCTTTACCAGTGGTGGCCAACATTGGTTTGAACGATTTTAGGGCATCGAATGGTTGGTTGGTGGAGGCATTTCGCAAGCGCCACTATATACAATTCCGTTTGTTGTCTGGAGAAAGTGTTGAAATGGACAAAAATGTCGTTAACCACTGGAAATAGAACTTGCCCAACATCATTCAAGGCTATGACACAAGGGATATTTGGAACATGGACGAAATTGGACTTCTCTGGAAAGGTGTGCCAAACCGTAGCTTGGTAAGTGCAAAAACACAAGGAGAAAAGTGCAAAGCAGGCAAGTTGGCCAAGGAGAGACTTACCATTGTTCTTTTCTGTTTAACAACTTGTGAAAAGTTTAAGCCACTGGTGATTGGCAAATCATAGATGCCACGAGCTTTCAACAAACAGTTGCTTTGTCGAGTCATCTAAAAGGCAAACTCCAAAGCATGGATGACAAGAACGATATTTCTGGAATATCTTCAAAAATTCAACGCCAAAATGCAGATCGAGAACCGAAAGGCCCTTATTCTTCTTGACAACGCTCCTTGTCATCCAAAAATGGAACTTTCCAACGTCAAGCTTGTTTTCCTTCCACCAAACACAACAGCAAGGACCTAGCCTTTGGATTATGGAATCATACAAAATTTTAAGGTTAAATATCGCAAGATGCTTCTTGAATTTCTTTTATCCCATGAAGATGTGACTACTTTAGCTAATGCTATAAAAAAAGGTAAATGTTGGTGATGCCGTTGACTAGGTCTCTCAAAGTTGGGACCAAGTCGCTGCTTCAACCATTAAAAACTACTTCCAAAAGGGAGGTCTAAATGAAGATGCAGCAGAACCAGAACAAGATGACTGACCAGCTCAAGATCAAGAAGAGATGTTCCATCTTGCTAGAGCAGCAGAAATAGAAGTGGAAGAATAAATTATAATTGAGGACATTCCAGCTTTTGATACTTTGGATGATGGTTGGGAAGAAGCGATCTTGTCTGCGCCACATGTGGAACTTGAGATTGAAGAGGAAGAACCATAAATTTTGCTACCCAAGCCAATAGTCACAAAAGCGTTAAGAGCACTTCAAAAAAATTCGGATTTTACAGTAGCTAAATAATAGGATGAAATCACTCCACTGTTGTCACAAATGCGCAAGCATCTCGTAAAACATTGAATGCAAACGTCCAAGACTATGACAATCGATCGATTCTTTCACAAAACCCAATAAAACACCAATTTTTATTGTCACTCTTAGAATGAACACCTTCTTACTTTGAACACTTTGAACTAAACATAGGTGTGTTCAATCCAGGCAAGTTTCATTGTACATTAAAAAGTATGTTAAGGCAAAAGAAGAATTATGGAAACTCAAATATTTCACCATGAAAAAAATATAATGTTAAAAAAATCCTCTAAAAGAAACCAAAATCCATCAAGATATTATAACTCTGTAACTAATCTCAAGTTCCAACACAAGCCAAAATATCATCTTTCAAAAATCCTCATATAAAAATAGACCTATTATTATTACCTAGGGGCCAAAATCCCATAAGCTACTACTATACTCTATAATGAATCTAAACACAATATCCTTGCCTTGGTAGGCAAGGCCAACAAAGCATATACTCCAAATACAGTGTGAAATTTCTTTTTGCCTGGTCTTTATTATGCCTTTCTAGTTGTTGCCAAGTTTTTGTTTTTCAATTGACTGAAATAAGAACCCTCTACTGTACTCCCTTCTGGAAGGTCCATATTTCAGTAATGCCTCGCTCCTGGGGCAGAGTACCTGACACATAACACGTAAATGAAGAAAATAAATGATCAACTTTGAAATGAGAAAGGGAGGATGATTGCCAAGGATTTGCCTATTCAACATGTTCTTTTTGGACACTGAATAATGGGCTCCTCCTGCAGAAACGGCGACCAAACCCTACCTTAAATGTTCGGACACCGGCCGGTTTACCTCAGTAGATGATACGATGAAGGAGGAGGCAATACCTAGTTGCAGAACTCTTTGGGACATTCCTGACCTTCTTGATCGTACACGGAAATGGGTTTTTTAGGGTTTGAAGCTCTTGGGTTACACTAGCTTGTGGTGAAGTCTCCCCGGGTGCAATACCACTGACGGATGCTTCAAGGGAGGAATGAGGAGCTGAGAATGGGAAATGGGTCCTTGTTGGATCCTCGGGGAGATTGACGATGGCAGTGTCTTGACAAGGGGATCCATGGAATCCAACAAACCCTAATTAGTCATGGCAGCTCCAGCCGGTATTCTGAGAGTTGTAACCAACCGGGCATTAGGTTTAATGAGGAATTGAGAAAGATATGGCGGAGGAAGAAGAGGGAGATGGAGTGGCAGATACAGGAGAGAGTATAACAGCAAGGGAACCCAATGAATCAGACCATGGAGGTGGTGGAAGAGCAGTGGTGAGGGAAAGAAGAGCGAGGGGAAGAGGTCAGGGTGGAGAAGAAGAATGGATGGAGAGCAAGGGACTAGACAGGGAGAAAGATAAGATTGGGTTGGGAAGACGGGCCCAAGGAAGAAATGGTCAGGGCAGAAAGGAGGCAGAAGAAGAAGCTTTTCTAGCCAATGAGACAATCAGTCCAGCCCTTGCAGAAGCTCGGGACCGATGGCTACCTCATATCTCTCTTGTTCCGTAAGCATCATTGCCACATCATAAAGTCTCTTTCATCTCAACCAACAAGCTTAATTGTCAGTATTCATTCCAGCGGATCGGAACCTGCAGCAAAATAATGTTTTCCTGCAATTTTTATTTATTTTTGGATATGCATTGTGCAGGGATTGGTTGCAGCATTGCGGATTAGCTATGCAGTCGCCAGAATTACACTACAGAGTACAGGACGGTGAAGGTCAAGATATGGCCTCATCCCTAAGACCGGGTCTGCCCCTCTTTTCTTCTGATCTTGTCCCAAATGTGAGCACCTTTTACTCCCAAAACTGCATGTTTATCAATCGAGTGAGTTTTGTGGTCAAGAGACAGACTATGAGGCTCATGACTGTGTTATAATCTGCTGGTGCGATTCTGTTTTATGCAGGCCAAGGCCAGTTTGTCAACCAAAGAAGAGATGAAAGCATCATGGTGAGTGACAAGCAAAGCTTTTTCTTCTTTTTTGCAAACCATCGACTCTGGAGCTTGTCTCAGATGCACGGCATTTAGGGTGAATATATTTCTGGCCTACAATATCAGCAACAGGCCTGCTTAGGGAGGCCTGAAAGTTTTCGTGGCATTTTGCAGTACAGATTTTGTGCTTCATGTAGGTGGCTCTGTCTGGGCACTGGACTGGTGTCCTCAAAGGCCTCAATGGTCTAATTTCAATGTCAAAACAGAGGTACCTTACTTCATCTCTATCACTAAGATTGTGCTGCAATGGCTCTCCCATGTACTGCTCAACAACATTGTCTTGGTACCTTATTAATTACTGGCAATGCTTTAGAGCAGTTCCTGGTAGTTGGAGCACATCCAGTACAAGAGCCACAACACAGGCTTGGTGAAGCCCTGCATGGGAAGGGCTTACTGCAAATTTGGGCTTTGGATCCATGCGTAACAAGAGGATCCGTCCACCAAGAATCAAACGAACCTCCTTTAGATGTTAGGGCTGAAGAAATTGGCAGGAGATGTGGTGATGATGGGATGAGAGAAGTCAACCTTGTGAATGCACAAGACATCACTAGTGAAAGCAGTGATGAACTTGAGGCTGTTTCATTGTTGGGGGAGCAAGTTCTGAACTCATCTTTGGAAGAGAATGACTTGCTGTCAAGTGTTTCAACTGAAACTGTAGGCAGGGAAAGAGTAGGGACAGAAGGGAGAGGAAGGCGTGGAAGAGGCAGAGGCAGAGGTAGAGGAAGAGGTGGTGGCAAAGGAAGAGAAAAAGCTGATCATAGAAAGATTCAAGATGATCATGCTCTTCAAGGCAGTGGGAAAGTGGACAGTGTGAGAATGTTCAGCATTCCAGAAGTTTCTACACCAGAGAGGACAAAATTACGCTTAAAAAATCGAGCAAGGGCAAAGGGTGTTGGGTTACACTGTGGCCTGGCCTCTTCTCCCCAAAGATTCTCCGTCCCTGCATCTGGTGATGATGACACACCAAAGATGGTCTTAGGATTGGTCCATGAAGGAGAAGTAACATGGGATGCAAAGTGGCGTCCTGTGACAATACACACCGTAGTTGAAGATATGGAAGACAGAGAGTTACTGAGGCTTGGCTTTCTTGCAGTGCTGCTCGGAGATGGATCTATACAAGTGTGAGTAGATTATCACACTCTTCCTAGCATCTGGTTCCAAAAGTTGAGTTTTGAAACAGTCGACAAGAGGACTGTTTCTTGGTAACATCTGTGGCTCTTCAATCCTCCTGAACAATGGGAGGGTTCCTGCAAACATGTTCCGTGCAGGTTTGATGTTCCATTGCCAAAAGCACTGGACTGGGCAGGCATTCGGGAGCAGAACACAATGGGGCTGGGGCCACCAATAGTGAAAATGGACCCCATCTTTTGGTGCTCTGAACTTTACAGTGCTGGTCATCAGAGGTGTCTTCTGCACCAATTCCTTGTGTTGGGTGACTGAAATTGTGTCTGGTATTCATGTATGTCTCTTGCCTTTAGGTAGAATATATGGCATATCTGACAGCAAGCATTCAGATCAAACATAGCCAAGATCATCATTGATACATTGAACCATGTTCAGATTTACAGCAATTTTTCTGTCCATAAAAGTTGCACTTTGTGAAGCTGCAGTAATGAGTGTATAGAGCCTGGGTAGTATGACCATGCTGACAAGTGCCACTACTCTAACTTGCAGTATTCCACTTGCCGTTGAGTGGTCAACTTGGGCTCCACACGACATGTTAGTAGCTGTCTGCCATGATGGAACTGTAAGACTTCCCCATGCTGTATCTTCCTGAGATCTTACAGTCCCAGTTCTCACAATATGATCTCTTTTGCATCTCATTTGCAAGAGGGTTGTTGAGCTACTTGGCTGTGATATGTTGTATGTCAAGCACTTAAGGAAGAAGCTTGTTGTTTGCAGGTTGCAGTGTGGAAAGTGTTCCCAGCTTTGTCTCCTCTCCAAGGTATCAAACAAAGTATAAAAGGGAAATTTGTTACTGCATGCTCCTGGTTCACTTTCATATGCTGCAAAGGATATGACAGCTCTATTATGATGGCATTGAGGACGGCTAGTTTTGTTCACACCAACATTTTTGTTCCTTGGGGACTTCAGTTTTTGCACTGCTAACAATTGTTTATCAGCAATGGTTCCACTGGCTTGCAACCTAAAATTACTGAGAGAAATACTTCTTCCATTTTGTTTTGTAGAGACACGCCCATTATTGTTTTTTACAGCTGATTCACAGCCACTGCGGGCAGTTGCCTGGGTTCCTGATGGCAGGTTTCTTGCTCTCTCCCACTCTCTGTCTTTGATGTGTTGAAATTGCTTCCCTTTCTTTCTCCTGTCCCATGCCTGGAGGATGCACACAGCTTCCTGCAGGTATATCATTTAAGTTCTAATGAATCCTGTTGGAACAATTGGTATGCCATTCTTGCATCATTCTTGGTATTGTTACTGCAAGATTCATTCAGTTGTGGGAGATGCACATAAAATATCTTCCTGATAAAGATGAAGATTGCTTGTCAATCTGATGCGTAAGAATCTGTTCTGACGAACCCATCTTGTCAACCAAAAGATGTGGTTCTCATTTCTAGCTTGCTTTTTGGCAGTGGTTCAGCAAGCAAGCACCTGATATCCACAGGTGGACATAGTGGTTATATTCGCTTCTGGGATTTGCGGTGAGTATTGTTCTGGCCTTTCTCATCTGCTGCTCTTTTGTGGATATTTTTTGTCTAGCATGTCTGTAAATTCTACTTGTTGAATAGTCTAAATGGCTTTGCAAACTTGCTTATGCCTGCAGCTGCCAAAGTAAGTTCTAGTGGAGATTGTGTTTCTTTGATAGTAGGTTTGAATTTTTTTTCTGCTGAAAAATATTATTTGTGTGGGATTCTAGCAGAGAATTCACTTCTGATCTTCCACAGTTCTTTGGAACAAGTACTGGTTTCATGTCTAGAGCAGGCAAGGGGTAGCAGCTTTGACAAAGAATATGGATCCAGCTAGTCATGCTTTAAGAGAGACCACTTAAACGGATTTAAATTCAATGGGTTTGCAGGGATCCCTTTCGTCCTGTATTTGAGTTCCAGATCTCAAGAGCATGTATCACCAACATGGATTGGCTTGCACAACCCAGGTATCAACCTTCTATTGTTGGAATGCATCAAGCTGTATGACCATCAATGTGCAGAGGAAATGTCTGCACTGATGATAATTGTGAAGAAACCAGAAACTTGGCAGTGAATGCTAACAAGGAAGAATTTGGGTGGGGGATTGGCAGGTGTATGCTGGTGACAATGGATGATGGTACCTTGCGTCTGTTTGGACTTGATAATGCTGGCTCAAACACTCCATTCACAGGGAAACCATACAGTGGAACACAGCTGCAAGGCCTTCAGAGCTATTTCTGTAGCTCGTTTTCACTTTGGGCAGCACAGGCCTCACGGACTCTAGGCACATTCTCTCCCCCCTCCCTCCCTCCCAGTGCTTGTTTTATTTATTCAGAAGCATGTTCTTCTCTTGGTCATCCTGTGGACCCCACTAATGTTGTCTTATGATCTTCTGTGTCTTGTTTCATTGCATTCATGGATTGCTCACTGTAAAATGAACTTTGTATATCATGGCTTTGCTTTCGGCATTTGGACGCTAAACCCTGAACCCTAAACTCTTGCCATATCTTGTTATAGCTTGTACTCAGTCTGTGCTTTGGGTCTACACATCTGTCCCCCCTTACCTCTTTTGCTGTCAACTTGCAGGTTTGGTAGCATACTGTGCAGCAGATGGCACTGTTCTCCAATTCCAGGTGCTCCTCTCAAATCTGATGACAGATATGGGTACACAGTAATCTCTGGAATGATAGTTTCTGAAGCAGGTTTGTGAGTACCCATTTGTATGAATACTGTAAATTCTGCTAACCTGTTTTTAGTCATGGGGCCTTTGCCATGAAATCTTTGCCATGAAAACCCATCTTCTTACTTGCAGTTGAATTGCTTGAACAGTTAACTGAGAAGGCAATTGTAAAAGAAGGGAACCGATACAGGGAGCCACATTATCTCTGTGGAGCATTTGCTGCTGAATCAGAGACCGGAACAATATCAATAATCTCTCAATACCAGGCAACTCCAGCTCCAATGAGGAAAAGCATGACAGAGTTTGGTTCTACACCACGCTCAAGACGAGGATATTTAGCCACAAGAAACCAAGCAATGAGGGGAAATGGCACACCTGTGCCTCCTCTTTTCTCTTCCCCAAATGAAACATCCCTACCGGACTCCAATAATCCTACTGCCAAAAAGAGAAAAGCAGCTAGCACAAAAGCCAAAAGAGGCAAGAAAGGTGAGAAAAGGGATGAAAGTTTTGCCTTAACACTGTTGGAAGATGACTCAAAGGAGTTTGTCCAATTGTTGCCCTCAACATCTGGTGAGCTGGAATTAGTCCTAGGTGATCAAGCTAGCCCCGTGGAGGTTGACAGAGATGGAGCTACTCCAGGTTCTGTTCAAAAGCCTGAGAATGGAATCTCATTTGGAGTTGAGAGATTTCCTTTGAGAGTAGTAGCTGTGCACCGTGTGCGCTGGAACATCAACAAAGGTAGGGAAAGGTGGTTAGCTTATGGTGGAGCTGCTGGTCTGGTTCGCTGCCAACAGATTCTGCCAAAATAATGAGCAACTTCTGTCATTGGACTACCCATATGGGTAAGGGACCTCACCCAATTGTCCCTCTCACTTGGCGAACCGTAATTTTTGTAGCAATACTCATCAACTCATAGACTAAACCTTTTTGAATGAGCCTCTAAATTCCAAGGGAGTGCACTCCCATGTGAGATGTAAGTATGTAGTTCTCAGTCAGTCGTAAGTGCTCAAAGACTTGCATTCAAAAGGATGTAAATCATACATGTACTTTGACATGTGCTAGTGAGCATACAAAAGCACTAATGATATATGCACCCTGATTGTCTTTTGGCAGCTGGTGGGCCTCCAAGCTCTTTTTGTTTGTTATTCTCTTTAAAATTTCTGACCATTCCATCACCCATTTTGCAAGGTGGCAAGGTGTGTAACCACTACCTAGTGCATCACATGAGGCTTTATTATGAATGCCTGGCATTGTGAGGGCTCCTACAAAGAATGCTATTTGCAGCTTGAGGTGTGATGAATGTCACCCATTCTTGTTATCATTTCTTGGCCCAATAATGGGTTACCCCAGAACGGTGCATTTGACAGTCAATTGAAAATTGGAATTGTATGAATCATCAACTGTGAGCCAATTTGACATAACTGAGATTTGGCAAGAATAACAATAATTATCAACATGGTTTTTGATGATAACAAAATTGAAGCTATAGTGTGGCATGTGGCATCGAGTGCATATTGTAGAATGTTGAATGAATTTTGAAAGGGAATTTGATAAGGTAAAAATCAGTGTTGTGTGAGTATATCATTCACCTAGATATACCCATTAGGTACAATGCAATATATTTTATATCTTACTTTTTTTTTTTCAAAATCAATATGTCTTAATCGATTAAATGCATATCCAAGGGTATAAATTTGAAAAAATATACATGTTTCATAACTTTCAGTATATCTTAAGAATACCCATACCCAAAGTTAAGTATGTTCTCAAACCTAGGTAAATCTTGTTAGGTAAGTTTCACTTAAACCCTAAAATCACTATCATTGTCATATGTGATAATTGTGCAAGGTATTGAGAAAGAGAGTGTCACTTGATGATTTCAAGGAAGTTGAAATAATTTTTTTAGATCAAATTGAAAAGGAATTTGAAAATCAATTAGATCACTATTTTGAGCTTGTTGACATGGCAAATCTTGATTTTTAGATTTTCATTTATATTTAGTAGGGCAAGTGACCCATTGTCCAATTTGATCTCAATGGTCTCTCATTTTATGCATGTTTAGGAATAAAAAATTGAAATATTTTCATGCCATTTTATTATTGTAATTTAACATCACACTAATGTGGCCTGTGCCATTGGCCCAAGTGTTACCACGTCCTCAACTGGTTTTTCCTTCCAAAACCTGGTTTTTTGGAATTTATTTGAATTTTCAGCAGCAGAAATCACTTGAAAATCAATATCTCCCACATTCTGAATCCAAATCTTACCAAATAAATTCCATTAAATCTTGCTCATCAAAATCTTTCCAACAACACCAAAGGCACATTCCAATTCCTCTGAAATTTTCAGCTACGATTTAATTTAATTTATTTTTCAATGAAGAAATTATTCAATATTCAACAACATTTGCATCACAAGTCCAAAAGTCATGGAACCAAGCCCATGCACCCTTTGTCGTCGAGAGCTTTCAAAGACATAAAGAACACAATCTGAAGCATCCCAGTTCGTTGGATCTCATAACCACAAAACAAAACAAACTATCTTCCTTCATAGATAGACATGTGCATTGTCCCACTAGATTTAGGCCTAAAAAAGTTGTCTAAATAAATTCCAAAATGTGAAAAAAAATACCCTTACCTTAAGATATATCAAAAAAAATATACCCACACAACATTGCTGAAAATATCAAACACAAATGCGTGAACAAACATCCAAAGAATTCAAAAAAAGGCATGTTAATAAACAATATTCTACTAATAATTGTTCAATGATATCTTAAAACCAAACAATTGGTTTTTTTAACTTGTGGTAAGGATTTTTATGTTTGGTGATGGGTAATCATTCCTCACAATCAAAAATATTGATTGTTGGGCATTTACACCATTTGTTTGGCCACAAATGAGGTTTGTTAAAAATTAAAAAAGCTTTTTGAAAATTATTTTTACAAATAAAGTCCACAATGTTTGATAATAAGAAGAATATCATTTGTGTATGAAGTCTAGCATGTCTAGTTATAAAATGCATTTCAATTGCACATGGAAACATAAATTTTCACAAGAAGTTGGATTTTTTTTACACACCCCTATTTTTGAGATATTTTTCCTTGTTTCGAACCCAAATGGAGGCTTGTAAGTGGCGAGAAGGGCACTAGGTGAAGGGCTACCTAAACCATTTTAACATCTAAGGCTGAAAGTGATGGGATAATGAGTACATTCTCTCTAAAAGCTTTAAGTGTTCATTCATGAACCTATCTACCCTACATCTTTTTGAACATAAGTTTGAAGTTCAATTTTCATCAAGAATTGAATTTCTAAATATTATTAAATTTTCAATGACAAAAAAATGCTTAAAACTTAATATCTCTTGCACCTTAGGCTTAAAAATTGAAAAATCACCTCCAAAAAATTATACTCATTGAAGGTTTTCTAAAAATACCAAGATCATGCCCAAATTTTTCTATTTTTTTGTTTTGATTTTATTGAATTTTTAATGACAATGTTGTTTGATATTCAATATCTTCTACACCAAAGGTCTAAACATTACAAAATCACCTTGGAGCATTCATATTCATTGAAGGCTTTCCAAGTATACCAAATGTGTGGTGGGATGTAATGTGGTTTGGGACATCACAACATGAGAAAACAAAACAAAACAAAAAGAACCAACCAACCAACCTTCTTTAATGGTTTTTCACCCTTGATATTGACACCCAAACTAATGGGGCTAAAATATGTAATTACCCTTTAAAGATCATACTTGTAAAAATTGAACAAAAATTGGTGTAGTAGTCATAGTTTGAGTTAAAATTCAGGTATGAAAGTCAATGTTTTTTTTGGTGAAAAATCACCTAAAGGCAACACAATTCATGAGCTTGTGAAAGGCCTATTGAAAATCCAAGGGGTCATATGTGTTTTTTTGCCTAAGGTTATTGCCCCAAGTGACAACATCACCACTATGCAACAAACCTTAAACCTAAAGTCACCAATCTTTTTTACCTAGTCAATTATTGTTCACCATCACCATTACCAAGAAAGTGAGACTTCGCCATAATGCATAATTACGTTAATAGATGGCAACGCAATGAAGGTTAAGATTCACTGGCACTAATGTTACAACTAAAATTTTAATTGTCTTAGGATTGCAATTTGTAAAATGACGGTGTCGTCAACTTTGTAATTATTTTGTTGTAAAATCAAATTTGCAAGTTAAACTTTTGTTGCTTACACAATGCACTTGTTTTGTATTTGGGATTTTTTGGAATGCAAAAAGTTGATGGATTTAAAGAGCTTGTGATTGATTGGGGGAGAAGATGGTGTACATTATACAAGCAAGGATTATGGAGTAACAATTATGGATGATGGGATTTGACAAGTTTGGGGGTTGTTGGAGTTTGGATGAAATTTGGGAAGATTTAGGTTTTAACTCTTGTGTCTACACCTTTAAAAATGCTTAGTCCTTGCGTTGCACATTGTGCATTAGCACAAGTTACACAATTCAACGTTGTGTCTATCATTTCAATTTTTAGGACTCAAAAGTTAATGTGTGAGGGTTGCTTGAAGTAAATCATGATTCATTAAATATGAACTTTACAATTTCAACTTTATGATTGTTCTTTGCATTATTCTTCTTTGCCATCTCTAGTTGCATCCAACATTTCCAAGATGACTCATTGGCCTCCCAAAAAAATCCTAATCATTGGTCTTAAAGTTCAACAATAAGCAGTGGAACATTGAAGCAAAGTTTTAAGGTGTCCTTTTGGTTGTACATGTTCTCTACGGATGGAAAAGATTTAGATTCATATTCTAGGTGGAGTTTTCTTTTCCGTAGTTGAATTCAATTTGTTGGCTACTTGCCAAACTTTTGATTTCAGTATATGCTTATTTGCCCAAAAGTTGTTGATTCAAAAGTGAAGAAGTATGTTAACAAACTAAAGAACACTAGTTTTTCTTATTATGTTGTGTTGTCAATGTATTGCAATTTGCACCTTGTTGGTTGAATGTAAAAGTTGTGAAACCAATTTCAAATGGTTGAGATGGTTCCAAATTTTGTTTTTCCTTTATGAAATATGTAATTTCTCTAAAATATTAAGTACCATGCATGCCATTGACTGCCACTATTAAGGTGGTGCATTGAGAAATAGGTTGATGTGCTAGCACCAAGAGCAACTCTACAAGATTTATTAGATGTGCATGGTGGAAGTGCAAAGGGAGTGTGGGATGTGTGATAAACTCTAGTGCTTGTGGAAGAAAATGCACAACAACTACCAACCACATAGTTTTGTTATTGTTGAAGTCAAATAAAAAATGCCTAAATCTAGGTTGCCCTTCTTTGGATGCACATGTTTCTTATGGAAAAATTGACCTGAATATAAGGTTTTGCTATCGAGTAAGAGCATTTGTTGGTATGCTTGAAAATATGTTGCCATTGGCATTGGTTTTTACTTTGCACATAGTTCCAAAAATGAAAAGTTGTTAATGTTGAAACAATTTTAAATACCATGAATGCACAAAAAGCTAATGAAAAGTGGCAAATAACATGGATCAAGCTAGTATTTGAGAAAACAAAAGCAACTCAAAGGCCACAAAAAAATTTATGAGTGGATTTACATTGCAATCCCCTCAAGTTTTCCTTATTAAGTACTTCAAGTGTAAGTTAAACTTGTACGTCTATTTTGCATCTTATATCCTTAAGTAGATTTTGTATTGTCCCTTATAATCTTGAACTATATGATTTATTTTTTTAATTCAAAAATTTGGTTGGAAAAAAAAAATCTAGTGATCGATTTGTGAAACATGTTTGGTTTCTCATGATGAAAATTTTGAGTGGATCAAAACCTAAGGTCTTGAAATTCCTAAAAATACAAACACAAGGCAAATCACTTATTGCTTGAATTTTTTTTCTCTTGGTTCCTGATACTATTTAATGAACATAAATGTCCATTATTTTCTATATTGAAACACAATTGTTCAACTTGCACCCACATTCCAAATTGTAATCCCTTGTTTAACTTACAATTTGATGTACTAAACATTGTGTTGGTGATGATGCAACAAATTGATAACTTGTGCTTGTTTTTTTTTGTTAGAATCACATACATCTCCTTGACTTTCATAGCTACAAATTTGGTTGGAAAATAAAAAGCTCGTGATTGATTTGTGACACATGTTTGTTCTCTTGTGATGTAAAACCTAAATGAGTCAAATTTACTTGGTCTTGAAATTGCTAAAGGTACAAACATAAGGCAAATCACTTGGTGTTTGAATCTTTTGGTTTGTGATATCGTTTGATGAACATAAGTGTTCAATGTATTTTGTATTGGAACACAATTGTTCAACTAACACCCATCCTCCAAATTTTGATTCCTTGTTCAACTTACAGTTTGATGTAATAAAATTTGTGTTGGTGATGATGTATGAATTGAAAATTGTGCTCTTTATTCTCCTACCCTTTGTTATCCTTCTTTTTGGAATCACACACATCTCTAGACTTTTATAATTACAAATTTAGTTGGAGAAAAATAATATAATGATTAATTTGTGACACATGTTTATTTTTTCATGATGCAAAATTAAGTGGATCAAAACCTAAGGTCCTAAAATTGTTGAAGGTATAAACAAAAAACAAATCATTTAATGTTTAATCAACAAGAAATTGACCTTCATTAGAATCATGTAAGTCATAATTTTTTTTGCTTCCTTTGAATTTTTTTCATTATTTGTTGAAAAACTTGGAAATGTTGTGTTTGATTTTACAAAGTTGTAAAGAGATTTTTTAGAAACCACATACCTAAGGAACAAAAATAGGTTTCTTAAGAGGTCTAAAAAATCATTGCTAAAAACCCATTCAAAACATTTGCAATATTTTGTTTAAAAAAAGTTGTATGCACTTTTTAAAAATTTGGTGTTAGATCTTAAATGTTGCATCTTGGATTAGAATTCTATAATTTTTTGTGTTTTTTATTTGTAATTTAGAAAAAATATTAGTATATGTTTACTAGCTATGGCTTTGTCTTCTTCACAACTTAACAACCTTTTGCAAATGACAAAGAATTTCCAATTCTAGCCATCTTTTCATTCTCCTCATGCCCTCACAATTTGGGTAGTCCATCATGATTTTCCCTAAAGGATTCCCCAACATTTGATACCAAAAGCCTTAATGAGATACTTTCATCTATGCATGTTTTGTTTGGTGATCTAACATTTCAAGAATTGTTGAAGCAAGGCCTTAAAAATAAGCAAAATTTATATGACAGATTTCACAAATTCCAAGATACTTGGAAAATCAAATTACCAAGGGCATAATTAATCATGGATGAGAAAGGTGAAATGCATTAAACTTGTTACAAGGTTTACATTTCTATGGAAAGAAAATATAAGTTGTTAACTCCAAACAACAAGGTCATTATAAAACTAAATTTTTGATGTTTGGTGTAGATGTTAAGACATTCTACTTCAAGAAAAAATAAGTATGTGCATAGAATGAATGGCTATACATTGTTGATGATCACCCCTTTGTCATAAATAAACTATAAGTTGAAGTTCCATCAAAACATGAGTGAAAATGTGTAGTTTGTTGTTATATATCATTTTTTTACCAATAGGTGCCCCATGATTGATCTTGAGAACTTGAAAGATCTTTTTTAGCTCCTAAAATTGAGAATGTTTTTAGGATACACTAGTATGACACACCAAGTTGGGGGATGGCAAAATCAATGCATGTCTGTTGTTGAAAGCTAAAAAAACAACATAATTTGTTGTTGTCAATTTCATTACAATCCATGCAAGTGAAGTTATGACAATTGATAACAAAATGATTATCAATCCATTTGTGGTCCAAAAGTGGAAAAGGATTCCAAACCTCCTTTGTTTTGAAATAGTAGGTATGTTTGCCACTTTTGATATAAAAAACCATTTGATGTTGAAGTGCATGATTGAATTTGAGGGCTTATGGTTGGAGGAATGGGGAAGAAGGTTGGTGAACATGGCTATGATAGTAATAACATCTTCCAAGGCAATCAAACAAGTGTTACCTTACAATTCTGAAAAAAAATTGCATTTTTTTTTATTGGCATTAATTGTTTTGCCCATAAAATTAACCTTGTTGTCATCACTTTATTAAATCTCCTTCTTATGCATTTGTTGGAAAGTATTCTATAAAATTTATATTCCTTTTTTGCCCATAGCCCCAAAAAAATTTCAAAATCTCAAAAGTTGATTGATCTCTTCAATACCAAAAGCAACAAGCTGTTGAAGAATGTGAAAACCCATTGGATCAACATTTTTTACCAACAAATTTTTTTTTTTGAATATTGCCCACTCATTGTTAAAATGCATGCTTGAAGAATCATTATGCATTCAAAAATTTGATTGTTATTTGCGATGTGGAGTTCATTTTTAAATTGCTTTATATTCTGCCATTATTGGAATGTGTGCATACTAGTGTTGGGTGGTTTTCGAATCCTAACCTAATTCTTGACCCGGTTCTCAAACCAATTTACATAATGAGAACTAGTTGACATGGTTGATTATGAAAATTGGATGGACTACTAACCTCTAGTTCTCACATGAACGAAAACTGATTTCCTTGATTTTTTATTTTTTATTTTGGAAAATCGAACAAGTTATCTCAAAGAATTTCCATCTAGTTATCGGTTGTTTAAGGTTTAAAGTTCCTAAACAATTGTTGTCATTTAGGGAAGTGAAGGCATTGTTTAAGGTTAGGGTTAAAAATATATATATAAAAATGAAGCCTAGATTTCATTTTTGGTCATAGTGATTTTTTTGGTCTTTTAGTGCTCTTATTATGTTCATTTTATGCTTGTTGGTTGGTGTTCTTACTTTGTGTTGCCGTTGTTAAATCCTAGTTTTTAGTTTGTTATGTTGCTCCTTTCATGTTACTCCTTTTATGTTGTTCCTCTTGTGTTGTTCCTTGCATTGCTCTTCTCACATTGTTACTTTTCACGCGTTGTCGTTCTTCACATTGCCATTCTTCATGTTGTTCTTCTCGCGATGCAGCTCCTCTCCCACTACCACTCTTTTTGTGTTCCTATTCCTTTTGCACTGTTCTTCTCGCCTTACTGTTCCTCTCACGCTATTGCTCCCCTTGCGTTACTCTTTTTGCCCTATCATTCTTTTCATGCTACTATTTTTCTCACACTATTCTTTTCACCTTGCCATTCCTTTCACGTTATCGCTCCCCTTGCGTTGCTCTTCTTGCCATGTCATTCCTTTCACAATGCCATTCTCCTAGCGCTACTCTTCTTGCATCGTTGCGTGTTTCAGGTACTTGCTAGCCCAAATTCTATTATTCATCTTGTGTTGCCATTGCTACTCTTCTCACATTGCTGTTTTATTTTGCTTGGTTAGTATGGTACTTCCCTTGTCGTTGCCACGTGCAAGTCAAAGCTTGGGACTTCGATGCCAACTTGAACACCAGAGGTAAGTTCTTTTGCATGTTTTATATTTTTAAATTTTTTTGTGGTTGTTGTTTTGTTTTTTGTTATTTTTATTTTTATTTTGTTTATTTTGTTATTACACTTGTGTTTTTGTTACTCTATTTTTTTTGGTTCATTTTGTGTTGTTTCTTTTCATTATGTAGCAATTTTTTAATTCGTGTGCTTTGTTGTTGTTTTTTGCATGATTTCCTAAATTTAAACATTAACTGTAAATGTTTTTCACCCAAAAACCCCATACTTTTTCCACCTTATAATTCCTAAACATTTTTTAAAGTTTAAAAATATACATATCTTATTTTTGTAAAATTTAGAAAGAGAGATTGCATTTGTAATTGCTTGTAAATGTTAAATTTTAGTCTTTAATAAGAACATAAGATTGTTTAGTTTTTTTCATTATTCATTAGGGTAGTAATTTTTAATCACAAATTGAAATAATAATGGAAGAGACTTTTGAAAATACATGTGATGCATTTATGAATGAAGTAAGAATAGAAGATGAAATTTTGTTAGAACCTAAAGAGATGGGAAGTCTTCGAACATAAAAAAGTAGGAATCCATAAATGAATGAAAATAGTTTAAAGAAGTTACATACAAAAAGAACATTTTGGAAAGGAAATAACAGAAATGCATTATGTTGGGCATTTTATTGTGTTAATGATAACAAAGAAGTTAATGTAACAACTTTTCAAACTATGCATTGTATTCTTTGCCACAATAATCCAATATTGAATGTAATCCAAAAACGAAATCTAGGAAAGGAATAATCATATATACTACAACTAATGGCATAGTTGCATTGAGGAAATATGTCAATTCATATCGTTCTAATATTTTAAAAAAATTTGAATGAGAAATTAATTTTCCTTTGAGGGAAGATAAATACAACCTTCCAAAAAGAGACCAAATGTTTCTTCTAATTCCATATCTAATTTTTGTGCTACAAAATAACCTTTTAAGAAAGATGATGTGCATCAAAAAAAAAATTTGGAAGATTTGATTCTTTTAATTGTCAAAAACCATCTTCCTTTACAATTATAAAAAGTAATTAGTTAAAAAGATTTAGTATGCATTTATGTCCAAGAATTTTTTTTCCTTCCAATTTTTTTTTTTGAATGAATTACTACCTGGATTAGTGGAAAAAAAAATCAATTATATGTTTTTATCAGCTTAGTAAAATGTCATTTTGCTACTACAAGCTTGGATCTATGGATGTCAAAAGCTAGACATGATATTTTTGCATTGATGATTAATTTTTTAAAAGATGATTGGTAGCCAAAGCACATTACCCTTGGTCTTTTTGAGCCAACAAACACTATTGGATAGACTTTAGCTAAAAAATTGACAAAATTGTTAGATAGTTATGCATCAAGGAAAAAATTTATTATTTATGTCAAGGATGAACAATGTAATTTGAACACCACAACTATAGCCCTAAAAACAATTATGAGTTGTGATATGTTGGGTTTGGAGGAAAGTTTTTAGAGCGTTTGTTTTGGGCATGCATTTTCTAATGTTATAATAGAGGAAAAAGTTTGCAAAGACTTATGATATGTGTTAATCAAATCTACTCAAAGAGATTTGTAGAAATGTAGAACTTGGCCAAAAAAATTTGGAAAAGGTAGGCAAGAATGGGAAAATGCATGTGTAAATTAAGGTCTTCCCCTCAAAAATTGAATACTCAAATGAAGACAAGGTAAAATTTTAATTTTGTAGACTTTTTTATGTGCACATTTTTTGTCAATTTTTATTTTGCATGACATTTTCTTCATTTTTTTCAACTTGTTATTATGTATAATCTAACATTTTCTTTTGTTGTTGTAGATTTGTTAGCAAAATTATCCTTTTCCAAGAAGCTTTGCAGTTCAAAGAAACAATTATATTATGTTATAAAAGATAGAATTATGTGAGAATGAATGAAAAAGTATCACCTCCTTTGACATGGCACATTTGTCGCATCATTGTTAACCCTGTTGTGTTTGCTTGTATTTTGAACTAGTCTAGGGTTCATTGGTTGTTAAGTGATGCACTAAATTCTACCATATCCATGAGTTTAAAACTTAGGGATGAAATTGATTCTACAACCTTTGACAACTTAATGGAAGAAGATGGAAATGTTGTTTATGAGTTGTCATGTTTGGCCTCCAACATAAAAATATATATATATTCAAGTTTTGGATTCTTTTTTTTCCTTCTTAAAAAAATATGAAAAAAAAAAGGCCCATAATATGGCTTTTTTAATGTTGAACCTTAGGTTTAAAACTCTTCATCTCATGTCCTCACTTATTGGTCATGAACAAGGTAAGGTAATTGTTGAAGAATACGACAAAAAATCTTTATTTCCTATGTTTTTAAAATGTTATTATCATTTGCATCCATTGGTTGAAACTAAAAGGGGTGTTGTTGATCAAAGGGTTGAAGAGGACAAAAGTTTGGATATCTTTTAGATGATAACCAACATGAATGACCCAACAATGGAATTGGTTAATAAAGAGCTTTTGATTTTCAAGTGTTATCAAGTGGATGTTAAAAACATTAAATGTCCATTACAGTGGTGGGAAAAATATGAGAACATGTTTCATGTAGTTGGTTTTTGTGCTAAACAAATTTTAGGAATAATTGGATTTCAAATTGAGAAAGAAAGAATATTTTCATTAGTTGGAATTCTTACTAGTTTTAGGAGATGTCATTTACAATAAAAAAAATTGGATAAATTGATTTTTGTGAACAAAAATCGGCCTAATGATTCTAAGATAGGTTCTAAATCCCTTTCTAGTTTGGTAGATTTTATTGAGAAATGATTTTAATTTAGAAGAAGAATTAGAGGAGTTTGAAGGAGCTTTTGAAAGGGATGAAGTTGTGGAATTATAAGTTTTGAATAATTTTCCCCCCAAATTTCCATGTATTTTAAAGTAAAATTTTTAGTTTAAAAAATATTTTAAATAATTATTAAATTAAATATTAATTTCCAAAAAAATGAGAATTGGGTTGTGAGAAGTAGATAGGAGAACTGACTATTATCATATATGTAAGAAACACTCTATTTGAGAACTGGGTGAATCTATAAAAAATAAAAATTTTAAGAACTTGGTCAGTTTTCACCAACCCAAATATATATATATATATAAAACAACTGATTAGGTTCTCATAACATAATGTAAGAACTGGTACCAACCGGTTCTAACAAAAAAATGAGAATTGCCCAACACTAGTGCATACCCTAATTAAAATTGCACAAGGACAAGATGTCTTCATGTGTGACTTTGAGGATGTCTCAAAGTTGACCTAACATGAACTTTGTAAGCTTTATTATGACCCATTTGCAAAGTTTGAATATTCAACATTTGATAATTTTAATGCAATTAGGACTTTGACTAATCATGACTTGCTTTTGAAATTGGTATTTTGATTTAAATGGTGGAGAATATGAAGGATATCTTGCATTTTCTTTGTCTAAACACAAGTATCCTATTACTTCTTACATGAATGGTGTTATATGTGTTCAACTTGTCAACAATGCTACCTTCAACACAATAGTGATAAGAGTGAAAGAAAAATGTGAAGATGTAGATCAAGGCTTTATTTTAAAACTTGAAAAGTGATTCCCATAGCATGAAACCATGATTGTTCTTGGAGTTTTTTATCCACAATTTTGGGTTATATGGATCCAAATGAAGCAAAGGAAAGGTTTTATTTTCAATTGGTGTGTTGAAGGTCATTTTTTGTGCGTTGTAAGGTGGGTGAATCTAGGCAAATTGTTCCTGCCTTATTTTTAGGCCAAACACTTATGCTATAGTTTAGTTTTTCAAAAATGACCATGTTGCATAATTCTAAAATAGTTTTGCAAGAAAAGAATGACCTAAATCCAATTACAAATCTTTGGCACAAAGTCTTTTCATCTCCCATCTTCAACCACAAGCTTTTAAGATATATCAAGTTGGTTAAAATTGTCACAATCCGAGCTCTTAGTTCTATCGAAGATAAACAAACATTCAACATTTTCAGTTTCATGAAAAACAAGTTGCAGAACCATTCAAGCACACATAAAGTCCCACTAATTTTTTTGTAGTGTATTTTTAGGTCATTCCCTAGGCCAAATTTGTCACTGTACCTTTCAAAATTTGTAAGGTACAATCAACTATGCTAATTATTCCTTTCGTATTTCGAAAGGTACAATACAAGAAGGAACAATACAACTTATCTCCTTTAGACTTCCTTTTTGTCTAATTTTTCTTTTACATCTATTATTAAGAAAATTAAAACTACTATATGTCTATGTAATCTTAGTCCTTGGAATATTTGCTTTAAAGGACTAAAATTTAAAAAAATTTAAAAATTAAAAATTAAATTTAACTTTTCAATTTATTTAGTTTATAGCTTATTTGACTAATTATTTTGAATACCAAACAAAACATTTCTACATCTTTTTATGTTTTATAGCCATTTTGGTTACAAAGAAAATTAATTAGAAAAAAGCTACTTTTTGTCTATGTAGTTTAATAATCCTTGGAAAAACCAATTTACATTAGTATTAAAATAAAGGAAAGAAAATAAAAATTATTAAACATCATTACATTTATTATTAAAATTATTTGAGTGTACAACCATATTTGGTTAATAATTTTGAAGACCATACAAGATTTTCTATTTGTTTCTTATGTTTGATCACCATTTTGAATCCTAAAAAAATATTTTTTTTGAAACAAAAATAATTTTATATTTCCTATATGTAATAATCATGATGAAAGTCCTTGGAAGATCCTCATACTAATAATGGTAAGGACAAAAATAGAGAAAGGTGGAAAGACGATGGAAAAAAAATAGAAAGAAAGGAGGGAAAAAGTTAGATGGACTTTATGTAAGTGAAGGTTTTGTGTTTAGTACCTTACTTATTTTTAAGCCCTAGCTCTCAGCCTACTAGCCTTGAGCGGGCCCTCAAATCCGGAAGGTACTAAGCACGAAACCTTCTCCTATACATTTGGACAAGGTTTTTAGTCAACAATTTTTTACTTTGCAAAGTTTTCCTTACAACCAATTGGAATGGCAAATTCTATTAATGTGTATATGCCTAGTTAACACAAGATTTTGGAAGTTGGAAGTTTTCTAGGAAGTATTATGGGTGCAAACTAGGTTGGCAAATCAAATAAGATTGTGCCATATTTTTGAAATATATAAACTACTTTGTTTTTGTTTGATTTGCTTGAATGAATTTGTGTTTGAAGTTTTTCCTCTTTCACATTGCAAGTTCAAGTTGTTTTTGTATGTTTCCAATTACTTTTTTCCCTTTCAAGAAATGCATTACTTATGTATGAGCTTGTGGGAAGGATGAGTGAATGACTATGGGTGAACACTAAGTTTTTACTTTTGGTTGAATGATTGCATATTGACATAATAAGAAAAGGTGAATTTTAAAAAAAAATTAGCTCCAAAGCTTTTAATGTTGTGCATCTCAAGTTTTTATTTTGTGGATGTTCTTTGAATCCTTAGAAAGACGTCCATTTTCAATTTAATAATCTAAAATGTATGTAGATCTATCCAATGTTGCATCTTCATTTGAAACTTGGACTAATTTTCGACAAATGTTTTGAATTTGTCTTCTAAATAGGGTTTAAGTGCAAGCAAGCCTAAAGTTGCAATGGGTAGCACCCTTCTAAGAGTTGGGGTTCAAATCCCCTTCAAGGATTATTTAAGCTTTAAATTGTCTTGGAAAATAATGCACAATGCAAGTCAATTGTGTGTGAGAAATCAACATCTTAGGTGACAATAACAACACAACAACAATAGCAATATAATATAATTAAATGTTATAGCCTATGGTAGTCTACACTATGCAAATGTAGTTTCCAAAAAAGACATGTGGATTGCAATTTGCAAATAGTACTTAATAGTTCATTTTATATACTTATCAAGTTATCATTAATTTTATGGGAGATTTCAGACTTTTGTTGGTGTTTTGTTGTTAAATGTACTCCCATTGCAAGAACCTTGTAGCCAAGTACACTTACTTGGTAACGCACATATTGCCAATTCTTTTGATCATTTTAGTTGTCATTGTAATCACTCTACAAACATTTGCAAATGACAATTCATCATCATAACCATTCTTCAATCTAAAAATATTGACAAGTCATCTCCACGTCACACAAATATTTAACCGCCTACGCTAATTGAGTGCTTATTTATGAAGCCACATTAACAACTACCCACACTTTTAAAAAAGGACTAATGAGAGTCCAATATTCATAGCTAGAAATCACAAATGGTTGACATAATTGCGAGTATCAACATTACCAAAAACCAAGAGAGAACTATATTGATGTTAAGCTATAATAACATGCTTTGATTCTTGTGTTAATAATTTAACTTAAGCAAATGCCAGTTAGGTGTCTATTAGAGCCCCAGTCTTGGAACACTTTAAATATGTTATTGTAAGGTTTTCTAGATATATAACATCATGTGTGTATTTTCATAATGTGCTAATGTGCATTGCATCGTGCAATCATTGTTGTTCAGATATTGATTTTTTAAATACCTAATTAGGTAGGGTATTTTTTTGAAATTAAAAATTATGTCACAAAAAATATAAAATATTCAAAATTTTTGAAGATTTAATGGGCTTGCATAGTATAAGTTTTCATTTCTAAACAATACTTCTGGATGTCAATTTGGCCTCACATTAGATTTGGCAATACTTGCCTATTATGGCATAAGGATTGGTTTTTTGAATATGTTCATGTAAGAACTAAGAACCTCCTAATACTCACCTCTTGTTAAAAAAAGTTTGTTTTTCGAAATACTCAACATAAAAACCATCTAATATTGTGCCAAGGTAGGTTTAAAAGTTTAAATGATTTTTGTTGTACTCCAAGGCATGGAGGAGTGGGAAAGATATTACACTTACTTGTTAGGTAGGTCGAGAACACATTAGTTGTTTGGGCACAAAAGGGAGCTGCAACAATAGCTTGAACAATCACAAAGCTTCCCCCCCACTGCAATTGAAAATGGAGTTTTTAAGAAAAGCTCAAGTGTTACATGTGAAAGGGGTTTAGGGTTTAGAGGGGTTTAGGGTTTAGAGATAAGCTATCTAGTTGAAAAGAATGAATATACACCTGGATACAAGTAGGGTATCAAATTTCTGAAAGAGGATACTAGACCAACTGGGTATGGGTGTTTATTTCCAAACATAATCCTAGGTAAATTTAGGATTTGTAGCTGGTTTCTTAAATTTTTTTGAAACTGGAATGATGATTTTCAATAGCCTACATTTTGTACTTTCCTCTTTGACCTATAGCCAAAATTGGCTAAGACCTCTTGTTGTGAATGGTCACCAACCCACTTTCCTCACAAAATTGAGAGAAAGATCCCTAGTCCCTATCAAAGGGATTTACATGCAAAGCACGAGGCAAACGGTATCATGAACCCTTAACGGCATAGGAGGGTTCTTATACCTACTCCTTAATAGTGGGAAGGATCTTACAGCACTCTTAAGGGATGGCCCTAAGAATCCTCGTTTGTTCTAGTCATGGATATAAGGTGCCCCCCAAATACACTAGGAAATTCATAATGCTTCCATGACATCTTACATGTAGTTGCTTGCAAGCGATACAAATGCACACACACTCTTGAAAATATCTACTGAGTTTTAGTTGTCGTGACACTTGATTTTTTACACTTGGCAGTTCCCCTATTGGACACGACAAATGCTTTCTCTTTGCAAGTACTTCTCTTTTTTTTCTTTTTTCGGTCTTGGAGAAACTTCTTTGGTAAGTTTACTCCACCCTTGATTACCTATGAAGTAAAGTGCAACGAGAGTTTGTAAGAGAAAAGTCCCACAAACACTAAATGATGTTCAAAAGCTATAGTGGCCATTGAGGTGGGACACTCCACACAACCATCATAATAAACCCAAAACAACAAGAAATTAAGAGTGGCAAAAGCTTCTTTTCTTGTTGCAATGTTTTATTGCTATTAAAGTTTTGCAGGTTTACCTCGTTCATGTAAGCTCATATTTTTGTCCTTGATTCTTAGTGTTTAAGCCCTTGAGGCAGATTTCAGTGGGTTGCACTTACACAATTGTTGGAATGTTGGGGGGAAGCATCAGTGTTTCTTTTAAGGAATTTTTTATTGTAGCCAAAATGGTGATCATCCATAGGAAGATTTAGCCAAATGAGGAATATTGCCCCATACAAATTTCTGCCCTCCTGCCCAAGATCCCCGGGATCTTACCTTGCAGTTACTACTTTGGTGGGATCTTAAATGGAATTGCCCACCATCCTAGTGTAAGCACATTGATCTTACAAAGTGAAAATTCGTCCAAGTTTGTTGGGATAATCATATTGTGTTTAGATTCATTATAGAGTATAGTTTATTCAAGCCACAAATTAGGTTTTCTATAAGTCTCACTTAAGCTTTCTAACCTCTTACCATTACATATCTAGGTTTCATAGGGTTTTTATTGAGTGGCTTAAGGGATATTGGCCCCTAGGTAATAATAATAATAATAATAATAATAGGTCTACTTTAATATGAGGATTTTTGAAAGATGATATTTTGGCTTATGTTGAAAGTTGAGATTAGTTATAAAGTTGTAATATCTTGAAGGATTTTGGTTTCTTTCAGAGGATTTTTTGAAGATTAGGTTTTTTTTTTTTTGCTTGCTGAAATATCTGAGTTTCCATAATTTCTTCTTTTGCCTTAAGATACTTTTTAATGTTAATGGCAAGGCCACAATGTGACACACCCCTTGCCATTTATGCTAAAATATAAATAAATAAATAAATAAACATCTTAAGGCAAAACAAGAATTATTGAAACTCAAATATTTCACCATGCAAAAATATAATCTTCAAAAAAAAGAATCCTCTAAAAGAAACCAAAATCCTTCAATTTACCGTAACTTTATAACTAATCTCAAATTTCAACACAAGCCAAAATATCATCTTTCAAAAATCCTCATATAAAAAAAATAGACCTATTATTATTATTAACTAGGGGCGAAAATCCCTTAAGCTACTATACTCTATAATGAGTCCAAACACAATATCCAAAGGGCCTTGGTAGGCAAGGCCAACAAAACCATGTAATAATTTGTAGGGATGATCCCCCTGTTGCTTCTTTTTCTTCATCTTTTTCTTTTTCCAAGCATTTTTTTTGTAGGTGCCCAAAGAAAGGTAAGAATGAGTGTTGGGTGGGTATTTGATTTTTGTTAATAACCGCTGGTTTTTTGTTTTAAAAAAAAAACAATTCAAAGTTAGACAACTGCTGGTTCAAAGTTTTTGAAAAGATATCGGAATCACAGAACTGGCGGTTCTTATGAAAGGACAAGTAAAGAACTGGCGGTTATAAAAGGTGGTTAATTTGATTTTTTTTTCAAATTTTTGAGATCCGCAGTTAAATGCCCGAACTCATTCTTTGGTTTTTAAAAACAGATCCTAAACCCTAAACTCTAAACCCCTAAACCTAAACCTGCAGTTATGAATCTTAAGAGTTTATTAGACTCTTTTAATGGTACCATAAGGGTACTTTGTTTATAGTGCTCTGAGTTGTGAGAGATCATTTCTTTTTATTTTTTCAGAGACAAGAAATCCACAACCTCAAACCCAACCCTGAAAGGGGGGGAAAAAAAAAAGAAAAAAAAGGGAAAGAAATCCTCACAAAGAAAGAAAGAAAAAAAAAAGTGCCTTCTGGGGGGTGATCTTCCTTACTTTAAAAAACCCCACACCAGATTTCCTAAAGTTATAACTATGCACTTCAAACAAAATAGGTTTTTTACCATTCGAATAAGCTATACAACTTTTTTGACCATCAAATGAAGCAATGCATTTGTGGGATACTGATATACTTTTTCATAAAAATATCCATTCATGGGGTAGGGTTTAGGGTTTAGGGCAAACCCTAATTCACAAACTTTTTGAAAGGTTGGAAATATGTATGTAACTCACACTTTCCCGTATGATTTGTCCATTTATGAAGATACATAGTCCTTTAAAGCAAATTTGGTCATATCAAGTCCCAACTCTAGGGTTGAAGAAGTTTTGTCAAAGCCTTGTACACATTATTGGGCCCCTAAAGCTAAGGTGTGAGACTGAATGTTCCACACACAATGTTGTGTATCCCAAGTTTCGGGCAGTAGAAGCTCATTTATGGGCTTGTATTTACTCATTTTTTCATACTTTGTCACACCATGGGTCAGGGGTGTGGCTTCCCAAATGATGCAATCCAAGTGAAGCTTTTTGCCATTTTGTGTTTTAGGCCTACCCTAACAATTTTATGCTCCATTTTGCACATAATGGCAAAGCATCACAAGCTTTTGCAAGGAATTCGTCTTGTGACCTTTTACAACAAATGCTATATACATTTCTTTCTTCCATGGGATGAATCATGATCATATACTTGAATTAGGTCATTTATATGAGGAAGGAACTTCATCAGTTATGGTTCAAGGTTGTGTGGCCATAGTTTAGTCCTCGCTTGCTTTGGGTGGTTCTTTGATTTTGTTAAGAACCTCTAGGTCTGGTTCTTTAATGTTTTTAGAATCAAAAGAGTCCATGATTCTGAGTCCTTGAAAGAATTCATGAAAGAATTGGAAAACAATCAAAGGTTCAGGGTAAATGCTGTTATGGGTATTAGGGGTGCCAAACATGTCACTGGGCATGTTATGTGCCCTTTGGAACATCCATAACATGGAAGGTTATAGGTGCAAAACGTGCCCGGGTATCACCCAATTTGTTTTATAAAAAATATGAATGGGGGGCAAAGGGCAGATTGGGGGGAAAAAAATCACAGCAATACTTTTGTACTAACTGCAATCAATTTCTTTGGCCGATTTCACATTTTCCCATTACACCCTGTGAATGTAAAGACGAGGCCCTAATGTTTTTTCTTTACTTTATAGAGATAACCTGGGGAGGCAGGATATGTGAAAATGGTGGAAAAAATGAGGTCCGGGCAGGCCGGGCAGTGTGGTGGCCGGGTATTTGGTGAGTTTTCACCTAGTACCCAGGCAATGATTGGGATCTGTTGGAGAAACATGAAAAAAGGGGCAGGGAAGGAAAAGAAATGTATGTGAAAAAAGACTGAAAATAAAATATGCTGGTCAAAGTGTAAATGGCCCCGTCAAAAGTGCAAATTCCCTCACCAGACTGGGGGGGGGTGGATTATGCTTCATAATGTTCCTTTGCTGTATAGGTAAGGCCCAACGGGTAGGGTAGGGTATTACCAGAATTAAGGGGCCTGTTGGGTAGTGTTTTTTCTTTCTTTTTTTGGTATTGAAACTTTGGTCAAATTAACAAACAAAAAAAAGAGCAAAATAAGTCAAATTTACTCTAGAAAAACCAAAAAATGATTATAAAAAATTCAATTTCTTTGGTCAAAAGATTTTGTTAAGAGAAAAAAACAATACTGGTGGGCACTTCCTTGGTAGGAGATTTTTAAAAATCGCAAATTCCCTTGCTTTTCATAACATGCCGTGCCACAACACTAGAAAAGCAAAGGAAGTGATTCACCAGTTGAAATCGGAACACCCATTGCTACCCATTGCTGCCCAGAGCAAGCAAGGTCTGTTTCCAACTTGTTAACCCCCCTTCACCCAGGAATTAGAAATCACATCTTTGGTGTCCACATTGATAGGAGAGGAGAGGAGGAGGAGGAGGAGGAGGACCTGTGCCCAACCTAACAACCCCAGAGAAATGCCACAATGCATTTGGAGGGCAAAACCCTAAACCCTAAACCTTGGTCTAAACCTTAAACCCTAAACCCTGGGCAAGCTTACCAGGCAAAATTTCCCACTCCTGCGTCGTCATCGAACGGGAGATTTCACATAAGAAAAGCACACAGATTCCGTGAAGGCAATGTCCGCTGTCTGTCGATGTACTTATGTCCTTCAATAATAGCAATAATTGTGATTTGTGGATCTCGATACCAGTCGATAATATTAATATCGGGGTGGTATTTCATGATGACATTTTACCTTCATTGAAATGGCGGATGGCATGTGAATATAATTTTTTGTGGGTTTAGGGTTTAGGGTTTAAGGTTTAGTTTAACCAAGGAGGAAATTGGAGAGGGAAGGAAAAAAGGGCCAAAAAAAAAAAAAAGCTCAAGGAAAAAAAGCAATGAACTTCTTGAGTTTTTATTCAATGTAATCTTTTGTTTGATACCAAGACCAATACCGAACTATATATCAAGATTCTATCAATATACCCACCCAATGTTGCTTGAGACTAATGAGAAAACCTTAGCCGGGGATGAAAGAGAAGGAATTGGTGGAATCCATTCATGTCACTTGATTATATAGGTACATTATTAATATCTTCATTAGATGAAGTGACCGGTGAATTTTTTTTTTTTTTTGGGGGGGGTGAATTTGCATCATTTTGAGTCCCAAGCAACATGGTCAAGGGAACTTTTTTTGAAATTTTTTCAAAAAAATTTGTCACATAATTTTGAGAAAGAAAGTTATGAAATCGTCAAGATTTTTGAAGGATTTGAGCAAATTTTATAGCCTTCAAAAAATGTTTAGCTTTCTTCTTTTGAAATCATCATATTTAATTAATAGGTTCTAGTGGTTCATGAACATATGGTGGATTCTAGTGGATTCCTAGATTTTCTATTTCTCTATTTGTTTTGTAACCAGATTTGACTAAATCCTCTTGTGGCTGATCACCACTTTTGAAGCAACATGAGAGTTTTTTTTTTAATTTAAAATTTAAAAAAAGAAAAAGAAAACATACTGGAAGTGATAGGTTTTTGGAAATTAATTTTTAAAATAACAAAAAAGGACAAAGTAATACACCAATAATTGCATTCATGGCATGTTTAGCGTTTAACGTAGACTATGGGTTTAACCTAAAGTGCATGCACTATGGGCTTCTAACAAAACTAATATTTTAATTAAAAAATACATTTAACTTATGCCCATTAAATGACAAGCCCTAAATAACAACCATCTGACATTCCTCAATTAAAAGCCTCTCTCCGAATTAATAAATTCTGTGTCCATAGAAAAAAGCCCTCGAGAGTCGTGTCCTATCGTGCCAGAAAATGGACAGAAAATTGTGGCCCCCTTGGAAAGCCATCCACTTTCATCTGCTTTCGAAAATACTCATCCATCTGTTCCTCCTCTCTCTGTCAAGCCAGGACAAACTTCCCTGCCACGTGCTAAGGCGGACATATGCCGTACATACCTCGTTCGCTGCTGTTGATGCTGGTGTTACGAGGAGGAATGAGGGGGGGTGAAATAGATGATAATCATCCCGAATGAGGATGGATCGTTTTCTTTGTATTCATCAGTTTGGAAGATTATCGTGTTCTGTCGGATGAATGTTTGCCGTCCGTCCGTCCGTCGTCACCGTGCTCTCGAGAGCTTTCGTTTGCCGTTCTTTGCTTACTGTGCCGCGCGAAAACCAAAGCCGTCGTCTCTGTACAAAGGGAGAGCGGGCCGGCGCACGCCTTCGTTCGCGGCGCAGAAATCGGTATAGCTCTTCAACGCCAGAGCGCTTACCGATTCCTGAAACAAACTGAGGTTTTCTTTTTTTCTTGTATTTTTTTCTATAATTTTTTAAAACAATTATTCCAAAAATTTTAGTTTTTTTTCTGGTTGATTTCTCCTTCGCAAGTCGTCAACCGCTTTGATCATTTCCCTGCTCCAATTGTGCGAATTCTCTCTAGTTTTTCAACGCAATCTGGTACCAATCTTGAGCAAAGAAGGCGTGGATCATGGTTTTGATACTCGCGCCTTTCATCAGCGTGCTTTATAGCTCAAGAATTCGCTCTTTGAAGGTAATTTGTTTTTTTGTTTCTGTCGTTTCTTTCTTGCATCCGTGAAGCGTGAAATGACTTCGTGTTTTTTTTTCTTTCTTTCTTGGATTCTGGAGCTTTTTTCTTGTTTTCTTGAGAGATTCCTCTTGTGCTACAGCGACGATGTTAGGTGTGTTTATGTTACTACGTATTATTACTCCGTCCTCTGGATTTCCTGTTTGCGTATCGATTTCCGACTGTGTCGTTGTGCGCTGGTCAGATTTGGTGAGAAAGGATGGATGCATCGTGTTTTCGACTTTTCTCTTTATGCGTTCAACAGAATTTGCTCTTCTAGTCTGTGAAAAAGCTTCTAGCTTTGTGGAAAAGCAATCCATCGCTGCTGTTTTCGCGGCTGCTGCGATGGAGTACCGGACTTATTAACAGGATAGGCCTTGTGGGAGATCAATCCATCGCTACCGTTTTTGCGGCTGCTGCTGCGAGGAGCACCAGACATATTAATAGGTGAGGATCTGCTTATGTGAGGCCTTGCATGTCGCCGCGTATGTATTACCTTTTGGAAATCGTTCTTAGCCTTCTTCAATTTCTGTTTTCAAGAACATATTTGCGAACAAGATGATGATCTTCCGACTCTTAATCCTTAGTATAGAAATGGAGAAATTTCCGTGCATTCTTCTTGCGATGTTTCCATTGGTGTCTCAAAGAGCAAATTACAAAGCGGAAGGTACTTTCCTTTTGATTGTTTGGTCGTCACTCTGCTCCAGTCGCCATTGCGGACAAAAGAGATGGAGAATAGGACATGGCACTCCGACAGTGAAACGTAACCGGAATTGATATCGTTTGAGAGAGCACACTGGCTCTTTTCACATGGCAAGAACAGGGATTCTATGAACTGTCAGGTTTTCCCGCTTTAGTTTCAGAGCTGAAATCTTGATCTGTCCAAGTTTCAAATCAATGCTTGTTGCAAGTTGCAAGTTGTTTGACATTTCTGCTTGCTGGCTTTCAGGCTGATACATACACAACCAGGGGCCTGTGAATGGCACCATACAAAGGGCAAAGATTATTCCCACTTAGGGTTTCATGGCTGAGGATCTGTACGGAAACTGGCACCAGTTGGCTCCTTGGTCTGAAAGAGGCAGTGTCAGTATGGCTGAAGTTGTGCAATCCAAAGACAACTAAGCCTCAAAGAAAGTCCCCACCTCAGGCAATCCACAAGATCAAAATGGCTAGTTGCCACATGTCCATGGATGAGGTTGTAAAGACATACAAGATTTCACCAGTCCGCAGGATATAACCCCTGTGGGCACTGCCATATATATATATATACATACATATTTATTATATCATGCAAGAGGAAATGGAGAGAGGCCTGTCAGGCAGGTCCTTCATCTCTCCATGTTCAAAGCAACAACTCTAATCATAAACCCAGGATGATTGTCCATATCAGATAGAGAATTGGACTACCCCTAATGCACCTTGGGTCACCTGCAGTAGCTAATGTCATTAGTTCTAGTGTAGTAATATTGTTTGTCTCAAACCATGGTAGTATATTATGACTTAGGATTTTGTTGGGTTGGGATGACACAATTCAGGTAGGGTTTATTGATTGAGAATTTTAGGGTTAATTCTGCAGCAGCATGAATGTTGTGGCAGTTCTAAGAAGATGGTGATATATTGGCTTCGCATCATGCAGGCCCTTATTCCTCTGGTAAAGCCTGCACAGCCTCAGGCTTTCTTGACATAATTTGGTGAATCAGGCAGTTGTTTATGTACACTTGGTTGTGGAGTTGGTGGGTTCTCCAAGATTGAGAGGTGAATCTTTATTGTGATGCCTCTGAGTTTGACTTTTGTTGACAAGTAGAGAACAGTGTGCAGCATGGACAAGAGTCTGTATTTTTGTAAACCATTGACTTCTGGTTTTTGAAGTTCTTTATCATTATTACAGTTTTGACAATTGTAGACACTTGGAGGAGGGCATTTGTTCTGCTATGTGCATTTGACAAGAGTCTGTGTTTTGTAATGGCTGTCTCTTGGTTTTCATGATAATGACTGCAGGACTGTTGAAGCTTTTTTCTCTTAGGACATGTGTGGCATGGTCAATTAGCTGTAGATCAATTTGTTGGGTTTGGCATGATGTCTTCTTCCTGGATGTTTTTACCTATGTTCAGCATTTACATCCAGCCTTGGGGCTAGGTTATGCTTGCTTGCCTCTTAACCTGTTTATTTGGGATTGTGATATCTGATAGCTGGGATCTGCAGCATGTTGCACAGAGTCAAACCATTTCTTGGATGTGTTGCCAGCCCTCAGAATCTTCAAAATGAACTTCGGGCTACTGAATTCCAAAACAAGGCTTCAGTGACAAAGTTGCTACTGGGTGGAACGAATTGATAATTTTTTCAACCTTACTGAAGAGTGCAGGTCAGTTGTATTCTCCCAACTATTCTACTCTTCCAATCACCTGGGACATTTTCAAGATATCTTGGGTGGTTCAAACATAAATAAAGTGTTTATGTTTTTTTGCTTTGGGTGTTTTGTGACATACCTGTCTGTTATAAGGACAATAATGCACATGGAACACCAATAAATCTTCTTATTAAGATTCAATCCTGATGTTCTTTTTTGAAATGGTCGGGGTTGTTTGGCTTTCTCTAAGGAACATAATGGTACATGTGAACTTTGTCAACAAGGGATAGACTCCGTGGCAACAAGCTTAAGTCTTTTCCTAACACTTCTTGTTGTACATCATCATTGGCCTGATGAGCAAAGGCGGAAATATTGCCAAGAAGCTTAAACACAAACCTTCTTGCCAAGACCGGTTCTTGAAAATCAAAGTAGAGGGGTGTTCCTGCTTTTGTTATTGGAATGATGTAGTCTCCCAAGCACTGTGGTTTCTTGATTTCCTGCAACATGTAGAATCAGAAAAATGCAGCAATCAAACAGGCATGAAATTTGCTTGTGATGATGGGTGGTTAGTTATCATCAGTGGGTGAAAACACTAACAATTCAGTGCAATGTTTATGCTATGCAGCTTGAAGTCAATATTGAACCTGGAGAGAAATGACACGGATATATAAACTTGCAGGAGTGATGAAGGATTCATCAAGGCAACTAGAAAGCACCACGTCCAGATGCTTCCATGAGTGGCAAGTAGACAACAGGATTTGTTTTGATTCCAATCTGCATAATCCAGGTGAGTTTAACCAAAAACCTGCCACATTTGTCATATGAGACGCTGCCACCAATTGCTCTACTATTCTCCCACCTTCAAGTGCAGTCTCCATCTCAACTTGGACCTAACAATATGCACAGAAAATTCCACAAATTGCATCAAAAGCAACTCATGAGATTGGACTTTTCCATAGTACAATGTTTGTTACAAGTACAAAGGCTTACATTATGGCCCCTAACCTTACATTATGAGGGGAAGAACTTGAAGTCAATATATTTAGAAAATAGGTTGTAGTATTGTTGGCAAAATATATCATGATTCCTGAACTTTTCTGCTTTCCTCTGAAATGAATGCTGTTGCACATGATGAAATGAATATGCAATGATTCTTACTTCACTACGGTTCAAGTGAGGGGGTGTCTCCAAGAAGGTCCTCAGAGCTGATTTCTCCGAATGTAGGAAAGATGGCATGAGCATGTCATCAACAAAATGTTGTTTCCCAACGATGATGATCTTCTTCAAATGGATTGATGGCATCCCCACCATAGTAGTCGGTAGTGGAAAGCTTTTGCCTTGTAGCCTAGGAAAAGGCAACATAAGCTTAAGTCGAACCATACGGCAACACAATGTTGTTGGAAATTGGAAACGCACATGGCGGGGAGGAACTTCCCTGAATTTTGGAGGGCCATATATATGTTGTGCAATACCGGTTTCAACAAGATTTGGAATATCCCAACACCCTACATAATTTTGCTCCTTCTCTCCCATCATGTTGCCACACCAAATGTCCACCTTGCAAAATAGACGATTTTAGTGATGGTTAATTACCTAGTATTCAAGAAAGGTGTAAATGAATTGAATGTACTGAAGCAATTTACCTTCAAATTAACAATCAAGCATGCCCATAAAGCAACCAAAGCTTGTTAAATGAAAAAAAATGTTCTCCACAACCTCCCTAGCACCAACATTTTACACTAATGTGAACCCAAACCATCGACCCCTTTTACAAGCATTCGTTGTTTAGACTTCTAGCTAATTGTCCCCTCCATTTTGTTGCTTGTGAAAATGCTATGTAAAGCATCACTAGAAATTTCTTTGTGTAATTGGAGGCTTCCTTAAAAACATAAGATTCATTGAAGTCCAAGGGAAGCATCTTGTGTTTTGAGGGAGAAAGCTTACATTTTACATTCTAAAATGTTTGTTCATACAAAATATAAGGGTTCCTTGCTATTTTACATTTCTAGCAATTAGTAAGGCCATTGCATGAGTGCGTAAATAGAATATGGGCACCACCCATGGCTACCACATTAGGCAATACCCTTATTTTGGTAGTGCCCTTCTCCCCTGGGGTTTAGGGTTTACTCAAAACCCGCCCTAAACCCTAAACCTATCACAAAAGCCAAGTTGATATGAGGCATTCTTACTATTGGGATGTCAAGATCGGTATGGCCACAAATGTCAATGATAAAGACAACACCGGAGACAAATGCAGGCATGGCCAAAGCAATACAAAACTCGACTGAATGCACTCCCACTGGTGCATGCCAATAACTTTCATGTGATCCCATGTTCCAAGGTGTTAGTAGTGATTGCAAGGGTGCTGATTCATTTGCTGTTGGCACCTGCACATGCTCCCAATAAAATAATAATAATAATAAAATTCAATAGAATGTTCAATGTAATAGAGTTATCTGTAAAGTAACCTTGTCTTCACCCTGTCTTTGGGCCTTGTTTCACCCCCTATCCCCTCTTTCAGTGGTATCCACAAAGTAAAGGACATTTTATTAATGCACAAGGTTCAAGACTAATTATAATAGTTGTACATGTAAGAGCAGTGAAAATATATGTAGCAGCAGTGGAGGTGCTCAGGAAAAAGGAAAGACAGGATAAAACTCAGTTTATCACCAAAATTGATGGTTTTCTGAGTTTCACCCCTGGTTGAATGCTAATGTATTTTTTTGCAGGTTTTTTTAAAAATCTCACCCTGTGTATGACGAAACTCAGGGTTTTGGTGTTGTGTTTGTCTTACTTTACGAATAACTCTAGTGTCTTTGAACAAAGTAACAATTTCTTCCATGACCAATCTCTCATGCATGTCTTCAAATACATAAGGACTTACAGAACTTACACAAGTTACATTCAAATACTCAGCAACCAAGACTTACAGAGGTTACAAAAGTTGCATTCGGGTATTCAGCAACTGAGATCTCCCCAGAATGTAACCAAGGCAATGTGTCCTCCTCTCCACAAGGCAATTCTCTTTGAGCACCAAGTCCCAAGCTGACAAGCTCCTTCAAAGCCTTGGTGGCAGCTGCCATTATGCGCATTTGGTGGCGCATGGAAATTTGCATCTGAATTGAAACTAAGAGCATCGCATCTTTCACAAGGTGATCTGGTCCTTGAACACAATGCTTACAGAATAATACTGTATTATTATTTTCTTCTTTCAATGGAGGCCCGCAATTTAAGCAAGTACATGCCAATGGCAAACTATGGGTGTTGTTGTAGCTTGATAGGCACCGACTATCGGGTACAAATTGTTTGCATTCAACACATTTTATAAGTGGTGGAATGCAACCTAATGGCCTCGGCTCATTACCAACCACCTTGTTCACTGTTTGATGCAAAAGCCATAGATTGCAATTTGGGTGGGTGCATTCAATCTGATGACATTGCTCATCCAAAACCTCAATATTTGCAGCATCTTCTGGTTGTAACCCTATAAGTGCAAGCTTCTTGTCCTCGGCTTTTGTTTGTGCTATTCTAGTTAAATGTTGTGTAACATTTTGAACCTTACATCCAAACAACAACAACAACTTGTATAACTACACAAGTTAATATACAAAAGCTTGTATAATTAATATACACAAAAGAATAAATCACAAAAATCTATTACTTGATAAATCAATTGTTTTTATAAATTGGGTCCCCTTCTGTTGGAAAATTTTAAAGCATTCACAAATTTCTTACACAATTGCAGAAATCAATTTTCTATTCTTATTCACAATTTTCGATTTTTTTGTTACTTGAATTGCATATCCCAGGTGGATAAGTTGATTAGGATTAAAAAATGCCGGATCTTGAGCTTTCGATATTAAACTAGAATTTCTTTGTGCAATTGACAACCCTAAACGGAGGCGCATAATCTCGAGCTCCATTGCTTCTTGATATGTTAATGGTTTTCCCTGCACATATTGATCAATTCCTTCTTGGTAGTTACCTAATGAACACAAATAAAGTTTACTAATCCAATAGTGTTTGAAAGGTTGATAAAGTCAAAAAAATTGCAACCCCATATTTGGGGAAATATAAGTTTATGGAATTATTGTCATAAATTTATATGTACTCTGAAAGAAATCAAACTTTAAACCATTTTGCTTCATAATTCATATTTGGGTAATTTTTAAATGTATTGTTAAACTAGGTACAGTATACATGGCTTTTCTATTCAATTGAAAATAAAATTTTGCATTAAATTTACAAAACACCTTTGCTTCATTGCACATACATGACCATTATTACAAAAAGTGGTGACAAGTTGGATATATGTTGCAATAGCACCATTTGTTGTGAAAGAAGCATTTTGACACTTCTCAAAATTTGAAGCTACAAAAGGTTTCCAATTGCCAAGAGACTTTGATGCCAAATCTATGTTGCATTGATCTATGTCAATATTCACTTGGTGTGTTGAGTTTGAGTTTGAGGTTGGAGGAACAATTGTGTGAGTGACTCCATCAATTCTTTGACTACTATTGTTGAGCTCAGATGTAATGGTGTCTATGCTCATATCAAATTCCTTGCAAAGTCTTTGCCAAGGTAAAGAGATGCCTAGAACCTCCAACTGTGAATTACAACTACCCAACTTGTTTAGTCAAATTAATAACTTCAATGGGTCAAAAAAATTGGATGACAATTTCTCAATAAATTATATTTTGCACCACATGCCAACGTTAATTTATTCATTAAAATTGATTATAGTAGGGTTTACCTTGCCAAGGGTCATGGGGAGGTTAGTATTGCCCCGATGGAAAGTAAAGACAACCACTCGTGTGAGAAAGTCGATCTCCATATCATGCTCTTCAAAGTCATATAGAAAATTCCAAGCTTTCTCTTTGGACATGCCCTTTGTTAGAAGCGTGCCATCTAAATTCATAGCTCTTGGCACTTGATAATGCAATTGGGTTCCACTTGAGCATCGTGGTATTTTGATTCCCTAGGCTTCAACATAAACTTGACCATCACTTGTGAAGCTCACATAGACAAAGGACACACTACTTGTTTGCTTTTTTACCATTTTTCAGTCATCTTGATTTTTACTTAAAATCCAATGAGCTCGCTTGCATGTAAATAAATAAATGAAAATAAATAAAAGAAAAAAGGCCCCCCCAAAAAATTAGGTTTATGTGATCCCCAAATTTCAAACCCTTGAGTAATGTGAAAATATGAGATATATTCAATTGTGATAATTCATGTAATTGAATACATGATAATTGCGTGAATTAAATCATTTTACTTGGTTTGACCTAAAGATGAATGATAATTGACATCATCCATCATGTACATAAAAAATAAAAATAAAAACCATTGGGATCAATAACACATTCTTGGACAAATTGTTTTGATACCAAGGACATAATTAACTGAATTCATGAAGGTGCACAACAAAAGGGCTTAGAAACCTCAAGTGCAAGGTGGAGCTCATCCATGTTTCTTCCAATGTGCAAGTCAAAGGACATGGGGTATGTCATGTCATCCAATCCATGGGCTATGGACAAAATCACTTGACAAACATGTCCTGCCTCTGCTAAGACACATGCTACCTCCACCTTACCTGAACATGGACACACCTGCAACAATTTAGGAGCCAAAAATTAAGTACCAAAGACATATATAAAAGAAACTCTAGTGTAAATCTCCAACAATGAATGATCTAGCATGATAATTAATATTATTTTGTAATAAGCATTTTTTTTTTTTTTAGCTAGAAAAAAGATTTCTAATTTTTTTGGGGTGTAATAAATTTTGCATGAATTTGTTTTTGGGATCTTTGGGCCAAACTTTGTGGCTAGGGTGAAATTTTTACCCATATAGTTTCTTTGTGCTTGGACCCTACAAGGGCATTTTGAGAACATAGAGAAGGAAACATGTTGGGGACACACTTCAAGAGGCTAGCGAATGGCCCGCGTGTCAAGACCTATATCAAATTCACAAAATGAGATATATACATCAGAAAAATCAGCATGTGATAGATGAATCCATGGATCCTTAAACCCTAAACCCTAAAACCCCTAAACCCAAACACCCCACTACTTCTGAATGAATTTGGGGGGAGATTTTGACATTCAATATTCAAACATGTCAATCTCTACATATAAAATGATTTGTAACAACTTGAAAATAAACTTGGACCATGTCCTTAGTAATCATGTTGTTGTTTCCTTCACCCAAACTTTTTGGTCGTCAAATTTGTTTAATTTGTTAATATTTCATTGAAAACAATAGTAGATAACAATGGAGGGGGAAAAAAGACCTGCAATGGTTGGCTTGGAATGGATGGAAAATGTTGATGATATCTTAGGCCAAGGAACATTTCTTGTTGCTTTTGACGGGTACTATCCAACAACACATTTGCACATCCATCTTGATCATCTAGCTTGTTGGGTGAAATAGATTTCGATTCCATGTTAACTTGTTCACCAAAGATTTGAATGATATCACTATGGGTTGCTTTGGAACTTGTATAATTAAGCATTGCATGTACATCAACAGCCTTCAAGAACAAGTCTACCAACTCTATAATAGGTGCTTGCATTGAACAACCCCGAAACTCATCAATGGTCATGTCAAAACGTCTCCATGGCTTATCCGGGCATGGGTGACACCATGTGGTGGTGCGTAAATTATGGTCGACATAGAAGACTTGCCCCGTTACAAAGTCGTTACGTTCCTCCCATCCCAGTGGCAATGGTCCAAACGAACCTTTAGGGGGTTCAATTGGACTCCCCCCCTCTTGTGAAAGTGGTGGAACATACTTTGGTGAATCTAGAGGAAGGCCAAGCCTTCGACATTGCTCCGTTAAAACTTGAACTATTCCCAAAAAGCTTGCAACGTTCGTTTGATTTAGAGAACTACCACAATTGAAACGAAGCACACCTTCTTGCTTACATACCATTCGGAAACCCCCACCAGCTATGAGACCTTTGTTGGGAATATCAGGCTTTTTAATATCCCGTTGTTTCCCTATGTTCAAGTCATGATATTCACCCATCCCAAATCCTATTCCAATCGTTGGGTCCTTCAAAAGTTGCCAAAGCCCATGCACCGTGTTGGGTACCCCAAGCACCCTAGTATTGGCATCCCAATCGTAGTTCCTAAGGCAAAGCTTTGCATTTGGAACTTCATTGTTGGATTTTATATGGTTGATTGCCTCTTGGAAATGTTGTGACAATTGTAGTTCAGGTTCCCCTATTGAAGTTTTGAGTAGATTGATGCATACTATGCATAACTTAGTATTCTTATCATTAGCATTTGGGTAGCGGTTAATAAGCCTATGGAAGTAAATATCAAAACCAACATACGGGTTTGTTTCATGGACATGAATGTTTGTTTCCACCAAGGTTCCTTTGATATCAGCTTCCCACCAAATGGGGATTGTTCCTTGTCTCCAAAGGTAAACACTAAAAGGCAATGGACGGCCGAATGGCATGGTGTAAGGCCAAACCAATTGTTCACACTCCACTTCATTGCCTAGCCCAACATAAAATGGTCCAACACATCAAGGTTAAACCATTCACCAAACCCAAGCTACACCTATTTTTTTATTGCCTTCACTTCACAATCCAATCCAAGTTATAAAAACTTCATAAACCTAATCCACGACATTAGTGTGTGAGCTACCAATTTGGAGCTAGATTTCATGCAAATGGGTTATTATTATATATGTTAAATAACATTTGTGTTTTCCATAAGAAGGGCTTATTCAATGAGTGTTGAATTTTTTTTAAAAAAATTCACTACCTTTTAATTATGTTGTAATTAATTCACATAGCAAAAAACACAATCTCAAAAATGGTAGTGGTGGTGAATGGCGAGTTGCAAATTATGGTTTCTAAAATCCATGGCAACCCTAGGATTGTCACATTTGAAGAGCCTGCACAAATGATTCCAAAGTCACTTCATGCATGCCATCCCCTAGTTGGTTTGGGGAGCATGCTTGAGCTTCAAAATCATAGTAATGGGCTGATTTTCAACCATGTAGTGTAGTGGACAACATATGTACCAAATAATTACAAATCATGGCATTTAAATACATATATGGTATATAGAGAGTTGGGTTGGGTTGAAGAATTTGGTCATTGTGTGTTCTTTTGCATTGAAATTGGAAAAGAAGCAAAGAAACACTAACCAGCACTATATGAATGTTTCAGACCACAAGCCAAGGAATGAGTGCCTGGGTGCAATCGGCTTCTTCGAGTTGTGAGTGCCACCATCACTTTCTTCCCATTGGCATCTGAGAATGTCTTTGATTCAGCAAACCCCTAGCAATACAAATCGAACAACACATCTAATAATTTTATATTTAAACTTATGAATTTGCTCTAGAGAAAGATTTGTGCACTTGTTAAGTAACATCCTTGAGAGCTTTCATATTATTATTCCATTCATAAGTATTTCAAACAATGTCATCTTTTCCTATTATTACCATGAAAAATCATATGGAATTAATATGGAATTTTTGAAAGATTTTTCTACTTCAATGTGTTGTCAACAAAAATGCAAGTCCATTGCATAAGAAAATTAATTAACTAATTAAATATGACACCTGCAAAAGAACAACACAATGGTTTTGGAGTCCAATTGCTTTGAATGGGGAAGACAACCACTCGTTCCATACAAATTCCTGGTCGGGGTTTTCCAATACTATAGTACTAGGAAAAGGTCTTGTTATGTCTCTAGTCTCACAAAAGTAATGCAACCCGTCAATTGCAATTTCCATGAGATCCATTGCATTTCTTTCCTCGCTCTTGGCTTGAAATTCATGGTTCTCAAGTGGGATTTTCACCCATTTGGTCTCCACAACCGTATTTACACAATCCCCACAAGGGAGCTTTGGAATTGAAATGTGCAACTTTGTGGCAATTAAAAGTAAGCCCATACTTCCAAGGTTTGCATAACCCAAAATGGCCTTTCCATGGATGGTATTTTTCACCATAGCTTTTGATGTCGTAGTTATGAATTCCATTGCCTTGTCTTCTGATTCAAATACCTCCAATCCTCGATGCCCTTTATAATGTAGTGAACCAGTGATGGGATCAATTGTAACAATATGTGTGTCCTTCGTAGTTGCCATACTTGTAATTATCACAACCTCCCCACATTCCAATTCTAGTATGAGAACCGAGGTCTCCCTCATTTGTGCACCTAGTGTACACCATTGATGATACAAGAAGAGATTATACCTTGTTTATTATGTGCATTGACATGTTGTTAGCTTCCAAGTGATTCGGTATCAACCTTATGTTTTGCACTTTTAATTAGCACCCAACGCTATTGAAACTAACAAAATCACCCACATCAAAACATGCACACAAATAACTGCATAAAATTAATATGTTGCAATTGAATACCTTACGCCTATCCATTGTGAAATTCATAGTTTGCTTGGATTGCCCCTAGTTAACATTGCATTAATATAAAGCAATTTTGCACAAGATTTGATTCAATCTACAATGTGTTGTGTGTAATGTAATTGAATTTCAAGATTGCTTTAATGTTGAATCTACAAAAGTTTGTTGTTTTATTATTGGATTAAATGCATTGTCCCCCAACAATTTTGTTCATCAACCATGATATCAATGACATCAAATTTTGTGTTTGAAAATGGGGATTGAATTCGTAGAAGGACCCAAAAAAAACTAGGGACCATCACATATCCTAAAGTTCAATTATATCTTATGATTTAGAGTCCACTTTGGTTAATCAAATCCAAACTCTTGGAATTTGCGGTATTCTCAAACATTCCTTACATGTATTCTTTGAAGGGTGCACCATGTTTTCCAACATCATCTTCCAAATCCAATTCCACCCATCCTTGCTTGAAATATCAGTTTTGTCAAGGTACTCATACAACCCAAAATTGCTATCAAATTGTTGTATTTTAGCTCCACATGATGCACGTCGCAACGAGGTAATCTATAAGCCTTGATGCGTGACATGCAACTATAAACCTTGAATGCCCCATGTAATCAGAAAATATGAATTTGCACACTTTAACTGAGTTATGCTTTGCTTATGCAAATTTGTATGCGCTTCTTTGTTCAATTCTGCTCAGTAATTTTTTCAGGTTGAATTGAAACCTACAAAATTAAGGAGAATTCAATTCAGCACTAATTGAGCACAATTTAGTTGGACACATAAATTGAGAACAAGTACGTTAGTCATGTTGCAAACCCATTTTCAGAAAATTTTGCTCAGAAAATTTGTGAAGGTTTCCTTGGCAAGATGTTTTGTCAACCATTGACATACACAGAATTGAACCTCAGATTTCAAGGCTTACATGGAGAAACCTCAAAGTCATTGCAAGTGCAGGAATTTTAGTTGGTTGTTTTGGGAAGGAATTTGAGTTCCTTGCTTGTGTTCCATGTATAAATTTTACACATCAAATTTCTTAAATCCCATCTTGTCTAGCTAGCTAGCACAATTTTTAGTTAATCCCAAATTCACTCATAATGAGTCCCCAATGGTTGAAGCCTACACTTAAAACTACTTGGGCTTCACATTGCTATGCACTATCAATAACAATCAACTTTTTTTCTTTTTCTTTTTCTTATATATTTTCATGTAGTTTCCAATTGTTCATCATTATTTATGTCAATGTCAAATTTAATTTTAATTAATATAAATATCATATAGACATGAAAAGGCACATGTTAGTTTGCCTTTTCATATCCATGTGGGTGGGTTGGGAAAAGGAGTGAAATAATTAAGCTTGAAAATTAGGTTTTTTTTTTTTTTTAAATTGTCTATGGATAATCATAAGAAAAATTGATAATCATAAGAAAAATTGCGCAAAATCAATTGTTTAGAGACAACCATATGAAAGATTATGCAAAATTTTCAATTCACTTCACTCATCAAGAATCCTTGTGGTTGAAGCATATGCTTAAACTATTTTTGGTCTTTAGATATACAAAAGAGTTTAATATCATCTTTTACATTACAAATTTTTTGGGTTGAATTTTTATTTTGATGTCACCTCATATTGGATTTGAAAATAGCTACATGGGACCAAAATAAAAGTTTGTTTGAACAAAATAATGTTATGATTTTATTGAAATTTTCAAAATTCTGATTTCAATGGAATTCATTGGGTTGCTTTAAAGCCCTAAGCAACATTTTATTGCACCCCACCCACCTACCTACATGCATCTTTTTCTTTTCTTTTTTAAAATTTAAAAAAAAAAAAGTTTTACTTTTGAATTTTGCATCCATGAAAAAATTAGCCATTTCATTTTATTCCATAATATTTGCTACCCTAAAACCATCCAAACCAGCCAAGTACACACCCCCAATGTTTTTTTTTTTTTTTCAGGGGAAGAATTTCTCACTATTGCAAATTTAATCTTAAAAAAAGAATATTTTGTTGCAAGATTTTTGTATTTTGAAAAAAAAAAATCATCAAATAAAAAGGTGAAGTTTTGGGTCAGGTTTGCCACATTTCTAATATTGGCTATAATAGGTAGCAAGACTATAAAAGGGAATTGTTTTTTGGAAGGTCGAGATAATTGGTTGCCATTTAATGCTACATCCTTCTTGAGATGCTCGCCACAAACAAGAAAGCAAAAACTTAATTAAATTAAATGTCACAGATTCATAAACACCAAGTGCAATACATATAAAATTTTGTGATGTAAACAAGTTGGCAAATATCCATAAGCCAATTTAGCCAAATTTGGCTATTAGAAATATGAAAGGGAAAATTTAGTATTCTTGTATATTTTTGACTACCTTCTTGAACCATGTATAGAAATCTGGTGATTTTTTTTTAGAGTTCCTTTTTTTTTTTGGGTGGAATTTTTGTTTTTTTTTTTTTTTTTTTTTAAAAATTTTTCCCCTTAAAAATAAATAAAAAACACCCCCATCAAAATACATTCTCCCTAATCAATTTTTTCTACCCCTTTT
>Ga0116227_10000385_pt1 | contig 83832 bp, 69 predicted proteins | sample S1TSphgellanicum_FD_89693 | JGI IMG/M metagenome (GOLD analysis project Ga0116227, IMG submission 89693) | Host-associated microbial communities from peat moss isolated from Minnesota, USA - S1T2_Fb - Sphagnum magellanicum MG | ecosystem: Host-associated > Plants > Peat moss > Unclassified... | reverse complement strand
ATTAGTGAATAGATACCCTATTATGAAAGGAAATTGGAAAATGATATGTTACCTTTTTTTTTGAGGCCATTTTAATATTATTGAATAAAAAAGAGATTATTTGAAAAAATGAAAAAAAAAAAAAAAAAAAAAAAAAATTTTAATTTAATTTTTTTTTTTTTTTTTTTTTTTTTTTTCATTTTTTCAAATAATCTCTTTTTTATTCAAGAATATTAAAATGGCCTCAAAAAAAAAGGTAACATATCATTTTCCATTTTCCTTTCATAATAGGGTATCTATTCACTAATTAAAGGAGATTTTTGAAAACTTGTATAAATGATTAAAAGGAAAAAAAGAATTGGGCCAAGAAATTGGCCTTCTTACTTGGCCCAATTCATTTTCTTTCAAATGTATACAAGTTTTTAAAAATCTTCGCTCCTCTAGTAATTGGAAGGTTCCAACATGTTTTTGAAGTCTTGAAGCTTATGGAACTTCATAATCTTTTTATACATATTTATAATTGGATCGAATATAATTTTAAAAAAAAATTTACCCAATGTTTTAGGGTTCATCCAGAGAAATCTTTAATATCCTAGGGAAAGATAACAAGATATTCATGTAACTTGTTATATTCAATGGGCTAGTTTCAAGGTAATTCAACAATTTTGACAATATAAAGAGCATATATTCAATGTAATATTGTGTTTGCATGACGCCCCAAATTGGGGTCTCTTGCTTATAATTAGTCTCTTGCTTCAAGTCAACAATTTTTATTTATGGATGTCATATGTGGCACGTAATGTTTCAAGTTACACATCACATCATGTGACAAGTATTTAGAAAAAAATTATTTGTGTGTCAATTGACATGCTATTTTTAATGCGCTAAAAAAAAAAAAACCTCTAAAATCTACATCAAATAAAATAAAATAAAAAGAATGTTTGGTTATGTATAAGGGAAGGTCTACTCCCTATTGCCTTCCGTAGGGTTGTAGCCTCGATCAAGGGCGGTAGCCCAAGGGTGTGTAGGCCCAAAAATTATGGGACATCCATCGGAACAAGCATTTACCCAACATAAAAGAATGAATGGTTTTTTATATTCAAAATGATGGAAAAAGTCTACATATTGAGTTGGTTTACTTACATACATCATAGTTGCATGAGAGTTTGAAATGATGGCAAAAGAGGGTTGTAGACGATGTGCTCAAATGAATGTGCTCACATGTTATAATCTAGAATGCCCAATGCCAATGAACTCCAAAACTAGGTACATACAAGTCTTTTGATAATGATGAACTTTTGCATCCAAACTTGAAGAGAAAGGAAAGCTTTAAATGAGCACAAATTAACGGAGCTTAAAACTTTGTGATAAATGGAATAAAAACAAACGACATGAGAGTCATTTTCTTGGGTATTTTATTATACACAATGATGAAAAATCCCTAGTCCATGCACAATGAATGATGAAGATACCTACCTAGTCCATGATTATAGAATTCTCCAAATGTTGAAGATGTTGAATCAATCCATAGTATCTATGGATTGAGTCCATGTTACACACATTTTATCTATGAAGGAAGGTAGTTTGCTTGTTTGGTTTTGTTTGTTTGTCATGTTGAGATCTCCCAAACCATATGGTATTGTTGGAAAGCCCTCAATGAGTAATGGTGCCATGAGTCGATTTCATAATGTTTTGACATATGTTGGAGAAGGTATTGAATATTGAAAAAAATTCAATTAAATCAAAAATTAAATTTAAAAGGGGACTTTGGGCACACTCTTGGTGTTGGAAAGCCCTTGATGAGTAGGATTTAATGAACATTTTTCGAAAAAAAAGAAAAAAGACTTGAGGTGTGGGAAATATTGAATTTTGAGTAATTTTTGTCATTGAAAATTCAATTAAATTACAAACAATGGATTTGGAAGGAGAAAAATTAGCTAGGTAACCAATGCACACTTGAGCCAACAACATAGGTTACACTAACACACATGAAACAACTATTAAGAAGATGGGCTTTAACTTTTAACCTAATTTTACTTTGAGAAAAGTGCATTTATAAACAAATAGATGTAAACAACAATGAAAATTTTGACCAAAGACATTATGATATGTTAGGCCAAATTTTCCTGAAAATAATCCCATATTTCAAACATTGATCTATGATCACATTCACACTTCAAATGTTTCTATAAATTCCAAGTGTTCTTCATGATATTCAAGAAGCTATTGTTTCATGATATTGTATTGTAGCTTCATGAGTACCCTTTGCAACCATAGTTAAGCATTCATTGTCATCAATAAGACAATGGGATGGATGATTCCATATGTGTTAAAAAGAAATTTGTTATTGCCAAAAAAATTATTTCTTTTTTCCTTTCAAAAGTTTATTGAAAATGGGTTTTTTTTTAATTTAAATTTTTAAATTTTTAATAATTGTTTTGGTTTATCGTGTCTCAATTTACATTGTGGTATATATTCCACTTTTGTGTTTCTATTTTTGGAATAAGGGATGAAAAAGAACCCTATACAAAAAAATACATGATTTAGTTTGACTTTGTGATATTTCATTTTTTTTGGGTTTCCTTTTTTTGGACTAGAGCATAAAATACCCCCTCTCCCCCAAGAAAAAAAAAAGGAAAAAAAAAAATGAAAAATTTAAAAATTGAAAAACTATTAACAACTATTATTTTAGATTTTATTTAATTTTTTTTGTGTCAAAAGGCCTTGTGAAGTGCAATTGATGAGTCAAACAAAAAAAATAAAAAATAAAAAATATATTTTTTAAAGAATTATTTTTTCCCAAGTCTGTTACTCTTCTCCAGAATAGAACAAGGGCCAGAGAACAGCCGTGATTCTAGCGTGGAAAATACAACCAAGACAGCCCATTTCTGTTCGGAATGGGGGAGGGAAGATTCCGTGTTCAACATGCTACCTGGAATGACTACTGCAAACAGATTCTGACCAAATTACAGCAATCTGTTCTTGTACAGAATCGTCCAGTATGAGCTAATTACAGCAATCTGTTGTTGTACAGATTCCTGCAGTCTGACCTAAATTACAGTGACACATTAAGGATACAGAATCGTCCATTACGAGCTAATTACAGCAATCTTGTTCTTTGTACAGAATCCTCCAGTGAGAGTGAAAATTACATTTTGATCTGTTTAGTGTACAGACTACAGAATCTTCCCAAATTGTGACACTAATGAAAGTGCTCTGTTCTGGCACAGAATGATCCGTGGCGACCTAATTACAGTGATCTATTCTGGTGCTAAATCCTCCAGTGCAGATTACATTCTGGCGTAGAATCCTCAATGGCGACCTGATTACAGTGATCTGTTCTGGCATAGAATCGTGCAGTGAAAAATTACGCTCTTGGGGACAGAATCCTCCAGTGCGAACTAATTACAGCAATCTGGTCTTGTAAAGAATTCTCCCGTGCAGATTTACATTCTGGCACAGAATCCTCCCAATGGGACCTAAATTACAGTGATCTGTTCTTTGTACAGAATGCTTCCCGTGCAGACTACGTTTTGGCACAGAATCCTCCATTACGAGCTAATTACAGCGATCTATTCTGGCACAGATTCGCCCACTGCAAAATTACGTTCTGGCAGAGAATCCTCCAGTGGGACCCAATTACAGCGATCTGTTCTGGCACAGAATAGTCGAGTGCTGATTACAACCCAGAAATCACTGTGCGATGGCGATGCCTTCGCTCCGCGACGGAAGAGAAGAGTTTGGCGAAGAAAGAAGTGTCAGAAGCTGGCGCGAGTTTTGTCGTGTTTCCGCGGATGTTTCTTCTGCATCTGTAGCTCTAGAAGCGACCTTTAATAACAATATCGGAAGAGCCGGCGCCCATATCCGTTTTTGGGTGCAGCAGCAGCAGAAGAAGAAGAAGAAGAGGATTTGAGACAAAGTGAGCAGCTAAGAAACTGGGTACTCAGTTTTTCCATCGTTGCAAGACGATGCAGCTTGTTGTCACTGTTGTTCTGAGAACTTGTGGAGGTTTTCCAGCGAGTATATGGTGATGGGTAGTGTCAGAATTTCTTTGTTCTCTCGAGTGAGCAGAGCATCATGGTGAGCTCTTTTTTTTTCTCCTTGTAACAATAACAACCCAAGAAGCTCTTTCAAGTTCACAGCTTTGCAGTCTGTTCTTGTTCAGTTTGTTAGGTAGAGAGACAGAGCCGAGCAAAGAGGATTTGAGAAGCAGTATTTTATTTTTTTTGAAAGAACAAGATGGCCAGTGAAGGAAGGAAGATATAAGAAGGGGTGGATTGTTGGGTAATGGGTTTTTTTGGTTTTACAGCAATACAGGGGATGAAGAAAAAAAGAAAGAAAGATGGGTTTTGCATATTATCGGCGGTGGGGTTGTGCTTCAGCTTGTTGCAGCTCCCAGGTCTTTTTGGTGACCTAAGAAGAAGAAAAAGACCACCCCTCGCCCCCCCCGGAACAACTTGAAGAAGAAGATGCTATGCTGTGAACCATCATCATCAAAGACTGCAGAAGATGAAGAAGAAGATGCTATGCTGTGAACCATCATCATAGACTGTAGAAGATGAAGAGGAATATATGCTGTGAACCATCTCTGGAGTTTCTTCTATGTGGATAGTCTGTCCTGCCAGGAGGAGAGGAACAAGAACAAGTCAAGGGTACAAGGAAGTGGATGGCTTCCTTGGGATTTCTTTCTAGCCATTGCCAGAATTCCAGAAGCTAAAGTTTGTTTTGGAAGCATAAAGAGGAGGAGTCCGAGCTTTTTGCAGTTCTAAGTTTTGGTAGTACAAAGGAGCTGCTGCCTTAGGGAAGCTTGTTTGGGTTCTGTTGTGGAAAGGTGGAAGCTAGGGTTTGGGGTGGAGGTGGAGGAGATGCTGTTAGGGAGCATAAGCAACACAATGCTTACCCCTCTGGCAGAGGTGCTCACACGGCTCATAATGGAATTTGCACAGACGGCTTTTGCGGTTAAGGATGTGTTGATCGAGAAAGAAACGTTCAAGGAGCTTGTGAGATACTTGGAAAGGATCAGACCAATTTTGAAGGAAATGAGTGAGAAGAATGTGAAAGATACACCAGAGAAGACAATGCAACAAGCTCTCATATCACTTGAGGGACAAATAAAAAAAGCACGATCACTCATCTCTATGTGCACATCCAAGAGCAGGATATACCTTTTGGTGAATTGTCGAATGGTTGTGAAAGAAATCCAGGACATTACTCGAGAAATTGGGCAATGCTTGAGCTCAATTCCGATGGCGACATTAGGTTTATCCATAGAAACACTCGAGAATACTGCACAGCTCCAAAGGGACATGCAACAGGTGCAGTTCAAAGCAGCTGTTGCAGAGGAAGCTATCATGGAGAAAATTGAGACTGGGATTCGTGATCATCGGATTGATTCTGAATGGGCCAATGGTCTTCTCTTGCAAATTGCACAAGCTGTGGGTGTTCCTGTTGATCCGATTTCATTGAGGCAGGAGCTTGAAAGCTTCAAGCGGGAGAAAGAAGAAGCTCAATTACGCAAGAGTCAAGCAGAGGCAATGCAGCTTCACCAAATCATCGAGCTACTTGTACAAGCTGATGCTGCAACATCAGAGAGAGAAAAAGACAGCATGTATCAAATCAAGAAGAGCGCAGGTGGTAATCATTTACCAGCTTTGCAATCTTTCTACTGTCCAATCACACAGGAAGTAATGCAGGAGCCGGTGGAGATTGCTTCAGGACAGACATTTGAACGCAGTGCAATTGAGAAGTGGTTTTCAGCTGGCCATCATACATGTCCAACCACCAAAGTGGAGCTTGACAACTTAGAGATTAAGCTCAATCTCGCATTGCGGCAATCGATACAGGAATGGAGGGAGCGAAACACAGCGAGCAGTATTGCAGCATCAAAACCCAAACTTTTGTCAGGTAACGAGGAAGAGGTTTCTTCAGCTTTGAGGGAGTTGCTTTCACTCAGTGACGAAAGATGTCTCCACAAATACTGGATTGCAGCTGAGGGCCTCATTCCTGTTCTTGTAAAGCTCTTGCAATCTGGTCAGAGACGGATTCGCAAAGAGACGCTTGCAACACTTCGAAGTCTTGCAGTTGATAACATTGGAAACAAGGTATGAACAATTACATTTTATTTATGGGTTGATTTATGAATTCAGTTGTGATTGATCAATCATGAGTTTGATTTTGACTCAGTTTGCTGATGAACATTCAGGAGAAAATAGCAGCAGCTGGGGGTATCAAACAAGTGGTGAGATCATTGGCACGGGATGTGGGTGAGGGCCAGCAAGCAGTGGCACTCCTTCTGGAGCTTTCTGAGGCACCCAATGTGTGCGAACAAATAGGGAAGACACAGGGATGCATCTTGCTTCTTGTGACCATGCTGAACTCTGAGAATCTTCATGCCGTCGAAGATGCCCGCAAGCTCCTTGAACATCTGTCCAACAATGACCAAAATGTTGTCCAGATGGCAGAAGCGAATCATTTCAGCCCACTTATTGTCCGCCTGAGTGAAGGTAAAACAAGAGTGTGCAATGGCAATCTTTTCTTCCCAAAGATGTTAGTCAATTTCATGACACAGTGCAAAGAGAATGTCACATGTTGGCAATTTGAGTTTGTTGTGGTCCAATCTTCATCACAGAAACACACACCCATATCCAAGACAAAAGGTTATAGAATCTTCTTATCCACCCACCCACCCATTGTGTTCAACTGAAAAATTGAAGTGGCATGGATGCAGGATCTGATATGACAAAGGTTTTGATGGCAAGTGCATTGTCACGTATGGGCCTCACAGAGACAAGCAAAGCAGCTTTGGCACAACAGGGAGCAATTCCACCTCTTGTAAAAATGATATGTTATGGCAAGCTTGAGGCAAAAGCTGCAGCACTTGGGGCACTTCAAAACTTATCAACACTGCCAGAGAATCGGGAACCAATGATAGAAGCAGGTGTGATTGCACCGCTCCTTCAACTTCTGTTCTCAGTTACATCAGTTGTCATGAGCCTGAAGGAGCATGCAGCTGCCACGCTTGCCAACCTTGCTATGGCTAGCACCACGGCCAAGACCAATATCAATGATATACTGGAACCAGATGAAACTATCTTCCAGCTGCTATCACTCTTGAACCTTGCAGGACCGGTAATCCAAGGCCATCTTCTTCGAGCACTTCTCGGAATGTCTTCTTTACCTAGTGCTCGAGATGTCAGGGAAAAAATGAGAGAAGGTGGTGCGATCCAGTTACTCCTTCCTTTTTGTGAAGTCCCGGACAGTGAGGTTAGGATTCATGCGATCAAGCTTCTGAATTGTTTGTCGGGTGATGGTGCTGGAAAAGAGCTAGCTGACCACTTAGGTTTAACCTACCTAAAAGCACTTGTGAAAATACTTGTGGATTCAAATGGAGATGCTGAGAAAGCAGCAGTGCTTGGAATCATCCAGAACACCCCAGTATCAGATACACATGTAACACAGCTTCTTCTCCAAGCAGAGGCATTACCTGCGATTGTGAGCTTGCTCAAGATCAAGGGAGCTAAAAGTGGACCCGGTGCATCTCAGGATGTGCTCGTTGAAAGTGCAGCTGGGGCATTACTTCGCTTTACAGTTTCCGATAATCTCCGATTGCAACAAATGACAGCCAATCTTGATGTGATTCCAATCCTTGTGCAATTAGTACAAACAGGTACTTCAAGGGCAAAGTTCCAAGCAGCATCTGCATTACGACAACTTTCCGAGAGCTCCTGGAAGTTGACAATGCCTGTTATGCAAGGACAGACATGTTTTGCTTGTTTCATGCCGGCACCCAAGATAGGCTGTAGTGTACATGGTGGAATTTGTTCAGTAAAATCAACATTTTGCTTACTGTTGGCAGACGCGATTTGTCCATTGGTGTTAGCTTTGGAGGAAAAAGGTGACAGTGCAGATGAAGCTGCTCTCGATGCACTTAGCACTCTACTTAATGAGGAGCATAAATTGGAGAATGGCGTTCAAGTTATAGCAGAGGCGGGTGGGATTAAGCAAATCATCAGGCTGTTAACTGTTGGCAGTGTAGGTGCAAAAGAAAAAGCAGTGTGGATGTTAGAGAAAATTTTCCGGGTGGAGAAGTATAAGACTGAATATGGGAGTACTGCTCAAATGCCGCTTATCGATATGACCCAAAAAGGAACAAACACAACAAAGCCATTGGCAGCAAAAATCTTGGCGCACTTAAATATTCTCCACAATCAATCGTCTTATTTCTGATCTGCAAATCCCCAACCAAAGAGAAAAGAGAAAAGACTTTCCGAGGTTTGGTCCTTCCTCCTCCTCCTCCTCCTCACCATTTCAATATTATCTTTGTAATTTGATTCTCTCTTCTGTAGCCTGTGTTGCTGCAGCATACCTGTACCCTCTGTAACACCCTGCTTCCATGACTTGCACATGTATCACGAAAGAAGAATTCCTTGCTGCTGCAACATGTCAATATGGGAATGTAGTAGTAGTAAACGGGGTTGTTGCTAGACAAGAAGGCCTAAAGGTGGGAAATCACTGGTGGGTGATTTCCCAATATGAAACCGTTTAGCCTTTCTACCGCCCCATCAGCAACAAACACCCAAAATCTCTTTAGAAAAAAGTCTTACCAATTTTGATATGGAAGGAGTGACACGACAAATGGTTGTTAGAGTGAAGGCTTTGTGTTTTTTTTTTCCCCCCACTTTTTTGCCTTGCCATAAATTTGTCGTGTGCACATATGATTGCATTGAATGTATATGTAACATGATTGAAAATGCACGTAGAGTGAATTGAAGAGAGAGGAGAGGGAAGCTTAGCATTTTGTATGTAGACACAAAGTTTAAGATTAGGTATTGGTGACATCCCGATAGTTGTATAGCATGATTTTTCTTGGGTTTCGTTTGCTATGTAGCATACTTTTTTCAATTGGTAGGCCCATGAGGTATACGAATTTTGTGTCAGGGTGAACTCTAGAGGGATGCACAACTCACAATTCTATTTGTCTTTTTTTTTTTGGTACTTTTGCTTCCTAGTCAACAACGTTGAGCTTGTTAATGAGGCCAATCATATCTCTTTCATTTTTTTCTTTCTTGCTTCTTGATTTCTCCTTTTCCTAACATCTTTTGAGTTGTCCTTTATTTCAACTCGTTTTTGGATCAACTCATTATGGGAGGGTTTAAATTTACTTCCAAGCCACGATTTGGAAACGCTTGCACCATAGCATCTTGTCCATTTTTTAAAATGTTTGTTGAGCTTACAACTTTCACTCTTCGGTTTAGTTTTGAAAGCCTAATTAATAATTAAATACATTATCCCCATAGGTACTATTAGATACATTGTTGTTTGAAAATGCTTGAGGGTTTAGGGTTTTAATTGTTCTTCACTTGAGCTTAGACTCTCCTATACATCAATAGTTTGTTTTCTTCATGTTTTGATTAGGGTTTTTGGGCAATAGACTAGACTATTGGAAATGAAGATTGCATGATGTTAGAATCTTGTTGATGGAGAGGGTTATTTTAGTGAAGCTAAGTTTGTAAGAGCAACCACTTTCCTTTTCATCAATTTAACATGATAGCAAATCTTTGCTAATTGATGATCTTAAAGACTAGTATGAATTCATCTAAATACATAGCTTGATTGGAGTAATGAGCAAAAGCGAGTTGAAGAATCGAAGGAAAAAAAAAAGAGGGATCAAAATATGCAAAATAAGTGGGAGATGGAGCATAGGTGAGAAGGGATAAAATCCAAAAGAAAAGAAAAAAAAAACTAACCTATGCAATCTTGGCTACCTATGTGTTCACAACATTTTCATCCATGCAAAAACTATCACCATCTTTCATCCAGAGTTGGTACCAATGCAGGTGTTGGTCCACCCAAGGTTGCCCCCTTCCTCAAATGGACACATTAATTGTTGGGCTTAATTATAACATGGAAGAAGGCAAAAAGATAAGTTATGTGAGCGAATAGGTCAGCTCACTTGACAAAGAGTGTGGAACATACATACATTATATATATATAGAATACAACAAGAAACCCAATTGACAAGTTCTTCTTCACAAAGAGTGTGGAATACATTTTCTTTTTGAAACACAAATTTTTTTTTGACAAGCAACCTATTTATAATATTTGAAAATCAACCTCAATGATAGAGGACATGACAAAACTTTCATCCACTCATCAGTAGGTTTGAAGTTGAAACCTTTGTGGTACCAAACAAAGGCCATACCACTCATGGCACTCTAAACCACCTCCCCTAAGAGCATCCCAAGTAGTGGTCACTATGTGACCTTGCACAGTGAAATTGGATGAAGAAAAGTCAAAACATGCTGGTTTGGCTCAGGAAAATGGTTTTGACCGAGCATATTCGCATGCTGAGAGAATCTTGGCCAACGCTCAGTATGTGAGCTTGCAAAAAGATTTCTCACAGCCAAGTAATTTTTTTTACAAATGGTCATAAATGACTGATAATTTCTGAAAATTTTAACAAATCAAAAAGTAATTTAATTTATGCCAAATCTGCCAAGGTACTAAAGTAATAGCAACCCACGTGGACCAATCAAACTATCTAGCCAATCACAAACAGGGAGCAATGAAAAAATATGATTGGACTGCGATTATTAGACTCCTCCAAGGCTCTGAAACCTGTAGATTTTTTCAGGGTTTCCAATGGATTCACAGGATTCGACTGATGAACCTCGTTGAAGATTTCCAGTGTGACATAACTGACTGAGCCTTGGTGGAGGAGATGTGGGCGGTAAAAGGTATTAAAAAGTTGTGCACCTGCCAGAGAAGGGTGTAATAAATAGGATCTGACTGCTGCTGCTCCCTGTGTTTCTGATTGGCGTATCATAATGATTGGTCCAGGTGGTTTGCTATCGGTAATCTCCCACCTGTTTGCAGCCCCAGTTGAGTTTTCTGGGTGGGCACTGGGTTACAGAAAAGTGAACAACCAAACTTGGATGTGAAAAATATTTTTGCAGGGTCTAGGCTAACAGGGAGGAGCCTACAACATACAGAGCATTGTCAAAGGTCCTTCTTCTTAACCCCTAACCCCTAACCTTCGAAGTCTCGCATCTACCCAAAATGCTAATAACAGAAGAGAAGTCAATTGAGGAGAAGATCACACTATTGACTCAATAAAAATTTCTTATGCCTTTGGTGTTGTTGTTTCTGTGAAGAATGGAAATATGGTTTTTGGAGAAATGAAGATGTGTTTTTTTTTAGAATGGCTTGTGTTGTAGAGAAAATGGAGATTGTGTTTTTTTGGAGATGCATGTTTGTTGTTTGCAGAATGAATGGGTTGTATACTTTGTTTCTGTAGAGAGAGAATGGAGATTGTGTTTTTTGGAGATGTGTGTTTGTTGTTTGCAAGAATGAATGGGTTGTGTACTTTGTTTCTGTAGAGAGAGAATGGAAACTGTGTTTTTTGGAGATGTGTGTTTATTGTTTATAGAATGAATGGGTTGTGTACTTTGTTTCTGTAGAGAGAAAATGGAGACAGTGTTTTTTTGTGGGGATGTGTGTTTGTTGTTGTTTGCAGAATGAATGGGTTGTGTACTTTGTCTCTGTAGAGAGAAAATGGAGATTGAGTGTGTTTCCGCACCAAAGGATTTGCAGCAGCATATGAGTTTGAACAAGAAGCACAAATCATCACTCCTGCTGCTGCTGCTGCGGTGAGAGCTTGAACAAGAAAGAAATGTACGAAGATTGGTGAACACCCACCACCCCATCACCAAGGAATTGCGAGCTTTTGTTTTGTTTCCGGGATACCCATTTGAGGAGGAAGGATTCTTCGCGAGGATGCCTGCTTGGTGGTTATGTTTGCTCTGTGTTTGTTTGTTTCTTTGAAGGAATTGGAATGAAGGCGTGCGAGGAGCAATAGGGTTTGACAGTGATGGGTGCAGTGAAATCACGCAGTAAGAAGAGGGAAGGTGCTGCTTCTGTTGCCGCACGTAGGGCTGTGGATGTTGGTGGCATCGCCGCCATGGGCAAGGGAGGCAAAGGACGAGGATCCAATCTTTCTGCCACCGCCGTCTCTGACACTTTTCTCCCGGTTCGGATTGCGCTAGTTTGCTTGATTCTCTTTGTGGGAGTTGTTGCTGCGTTTCTGTACAGTCGGGGACGGGTTTCTTTCTTGTCTCTTGAGAAGGTGGACAAGACGATCCATGTGTATGGGTATGAAATTGTCCACGAGTTTCCTCACGATCCTACAGCTTTCACCCAGGTGCGATGATTCCCTCCCTAGATTGCTCCACACATATATTCAAGGTGTCGTGCAAATGGGTAGCAGCAGTAAGTATCCAGGCTCTCTGTCTCTGTCTCTCTCAACTCTGACATTGATGGAGATTTGAAGAAGATGTGCAGGGTTTGTTCTATGATGGAAACGAGACTTTCTATGAATCAACAGGCCTCTATGGGAAGGTAGGAAGCTCCTCAAAATCCCTCTACTGGAATTTCATAGATATGTCATGTATTTCTTGCATACACAATAATGCCAACCCTAATGTTAACCCGATTTCTATCTATCTGCATGGGCTTTCTACTGACACCTTTTCTAACACCATCAATGGAATGTGTTTGTGGTCTTGCAGTCATCTGTGAGAAAGGTTGATGTCACAACTGGGAAGGTAAGAGAGACGGTGCAGTGGCTCTTGCAATGTTTCATGTATGTGTAGAGGAAGGAAGGAAGTATTTTCTATTTTCCACCACCAATAATATTTCCTGCTGCTTTGTAACACTAGGTTCAAAGCTGTATGACACCAGCTACTACTATTATGTCCAATTCACATTTTGTGAAAACCCAGTGGTTGCTCATGTGTCAGTTTTGAAAGGATTCTTGTTGAATTTTGTCACTGCAATATAATCGTAGAATTTGTGGCAGTGATTCATAATTGATGTTGTTCCAATTGTACTAAACCCAGGTGTTGCAGAACCGATGGATGCACAATTCTGTCTTTGGTGAAGGTCTTACACTCTGGGATTCCAGGTAAAAGAGAGAATCCTCAAGTTGGTTTGGAAAGGGTGTTTCCTGCTTCAATCTTGTTGACAATTCTTTTTCAACACAATTATGTGCCTGAAGTTCTGAAAGACTTGTGATATTTGCATCAATCAAGCTTTGCCCACTGAGGCCAGATATATATAGAGTTTTTAGTGTTCAAAAGGTTGTCAAGCCTGCTACTTGAAATGGGTAGTTGTGGTTGTTACAGATTATTGCAAGTGTCATGGCGGACTACTAAAGGGATCATTTATGACAAAAACACTCTCACACCTGTAGGAATTTTTTTACTCTGATACTCTCCAACCAAAAACCCCATTTTTTTGCTGCTCATTAAAACTTGTGATCTGCAATATGTGCAGCAGGCAGGCAGACTGGTGCAAAGGGATTCACCTGTTATGTTAATATGTGTTTTTCAATGAAAGAAGCATGACTTTATGTCTCTGATTCATACCAATAATTCTTATGTCCCTTTCCATTAGGTTGGCAGCTTCGACCATCCAATGCGAGATGGATGGGGATTGACAACAGATGGTGAGCATATCATCGGGAGTGATGGCACTGCCAATTTGTACTTCATGGATCCTTCCACCTTCAAAGGTAGGTAGGCTCACTCTCTATATAGTAGGGTCTTTCCAACAAAAGTCTCTGCAAGTTGAGACATGTTAGAGGGTAGATCTTTCCACCTGCTGTTTATGAAGACATTGTATCCTCTTCAGTCGGTTAGTAATGGCAGCTATTCACTGCAGTTGATGATGAAGTTGATGGTCTGATACTGCATGATTGAGATTCACAAGGTTATGACCGCACTCATTCTTGTCATGTTTTGTTTTAGTTTGGTGGAACTGATATGATGGTTACTGTTCAAAGCATTTTTGATGGAGTTTTTTCTCTACAATTTCATACCACATGATGTGGGGAAAACAGAAGTCAGGACCATTACAGTTCAAGATGAGGGGCAGCCAGTCACAGGGTTAAATGAACTGGAATACATCAGCAACGAGATTTGGTCAAATGTATTCATGGTAAGTTATCCCTCTCAATTACAGAATGTTTGGTAAGCACTAGAGTGAAACATGAAAGACAATCTAGCAGTCTTCTGAATGGTCATACATCATTTATGGATAGAGTGAAACTGGGCATCACTTTGTCATTTTTATTTAAATCAGTGTACAGAGAGCTCCTGTTGCTTGACCAGTTATGTGAAGTAGATGCTTCTTAGTTTTGCTGCAATTGTTTCCACTTTATTGTTTTAATTTGTCTTCTTAGCAGCAGTGTAGTGATTTAAACTCATCACCATTGTTGACATAAATCAAGCATCTCTCTCTCTCACGAAAAGTGCTTCATCTGTATGTATGCAGACAGAATGCATTGCACGGATATCACCAAAGGATGGAAAGGTTACTGGCTGGCTTCTCATGCATGGCTTGCGGTAGGCCTCTTTAATAATTACCCATTTTTTAAGACTGGATTTAACATCTGGAGGTGAAACCTCAGTGTGGTATTTTATGGTTGCAGAATGGGTCTTCGTAGTTGATCACCCCAATCCTAGTACCTTCTTTCCAGCCCCAAAGGTGCTAAACTTCATAGTTCTTGTTGGAGATTTCTTGATTCTTGTGAGAGTTTTTCTTGTTGCGATCTTGTGTATCCATCTGAATTTAGCTGCAATTGGGTATGACCACCTGTTACAGTTTATAAACTCAGGATGTTGTATGCATATTGTAACTAGATTTTTCACCCATTTGTGAATCTTTTCAACAATGCATAGAATGGCATTGAGTGCTTTGTGTTTCAGGGAGGGCTGAAGACAAGATTTCTTATCCTTTTTTGTTGGTTGCAACAGGAGGTCTCTCCAAGATGCTGGATTTAATGTAATTCTCTTTATATATTTGTTGATTTATTTGTCAACTTCACATATTTCTGTGTACTATCTCTGTGCAATCTTATATATATATATATATATGTTTGTTCACAATGGTTTAATTTTTTTGCCACCCATCATGCTTGATTCTTATAAGATTTGTTGCTGGCTCACCACAACCCAATTGTTGGTGTACTTCTGCTTGTAAAACAGAGGATTGATGTGCTGAATGGCATTGCCTGGGACAATAAGACCGCCAGACTATTTGGTGAGTGAATTTTATCTGGTTACTTTCATGACAGATGGGTTTTCACCTTAACATGGCCGTGACTGGGCATCAATTTTACTGACTCTGCCTGTAAGGGGAGAGAGACTATAAACAATATAGCTTTCATTTGGTCCCACAGTTTGAGGAATTTTCAGCAGTTACTGTGAATTGTGAGTTTATATTTTTGAGAACTTCATGGAATATTTCCTACTTTAGCACTTTGCTGGTTTGAACTTGTCATCTCTGCGATGAGGCACTTGTGGATGTACAAATGGAAAGCTATAGTCAAAGGTGTGTGAAATCAGGGTGATTGATCAGACAATCAGTTTGATGTATTTGGTGGTCTGCTTTTGGTTTGCAGTGACTGGAAAGCTATGGCCAAAGGTGTTTGAAATCAGGATGATTGATCAAACAAGTAATCCAGACACAAACATGGAGAAGGTGCGCAAGTCATGTATCACGTAGCTTGTTTAATGGCGTGCAACTCCCTCGTGGTCAGGGAGGATCATAACAACCAACTAGGCAAGTTAAAGCATATTGAGAATGTTGATTTCTTTTTTGCTAAATGACACCATTGCTCAACTTTTGCTGCTGAAACCATGCAATGAAAAGTAGACAAATTCTAAAGCATTGGAACATAAATTTGCTACCAGATATTGACCATGACTTGAACGTGATTAGAAACTGTTAGATCCAGTTATTGAAAAAAGCATCTTCTTCCAAAAGGTAGCCTCTTGTCATCACCATCTCTATAATTTTCATTTGTTATCAATTTTTATTGTTAGGACATCAAAGGAATAGTCATGAGTGTCACATGCTTCAATTGGAACAATCCATTCAATGTGCAAATTATAGTAATTTAGTTTACAAGTTCAAGTTTCAACAATGTGAAGTTCAAATTTGAATATAAAATTGAAACTCGAAAGTTTTAAACATGGATTGTATATTCTAGTAAACTTTGAACACTTTGAAATTGGTTTCAACAATACCCATTAGGATCTAAGATTTAAGATTCAATTTTGATTTACATAAAAATTACAACTATGAACATCGCTCATGAATCATGTTTATTGTGTGCAAATTGTAATTTGCATCATCGTCGTATTATGTTGTGTGTTGGTACTTTGCCACCTTTGACCAAAGTGAACTGTAACTCTTGATTTATGATTCATGATTCGTGTGTGTTTTATCATGAAAGGTTTATTAAGCTCTTCTTCTCCTAGAATGCTACAATGATCGATGCTTAATGCACCCTCATTTTATTATGACTTTCATTCTTTCAACATTTTATAATGTGTTAAGTCAAATTCCCAACTCCCATGGGCCGTTGTGTTGTGTTCTCACTTTTAATAAAAGTGATCATGTGGGCATTTGTGATGTCTGATTGTTTTTTTTGTCAAAGTCCAATGGGCTATTGCATTGTCATTTTATTTTTTGTCAAATTCCTTGAGTCATAATTTATAAATCAATTTAGAACAAGCTAAGATGCTAAACTATGTTTCCTTCATTAGAAATTTAAAACACCACCTCTATTGTTTCCTCAAATGTTTTAATTTCATCATTTTTTTTTCACTCAAAATAATATGAATAATGATGTGGCATCCTTTAACCATGATACTCCAACCCTATACTTCATTTTGAGGTAGATCTTTTGATTTTCATAAAAAAAATAAAATTATTAAGAATAAACTAAAAGAAAGTGAGCAACATAAAGAATTTCAAAACATTTAGAATGCAAATCTTTCATGGGTTGAATTAGTGGTAAATTTGTATGGGGTAAGTAAATTCAAGGTTTGTACCAAAATAGGAAAGAAATAGAAGTTGTTGGCCCCTAAATTGAACAAACTTAGAAAGCATGGTGATGGGACAAAGATATTCATTGTAGTCCCATGAGTTATAAAATTGGAGTTTTATGTGAACAAAAATTTTGTTCATGTTGAGAATGAACATTTATACGTATCAATTAAAAGGGTTCCTATAGTCGTCAAATTCATCATGGTGTTATCTTGTGTACAAGAAGAAAATATTTATTCAATTTTTAATTTAGTTTGACAAAATCTCTAAGCGTAAGACTATGATGAACTATGGGAACTAGTGTGAACCCCGTGCATAATGCATGGGTGTGTTATTTCAATAATGTTTGGTTGATGTTTTTGGTTTTTTAAAAAAACTTTTCTTTTCAAACAATCGTTGATCCGCCCTCGCCCTGGCGGTTCTTTATATTTTTTCAATTGCTGCTAAACATCGGTTTCCATCGGATCACACTGGGCCAGAGTGATTTAGCACCCACTAACGCACCATCCATCCACTAGATGCTTGAACACCAGTTTCCATCGGATCACAATGGGCCAGAGTGATTTAACACTCACCGGTGCACCATCCATCCACTGGATGCCTGAACTTGTTGTGGATGAACCTGAACCTCTCCCATGCCCAGCCCGCTCGTGCTAGCCCAGCGTCACTGACTAACCGACAGACCAAGTGAATTAACTATTATAATTTTTTGATGTCAATTTTTTTGTCAAGAATGCAGTGGTCAAATAAAATTGGTTAGAGCATCATTACTAACATGAATTAGTTGGTGGTTAACAAAATCAACAATTTGGTTCAAGAAGTTAAATTCACCCGTTATCCAAGTGTAACAATGAGTGGACCCATTCCATGAGAAAAATGTGACGATATCTCACCACTACTCATGAGAGCAAGGGCATCACAAGGTCGAGAAAGAAGCTTCATGACCAAAGGGCATCACAAGGTAGAAAAAGAAACCTAACATAACAATGTTTGTTACTTCTTAGTTTGCAATGTTTATGTTTCTAACACTAACATGAAGAAGATTGGAAGCCACACACAAGCATGGGTTTAGGGTTTAGGGTTTAATTATCCAAAGGTAGACATAGCACTTACACCCTATAACAAAGTTAAAAGTAAAAATCTTCACATTCTAATCACCTAATGTAAATGTTTTTTTATTGTCATCCAATTATTAAAAAAATTGATTATAAATTATTTATATTTCAAGAACACCACAAACAACAGCTGAAAAATATCTCTCTTCCTGCCACCCTTTCCCCCACCAAAATAAATAAATAAATAAATAATTAAAAATCCCAATCCATTATGCCACCCATCAAAGACATGAAGATCTCCCCCCACCCAAAAAAAATAAAAAAAGAGAAAGAGAGTTTCAAGTTTCAACCCCACTAATATATTTATTTATTTATTTTTGGGAAAAAAGAAAAGAAATGTTGGTTTTTTCCAAAACAATTGGGATAAAAATATGTTTTTCTAAAATAAATTCGACCAATTTTGCAAAAAAAAAGGGAAAAATCGCAAAAAAATTCCATATCAACACATAAAAACCCATTCTCCCTCCACTAAAAATTTATTAAAAAATTAAATTTAAAAAAAAAAAAAAAAGGAGGCGGGGGGGACTGGCCTGTAGTAGATTACCTTGTCCGAGTTCCCCGACTTCCCATTGGTCCTTACACTGAAACGCAACACGTGGCTGCATCTGGTTCCTCCGAGCTCTATCCACTGCGCATCCCCAAGCTCCTCGCTCGCTCGCTCGCTCCATCCATTCGCTCCCTCCTTCTCTCCTTCGCTCACAACGCTACCAACGCAACGGAGTGCACGAACTGCACACAACGTCGTTGCTGCAATTCTCTCTCTCTCTCTGCTCTGCCAGATTCCTTTCGTAGTAGAGAATTTTTTGCAGAGAGAGATTGATAACAAAGTCCAATTGTGGAGAAAAAATCTTGGAAGGAAGTTTGAACGGCAGAGGTGATGGCGTGCGGAAGCTTGATGCGGACCATTGCCGCTGGTTCTTGTCCGGCGCTTGCTGCCGCTGCTTCTCCTGCCTCATCATCATCATCATCATCATCATCATCCTCTTCTTCTTCTACCTGCCTTGGCGGTTTCCTGCGCTCGCCGTCCCTGGTGCCTGCCAGCTTCTTTGGTATGTGAACTGTCCGGAAACTTCGTTCCATGTGTTGTGGCATGTCATCTTGCGATTTCTGGTTTAGGACTGTGCCCTCTTTCTTTCTTTCTTTCTTGTCTCCTTTTTACAACATCAATGCCGTCGTCCCTGGTGCCTTTTCCGCCAGTTTCTTTGGTATGTATGCAAACTGTCCGTTTCTTTTCTTGAACTTCTTGTTCTGTGTACAGTTGTGGCATGTCATCTCTCTCGATTCTGGTCTCTGTGCCTCTTTCTCTTTCTTTCTTCCCTCCTTTTTTCACAACCTCAATGATGTTGTATGTACTAAGCCATCTTTTTGATGCCTTCTGGGAGTTAATGTATGCACGAATGATCCACCAGACTGCATGTTTAAAAAATGGGCGGGCTGAGGGTTCAAATCCGGGAGGATTGTCACAAGATTGTCCCTGCTCAGAATCTCCATTTTTTGTTTGTATATTGAGCAGGAGAAAGGAGTGGAATTCCAGAGAGTTTGGTAATTGGCAGAAGGAGCATTGCACTCTTTTGCATATAATTTTACTAATTCATGGTGTGACTTGATGCTGGCTCCTGTCCTCTTTCAGAGCTAAACACCATTGGAATTGCTATAACCAACACAATTCTGAAAATGTTGTGCAATCATTCCTTCCCACTGAAGGACACACAAATCCCCTGTGCATGCACACACACATAGTAGAACCTTTCCATGCACTTAGATAGTGTGGTCGAATGCACTACCAATTAAGTAGAGGGGTTTGAATGAACAGTGTGACCCTACAACTAGGCAATTGGTTTTATGCTCATGCAGATCCAGACACCTTTGTGGACAGGTGGGAAGGCACTGACAGCCTCTTGGGAGCAACAAGGAAGCAGAGCTCCATCCACAGCAACAACAACAGTTGTCAGGGCAGCAGCTCATGTGGGGGCTGAAAAACCAGGTTTGACTGGGGCATTGGCCAAGGCAGGAGTTGCTGTAGGAACAGGATTAAGTATATTGGCCCTTTCAGCACTGCTGAATGTCGCCCCTGGATTGACCTCCATAGCCCATGCCAATGAATTCAATGTGCTGAACGATGGTCCCCCTTCCGAGGCCTATGTGGTAGATGATGCCAGTGTGTTGAACCGGGTCACCAAGTCTGATCTGAAGCGCTTGTTGACGGATCTGGAGGAACGAAAGGGCTATCACATCAATGTTATTACTCTCAGAAAGCTCACCAGCAAAGCGGACTCCTTTGAGTTTGCTGATGCGGTAAATTTCCTACTCAACAATTGTGTTTTCTTCTGTTTCACATCTTTCTTTTGTGCTCTTTCAGCAGTTACACATTGAGAACCAAACCTTCAAGCAAATACCATAGCTGGTAGCCAGTGGTCTGATGTCCATCTTGCTAGTGGGTGCAGGGTAGATATCTTGCTGAAGTGCAGTGTTACATCTAATCTGTAGTCAACCCAGCACAATGGGGGGTCACTGGAGCAACCAACCTTCCTTTTATGCTTCAAAGATCTCTAGAAAATATATTGAAGAGCATATTGCCTCTGTTGTGGCATCTCACAAGTGTACACCTTCAAAAACTGCCGCAGTGGTTCGGGAAAGAGTTGTAACCATTGCAGAAGTGAAAGTATAAGCTATTGAAAGTGGAAATGCTGTTGCAGGTGCTGGAGAAATGGTACCCTACTATCGAGGAAGGAAACAACAAGGGCATTGTGCTACTGGTAACAACTCAGAAAGAGGGAGCTGTGACTGGTGGGCCAGCATTCACAAAAGCAGTGGGGGATAAAATCCTGGAGGCAGTTGTCTCGGAGAATTTACCGGTTTTGGCAACAGATGAGAAGTACAATGAGGCAATTTACTCAGCGACGAAGCGATTAGTGGCAGCAATTGATGGCCTGGAAGACCCAGGAGGTCCTCAATTCCAAGAAAATAAGAGGGAGTCCAACTTCAAGACAAAGCAGCAAACTGAAGAGAAGAGAGGCCAGTTCACAACTGTGGTCGGGGGCCTCCTTGTCATCGCCTTTGTGGTACCCATGGCTCAATACTATGCCTATGTCTCTAAAAAGTAAAAATTTTGTTTTCTTGACTTGCTGATGTATCATGCATTCTAGCTAGGTTCTTATTGATATTTATGGACTTGAATACTAACAAAAAGATCCAGCTCAAGATTTTGTGGATTTGAATTTTTCAAGGACCAGTTTAAGGTTCCAAGTTTCTCTTTCAATTCAGCTCAACAGAGAAAGACGACTAAACCTGATTCCCAAGAACATTATACATAATAATGTTCATGAAGTAGTATTGGTACTAGTAGCTCCATGACCACCTATTCATGTTATGAGACACGCATGCTCTTGCATGAACTTTTCTAGTGTGTGGGTTGCGTCCAGTGGTGGGGTTGCTTTGGTGTTTGATTTATAGATAGATCATGGTTGGGGGTGTTGCTTGTGTGTTTGATTTATAGACAGATCATGGTTGGGGGTGTTGCTTGTGTGTTTGATTTATAGATAGATCATGGTCGGGGGAGGTTGCTTTGGTGCTTGATTCATAGATAGATCATGGTTGGGGGGGTGGCTTTGGTGCTTGATTCATAGATAGATTATGGTTGGGGGGGGGTTACTCCAGTGTTTGATTCATAGATAGATCATGGTTGTTCATTGGAACCTGTAATGCATGCAACCCTAAACACTAATATTCAGAGTTCCTTGACCATATCTCTTGAGTGATCCAGATACACAAGTCAGGACAATCTATGGTAGTAGAATTCTGCACTGAAGAATCCAGAGTCTCAGGATTCAAAGATTGCAGAAGAAAATTTCTTCACAACAAGAAAAACCCAACACTTTGAACATTACAATTGGTAGAAATCAAATTCTCCACAACTGATGAAAAAAACACTTTTGAAAATTGTATCATTTTAAATTGCAAACAAAAATTGATCCAAAACCAAAAACAACACAATGAAAGATTTAACATTTACAATATTGCAGAAAAAAAATCTATAGAAAATAATAATAATAATAATAAAATAATAATAAATAAATCTATCTATCTGAAACAAAACAAAAGAAAAAAAAAAAGAGTAAAAACTCTTTGAAACGTTTAACATTAAGATTGCAGAAGAAAATTATCCACAGAAAAGAAGAAAATATTTAGAAATTTAAAATTACAAATTGCACAAAAATAATCTCCACAAAAAAACCAGAAAAAAAGAAAAAAAGAAAAAAAAGAAAAAACCCTTTGAAATGTTTAACATTACTATCACAGAAGAAAATCATCCACACGCAAATTAATATTTATTTATAAATATTAAATATAAATAAATATTTGAATTCTTTTTTAAAAACTGGGTATTTTTGCTTGCTACGCTCTGATTGACCTTGTGGGCGGGTATCTTGCCACGTGGATTATTTTCTGCAGGAATCTGAAAATGGATCAAGATTCCTTCTTCTTCCCCCAAACAGGTGGTTGGTTATTAGGGTTTCCACAATTAGGGTTTTCCAAAAAAAAATTCTCCTCCCCTGGCCCGTTTTCTGTGCTCATCATCGATCGATCCTTCGATCAATCACACTTGGGCACCTCATGGGTACTCCACGATCGTGATCCGGATCACGGTGGGTAGTTGCGATGATGATTTCCGAGTCGTGAGCTTTGGAAATTCGTCAAACGGGAAGTTGGTTGTCGTGGTCAGGGGTTTTTGCGACTTCGGTTCTTTCTGGTGCTACTACAGTGTTTCAGAGATTTGCTCTTGCTGGTTCTTCAAAGCTCGCTCTGAAGCTTCGTTCAAGAGCTTCTTGGGCACTTCCACTCTTGAGCTTTTTTTTTTTTCCCCTCCCCCCTTTGGGTATGCTCTGACGAGTCTGAATTTGTTCTGAAAGGTGTGTCTTACTGAAACCACCCAATTTCGATTTCCGGCATGACGATGGCGATGGGAATCACCAAGAGTGTTGGTTCTGTATTATGCCTGAGGACTGCTCTCAATCGCTGCCCTCCACTGTCTCCTTCATCGTCTTTCTTTGGTACGTAATCTGTGATTCTGTAGCTAGCAGCTGCAAAAATGAAATGATCCCATGAACAACACAGTTCTAGCAAATTCTTGCAACTCACCCTACAACTCCTCACAAAAACATCATCAACACCATCGCCATATCAAAAGATTGGAGGATTTCATGATGGATCATTTCATCAATAAAACTCTGGTCACAATTGTCATGAATTTCCAATCACAAATCCTTCCATGGTTTTATGGAATATAACTCTCAGTATCAAACTACAACTGATGTATTATTCTGCAAGTGATATCTGGAAGAAGAACTCATGTGAATTTTGCATCCAAGTTTGAAAAGGATTTCTGCTGTTTGATTTTTAGGTCAACGAGGGAGCAAAGCACAGTGCTGGGGGATATGGATGAGGACACAGGGAATGGCAGTGTTTACCCAAAGAAATGGATATATGATCAGGGCAATGGGCACAAGGGCAGAGGATAATGGTGGCTCAATAGACTCTGAATACGATTATGATTTAGTTGCAATTGGTGCTGGAAGTGGTGGTGTTCGAGCTGCCCGCTTTGCTGCTCAATTTGGTGCTCGTGTGGCGATTTGTGAGCTTCCATTTTCAACCATTTCTTCAGATGAAACTGGTGGTGTTGGTGGCACGTAAGCATCAAACTTTTCTCTACTTTCTAGGGTAAAGAAAAAAAGCTACTCAGTCATGCTTCTTAGATGTTGGCAAACTAAGTGTCTTTAGCAGTGATACAATCTGTGGCAGAAAATTTATGGAATTTTGCTGAATGGATTGTTTGTTGCAAAAGCATGTTTGTTGGTGAAAAAATGTGATCTTGGAGAAAGAAAAGCTTTTGTCTGAAGATGAGACCAAGTCAAATTTGAGTATCTATGAACTGATGGAATTTTGTACTTATTGGTACACAGGTGTGTGTTGCGGGGTTGTGTTCCAAAGAAGCTGTTGGTATATGCTTCAAGTTTCTCCCATGACTTTGACAGCAGCCAGGGCTTTGGTTGGTCTTATGATACTGAGCCTGTGCACGATTGGAAGACACTTATTTCAAACAAAAATGTGGAGCTAAAGCGTCTGACAGGGGTGTACAAATCGCTCCTGCAAAAATCCAATGTCACTCTTCTTGAGGGCCGTGGCAAGGTCCAGATTCTGACTCCCCTTTGTTGACACCCCCTGTAAAAGACCAACAGCTGTTTGGAAATGTGCTTTTCAAGGTCTAGGATATGGCTTACTTGCCACCATCCACATTTTTCCATTCTATCAGCTGACCCTTCTTCAGGATTAGGGTTGGGACAAGATGGCCATAAATCATAGTTGCTGGAAGTTAAAACGGGAACTACTCTTTTGCTTCAGATTGTCGATGCACACACCATAGAGGTGAAGGGCAAGAGGTATGGAGCAAAGCACATTTTGGTTTCAGTGGGTGGGCGAGCAACAGTCCCCAAGATGCCCGGGAGTGAGTTGGTGATCACATCCGATGAGGCCCTTGACCTTCCTTCAAGGCCGAACAAGATTTGTATTGTGGGGGGCGGATATATTGCTTTGGAATTTGCAGCTATTTTTAGAGGACTGGGCACTGAGGTCCATGTCTTTGTTCGCCAACCAAAGGTTCTCCGAGGCTTTGATGAAGAGGTATATCCTAACATGCTTCTGTTTTCCCTCTTCTGTTTGCTCTGAGAAGTCTTGATTATCTCCACAGAGAATGCATCACACTCAGTAGGCTTCAGAAATGATTCTCCTAGTAGCCAAGAGTTTTTTTGTATATTTCTTCAGATTCCTGACTTGGGTAAGTATCAGTCTTTTCCTGCAGTTGTTGAAACTTAATTTTTTCTTCTTTGTGTTTTTGAGTTGCATGCCTAGATCAGGGATTTTGTAGCACAACAAATGTCAACCCAGGGTGTTGTATTTCATTTTGGTGAGAGCCCAACAGCCATTGAGAAGAACAGTGACAGATCTCTCACCCTTGTAACAACAAATGGAAGCGAACGTGCTGATACTGTAATGTTTGCTACTGGGCGAGCTCCTAATACTAAGGTTACATGCCCCCTCACTCCACACACACTCAGACTTGTTATGAAATAATTTTTCTGTTCTCCACATAAAGGAATCCAACCCTTCTTAGGATGATGCAGTTGTCCATACATGGAGTATGTTACTCACTGCCTGTTGTTTTCCATCTGATAATGGAGGAAGAGGCCTATGTTTTGAGTTGTCTTTTGGGTGCCAAGGTCTGTGGTGGGACATGTGATGAGACATGTCAAGGTGATATAGCACCCAAGATTCTAGCATTCCTTGATTACTGAGGTTTGGTTCAATCATCATGATGTGTGTGTTTTTCAGAATCTGGGTTTGGAGAGTGTTGGAGTGAAGTTAAGCAAGCAGGGTGCTATTGAGGTACTACCCAACCTAATTTTTCTTATGGGTTGAGCATTACATGTAGAATTCTGCCTTGACTGAGTATTCTTTTCTTCATTGAAGGTAGTAAGTTTCACAAATGTACCTCTTGGATAAAGGTCTGAATTTGGACAAATGCTCAGGAGTTGCAAAGATTGGCTTTGTTATGAGATTTTTTATGTGTAAGGCATTGCTGTGTGTTTGTTTGTACTGACTTCTTCTCATTCATTTATCACCTCTTGTTTTATTATCTACTGTGTACGTGTGTTACATAAACACAGATACACAGCCTACTTGTTATGAGAGATTCAGTATCCTGGTTGATGATTCATTTCATTTCCTCTGGAAATGCTCACACCCATTATTGCACAATTCTTTTATGTAATGTTATGTTGTTCTTCTACTTGTGTTGCACTTGCAGGTGGATGAGTATTCGCAGACCAATGTGGATTCAATTTGGGCGATTGGTGATGTCACAAATCGCATGAATTTGACACCGGTTGCATTGATGGAGGGTATGGCGTTGGCCAAAACCATATTTGGCAATGAGCCCACCAAACCTGATTACAGGTGCTAATTTTGAATGTGGAAGTGCAAGTTTACTGTCTCTTATATAGATCATGCAGGCATCTGAGGTTTCCCCTGTGAATGCATTTAACATGTTGGACTCCAATGTCTGATGGTTTTGGGGGGGGGGAGCTGTGCACATGGTCATTAGTACTCTTACCTAAAGATGTCCATTTCTTTCCCATCCCAAAATGAATATACTTCTTGGCAGTTGAAATCCTGGGGTCCTACACTTATGGGTTCTAGTCTCTCCTGATCTTTCAATCTGTTTGCTACAGTTTTATCCCATCTGCAGTATTTACACAGCCTCCAATTGGGACCGTTGGGTACACAGAAGAGAAGGTATGTATTTTCTTTTGTTTTTCTTCTCACATATATGTGTAATAGTTGAGGGGCTTAAGCTGTTAGGCTGATTGTATGCATATCTTGTTCCTGTTCAAAGAAGAATTTCAATCCCAGTATGTGCAAAATCTGGTTCCTGAAATATGACAGCGACTCGCAGTATATGGCATTTCTGAAGGTGTTGTGACTTAACTTGTCCCTTGAACAAGGCATTCAGTTGTCAACATTTAGTATGGCAGTTCACAGGATTTGATTTTTGATCTTGTGCAGGCAATTGAAGAGTTTGGTGACATAGATGTGTATACATCATCGTTTAGGCCAATGAAGGTCACGTTGTCTGGTTTACCTGAAAAGACTTTTGTAAAGATAATTGTGGATGCAACAACTGATAAAGTTATCGGCATTCACATGTGTGGGGATGGGAGTCCTGAAATTTTGCAGGTCAGCACATTTACGGATTGCTTTTTCATTGTTGAGCTGACACAAAGTCTCTTCTTTACATGGTTTTTTGAACCAGCCTGTTATGACCTGGACCGATATTGCATTGAACAGATGGGGTGATTTGTAATGTTCCTTTTGACAGGGATTTGCTGTTGCCGTGAAGGCCGGGTTGACAAAGAAGCAATTTGATTCAACTGTTGGTATTCACCCAACGTCAGCAGAAGAGCTTGTCACCATGAGGACACCCACCCGTGAAATCAGGAGAAAATCTGACCAATCTCAGGTGCAAATTTGGGTTCTACATACTTTTATTTACTAGGTTTTAATCTCAATTTTGCTGAAAAAAGCTGTGATCTTAAAGGGACTTGAAAACTCAAAATTATACTTTCCAAGTCAGTGAGCCAGTAGATGAACATTCACTTTCAGAACATCTTTTCAGATGTTGGTTTTTGGCATGTGGAACATGAAGCCACATGCAATCGGAGAAGTTGGAATGTTGGATCACACAAGGGAATTGCAACTGTCAGATCAATCCTTGTAGTTGCAGATTAAATTAGGTTGCTTACAATACAGAACTTCTTGTTTGTTATAGGCATTCAATCAGTGATAGGTTCCTATGTTTCCTTAAATTCACAGCTAACCTTCCATTGTAATGTACACAGTAAGATTGTTGGATTTGGAGTTTTAGAAGAGAGTCTTCTGAGGGTTGTCATTGGAATCTGGCTTTTTGGGTGCAGGCAAAGAAGGAGGAGGCTGTTTCATCTACTGCTTAGATGTCATCTTGTTGCTCAAATGAAGGCTTGGGATCTGAGGAAAGGTGAGGAGTAAATTTCTTGTAATTTCTTGTAATTTCTTGATCCATTTTTCAGTAGGCTATTTTCTGAGTTGATGGAGATTTTCAATCCATGCCTTATACTGGGCTCTAACCTAGTTCAGAAGCAGTGCAATGTAATATGTTTGGAAAGTTAAAAAATCAACATCACATTGGACACATTAGACATGAGTAGTAGTTGGGGTTCTATCTGAGGCTTCTGATTGGCCACCAAATTCTCTGTGTTTCAGGAGTTCATTGTATTCACCACCCAAAAACACTTTGTACCTTTGGATTCCATGATACCATTTCTGAATGTGTTGTCTGCAAGAGTTCGGGGGGGGGGAAACATCACTCTTGTCACTTGCTTGCTAATGCCAACCCCATTACTACTATATATATCTTGGGCTTCATCAGGTGTCAAGCTTTGAATGTGAAGAAACAATTTGCATTGCTTCAACAAGCACCAAAAGTCTTACAATGCAGTTGCTCTGTTGTGGTCTTCAAAGCTTCCATAAGATGAGGATCCCTGTAGAATGCAGTCAGTTTGTCCACACCCTCCATAGTAATGAGGATCCCTGTAGAATTGGTAACTGCTTTGTTGTTGTCTTTTGAAGCTTCAATAAGACAAGAATCCCTTTAGAACACGGTAACTGCTTTGTTGTTGTCTTTGAAGCTTTCAGAAGATGAGAATCCCTGTAGAATGTGGTGGTTGCTTTGTTGTTTTCCAAGCCCTCCATAAGACCGAGGATCCATGCAGAATGTGATTGGTTGCATTGTTGTTTTCCAAGCCCTCCATAAGACTGAGGATCCATGTAGAATGTGATTGGTTGCTTTTGTTGTCATCTTTCTGAGCCTGTTTCATAAGATGAGGATCACATGAGAATTCGGGTTGCTTTGATTTTGTGTACTTCTAAGCCTGCTCCATAAGATGTTTGGATCCCTGCTCCTTCCTGGATTTTGTACTTGACTTGTGTACTGCAGTTGAGGTGTATCTACTCGCAGCTGTGTCCAAAGATCCAAGCTCAATCTTGCAGAATTACAGCTACTTCCCACCCGGCTTCTTCACCTCTGCACACATGGGTTTCAGTCTGCCACAGAAATGGAGCAAAGTTTTGGTCACTTCACAAATGAGGAGCATCAGCAGCAATTCAATCTTCAAATCATCTTCAAGAAACAAGAGTCTGGCATGAGATGGACATGCTACTTGAATGGTGGGTACCTAGTGGGGAATGATGTGGGAGGAGGATCATGGGTACCTTTGGATTTTATGCTTTTGCTCTTGTTGTTGCTAGAGCCATGATGGTTTCTTAGATCTACAATGCCACTGGGCAGCTTCTGTGCAGCTCCTTGTAGTGCAAGAACACCATGATTGCTTTGTGGTGCCAGCGACTGCCCTGCAGACTGCGAAACCTCACATTCACAACCCACTGCATTCGTGCTCATCACAGGTCTCTTGGGTAGGAGTCGAGGTTTATTGCTACTTCTCTCATTTCTGAAGTGTCCAACTGAAGGTTGAGTTGACATTCCTTGTAACTGAGTCGACATCTCTTCTGCAATGTATGTCCTGACTCCCCCCCTCTCCTCTTCACTGCAAGAATCTCTGCTTTCTTTGACTAATTCGATTGCTTTTGCTTGTTGCCAGCCATGTGTGATATCCTTAGACAACCTTAAGTCCCAAATCCTGCCTCCTTGGACTTAGCACCTGTAAACCTCCTAGAGAACTAAACTGGTAAATCCACTTCAAGTTCTAGCAGATGGATGGAACCCAGTAGCAATCCATGACTTGCTTTCTGTCAGGCTTTGCATACAAGTCTAGCTGTGATCATGAGCAAACAGTTGTACTAGAAGCTGTTCATGTAGCTGCAATATGCATATAGAAGAAATTTCTGTCTCCTCTAGAACTTTTGCACCTTTGAACTGTTTGTGAAGGAAGAGAAGCACAAACCCGTGGAGAACTATGTAACTTTGTCGTTGAGAGCTGGTCCTGTTCTTGAGTTCTGGAGCACTGTGCGCAACTGCAGGCATACGAAGGAATTGAGCAGAACTATGTAACTTTGTCTTTGAGAGCTGGTCCTGTTCTGGAGTTCTGGAGCATGGTACACCACTGCATGCATGCAAAGCAATTGAACTGCTTCTGCATGGAAAAAAAGTGATTCTATCCCTCACCTCAAATTTGTTTCATGCAGCTGCTTCCTCAAAACTCTGGACATGGCTGCTTTTTCTTCTTCAACCTAATCCTCAAAACTCTGGACGTGGCTGCTTTTTCATCTTTACCTTGATATCGGCATGATGAGCCATGATCTTCACAGTACAGCTCCGTGCATCTTAGGGTTGCAGTGACTGCTTTGGGGTTTCAATCAAGAACCTGCTGGCCCCGACACTAATTCCATCTGCATGATGATTAAGCTTCTCGGCCTGTCTGTCCGGACCACGGCTGCAATGTTTTGTTTGCTTCCCACCTCCTGCAGCAGCACCGCCATGGACACAGCTGGTCGTGGAAACTCTCTTCTTCTACGAGTTTGCAGGTGGGTCCCGACCGCGCACGCATGTAGGCATGTTGGTAGCAGTGAGTAAGCCATGTGGAAAAAAAAAAACACAAAAACAAAAACAAAAACAAAAAAAACAGAAAACAACAAATATCAGATCATCACGTTGTCCGGTCGGGCCCTGGGTATCTTGCATGCATGCAAGCAGTGCAGCAGCAGCAGCTGGGTCCGAGGTCCTCTGGCAAGAGAGAGAGAGAGAGAGAGAAAGAGAGATGTTGAAGGCTGACAGTAGTGTAGAAGCGCTGAAAAGTTCTTCCAAGCAATCAATTACTCATCATCGAGTGAAGATCACGCTACTGGGACGCAGCAAGGAAGGAATCTTAGTGTAAGCACCTCGCAAGCTGCAAACACTCGCAGACGCCGACGACACAAGGGAGAGACGCGGATTCCATGTCTCGTCGCCGTCCGTCGACAGAGCACAAGAGCAGACCCAACCGTCCCTAGTCGACGAGAGAGAGAGCGCGCGAGAGACACGGATTCCCTGTCTCGTCGCCGACGACACAACGACGAGATTGAGAGAGCGAGAGACGCGGATTCCATGTCTCATCGCCGACGACACATGACGACCCTCAACGAGAGAGAGAGAGCGCGCGCGACAGACGCGAATTCCATTTCTCGTCGCCGACGCAATTTGACAACGAGATTGATTGAGAGAGAGAGAGCGACAGACGCGAATTCCATCTCCCGTCGCCGACGACAGATGACGACGAGATAGAGAGAGAGGCGGATCGTCGTCGACGACAGATGACGAGAGAGAGAGAGAGAGGCGCGGAATCTCGTCGACGAGAAAGAGAGCGCGACAGACGCGAATTCCATCTCTCGTCGCCGACGACACATGACGACGAGAGAAAGACAGCAGCGATTCCTCTAGTAGACCTTCAATTTTTGAAAAAAAATTTGGTCAATTTTTGTGATATAGCCAAAGTGGTGTTGAACCACAGGAAGATTTAGCCAACTTTGGTAACAATTTAAATACAAAATTTAAAAAAATTATGACATCCTTCTTTATTTCTGGCTACCCTACTTGAACCATTAATAGCAGTGATTTTGTTTTGGTGGTAAATTTTCGCCATTTTTCTATATATATAAAAAGTACCGAGCAACATGGTCAAGGGAACTTTTTGGAAATTTTTCCTCTGAAAAAAATCACCATGTTTTGACGAAGAAAGTTATGAAATCGCCAAAGATTTTTGGAGGATTTGGGTTTAGGGTTTATTGTTAGAACAGAACCGCGCCCTGTTCTCAGAGAAAAATGTGAGAACTGCCCAACACTGGAGACTGTACAACATGACTTAAACCCAAGCGCTGAGAGCTGGTGTAATTACCAAGGGCATTGACAAATGGTGGTGTGTGTGGGTCCAGATAACACAAAATCTATGACTCCACTTCATTCATCAGAGTCCCGGATGGTGGCGAGCGAGAGGGTGACGAGAAGACAAGCATCTGATCTGGGGAGCCGCTTGTTAACAACACACCTGGTCCCAGATGGTGAAGACAAGTAACACAACACATCCGGGACCCACTTCTTGTGTCTGAGACCACCTACTGTGGTGGCGTGTTCTAAAATGGTTCCACCACCACAGTAGGTGATAGATATCTAAACACGTCTGCTATTTTCAGTTCATCCCCCACAGTTTTGACCATTAGAGCATAATTCTAAGTAAATTATGTGAACAAGAAGAAATGTACATGGAGTCTACATAATTGTTTAAGGGGAGGTATCCAATCATAGATTTTCCTTCTCAAATAAGCTAAGATTTGCTTTTGATAATGCAAAATGATGCACATCAATAATTGGAGACCTCTGAATCCTGCGGTCTTGCAGAGTTTTCTGTTGGTGAAAAGCCAATGTTCTGGGACTTGGGGGGGACTCATTTCTACCAAAACAATTCCTTTAGTTAAGAATGAAACCTTCCAATACTTTTGAATGTGAGGATTGTTGGAAGCACATTCTGAAGGGATCCTAATGCTAGAACTCCTGGATTAACTCATAATTGAATTTCAAGAGTTAGCTCCTTGGTTACGCACCTACGATTCTCACCACCCTCATTGGTGCAATCTTGAGTGCAAAGAATTGGGTTCAACAACCGACTGACTAGAGACACAATGCATGCATTTATTAATGAAAACTTCACCCAAATCTATGCGAAAATCCTGAATGAGGTAGACCATTTGATATCTTTCTTTGGTCAATTTTGCAATGTAGCCGAAGTGGTGATGATCCAGATGAAGATTTAGCCAAATTGAATACAAGCTAAAAATGTAAATGTAATTTTTTTTAAAGCATAGTTCTAAATTTTCCGCTACATACTTGAACCATGTATAAAAATCTGACAATTTTTCTTATCTTTTGGTTAAATTTTGGGTATTGAAGGTCTAAAAAAGAAATTGATTTTAGCACTTTCAATTTTCAATATAACTTTTTGGCTACATATAACCAGCAAAAAAAAGGGTGAGTGCACTCCCGCAATCAGGATATATGGCACTGCAAAACAGATTGTCAACTTCTAAGAGACCTTGACAGAAACAAAATGAGTTCCATGGTCGTATGAAAAAAAGTAAAGACATTCCAAAGTCTTTGTGTCAACTAATTGCTTTCTGAAGCATGGGTATTTTTTTACTAATGATGAGATTCTTCTCCATCAAAGCAAACATTTCAAAAATCTGCTAACTTCTTCACAATCATTCAAATGTGCAAGACATATGTACATGAATTCCCTTTCCCCCATTTATATTACTTGAGCCCAAGCCCAAGCTTTAAAGAAGATATGAACCCATTGTTTCCATGGGAATCAGTAGCAGAAGGCCAATCCACTTACCATGTTCCAACAGACATGTGAATTGCATTTGCAATTTTCTCTTTATCATGTCAACACGAATGCAAAAGGTTTGCACCACAAACCAAATAATTGTATTATGGATCAGGATGACAGCAATTTTCTTTGTCTCAAAACAAAGAGACATACAAAGTGACATGCTCTTATATGACTAACTATTTAAACTTCAGTTTCCACAAAGTCTAAGTACAGAAGGTTCGGAACAACTATCACTGATGACTGAATGTTTAATTAAATTGATGGATTACTGTACAAGATTACACATCAAACTGTCACTGATCAACTCAAACCTCTCTGAGAACCACTGGTGGCTTAAAACTTACAAAGGATGGTTCTCCCCAGAAATGCACAAGTCAAGGACAAAGTTTGATTCATACACTTTCACACAGAGGTGGTGCAGCCAGGTTCTGTGTCTTAATGTCACAAATTTCGCTTCCCAGCTGCAGAGGGTAGTTGCTTTCTGGGTAGGGTTTCAAAATCAGAGTCACTTTCGTCAGACATAAATACAACTGATTGCCTGGATTTTGGCCTTCCTGTTTGCCTTCTCTCAGTTGGATTAGATGCAGTATTTGCAGCCTTTGTACTCTGTCTTCTGGTTTTAGGACCAGAGATTTGAATTCCTTGGACGCCGATTGTGTTGTTAGTAGAAGAAGCTCTGACCTGACTTGATCTTATATGTGGGGTAATGAGGCGTATTTCATGCTTGTCCTCATGTTCCACACATGATCCATCACTGGAGTCTGCAAAAAGAGAAAGAATTCCTAAAATGTCACCCTGTACATGATGATCTGAAGCTGAGTTATTGCAGCCAGAAGATGCAAAACAATATCCAGACAATCTTACACATAAGATGACACCGAGGACTCATCAGCACACAACAAGATATTTACCTGCAATCCACAAGTAAAGCTACTGGAAGCATCAGGCTTTGACAGCAATGATTTTGACAAACCTGTGGCACAGGTGGCCTGTGTTGCCAGGACCTGGGAACTTGATTTGATACCAGAATCTGCACCCTCATGAGAATCAGCTTCTGTGTCCAGCTCTGTAGTGACCTCAGTACTTGTGGCAGAGTCAGACAAGGTGATGTGCTTCTGAGCTCGCAATTTAGTTTGACACTGTGACTGTGAAGCAGCTTGCCGAACAGCTCCCTGAGTAGCTCTTGCAGTTGCACCTGCTGCACAATGTCTCATTTGGTTTATTGGAAGAGGACAGAGACCTACATTCTGGAGAAGCTGGACATTGAGAGATCTGACATCTACATGTATGGTGAAAACTTTCAGATTTTAATCCACTTGAATGTAGTTGAAACACATCAAAGCTATTTGGGAAGAAAAGGTGCAACCAGAGGGAACAGTGGAGTCTGTGACCATAAGTGACCAACGCACTGATCAATGTGCTCTAGGTGACAAATACTCTATGCAAAATGTTACCTACTATCTAGTGATTTGGCTGATCAACAAGAAGTTGGCAGTTCTGTAGAGAAGTCATGGATGATGAAAAGACTCCCTAGATAATAGGATTAGCTGCTTATGGATGCTTTGGTTCATTCTTACTTGCCTTTTTTTGTAGTGGTCCTTCTGCAGGAGGCCATGGGACCACTAGCTGGCTCTTCATTGTAATCTCCTGGCTTGGGATAACTCAGCTTCAGATTATCTGCATATAAGATTCCACTTAACCAACATTAGAAGAACCACATTTTCAGTATCTCTCATTTCTCTCCCAAGAGCATGTTATGCAAAATATCCTTCCTACAAAGGTGTTGGATAGGATTGCAGTCATATGGTGTATTTACCAATAATAACCTGTAACTGCTCCTCTGAGAGACACTCTTGAGGGGTCATGTCCAGAGCTTTCAGCTGCAATTCCATTGCTTTGAGCTCCCTTACCAGTAGCTTGTCTCTGGCCACTGCATCCATCATCCTGCCATAAAGCCAAATCAGTGAGACCTGGACAAGTACAAATTACACAAAAATGAAATATTTACACAAGAAATTTCCAGCATTCCTGTATCATGCATGAGGGATTGGGATGAAACTTACGGGCCAAGAAGAAATCTCATGCATTTTATTTCCTCCTGCTGAGATGCATGGAACTTTAGAGAAGGTGCAATTCGAGCCATAGCCAATTGATATGACTTGGCAGCCAAATTAGCCTTTGATGATATCCTCTTGACCTGCTCAAGCAGATATTGTTCTCAGACACTATTGATTTGAGCAGTACTCTGGAATTTGATGAACAGAATGCATATCCCACCACTGACAGGAAGATTGCAGCTGTACTTGTTCTGACCTTTCTCACTGTCACAAGCTTGTTAACCCAACACCATTTCTACCTGATATGTATAACATGATTTTGATTCTTGAGATGTACCTCTATAGCAATATGGATAGCAAGCCTCCCTTGGCCAACATCAGGTGTCTCATTCAAAGCTCCCTCCAATTGATTTTCCAGAAGCTCCAGCATAAATTTGGATAACTGTGTTGCTCGCTTTTTCTTGGCAGCAACAATGGAAGAGGTACCCCCTTCATTTCCATATATCCCAGGCCATGCAGAGCGCATCACTGGAATAAAGGCTCTTGCAATACATTTCTGTAGACATGGAAAACAGCATTGTTAGTAGGCACAATACTAAACCTGATTTGGTGAGATCAGACAATCTGGGCACATACAAACTGTCATTTTGGAACTAATTCTTTATCTTGCATATCTTGATACATGCTACAAAAAACTGCAATGAAACTGACCCAATGCCAATGAAATAGAAAACTACCTTGTTGTCTGCTGAGAGAACAGAATAGTTGATAAAGAACACAGATAAGCATTGCTGCAACCTGTATGTTACAACTCAGAGTACATTATGGGTGAGAACTCAAGAAGCCTACATCAGCACTGTATTTGGACATTCAGCTGCAGTTTTACATTGTGAATGTATATTTTTCTACTGTTCTGCATATAGTCGTTATATTGATAAGTGCCCAATCTCTCATATTGAAAAAACTGCTTCATGCTTCAAGCACTTCTTCAAGCCTGGATATAAACTATTTACACAGCATATGCAATGTCACTGAAACAAACCTTGGTGAGTTGTTCATGTCCCCATTGAAATACAAGCATATCAGTTGTGCAAAGAGAATATCCTCAATTCTTTGAACATCCTTGAAAGCCTTACTTTGAAGCAACACTTTTGCAAACCCTTCAGCCACAAGGCCTCCAACTGTTTCAGACTCCACCAATTCATCAGGTTTTTCTTCAATGGGGGCACTTTCCAACAGGTTCATTAGTAACTCCATCAGTGGCTTCCTCATCACCATCTCATCATCACCAATGACTGACACTGTATGATTTGGAGGAACCTGCACAGTAGTAGACATCTCATTAGAACTGCTTGCATTGTAAAAGCTCACAGTCAGTTCATGCAGCTTATGCAGCATAATATGAGATGGAGAAATTCCAAAACACTGCTTAGCAATAGAATCTGGTGATGGTAGCATGCAAAAATGGGTGTACTATGATGTGTTGCTTCTCCTAAATGGAAAAGAAGAAACCTGAACTCCAGCCTTGGAAGGCTCTGAAACTGGTGCAAGGTCAATACCAATACCCATCACCCGATCCAATGATGCAGCACCACACCAAAGGAGGACGTCGAAGGTGGCTTTTACTGCCATAATCTGCACTGTTTCAAAACTGCTCAAAAGAGATCTCCGTAGCTGGGTCAGAACTGACATGCTGGGTTTTGAAGCCAGCAGCTGAAAAAGGCCCAAACATCGCACTCCAGCTTTCTGCACTTCGGGGTGGAAGTGCTTTGCCTGTACATTACCTCACCAATCAGCTCTCAAGAAATCAAGCCAGCTAACAAAAGGAAAACACCATATTTGCTCAAATTGAAGAATGAAGACTGCAAAGATCAGCACAAATTATTTTCAGCATGTAGCAGAAGCAATAAGAAATCCACCACTCTGGGAGAGAATGGTATCCAAATATCAATCAGAGTCAAACAATTGGCTTTTTCATCTCCTCAAAGTTTCTTGATCAGGTGTAACTAACTAGTCTGAAGATCCATGAATGTGAATCTGAATGTAGGGATTGAATGATCCAATTATAATCAGTCTCAAGCAGCACAAATGAAAACTTACCGCAACCAATAGCAATGCATCAACAATTTCTTGAGCTCCAATTGCACAGCCAGAAAGCCACTGAATTGATTTGAGGTGCTCCAGCAGTAGGCTTGTCACAGCAAGGCAATGTAGCCATTGGCTCACCTGGGCACCTCCCTCACGGCAAGGTTGTCCCAACACAACAATAGCATCTGTCATGACTTTCTCATATTCACCCTGCTCTGCATGCACTTGTACTGCCAGCCTAGCAACAGCATCAGCCCATTCTTTGTCTCTCCCAAGGCTCAAGGCATCCCCAATAACTACATCTGGGTCTGTTTCAGAGGCAATGCCTCTTTCTGAAGATTCTTCCTGCAGGAGGCTGTGAACTAGAGTCCCTGCAGCCCTGTGGTTTGCACTGTCACTGAAGTCCAGCAAGTTGGCCAGCAATAGAAGTTGCCGAGCTGCAAACCTGTGTTGTGGGCCTGCAAAACAGAAGAAAATCCAGGTCACTTCTCATTACAGCAATGAAAGACATCTCATGCTGAATGAACAGGTTGTTTCTACCAAGTGACAGCCTACTTTGAGTGCACATTAAGATTGTGCAGGTCCATTGGATGAAGATGATTGTTACCTGCACAAAGATGTGCATTGACAAGCCCAACATAGGCAGCTACTGTGGGAGGCAAGATCATCTCAAGAGCTTCAACATTGTCTGCTGCAACTGCTGCATAAACTGTAGCCTGAGCACCTCCTGTACTGGCTGCCTCACTTCTTTTGACCTTCAGTAGTGCCACTGCCCATCTTCAGTTCAATGAAAGAACAGACCCCATTCCACCCCCATTGACAATATTTGCAGTTCAAGGAAAAGAGTCCTTGAAATGGCTAATGCAAATGCTGCTGGGAATCAACTAGGGAACCATAAAGGAAGATAGAGATTCAATGAGAAGACCATGACCACTCATAGAAAAGGAATTCCATTCATGACAAGGATGCCAGAGACACAAGGTAAAAACCCACCTGTGCCTCAGAATCAAGTGTGCTGCATAATACACGGAAGTACAAAGCTTGTTCTGCATTGAGCAGTTGTTTCACTCCAGATTCTCCATTTTCTGGCAACCCATTTCCTCTCAATGATTAAAATACAGAAATGAGAATAAGCTTGCAGATTTCTTACTACATTCACACAAAATTGAATATATGTCAGATTAATATGATGAAGGTTGCATGGAACTCAATTCTGCCACCCAGATTGCACTGACCTGTGTGTACATCTGGTGACTGAAAGAACTGTCGCAGGCTGTCTCCTTCCTTCATCTTGATCATCCCCTCTTTTAGTGCTTTCAACAGCACTGCCTCCCCAACTTTCTCATGGGTCTGCACATCTAAGTACCGAAGAAGGACAACCCCATCTCCTTCACAATCCTTGTTCAACCAAGTCTCCAACAAATGCACACATTCTGTTTGAACAGCAGGAACCCTGTCTGCCAGACCTCTTCCCAAAACTTTGGCACGCTGCATAATGCTGTCAAGATAGCACAGTTCTAATTCATTATTATCTGTACATATTTTTGTCCATGCATTTTGGTGTAGCTTGTGGTTTCCATGCACTGCTATGCTCTTTTCAAAAGCCAAAAAAAAAACTAAATCCTGGAGTGGGTATGAGATATTCAGTACCACCAACTGTCTCAGGTGCCATGCCAACACATGGAAACCATAAATCCAGAGTTGGAAATCCAGAGCCTCTCTCTCACCTCAACATTTGAATGGGAAATTTGCTGCCTAGTACAGAGTAAACCGCTTTCCGCACTGAATCGCTGACATCTGCTGTATGTTCAACAAGTTGATGAATTGTGCTATCCAATGCAGGCATTGACATCACCACCATCCTCCGCACATCCTATACAAGTTTCAGAAGCCAGCATCACTCAACTAGCAATAGAAGTGATGCATGGTCCAAGTCACATCATATACTACCAGATCTAGAATCTGTTCAAACCTATGACCCACCATTTTGAAATACTAAATTTTTGCCAGAAACACAAATAAGTTGCCACCTGTTTCCATACTCTGCACCAAGATCGGATGTGAACAAAGACATGCACCTACTTGCTCAACAGTGGGGCAAGATAAGAAGGGCTACAGAGAAGTGCATGTCAAGGATTTGATGCTTGACATGGGCATCTTGACAATGAGAGAGTTCATGGAGAGGGGAGTTTCCAAGTGGAAGATGGATCATGGGTAGGATAGGAATGGGGGAAAAGAGGCAAAAGAAAGCTTACAGCACTGCGATCGTTTTCAAGTGCCTCTTGGTAAGTGAGCAGAGTGGGGTCATCCTCAATGCCACTGCCACCACCAGTCACCAGGCGTGCCAAAGCACTAGCTGCAAACACGCGCACGAATGGCACTTTGTCTTGCATGCGTTGCTGCATGCTGCTGATGAGCGCTACCCAAACATCATCACTGACCTCTACATCCTCTCCAAGCCTTGTCATCACCTGCCCACCACACACAAACGAATGTGCAGGCAGCAACAGAAGATGAATTTTCTCTGCTCCTCGACACACCAATCTCCTACGTACATAGTATAGCTTCAGCTAATGGCTCAAGAAGGACAATGCAACATTATTCCTAGTGTTCTTGTAGCTTGTTTCTCCTGCACCCCGGGCATTTCAGACTTGCAAATGCACTTCCATGCGGAAAGTTTGGGAAGACTTAAGGTTAGGAATGCAGGTAAGGACACCAACCTCTGAGATCAGTTGGCAAGTGCGATATCTGACAGTCCTGTCGCTGGCCTCAGCGAGCTGCAATAAATGCTTAAGAAACTCCTCCACGAAATCGTCGCAGTCATTGGCATGCTCCTCATCTCGGTACGCAGTAAAAGTGGCCACGAACCGTACCAGGCGCTCCACGGCCAGTTCCCTCTCTCGGATCAGGAAGATGGGTCGAAGGCATTCGCACCAAACCTTGAGAAAACGCTGTGGACCGTGATGACCTGACCTGCATTTCACCAACTCCTTCACCGTACGCAGATGCACACTCTGCAACTCCTGGCATTCGTTCAATGTGCGCGGAATCAACCGCTCCGGCGCCTCAGATTCTGCTACTACTTCCTCTTCTCCCCTGCGCCTCACCATGGGTATTCTCCTATGATCCTCGAATGCCTAAACAACACAACAACTCCTCAAACTCGCGCTCTCAAACCTCCACAAAAGAAACTTCTTCACAAACTCATCTCTGACAATCTCTTCCGCTCAAACAACACCAAGTAAAAGGGCTACAAACGCTTTTTCTGGTTCTGGACTCGCAGCAACATCCTCACAACTTAGTTGATCTCAAGCGAGACAATTTCAAAGAACAGAAAGCTGCGCGACTTTCGCACACGGATGGACTCCTTGGGCGCGGGCGCCATTTCGGGAGAAGGAAATCGCAGCAAAGGCTTCTTGCTCGTGCGACAAAACCCTAGCACGGGTGGTCTCTCTGTCTTGGGGGGTATGGTGCGCATGGAAAGGCATTCTTCGCGGGCAGGCAACAGCAATGGCACCCTGTCCAAATTTGAAAATTGGGCGGGCTGCTACAGTGTTAACTTACCTACCTACCTAGTAGGTTCTTGGCAGGTATTGGGGCGGTTCTTTCCTCTCATGAACAACCCGCCGGTTCCGGTTCTAAAAAATACTAATAAGTGAAACCACCAATTTTGACTCTCACCAAAGTGGGTAACCCAGTTTAACACTGGTTCTGTAATAGTGTTAGTGCGGGGCCAAATTTTTCATTTTTTTAATTCTAGAAAAATTCATTTCTTTCATTTCTTTGACCCCCAGAAATTTAGACTTAACTCACTATATTCATTAATGGGTCAATGTGTTTAGGTTTAATGTAACCCTAAACCCTATCAACATCTTGTCAAGTTACATTTACATTCATGATTTAAGAAAAATGGCATTAAAACTTTTTTTAATGAAATAAATAAATAATATCACAATAAAACTTTATAAACTGAACAATAAAATATAAAACGAATTATTTACATGTCCACAATTTCATCTCTATCAAAAACAAATCCCTCCTCGTACTACTCCGATTCCTCCTTTAACTCTACAACCTGGAATTTATTTACCCTAGGGTCATTTTTGACCATTTTTTGCCCTAAAGTCTAAAGTGTATGCATGCAAGCATTTACAAAAAATTTACAAAAATCATGAACACTCACTTTTCATTCATCTCATGTCAAAAATTGACTATGATAAGTCAAAACTGAAAATATATAAATCATCCTTTGCAATGTGAGGGGTGAAAAACTCAGAAAGCCCATGTAATCTTGCAAACAACAAAAAACTAAGAAATAATTTTTAAAACTAAAAATTTAGAAATAAGGGGAAAAATCAGAATTTTTTATTTGAAAATTTTCATAAATTATTTCTTAAATCCACAAAACAAAGTTCAGAAAAAAATTAAAAACGCGTAAAAATAAAAACAACATGAAAACAAATTACATAGAATTAGAAAAAAAAAATCAAAACATGAAACAAAAGTAAAATATAATAATACTAATAAAGGATTGGAAACAAATGAAACAAACAAAGGGAAATATAGTAAATAAATAAATTTTAAAGAAAAAAAATTGAAAGCAAAACAAGGAGAAGAAAAACTTATAGTAATGAAACAAAAACTATATTTAAAAAATAATGAGGTTTATCTTCTTTCTTCAAACTTCAAACATGCATCCAAATAAACAAAAGTACTTACGAAAGTCTAAAAAAACACACCTTACAATTCCTATGCTAAAAAAATTAAAAGGAAATTAGAAAAAAATAAAACACAAAACAAACATAAACAAAAAAAAAGTTTTAAAAAAAACATAAAAGGAATGGAATGAAATGAAATATAATAAAATAAAAAATTTAAAGGAATAAAAAATAGAAAAAAAAACTTATAGTAATAAATAAAAAACCTAGGAAATAATGAATTTTTTTCAAATTTTAAGCCAAAAAATAAAATAAAATAAAGTAAAGAAAAAATTTACTTCAGGAAATAAGGGGGAAAAAATAAATAGAAAAAAAAAACAAAAGAAAAGAAGGGGAAAAAATTTATTTTAAATGTGCAACAACTTGTAAGAGGGTAGGGAAGGAGTGAGCAGAATGTGAAATTAGAACAAGGAAAAGAAAAAGAAAAAAAAAAGGGAAAAGGAAAAAAAAAGAAAAAAACAAAAGAAAAAAATGAAAATGAAAGAGGATTAAAGAGGTGAATTGTGATTTCTTTATCCTCTCCTAGCAAAGATGTTAAGTTGTGATGATTGTAACCTTTTTTTTCCCTTAACCTAATCACTTATTGATTTAACAGATTAACATAATTACTAATCTAATTTATTACTAACCTAATATTTTGATTTAGGTTTGGATATGATATCTGGCCTAATTATCAAAATCTTCATATTTAGCATAACCCCTAGATATTGATATCCTAGGAAAATATTATAAAATTATGGATATTCGCCCAATAATGGTTTGAACCTTAAGTTTCATGCATAAACAAATTTGTCACAAACATTAGTTTCACACGATGGATGGAATTCATTCATATGAATATGTTCATCCATAATTTTTAATTAACTCCTAGTTCATTTTTAGTTAACTTTTAATTCATCTTTAATTAATTCATAGTTCATTTCTAATCCACTTTCATTTAATTCTTAATTGACTCATAATTAACTTATGGTTCACTATTAGTTAAATTTTAATTAACTCATGGTTGACTTATAGTTAAAAAGTCTTTCAATAAGCTTCCCCAGTCAATAGGCACATTAGAAAAACCTCCATGGAAGTTTCTTTGAACTAGGTCCCCAAAAGGGTTTAAAATAAAGTTAAAATTGTCAATTTATTCAACATTAATATAAGGAACAATCTTTTTTTATAACCTTGTTTTGTTAGTATTGTGTTTACATTTATTTATTTCATTGCAATAAAGATTTGTTTGTTTTTGGTCTTGCACATTTCATGTTTTTGGTTTTAAACTTTGTGTTGTTATCTTGGTTCATTTGTTTCATGTTTTGGGTTTAAACTTAAACCTATCCTTTCATTGTCTATCTTAATAGTTTTTGTGCCCATGACAAGATCCTCTAAACATATGTGGGGATGTGTTACAATATTAAAGGCCATGCAAGTGATCCCATGATGTTTTATAAAAGGTTTCAAAAAGATTTGATCCCAATACCACCTTCCTTTGAAATTTAGGTTGATATTAGTTGAAGAATTAAGGTAGAAGGAATATGTTTTAAATTGGAATGTTAATTGTTGTAAAAAAGGAGTTGTGAATGGTTGTACTTGTCTTCCATATGAAACTCTAATAATGCAAATGCCTTTTTGTGTTGCATCTTGGTGTAGATCTACTGTATTCCCTTGATTCTTTTTTTTTAGCTATAACTTCACATTTTGAAAATGTCCCACCAATGTTTTTTATAAAATTTGTAATTCCTAGTCAAAATGATGATTATCCCTAAGAAGATTTAACCAAATTTGGCTATAAACCAAATTTGAAATACAAATCTTTAATCATCATTTTATATTTTTGCCTACACATTGAAAACCAAATATCAAAAACTTGATAATTTTTACTATTTTTTCACCTTCACTTTTGACAATTGAAATCCCTTACAATTATTTAGGTTTTGAATTTTGAATTTAATTTTTTCGCCTATAAAAAAAAAGGTTTGTCCACATCCATGGATCATTGTAAAACACAAGCCAAAACTTGTGATAAGCCTAAACATATGTATAACACAAGGTGATAAGAATAGAAAGGATCTTGTGCTCATAATGTAAATATGAAGCTAATATTACCTTGGCTCATACTAGACTAAAGGTCCTTGTTATCACTATTGATATCATTGTATGCCTATATACCTACCACAACAACATTTATTTTCAGTTTTTATTATGTTGCATGGGTATTTGATTTGCATGTATTAACCAAGTTTGAACATCAAGGAGTTTTTTTTTAAAGAATTGCCTAAGTCTAGGTCTCTGCATTTTTACCTTTTATAAAATTGTTCAAGTCCAAGTTCCAAAAACATTATAATGGCTAAATATGATCTAGGGGTGGGGATTTAGTAATCTAATTTGTTTGGGTATATGACAGAGTTCTTTAGTAAAAACCTAGACATGTATACTAAGGTTATAAACTCAGATCTTTGACAAATAAAGAACTCAGGCATTTGCATTTTTATTCCAAGGTCTTTCACAAATAGCAACCCAAGTATTTGTATTTTTTTCACAGGCCTCTAACAAATAGACAACTTGGATATTTGCATTTTTATTCAAGTGTCTTTAACAAATGGACAACTTGAGTATTTGCATTTATACCCAAAGAAGACATTTTCAAGGAAATAACAAACAATTTCAAGAGGGTTGTGATCTAGGCCACAAGTTCCAAACTTTTCAATCAAGGCCACCCTTCAAGTCATGTCTATCCCTAAAAATTACAAATTACCATCATACTTAACACTTGCCACACCAAAAGCATAGTAACAAACCAACATGTAGGACACAAGACAAATGAATTACACATTATATTCACTAGACATTAAGAAACTAACAAAAACCATAGACTTTTAAAAGACATAGAAGTAGCAAACAACAAACACATACATTCCAATGTAACACACATTGAATACATTAATAACAAACATGGTCATAAACAATGAATCAACATTAGATGAAAACACAAACATTAAATAAGCATCAGACAAATGCATACACAAAATAAACATCAAACATAGACGTAGATATTGAATAAATATTTAACATTAACATAGACGCAAACACAAAATAATCATTAGACATAGACACAAACGTATAAGAAACATCTAACACTAAAATTAAAACATTAGACACAAATGCAAACACGAAATAAACATTAGACATAAACGTCTAACACTAGAATTAAAACATCAAACATATATGTAAACACATAATAAACATCTAACATTGACAGTGACATTGACATGTCACATAAAAACACATAAGCATCACACACAAACATAAACATAAAAACAATAAATTTTGACACATAAGTATCAAACATAGACACAATTAAAGACAAAAGCATCAAACATCGACATAGTTACAAGTCCCAAAGAAGTTATCAACCCCTTCATAGTGCAAAATCTTGGATGCATTTGTTTAAAATCTTAAACCCCATGATAAATGGTTCAATTCACCATCTTCAACCAACTAGTACCATAGCATGAACATGCCCATTACTCATCAACCACTTGCACAATGAAAAAAAATTTGAAAAACTTTTTTTAGGTCAAAAAAATCATTGTGATCAATTTTGTCATCATGGAATTCAACTTCCAACTCCACTATTAAATCTGATTCCATTTCACATGCAGATGCAAGGTCAATGGATTTCACACAACCAATCCACAAATCAAATGGCCAATTTTTGTTGATAAAAATCAACTTCCAAATTTTTTGTTTCAAACAACATTTTTGGAGTGTCTTAAAAAATCTAGCAATGGAAAATATATGTTTTGTTTCAATTTGGCTTGCTAGGATGCCAAGAATATGCCATGTTAGAGAAACAATGGTTGGAAATTTGCAATTTTTTTTGTGCCACCAAAATAACACACATTTGTAACTTTATACTTCAATACGAAATCACTGAGATCCAACAAGTTCCCTATATATAATGTTTTTGTATGTATCTATTGTTACTATTACAATTTGAAATCAACTTTAGGATCACTTTATGAATGAAGACAACAAGCTTCTATAGCCTTGTTAGATGTCAACAACTTGTTTGCTTCCATTAATAAAAACAATAATAAATTTTCATCATATTTAACAATTGCAACAACATTTTCAAGACCTAAATACATGGTAACTAGTCGCAAGCTTTTGAACCTTGAATCAAACATCAAAACCAAGATCTTATGATTTTATTTTATTTTAAATGTAGAAATAAAGGGTAGACAAATTCAAGAATCTAGCATTTCATTCAAACCATGAGCTCCAATTTCAACCCATAATCAAACACATCCTCTTCAATAAGGCTATTAATAATAGTTTGGAAGGCTAACTTTTCATGCATGTCCTAACAAGTGGATATGATAAAAGTCCAAAACATTAGCAAACAACATGTGTCCATGATTTAAATTCAAAACAAAACCAAAAAAAAAGGGGATAGAACTTCACAATTGCCTCACAAACAACCCACGAATGTCCTTGGAGAAGGGACATGATTTTGCAATGCCACTAATTAACTATTGTAGCATGATTCAATGGCATTGCAAAAAGTCAAGGCATCTTGAAATAATAATAAATGGATTGCAAATCTACAATGAACACCAAACAAAATCAAAATACCTTTGAACCACATAGAAGATGTTTCTATGAACTTAAAATATACAAATAAAACTTTTATTATAGCTTCACAAGCTTGTTTGATTTTCTAGGCCTTAATCCATAATCAATGTAAGCCTTATTCCATGTTTACATATCCTTGCCCAATTATTTGGGCCATGTAAAACATTTCTAAATGGCACCTTAAGCAACCTTTATAAGTGCATAATTCAAACCAATACACATTTTTTGTTTGTAGTAGCATATTGGCACACCTTTGAGAATGCATGCCCAAAACATGAGCCATCAAATGACTCTAGCAACCCTGAGTTACTACAAAATATAACAAAATTCAGAGCACTTGCACAAGTCAACAAGTTGGACCTTTCATCATTTACATAAGTTTTTTTTTTTTTGTAAGAGTAAATTATTTGTCTAGTAGCTCTTGCAATTTAAGAACCATAGTTATGCTATTTGTTAGTCACTCCAAATAGGCCAATAGTGACAGGCTTTGCCTCCTAGTTGCTAGAAATAAAGTTCACAACCATACCAAAGGTGTCATGTATTCCTTTTAACATCCACAATTCGAATGTGTAAGTGGCAAACACACAAATAACCAATGGAGGTTACACACACATGGTCATGGTCTTTTCTACCAATCTAGGTATTATAACATGTATAGCAACAACCTTCCTCAACATGGGAAGATAACTTGTAGACATAATTATATGACAACCTCTAGAGCCATATGGGTTCAACAATCCTGATAAGTAGGAGCCCCTAAACCACTAGCAACATAAGTTCATCTAAGAAACCCACATGTGTTATCCTTTTTGAACTTACTTGAAATTTAAAAAACTTGAATATTGCAAATGGAGTAACATGAGCCTTCTTCTTGCTAGCCTCTTGATCAAGTTGAACTATCATTTGGGCAATTCTATGATCTTTTACCAATTTTTTACTAAAGCAAAATGGTCAACATTGATATGTTTTTTCACAATTGTAATGTCATTAAACTTATGGTATGGAATGAAACCTTTTTTACACGTGGTGTGCATAGCTAGGATTTTAGAATCAATAGAATCATTATGACATATGATACATTTCATGATCTGCTTATGCTTTAGATCCATAGGTTGATTATTATTCACCTTTAAAAATGCCCACATGAGCAAAATGTGATAATGTGGCTTCCAAAATTGTTGATTTTCTATAAATTTTCCAAGTGCATTTTGGTGATGTATGCATAGTCATGCATTATAGCATTAGTGACTTGTGGAATTTTTAACTCCTCATAACAATAGACTTGCACATTGTTAATATTGATGTTGGCATAACCTATAAAATGTGGAGGGACACCCTCATTAGAATTAGCATCATGAACATTCATGGTGTTCATGACATGAGATGTAAAACAATCCAACACAACTATACATTTTAATAAGAAGTCGACGTAATAAAAAATACATAAACTATGAACTAGTCATTAATTTACTTGAAGCTTAAATCAACAACTAGAAAATTCGTGAGAATATAACATGAGACAAGACTTCAAATCTTTAAAAAAGACAAGATTAAGGTTTAGGGTTTGGAGCTCCATGGAAAGAATAAATAAATAAACTTGGAATTTCTTGTTGTACCTTCAAGATCCCCCAACACTCTTGCTTTTGGATAAAATTGAAAAGAAGAAATAAAAAAATCAAATAGTTTCATTTCGTCAAATGTTTGGCAATGCTTGGTGAAAGTTGATGTAATAAATGACTCCAACAAATGAAAAGACAACAAACACAACAAAGTTGTCGAATTGGGGAAGTTGAAAACACTTTCCCCACCTTTGTTGCTTTACTAACTTGGAACCAAGAAGCTAAATTAGTTCTAGCAACAATCACCACAAATACCAAAAGCCTTTGTCCTCCCCCACCTTGGAAAAGAATATGTAAGCATGTACAAAATGATTGATGAATAGAAATAAGAACTACTTGTTCTTTCACAATTTCTTCCAGTGTTGACAACTAGTGTGCATTCTCACATTCTTGACCAAAATGCAAATGCAAACAAAAAGAAGTTTGTTGAAAGAGGAAGCTCCAAAACCACATACTTACCTTCTTAGAATTCTTCACTTGAATTTGGATTCACCATGCTTTCATGACAAAAAATGATTCTTTTAAAAGATCCACTAGTTAGTAGGGGGCATTCATAACCTCAACACTTTGATAAAAATGAATGTTGCAAAGGCGAAAGAGGGTTGCCAAAAGTGAAGGATAGGAGAAAAGAAACACGCCGACTGAAAACCCTAAACACAAACTAGAAACTACACAACCTAATCCTAAAGGGTATAATTTGAGTATCAAAAGGATATAAGCCAAGTTTCTAAAAAATACCCTTTGCATATATCCCCTTGGGGTTGGGTTGATTACATATATTTGAACTTATGAAGTTCCGGTTAGGAGATGGGGGTGAGTACCAACTTTTTGAAATTGAAAATGGCCAAGTAGAGGCAAGGCTGAGCTTTTAAAAAAGAGGTAATTGGCTGGTTATAGGGTTTAGGGTTTAGGGTACCTATATACCCTGAAATTTCTGGGGTAAAATAAAAGTAAAAGAGAAAGGATTCTAAACTGCACTTAAAAGCAAAGCCTGGAAAAAGCAAAAAAAAAAAGGTCCAACTCCATTAAATAACTTCCTTAAGAAAAAAGATAGTGCAGAAAATATTCTGGGCTGCCTTAAATTATAATTTTGGGAGAAAATAAATAGAGCATAAAAATATCTTCATTAAGATTTAAAATATGAGAAAAAAAAAGGGTATGCATAACAATGATTTTCTTTTTTGAAAGCTTCCTTTCTTTATTAAATTCATTTTTTAAAAATTAGAATTTGCATGGGCTCCCAGGTTCACAATTTTAATGATTTTGGGAATAAAATGTTGGAATTTGATAATTTATTAGGTGAATTATAAAAAGCCAAATATGGGCATAGTTTAGGGTCTATAGCCACAAATGGTGAAAATATGCAACCTCTTGGCTTTGCCTTTTGGGCTGGTGCTTATTTCAGCAATGTCATGCTCCTTGGGTGTTACAATGCATTAGAATATTTTGACAAAGTAAAATGCTCTTTGAAGAGTAGTATTGTTTGGAGAATATGTTGGTTCAAATGGAAAATAAGCATGTATGCTAAATTGTTTGAACTTTACTCAATAAATCACTTGAAGGATCACAATATTTGGATATGGATTAACATTCTTTTCATCTCATTAGTGGGTGTCAAACCTTGGCTTATGTCTTTGAAATCATCACTTATTATGAAAAACCTTAATTTGAAAAGAACCAATAAATTTTAAAAATATTTCATTTAATTTTGATGCCTTTTCTAAACATCAACTGCTTATCAAAAAAAATATAATATGAAATAAAATGTAAGGAAACACTCCAAAAGATCAATGCTAATTTTTAAAAATGACCTCCTCAAAGTTATTTTTTAATTAGCACTAATTTCATCAATAAATGTTCTACATCAACCATATGTACACCTAACAATCAATGTTAATTTCCACTTATGTAATTAACATTAATCTTTGTTGAGATAAGAACATGTTTGACATCCAACGATTGACAACTAACACAAGAAGCTTTGCTAATTTAAGCTCCAATTTGATTTGTCATATATGAAACCCTAAACCTAATTTTTTTTGTGTCCTTATTAGGTGGTGGAAAGGATGAAGAAAAGAAAGGAAAAAGGGGGAGAAAGGTAACAAGAAAAGGAAACACAAAAAAGTCGCAAGGGGTGTGTAAGAAGGGAGAGAATTGTACTATGCAAAAATATTGGATTGTATTAGGGTAGACCACCAACCCATCACTAATCACCCATCACTAATCACCTGCTTATGACCAAACATTTATTTATATTTTCATCATATGTGCTTCATTTTGAGTGATTTAAAATGTTATGGAAGTGCTACCTCGAGCTTTGGAAGTCATTTTTGAAGTGAAAATGAAAACAATTAATGAAAAAATAATAAGCAAAAAGAAAAAATTTCAACTTGCAAAATGCAATTTTTTTTCTTCTCTTTGGATCCCTCTTACTTTCAAATCTCATGACTTTTTATTTCTTATTTATTTTAAATGATTTTAAGTGATATGGGAGCATCACCTGAATTTCTACAAATCATGTTTGACCTCTCATAGCCAACATATGAGGAGGGTTTGCTTGGGTGTTTGGAAACTTGCCTTTGTAGTGTTTGTTGGTTTGTTTTTTTGAGTTTTTGATCGCCTTTACTTTGAGGGTTATAACTTTCTCATTTTTAATTTGTTTTTGACAATTGTTAGTGTTTCAGATGCGTAAAGAGGAGGGGTTCAAGTTTTGTTTGGACACCAAAAACAACAAAGCCTTCCTCTTGGATTCCACCTGCCCGGAATGCATAAGTGTTTGATCACCAACCGGTCTACCCTCTACATGAATGAAATTACGTTCATCAAACTTCGTAGATGTCATTAATCAAACATGTAATTCTCGATAAACTTGATGATGGATGAAACAATTTTCATGGAAAAAATTATGATACCAATGTCGCAAGGTTGAAAATAAAGATCATTGAGATGAATTTTGACGACCATAGGCGAAATTGATCATAAAGATAAACTTATATAACACATATGAAAAAATTCATGACAAATCAACCATATTACATGGATGAATCTATGTTCATGAATCAAATCTATCACATGGATGAAAATGAATTCCAAAAGAAATGAAATCGACAATACAAATGATGAAAGGTATTGTATGGATGAAATTCAATAACATGGAAGGTATTATTGATCAAATGATGAAATTCAACAATGTTGATGAAATTAAAATTTATGGATGAAAATAATCATCATCCATATTTACTTCTGTAGGGCTTACGTACCTCCCTCCCTAAGATACAGCCGATTGGTCCATAGCCTCGTCCCGACTTCCGCTAGTCAAAACCCCCACAAACACTCTACCCCCCAAAATTAATAAGAAATGAATAATTATTTATTTATTTATTATAAATTGGAAATATCTTCTTTTGGATTATCCGTTTTTACACAGAGCATCTTGACCGTGCGAAAATGGCCGCGATTTCATTGGTACGAGACAGCTGGCAACCGTAGTAATCGACGGCCCAGATTCGAGGTACCTCCCGTGAAGCGGCTAACCGTGACGCGTGGTTACGGATTGGGTTACCCCAAGAGACGTCCGAGGGGCCATTCCCTCGGGTCACCCTGCGTCGGGTGACCCGGGAAACCCGTGTCTCCCTCCTCCCCCTGCTGGTTTCCTGCCTGCTCTCCCGTTGCGGTGGGAGAGCTTCGCGTTGCATTGCGCGCGTTGCGTCGCGCAAAATACATGGGTTTCTTTTTCTCTCTACATGGATCCATCTTGTTTTTATTTCACAGATTACTGTGAAATCTTCTTCTTTTTTGCGGAATCTGGGAAAAAATCACACACTGAAATGGAATTCATAAAGAATTTCAGTTCCTTGATGATGAGCTAGTCTTTGGTCATCATCAGCAGACTGAGCTTCTGTCACTCAATTCTTGCTATGTTGTGTTCCTGCTGCATTGAACTATTACTCTTCCCAGACCCATCACGCAGTTTCGCTTTTGAGTCGTTTTTTTTTTGGGGGTCTTTTTTTTCCTTGTTTCCGGGGGCGTGAGCTGTCCCAATTGCAACTTTACTAGTGTCCAGCTTGCTGGACTTTTGTCTTCTTTGCTATGTTGTTGTTGTTGCTAAGAATTCTGCCAGAGTCACCATAATTGACGTACCTCCTTGGCCAGGGAAGAAGAAGAAGCTGTCTGTATTTTGCTTACAACCTGGTGACTGAAAGAACTCTTGTGCAGTTTTTGAGAGTTTTTTGTGTTGGTTTTAGCTTCTTCTGGGAGTGGGTTTTTCATGGGTGCTTTTTCTGAGATGGAGGAGGGATCTCTTCCAAGTCCAGCACCACCCAGAAGAGTGGCATTCTCAGACAAGCACTCATTTCATCGGATTCCACACACTGCTGCTGCTCCCACTGTTTCAGGCACCTCCAATTTGTTCACACACCATGAAGGCATCGTCCACAGCAGCAAGAGTGATGAGGAAAATCATCTCTGGACACCAGCGCCTGAGCTTGAGAACTACTACTCCAACAAGAAGAAGAGTAAAACGGTTCCTTGCCATCCGATGATGCAGCAGACTTCTTCTTCTTTCTCACACAAGAGGAAGTTTGAGGAATCCAGTGGAAAGGAAAAGAAACCAGAGACAACAAGAGCTGCATGGAGCTCGGCATGGGGAAGTTTGCAGAACACATTGAAGGAGAGTATCCAGAACTCTTGGCACTTAGGGTTCTTATGGCCGGATGACGACGACGACGGACTTGAGTATTTACTGCAAGAGGAAAAGTGTTGTGAGCCTGATCATGATCATCACGATCAGTACCATGACCTAGAGACTGCAGCAAAACATCAACGACAAGGGCAGAAACATGAGGACTGGGTGGAGACTGATTCTTTGTTACAACCAAATTCTGAAAAGCTCCGTTTCTCTCCACCAGGTTATGGTACTTGGCACTCAAATCCATACCAGACTTTCTCAAATGGTGAGCTCGAAGATGGATCACTGCAAAACCACAGCAACAACAACAAGGGACACAAGACTTCAGGGTTATCAAATGCCATACACCCACAGACCAAGATCAAACATGCAAAATCAGCACCAGAATTCATCATGGGAAGAGACACGAGTGTGATGCTGCAAGAAGACAAAGAAGATACTACAACACCTGCAAACAGTGTGAGCCATGGTGATACAGAAATTCACAAAACAACAGCAGCAGAGAGCAGAAACATATCACTGAAACCCTCAAAGAGTATGCCAGCAGATCTTCACCCACATCCAGTAGTAGTCAAGAAATCCTTCCACAGATGCAACACAGCTCCAGCAATGTCAGCTGAAGCAGCCGAAGCAGTTGTGAATCAGAATTCTAGCTCTTCTTCCACAGCTGTGAAACCACCACGAAAGCTTGAGAAAAGTGGATCAATTGTGATGCAAGCAGGGATAGGGTTAATGATATACTTGGCGGTGGGAGTGATGATCTACACTTGGAAGAGGCAAGAATTCTCAGGTTTGCAGACGGTTTCGTATGTGGATGCGTTGTATTTCTGCATTGTGACAATGTGCACTATTGGATACGGAGACATCACACCCATCACCACATCTGCCAAGCTCTTTGCATGCTTGTTTGTGCTCATAGGCTTTGGTTTTATAGACATATTACTGAGCAGCATGGTGAGTTATGTGCTGGACAAACAAGAGCATTTGCTGCTGAGTGCAGTTGAAGGAGGTCATTACCAGACAGCAAGAAAATACTTCATGAATCCTCATCACCGCAACCGAGTGCGCATCCGCTTGAAAGTGGCACTTGCTGCTGGGGTTCCAGTATTATGCATCGCTGTGGGTACGATTGTGATGATGCAAATGGAGCAATTGTCATGGATTGATGCTCTCTATTGTACCACCATGTCTATCACCACTGTTGGGTATGGCGACCATACTTTCAAGAGCTTTGAAGGCAGGTTATTCGCTGCAGTTTGGCTTTTGTTCAGCACTTTGGCTGTAGCTCGCTGTTTTCTCTATTTGGCTGAAGCGCGAGTGGATAAACGCCATCGTGCCATTGCTAAATGGGTGCTTAGACGCCAATTTTCAGTAGGAGATTTAATCAAAGCTGATCTTGATCACGATGGCTCCATCAGGTACGATAATAATTCCTTCCTTTCCTCTTTTGCATACTTTTTTTGTACTGGAGAGCACAAGCTTGTACTTATGATCATGAGGTCCCTTATGGGATAGGTCCCTAAAGGAGTAGATGAAAGAACCATCCCCCTCCTACACCTCATAATCTATGTATGTTTAGGTTCGTGATAACTTTTGCCTCATGCTTTACAATGGGTAAAAGGCAGAAGTGGAATTGACTACCGCCTTGTCCTAGACCCCTTATTTTGGGATTTCCTTGACCCTTGGGCTTTACCCTACACATAATATTCTTTAAGAATTTGAACAATGTAATATGAGTTTTTGCAAAAAAATTAGTTTTACTCCTTTCTTTGCTGCTGGATGCCAAGCTTCTTTTGTAGCTGTTTTTGTGTTAATTAATGATGTGAGCTTGCTTATATGGAAAGGACCTCTAGAGTGATGAACATTGTTCTAACATGCTTCATGATCACCATGGATGTGGGAAATGGCAGCAAGGCAGAGTATGTTGTCTACAAATTGAAAGAGATGGGTCATGTTGAGGATGAGCATATCCACGATATTTGCCTCCAATTTGACCAGCTTGATTGCAATAACACTGGAAAAATCACATTGGCTCGTCTTCAAGATGGTAACTAGCTCATGGTAACCATGCTACTCAATTTCAATAATTGCAATTCCTCACTACTATTTGACAACTTCCATTGGGGAGGCATGTGCAACAAAGGAGGCAATCACATTCAACAATGTAAGCATTAGTTGAAGGACAATGATTCACATTGGCTTGCTCCAAGAACAAAAGCGATGGACAGCCCCCGGACATAAGTAGGACATAAAGTTGAGTGTGACAATCCATAGATCTAGCAATTTGAATGTACAATGATACAATTAGGGTTATTAATATTCGTCCCCTAAGTTGGGTTAGGAAACACTCTTGTTGGGTTTAGCTTAGAAACAAGAATTGTGTTGTTTGGATCATGACACAAAATATTGAATCCAACATTGTTTCTCTTGGACATCACCAAATGGAATTCTCTTTGCATGGTTTTGACATGTATGGTGTGTCAATGTTCCACTGTTATTGGTCCTTGCCATGTCTTAGAATTGTTCTCAACCCAATTCCTTGTTTTCCTTGGAGCTTGTTTGCAAAGCTCAAGGTTTGGGTCACAACATTTTCCCCCATTAGAAAGAAGGGTTTTCTTGCCATCATTGGTGTTATGGGGCTTTCTTTTGAACTACAATCTTTCATGCAATCTAGTTGGGGTATTTCCTTTCAACACTTTTGATGTACCGAGCCTTCAAATTAGTTATTAATTTGAGATCATATTATTCCAAGCCTTGATTGTAAAGTGTTGTGATAGTTGTAGTCACAAGCTCAATGTTGCGGCTTTTTGTTTTAAGATTGTAAGATTTCAATTAACATTATGTCAAAGTTCAAATTTAGCGCATGGCAATGAATGTTGTACATGAATAAACTAAAACTAAAGGGTATATTTTGAATTGTTCATCTTGTGAAATGACAATTTCTTTCATGTCACAAATATCAATTGTCCCACCAACAAGTAAAAAAACCTTTAATTCAATATATTTATTCTTCACTCCAATTCTTTTGTATTTGGCAACAAACTTCAAAATTCATTTCCCAAAATTATCTTCAACTATCTAAGATATAAAATGATATCCATTACTATTGTTGAGTAAGTTTTGTCACAATCTAGTGATTACCATTTAGAAAATAATTAACCAAATGCTTCTTAATGTACACTAAATGTATATGCTACTCAACTTAATTTAAACACTTTTTTGCATGATCTTAGTTTCCTTATATTTTGCTTATGCTTGTCCTTTGATAAATTATTAGAATGTTTACAAACATGTCATTGGTAGATAAATACATAAGTGAACAATGTTTACCTTTGCCAATTATGTAATGACCCCACATTTCAATGTACATCATTTGACAATGATACTTGTGAAACAAAATGAAAGCAATATACTATAGTTACCACATGGTTCAATGTTAATTAATTTCAAAGAGGGAAACGTGAAGAAGGATTCCAAAATTCAAAAGAAGTATTGTTGAAAAATTACATATCAACCCCCTAACCAAAAAATGATTATTCAAATCACTATATTATCATTGTTTATCTCAAAATGTTAGTAGACATTCTTCTATACTTAAACTTAAATGTTGAAATTATGGAATAGTAAAAATCGGGTTGTTGAACCCCTTTGGTTGAAAAAATTAAACATTTCGACATAAAATGTCAATTGTGAGAGGTAGGTTCATGTAAATTATCAATGTTGGGTGGTTCTCATCATTGGGTGGTTCTCATTTTTCTTCAAAGAACCATGGGGTTGAATCTTACAAAGGTTTAAAAGAATCATTGATATCTTCTGAGTGTCCATATATATCACAATGTGTGTGTATTTCATCATGTACATTTGTTAATCTTGCACATGTTGTCACATTTCGAATTAGCTTCTCCATTCATAAAACAATTTTTGGCATTGTGCCCTTATGTTTTACACAAATAATCTTTCACAAGTGTCATTGATGAGCCTTGCCTTTGCACCTCCTTATAATTTTTTGGGAGAGAAGTCACATTTAAAGCAATAGTTTGCATTTTCATGGTTGCTCATGTTATTCTTCATACAAAAGCTAAAATGGGATCTTGAACATCACACCAAACATCCTCTTTCAATATTTTCTATTGGTTTGCAGGGTATTTCAATATTGATGAAATTTTATTTGAAACATATGTCACAAATTTTAAGGTGCAACTTTGATAAGAACCTCAAATTTTAAAATGTGACCCCTATGAAAGATTTTTTCCAATCTTCCCAAGTAAAACCTACTTGACCAAATCAAACTTCATACATATTTCATCTTCAATAATCACATTGAACTCAAGCACTCAAAGCTTTTAATCTTTCTTGTTCTAAAGGAGTTGGGTTGAACTTTTAAAACAAATATTTAGCTTTCACCTTCAAATTTATTTTTGTTATTTGAATAGTTTGTTAGCATTAATTAGAACTCAAAAATTTGTTAGGCCATCTCAAGGGCTTCACAATAATATGTTACATCCTTATCTTCTCTCCTAAAAAAGGTTGATCCATTCTTTGAAGATTCACAATTTTACCAAAATTGACTTTACACCATGCAATAATTTTTCATTAAAAATCCACTACTTTGAATTTTTAAGGTTTTTCAAATTGTTTATTGAAACAAATCAAACTCTCTCAAATTGTACATAATTGATTTGATCTATCTATGTTAAAATCACTCCACAGAAGACTATATCTATTTCATCATTAATCAAAGCCCAATTTGCATTGGTTTGGATTTGCACATGACATTTCCAGTTTCACAATCCTATCACTATCATGTAATTCTTTAATTGTTCTTAAAATACAAAATCTAGCGTACTCTTGAAATGATGAATTACAATATAAGATGGGACCCAAACATCCGCAACAACTTTTGAAACATAATGATGAACTTCAAATGTTTTAACACTCAAATTTTGATGTAGCAAGTTTAGATGTAAAACAGGAATAAAAGCACCATTGGTAAGGCAAACATTAAATAGTGGCAACAAGTTAAATGCGGGATTGGGCTTGATGCATTTGTAGTACAATGCCCAACATGAAAAAAAAAGGATTTTTTTCTATTATACATGCACAATGATTAAAGTTGTAAGTATTTTTCTTACACAACAATTTCAAAGAAAAAAATGTTATTTAGTGGTTAGAATCTTCCCTTCAACCCAAATGTGCAAGGTTCAATCCTTTTCCTAATCGTTTTTGCCAAAAACAAAAGTTAGTTGCCCTTCAGAAGCAACTTCCTTGGGGAAAAGAAGATTAAATGTTAGTCCCAAGCATGTTGCCCTAGGGAACAATGTTAGTTCCCCATGGAGAAAAATGAAATTCTCGAGGAGTAAAAAAGTTCCTTATGGAACAAATGAAATACCAAAAAAATAACTTGCACAAGGAGTAAGAAAATTTCCCTAGGGAAAAAGGTAACTTCCCCAAGGAACAATGAATTTTCCTTTGGGAATAGCCGAAGTTCTTCGAGGAAAAAGACACGTTCCTTAAGGAGTAACGTAATTTCCTTAAAGAAAGGCCCAATTTCTTCAAGGAAACATATGTTTCGAATTATTTTGCAATCTCAACCATCTCATAGTCATTTTTATATGGGCTTGTGACTTATAATTGGAAAATTATCGAGGAGAACTACAACTTTGTAATTGAAAGCACTTTAATTCAATTTCATACGAAAAAATTATGATCACACAAAGTTTTGAACACATTTGTTCCATGGGGAACATGGTTACTCCCTAGGGCAACTTAAGCCCTTCTCCCTTGGGGCCACCCATGTGCCCTAGGGCAACAAGGCCTTAAATTGCCCCAGGGAGCAACCATGTCCCTCAAGGAGAAAAGGTTTTAAGTTGCCCTAGGGAACAAATGCGTTTGAAATTTTGTGTGATTGTAACCTTTTCATATAAATTATAATTGAAATGCTTCCAATTACAAAGTTGTATATCTCCTCAAGAGCTTTCCAATGATAGGTTAGAAGCCCATATAAAAATAAACATGAGATGATTGTGATTGCAAAACAATTTAGAACATATGTTTACTTAGGAAATTTGGGCCTTTCCCCAAGGAAATTTCATTATTCCAAATGCCCTAGGGAGCAACTATGTTCCCTTGGGGAGAAACTTGAGCCTCTTTCTCCCCTGAGAACATGGTTACTCCCCAAGGCAACTTAAGCCTTTGTTCCTTTGGGAACATGGTTGTTCCCCGAGGAGCAACTTAAGCATTTTTCTCCTTAAAAAACATGATTGTTCCCCAAGGCAACTTAAGCTTTCGATCCCCTGGGAACGTGGTTCTCTTCAAAGAATTGTTCTTGGGCAACTAATTTTTAAAAATTGCTCAAAGGCAATTCATTTCCATTTGTCTCCTTTGTGAATGAAAAAGAAAATTTAAGAAAAGGTTTGAACCCATGACCTTTGGGCTATAAGAGCATCTCCAGCAATGTTTAGTATGTGACTCTGCAAAAGTATTTTTCACATCCAAGTTTAGTTATGTACTCTTTTGCAACCCCACCCATAAATCTAAAATTGGGACAGTAAATAGGCAAAGGACTATTAATAACAAACCGCTTGGATGAATCATTATGATGGGCTAGTCAAAAACATTAAGCAACAATTGAATCATAGTTATCACACTTTTTCTATAGGTCCGCAACACTCTTGCGCATTTTACCATCCATGACAACACGTGCAATTATGTGGAGCCAAAACCATTTTCCTTAATTAAACTGACATAGTTTGGATTTTCTTCATCCAACTTTACTATGCAAGATCACATACTGATCATTGTTGGAGATATTCTAAGGGAGGATTCTAACCACTACAGTAATATTTTTCCTTTGAAAATAATGTAAGAAAATAAACATTTCAAGCATTAATCATTGTATGGAGACAATATAAAAAATTTGAATTTTTTTTCATGATGAACACTATACTATATTGCACTATAATTGCATTGAACTTGGTGCTACATTTAATTCATTGCCATTGTTTAGTGTTTGCCCATCTCGATGCTACATTTAATTTGTTGCCATTGTTTAATGTTTACCCATCAATAAGTAGCAAGCCAACAAGAGAATGGATTTCACCACACTATTATGCCACTATTTAATGTTTGCCCATCAATAAGTAACAAGCCAACAAGATAACACATTTCATTGTACTAACTATCCTATGGGCGGGTAGTTGTTGATTGGTTAAAATGAAAGTGCAATGAAATAAAAATGGAGTTTGTAAAGGCACATGTTGCTTTCTGGAGTTTAGACAAATATTAAAACCATGTACCTTGAAGGATTTATTAAGGATCTTCTATCTTGAGGACCCACTATACCATCTTAGGTTGTGTAGTTTGTGATGAAGAAATGTTATGATTATTTTCCTAGCAAATCTTTGCCAAATCTCAAACCTAGTGGTGTGCAAGTGAAACTCATGCTAACCTTTTACCACCCTTCTACCAATGAACTTGACTCAGGGGTGCCAATTGATTATTAGGTAGGGTCTATTGTTGTGCTTAAAAAAAAAACTTGTTAGCTTGTTACCCATGGTTTTCTCATGCACGGCTACTTAGCCTTGAATGGCTCGCTACTTGCCCATAAAATTGCATATTGAATGAATGATCATGAATGGTCTAGGAGTCAGTACAACATGCCAAAATTTGCAACAAATGTTTTATTTTTGTTTTATCACTTTTTTTTACTTAAAAAACAAGCCTATCTAAAATCCATTCTTCGGTGCCCCTTTCCTTCATTTATGTATACATCCATGTATGTAATTTAGTGGTGATTTATGGGTTATCAGCTTGGATGTTGTATGCAAAAGCATCTTGATGTTGCCAACTCCTTCTTGTCAAGTGCATTGTATTATCTCCTTAATTATTTGCCATTCCAAAACATCAACTACGAGGTTTAAATCTTTTTGCTTCTTTTCATGTACCATTTCATGGATAATATATATAAATAAAATATATAACATTCAAAACTAGAGGCCTACGATTACCCCTTCTCAATGATGTTGTGTAGAGGTAGATTTTGAAGGGAATGGTATAATTGGATTGTGGTTTGCAACATAGACTCGTGATTTTGATTCTTCTATTCCACATTGTGACCAATTTTGATGAGATACTATTGTTTTTGTGAGAATAAAGTTAGTAGTCTACAACTTCCCTATTGAATCATTGATGGCATAATAAGGCATCTCACAATTGTCATGATGCTAAGTAAGGGTGAAGATGAAATTTTGATTGCCTCACAATAATCAACCACCAATACACTTAGCACCTGGGAATTTGTAGCCGTAGTTGATTCAACAACTGGCGGTACCTTCAACAATCCAAAGGCCAAGGAGCCTCACACAACCTTAGTACTAGGGTCATTTGTGGAAGGCGATCCTCTTGTGTGTGTTTCTAGCTTTATTTGGGACATGATGCAATAGAAAAATAAGTTTGGAAGCGAAATTAAGAATGACATTGAATCTTCCAAAGTCCATTAGAGTGAATAGTGATCAAGATGTGACGATGATGGAAAGTAAGTTGTAAAATATTCAGCAGTTGATTTAGCCATGAACATGGAAATTTTTGAAACGTTGCGGGGACACCCCAATGGGGTAACTTTTTTTTTCGAGATGACCATACCACATATGTTAGATTGGGTAGGAAGATTATTGAAGGAGGCCAAGTTGAAATATTTGAATTGATAGATTCAAACTGCGGTAGATTCAAGTGTGTGGAAGGTGTTCAAATAGGGATTTTCCTTGCGAGACCTACAAAAGCAATGACCCCATGGAATGCTTGAAGATGCAAGTAATATTTACTCCATGGATGATTTTTTGAAAGTATGTATCTTTCACAAAAGATAATTCTTTTGAATAGCTATTAGTGTTGTTACCCTATGATAATAATTTTGTTATAAGGCATAATTACCATCCTCTTGTTTATTAAATATGTTATGGTCATATCTTTAGTTACAACTAACTTGCTACCATATTGGGGTTATTCATTTAAAGAATGGTAATTAAGATGGGAAGGTGGGGTACCGTTTAGGGAGAATTTTTTCCTTCTTCATATAAAACTTGTTTTCTTATGTGAGTAGTTGTAGTATAGGGTGAAAGCATGGTAAAGTATACACAAAAATTAGTGTAAGCAACAAAATATTGGGGTCCTTAAATAAAAAAACTAACAAGTAGATGGTTTTATGGGGATAATAATATTTTTTTTGGGTACATTATTTTTTAATTCTTGTTTGCATGGACTTCAAAAGTTAAATTGTTATAATCATGTTTTAAAAAACTACTTTCAAGTACTTGGATTGGACCTAAAATTTCTGGTAGTTTGAAGAATAAAGTTCTAATATTTGAAAATAGGTGAAATGTTTTTGCAAACATTTGGTTTTTTTTCAAGCACCTCAACATTGAAGTGGTGAAAATTTTAATATATATATTTGGCTAATTAAGTTTTTTTTCATAATCAAAATCATCCCCAACTTCAAAAAAATGACGTAAGTGTTGGGGATATTTTTTTTCAAGTCCAAATGATATGACACAAATTGTTTTGAAAAGCTAGAGGGAGGTTAGAGATGCCCATAAAATAAACTAAAAGTTTCATTTTTTTTTGAAATGCTAGAGGAAGGTTAGAAGTTTGAAAAATTATTTTTTTCATGTTTTCAAATAGAAAACAAGGTAACAAGTATGTACAAAATATTTTTGTTTGCATTTTAATGGTAGATGCCATAAACCCTAACAACTATACATAGTAAAAAATGTAACCATGAAAAGGTTTTATTGAGGAATAAAGATTTAGCTAGGAAATAAACATGTTTTGTTGAGAGATAAAGGTTTAGCCAAAATGAAATAAAAGTTTTGTTAAGAAATAAATGTTTAGTCAGAAAGACAAAAATTTTCGAAAGGCAAGAAATAGAGGTTTGTTAGAAAGAGATGTAGGTTTTACCAAGAGATAGAAGTTTAGTTAAGAAGGAAGAGATAAAATTTTTGCCATAAGAAAATACAATATAAATAAGTAAAGGGTTGATTGTCACTTGACAAGTAGGGCCAAAATATAGGTCAGTAGGATAACTAGGTCAAGAGGATAACTAGGTAGGAGGGTAGTACTGAGGTTAGGTTTGGCAAGAAAAGGGCAAAAAAAGGAAGGTTAAAAGTTCAGCAGTCAAAAAAGGTTGACTATGGTTCATGTTATGTACTCAAACATGTTGGGTATAGACAAGGGTATTATTGGACCACCGTATGGACTAATAAGGGTATCATAGGAGTACAAATAACAAGGTTATACCAGTCCAGGTCAGATTCTCAATACCAAGATTACTACCAGGATTCCGTTGATATACCCGCCCACACACCCACCCAACACTGGTTTCAATCGATCTTGGGTGTGTAATCTTGAGGGTTTAGGGTTTAGGCTTTGGCGGGTAGGTAAGAATTGCTGGTTCTGATAGCTTGTAAGATCCGAACCAAAACCCAAGTCTGATTTTCAAAATCAGAAACCTGATCTTATTTTGTTAAAGAACTGGTGGACCTGGAACTGGGGGGTTCACAGTTCTGTTGAACTGTAGAACTGGACCCAGAATTTGGTACAAAAAGGTGACTAGAACTGGGAGTGACCTCGGTTGGTTCAAATCCAGATTAGTAAGAATGAGGCCAGAACCAAGTCTGATTTTCAGAACTAGAACCAAAACCAGAATTTATTTTTTAAAGAACCAGACACACAAAACTGGATTCCCAGTTCCATTTATGTGTGGAACCTTAACCGGGCACAAGATAGTTTTAATTCCAGTGACGATGTTTCATGGGGACTGGTTTATGTAGGATGGGTATTTTGGCGATTGTTATTGTGACAATTCCAGAGTCATTTCGGATTATAATTTGTCATAGATCAAATTCCAATTCAGAATCGTTTTTTTTTTTTGTTGTCTATCTTGCACCCTTTCAATGTTTTTATCTATTTGTATTTTGTTGTTTTTCTCACATTTTTTCAATGTTTTTATCTGATTGTATTTTGTTGCTTTTTCTCACATTTTTTTCAATGTTTTTGTCTGTTTGTATTTTGTTGTTTTTCTCACATTTTTTCAATGCTTTTGTTTATTTGTATCTTGTTGTGAACTTATCTAATGAATTGGACTTTCATTTTTAACATTTTTGACTATTTGTATCTTGTTGTGAACTTATCTAATGAATTGGACTTTTATTGACATTTTGCCTATCAAATCAAGAATGTAAAAACAATATTAATGAAACAAAAAATGACATATAATGAAATTTACAAAACATCATCTTTTAAAAAGACAAAATTGATTACAACAAAATTATTATGTTCAACAAAAGAAATAATTTAATCATCGTTGTTGCTGGTAGTGCGAAGCAGAGTGGAGCCCAAATTGTTTTTTCGAAGAATGTAACCCCATGATCTTCATAAAAGTAAAGAACTGCCCAAGACTGGTTAAAACTTAAAACTACCTGATGTAGCAAGGAGTGCACAACCAGAAAAAACAGAAAAAACTGCATTGTCTAGATTTGTGTCTGAAAGTACCAACTACAATTAGTGGAACATGCCAAGAGGTTTGTTGATCAGCTTTTCAGTCTTCACAGCCAAATGAGCTTTGGCATACATGGCTCTGAATAGTTTAGGGAATCACACCCCACTTATATATATAATGTGTGTGTGTGTGTGTGTGTGTGGGGGCCATTGTTGACAAATTGTCTTTGAGATCCACAAGTAGTTTAGCCTGATATATATGAACAAGAACAAAGAACAAAGTCTCTGAGAGCACCCAAACTTTTGGACAAGCATAAATAATAACATTAGATGTTAGTTCAGTGACTAAAGTTAGCCAACAATCAGAGTGTGTCATGTGAAGGGATTTTGATCTTCTTTGGGTTTGAAGCTCAGACTGCAAACCCCCCAAAAAAAAAAGCTCCTATAATATTTGCTAGTACAATAGAAAACAAAATTCATATAAAATTCGTACAAAATTCGTATATTCCACAATCCATTTTGATATCTGTCGAACATTCATTTCTTGATGGTGCTGGACACTAACTACCGTAATAAAGAAAAGACCACAAAACTGAGCTTGGAGGGAAGTTTCTGCTTTGAAAGTTTTCAGGCATTGTCGTGTATAAGTCCTCAAGAATGGTGTTGCACATCCTACTACCACTAGAATGGAATTCTTCTCTCTGCTCAAATTCTTTGGCAAACCCAATTTTACATCAAAAAATTTGGGAGGTTAACACTCCAATTACTCCAAAAATTAATAAGTTCACAATACCAGGGCACCTTTGCCCATTCAAAACCCAATAATTCTATTTGCTAACAGTGGTGATCTGAGAATCCAATTCAACATTAACAGTATAAACTTGACTCATATTGGGATAGAAAAGACCCCAATGTCGCTCGGAAACGGGACCTGGCTTAAGGTCCTCATTGAACAAGGCAAAAATGTAGGTGTCAAATGCAACTCCAGGTCTGAGTGGAGTTCCAAGAGGTGGTTGACTGTTAACATGCTTGATTAAATTGTTGTTATAAATGGCAGCATTTGTCGCACTTGCTCCAATCTCTGTAGGGTCACCCATTGAGGGCCACCCACTCTCAGTGATGACCAATGGAATATCACTGTAATTCAGAGACTTCATGGCATATATGGTAGCATCAATCATGGCATCTAACAAGCATGAATAGTGAAGCCCTGTATTTGCATCAGTGAACCCAGTTGTGTTTGGCTCGATCAAGGCGAAGTTGAGGCTAATGTGAGTACCCCCATCAGCTAGATAGGCAAAGTAGGGATACACATTCACCATGAAATGAGATTGTGTCGAGTCCAGAAAATTCAGAAGAGGAGCCATGATGGATGTTGCTATGTTGGGTTGAAAAGTGCCAGCTGATGGTGGGTATGAAGTTGCTAACACTCCCATTGGATGTGGTGTTGAGATTTTGATATTGTCATCCAAGTCATAGTAGTGAAGTCCTGAGTACAGTTGCCACATGGCTGGCACAAGTGCTGGCCAAATACTCGGGTCGCCACCAAGAATCTGATCATAAGGAAAGAAAAAAACAAGGTTGCAAAATGCTATCAAAACTCATACAATAACAAACATGAAGCTCAGATAAAATTATATCTACTTCCAGGATCTGCTTAGTTTCAGTACAAAAATTATGAAGACTTTGAAGAATGATAATGACAACAAAGAACTCTCATGACAAAAGACTAAGCACCCAATTTCAAAAGAGATACCCAATAACAGGACCAGACAGCAAATATGTTCAAAAGTCTGATTCAAAGCAACCAGACCAACCCGGAATCCAGACAGGTTCATACAGAAAGTACTCATCATTCAATTGAGCTTGCATTACGGCACATCTGCTTTGTTGACAGACCAGACACATGAGGGAATTTGATCAAACTGCTGCAACAAAAATGCTGCCAGGAATATTGGTGGAATTGAAGGAATATATATCAGAAACTGGATTTTGGGTGTTTAAGTACTAAAATTTACCTCATTTCCGACCATGATGTTAGTGATCTTTGTTGCAGGGAAAAAGGGGTTGATGTTGGTATGAACCCAAGTGCGAGCGGCAACCTCACTGACTGCAAGAGAAATGATTTCATCATTTGGCACACACACAACGACCGAGATGCCAGTGTTTGCAAATGCATTGAGTATTGTCTCATTTGTGTCATAAATCTTCACCATTTTGAAGCCTAATTGCTGCACAAGACTTGACACATGCTGTGGCTGTGGTAAGTTATCAGCTACTTGCCCATAGTTGATTCCCACTGTCCCTTCTGCATCATCATCACATCATCACAGTTAGTAGTCAATACCCCAGTCAGCAGAAGATTCTGAAGGAGGCAGCTGCAAGCATCCAAACTGCCATGAGATCATCAAACTCTACAAGCGCCCAAACTTTGAAACATCCAAACTGCCACAAGCATCCAAAGAGTAGCATATCTACATTGTAAGATCAATGATCCCTCTGACATGGGTACTCTCTGATCACATCCTCGACTCACAAGCTGCTCTGCATTTCGGTTTTGCGTCGACAAACGAGCTGAGTACCAGTCCTCCTGCTGCAGCTTGGCTTTGACATAGCTATGGCTCGGAGAACTGGGCTTCAAAATTACCATTCTCCTTGATGTGTATGAAGGAGACTACTGGGTCAAGAACAGTACACAGTTTTCTACAACAAATGTACAAGATGCTGCACGCAATGAACTCTCTAGTTCCCACTTCCTCAGCTGCCCTCCTCTTCCCTCAAACACATTTTTCCAGTGGGTCTGAGTACAACATTGAGTCAGGAAATCAAGCTAATATAAACAGCACGACACGAATTCGGAAACACTGAATATTCGACCATTGCATTGAAAGGACGATCAAACATACCAGCGCAACGGAGGCATAGAAGCTGGCAGAGCAGGAGCAGGAGCATCGCAATGCAGGTCGTCATCACTGAAGAAGCTCCTGATGAAAAACCAAAGCAGCTGCTTCCGGCTCTAATGCCTCCGCCCAGTCCAAGTCCACCACCCACCTTCGAAACGCAAAACACCTGCAACACGGAAAGATGTATATAGGATTTGATTCAACGAGTTCTTCTCAAAGATTTTGAGATTCTCAAACACAACACGAGTCAATGGTTTCCGAAGACGCCTGCATACAATACATCATCTTTCTGGAGTTTGCTCAGAGACTTCAAGGCAAAATGTGGTGTCTAGAGAGAGACAGAAAGAGACGGGAAAAAGTCCCCCCACTCGCTCCGGACGCTACCACGAGCTGACAATGACAGTAGTACCAGACACAACCCAACGGCGTATTGTGTGCGGACGGACGGACGGACGGACGGCGCGCGCCGCAACGGGACACGCGAGAGAGAGAGAGAAGAAATCGCTCGCACGAGAGCTGCTGCGGTGAAGAGACTCGTGCGACACTCGCGAGCCAAAGACGAAGAAGAAGAAGAAGAAGGCCGCCGAAAGAAAAAGGGGCAAAAGGAAGGGCCTTTCTTGTCCCTGTTACAAACAAATGCACACTTAAATGCTGTTTTAAGTCCAACTATGTTTTTCCACACTTTTGTACAAATTGTGAACTTTTAATTGTGTAACATAAATGTGCTTTTAACTTGAAATGGTACCAAAATGCATTTTGTTCACATTGTACACAAATAGTTATGTTAATTGTGCAACATAAGTGTGCTTTTAACTGAAATGGCACTAAAATACATTTTGCTCACATTGTACACATTGGACACAAATAATTAGTATAATTGTGTAACATAAGTGCGCTTTTAACTGGAATTGTGCTCAAATACATTTTGCTCACTTTGTACACATTGGACACAAATAATTAGTATAATTGTGTAACATAAGTGTGCTTTTAACTGGAATGGTACTAAGATGCATTTTGCTCACATTGGACACAACAGTTTGTGTAATTGTGTTTAACATAAGTGTGCTTTTAACTGAAATGGTACTAGAATACAAATTTTGCACACATTGGACACAATGGTAGTGTAATTGTGTAACATAAGTGTGCTTTTAAATGAAGTGGTGCTAAAATACTAAAATACATTAAGGAACTTCTTATACACCTTTGGCTAATGTTGTGTAGTGTACAAGACTTAAGTACATTTTATACACTCTGTTATTGTAATTGTGTAACCTAACGGGGGCCTTTATTATTGCAAGTTCCTATGGTGACATTGTGATCATAGCTCCAATTCCCTAGTAAATCACTTAAGTTCAAGTGGGACTTAGTATCTCTCACCTTGGATTTTGGCCAATGTATCTATAGTACAATCTTGCACTTCCTGTTGTTATGGTGATTGTGTTCACACAACTTTGTTTTTGTGTCTAATATTTTGAGTTGTCTTGCATTTGTGATGGCTCCAATTCCCTTGCATGTAAAGTCAACTATGTCTCTCACCTTGGATTTTGGCCAATGCAGCAGAAGTTGCTATTGGGGTTAATTGTATCACATAATTGTGCTTTTTTTTTTTTTGGGGGTGGTCTCATTGTAATGGCTCTTAACAAACTCATCGACTACAAAGGCTCACCTCGATGAAACCCTCCCAAACTTAATAGAAAGAAAGCACCCAAGAAAGGGAGAGAAAAGGAAACAAGGGGCAAGGACTGAAGTGCAGGCAAGCAAACAGCCCAACAAAGGCGAGCCACAAGGAGGAAAGGGAACCACTAAGAACCGAACCCTCCACCAATTGCATGAAGCAAATCAACTAAGCTCACCTTCCTTTCAGTGGATGTCTGAAGTATGCATTGCAGTTGTTGATTGTAGTTGTGGTAATATAAGTGAGTGAGTTATTTAAGTGAGTTCACTATGACAAATCTCAATTTCCTGGGGCAACTCAACTAAGTCTCTCACCTTGCCTTCGACTTCATGTCAGTCTCAAATTTGCTTTGTTTTCTAGCTTAGATGTGAAAAACCCCAAAGGAGAGGGGGGTGGGAAAAAAAAACAAAACAAACAAACTAGGGATTCCACTAGCACAACTCTGTGGGATTGTTAAGATGAGCATTTGAACCACAAGCTGGAATGCTGCTGATTAAAGCTGTAATTTAGAGATTGAGAGAGCCTCTTCCAATTGGGTGGAGAGCACACATGTATATTACTAGTTTTCTTTCTTCATGTGTGCGTTTGTGGCGCTGTTTTCTGGGGGAAGTTTAACTTGTTCCATAGTTAAATTTTTTTCACTTAATTCTGACTCTCATCTTTGATCCAGTTTGTGTCGCAAAGTGGGCGTCACCAAGTGGGAATTATTATGTGCGTCTGTAACGGGCAGACAAATTTCTAGTTCAGCCTTTTACCTGTCATAATAGTACCCTTTGCGACCCAACTTGATTTCAATAATGTTTAACAAATCAGGTGGTGGGGGTTGAGGGTTGCAGAAAAATCCAGCTTTGTCTGATCATCTGTCATAATGGTACCCTCCCGCGACCAGTTCCATCGTGTTAATCCACAGCAGTTTGGATTTATGTTTTCTTTCTTCCAAATTTTCTTTGTGCTCCCTCTGAAGAGCAGCATTCTAGTATTCCATGCAACTCAAGATAATGCATTGTCGAACATGTATGACCTATGGATGTCACACAACTTGATGTATATGACCATTGGATGTAAAGTCCCTTGGATGTATGAATGACCTTTGATGTTTGATTGGCAACTCAAATTGACATAAGCTAATATTCAAGCTCAATGGTATTGGTGCCATTTTAATTTTCGGCATAAAATGATGCCAATTAATCCATGAAACACATCCCAAGTATAGTCTACCTGCTTTTCACTTGCAGTGTCATTTGTTTCAATTTACATTAAATTTTTTCCACTAAGATATGCCCCTTGGCTTGCTTATCGGAGTGATATAAGACAAGCAATTCACTTTTTTCATGGATGGATTGGCATCATTTTATGCCAAAATTAAAATTGCACCATTAAAAATGCAAATTATGGATCATTGCCATATGAAATTTAATGACAATTTTTTTATATAATTCAAAATACGGACACTTTGTGAACTTGAGTTAATATTGTCTATAAATCTTTAGCGTTGGATCCATGTAATGCAAACTTAGGGTTGCATTGACTACATAATGTTTTTAATTTAATTAATTAAAATTTGTTATTTTGTGTGTCATATATGCCATCTTTTAGCATTTTGTTTTAAAATCCTTTCATTGATTGATAATTGACTTCCTATGGTAACTTAACACCGCTCTTTGAATCTTCTGAGCTTCATGAAAAGCGAGCCTTCCCTTGTAATTACATATTAGGGAATCAATCCTCGAGCTCTCACACTTCATGCATTCATCCTAATTGCTCAAGTGAAGCTCTCCCTCATTTTGATTGTCTTCAAACCTTTAGTTTTTCTTCTATAAATGTTTTTGGGCCTCTATCCCATGTTCGCTCATGTCTTAAATCCAATGGAAGAAGGCCAAAGTGCCTTTAGAGACTCTTTGGAATGGAGCTTCCATAGGCGTTGTCATGAGTCTCCCATTTCATTCCCATGACATCCAAGTGGTGGCCTTGTGCCCCATGCTCAATGCAATGATAACTGTAAACTAGAGAACCTATTTAATTTTGGTTAACGTTCAAGTTCAATGATGACAATCATCAAAGAACCATTTGAAGGTTTGATGAGCAATATTTTTGTCACTGCCTCCTCGAAGAGACATAAATAGTTCATCATTGACACCGATTCAAATGATTTAAGATTATAGAAGAAGGGCTGCAATACAGAAGTTGAACAAAATATTATGAAGGGATTCCTCCTATCTTTTTGAAAAATGTTATACCTAGTCATGTTTTAGTTGAGTTTGAATTCCCATTTAATGTTTTGTTCCTAGTTCTTCAATTGTTTAGTTGTGTATGGATTAGAAAACTATACTAGACAAAATGATGTATAGAATTTTTTTCCCTTCCATTCTTAATATTGACATTCATTTTTCTCCAAGCACTTGCTTGACTATGTGTTCAGGAGTGTGATCAAATGCATTTATGTGAGAGACAATAATTTTTTTATTGGCAATATTTCGCCAACAAGCGAAATTAAAAATCCAAATATAAACAAATGAAGTGATTTGGAGGGTTTCAATTGCCAGAAGTGAGAAAAAAATAGTAAAAACCGCCTAATTCCTATATTTGGTTTTCAGGGTGAAGCCATAAATACAGAAGGTTTATTAAAAGTTCTATACTTCATATCTGGTTTATAGCCAGATTTGGCTAAAATTTCCTAAGGATGAATGCCAATTTTTTCTACATCTTCCTTTGGATGATTGCCACTTAGACTAGAGAAACAAATTCCTAAGAAAAACATTGGTGACACTGCTTATAGCCAACACAATCGGATACATTATTTTCTAAAATTATTAATAGCCAAAAGGGATGCATTTTTAAACATCCCACAAACATGACTTTTTTTCTTTGTTTGTTTCTTTTTTAAAAAAAAATTGTCAAGTAGGTGGATTGGTGATCATCCATCCGGAAGAGGAATGAGCAAAATTTGCCTAGAGGTCAGACAGGAATGTAGAAAATGTTTAGAATCCTCCTTTGTTCTGGTGACCTCCATGAACTCATTATCTAAATATGGCTACTTCTAACTTTTTTTTCTCTCAAAATATGGCTACTCCTAACTTTTTTTTCCTCAAAATATGGTGACTTTTGGACATTTTGTCAAAACAAAACCCCTTTGTACACTTCACAGGAAACTTTTGTTTTTTGTTGCTGTGGTGCAAAATTTCACCCAAAAAAAACAAACATAGTGAGCCAGCCACAAATGAAAGAACTCTGATTCTAAAATGATGATATGATCAATGGAACTACCACAAGGTCTGTCTTTTTTTAATAGTTGTAGAATTTAAAAAAGAAAGACCTTGTGGTAGTTCCATCAAAAAGAGGATCACATCATCAAACATAGTATCCAACAAATTCACCCTGAAAGGAGTATCGAAGGTTGTGGCCAAGACATATAGGTGTAATGGATCCCCATCATAGTAGCCATAGGAGCAAAGGACAATTAAGCCATGCAATTCCATCGCCTTTGCTTCTATTAGGTAGTCAGCCTCACTAAATATTTTACTGCTCAACTTGAGCTTAGAATGGTGGAAGCTTTGCATCTTTCGCAACAATGACATTGAAACTTGCTTCAAACTTTGAAATGGTGAAAGCTTATGTCTTTTGAGCCATAATGCTTCCATTGAAACTCATTGTTTGAGGAAAGTGATAAGGGGTGACAACGGTGACCTTAACCCTCATTGAACCCTATTGATGACTCTTGCATGCTAGCCTCACCTGTTTCACTCACCTGCTTCACTCAAGCACTTGTCAACAAGCACCAACACATTGACACCAATTACTTGAAAAACTCCAAAATTTGTTTGTTCAACAATCCTCATGGTCAATTTCTTGTGATCATCTGCAACTTCAAGCAAGGTAATGTCAAGCACACAAATAATGGATTCAAATATTTCATCATCTTGATCTCCTACTCACTAATTGAAAGCTTGCTAGGATTGAAGCCATGGAAGAAATGTAGAACTTGCTTTTCTTGTGTGACTATCAAATATCATAGTTCCCTCTCCATAAGAGTTCCCATGAGATGCATGACTCAACTATTGCATCAACGCATATCTGATTCTTCAGCAATCTGATTCTCGTCAGATTTAGTGATACATGGAGCAATACAAATCACTAAATCAAATCAAATCACAAGTTCTTCGAACTCAATATGCTATTTCTGGCAAAGGTTCTTTGTGATTGTTAACAAAAGAAATAGACATGAAACCAAAAGAACTATGCATGCATATCAATTTTGGCACTTATCTATTGAGCTCTTTAAGATTGTGGAAAAATTCTTCTTAGATACTCTCTGCTAGAAACCTACAATACACAATATATAGGTAAACTGCACTTTGCTATACTCCAAGGTATACAAGTGAGGAAAATAATTGGAAGGTAGGAGATGAGAGTTTGATAGATATTCTGGAATAGAGGAATTGATGGTCAAACTTACACTGTAGCCCTTTGGAGCAATCATCACACATGGCTTTGTATAGCTTTTGTCTTGTGTTTGTCAATCTATTGATATTGTAGGAGATCTTTCCTTCATCCCATCTCTTTCATTTCTCCAGATACACCAACCATTAGGAAATAGCACATCCAAGAGAGTGTGGAAAATATTCACACTATACACATGCACCCAGTTTGCAACAAAGTATAGTAAAGCTACTGCAAGCTTTAGATGTAGATTATTCCACTGTAGGTGGTACCCACTACAGTGGATCGTCTCTAGAGTGAGTTGAAAAGTTGAGGTTTTTCATGATCGGAAGAAGAAACCAAGACATCAAAATCACTCACAGTCCACTCAGCGGTGTAAGGTAGTGCACTCTCGTAGACCTCAGTGCCGACATCAATTGATGGCCACGCCCTTGTTGCTGGCTCTGTCCCAGGGTCCTGTCATCAAAAAAAAGATTTTACTTTCAAAAACTCTGAGGTACTATGGCAAAAAAACAACGTTCTTGCAAAGAAGCTTTGCCAATGGATGATCCTTAGTCTTTGAAAGGGGAGAGACTAAAAACATTCACAACTAAAAGCCTTAAGGGAGAGAAAGAAAAATAAAACAATCAATTTAGGGTTTAGAGCTTAGGGTTTAGGAAGATTCACCTGGTAAAAATAGAGGCGATTTGAGAGAGCACCCACATCCAATACCCATGTGCGAGGGTCACCAACCCAACCTTCGCCTTTCTTGGAAGGATAACCATGAACAGCCCACTCAGGGTGTGGAAGTAGTTGGACAAGCTCTTGTGCCTGTGGGTTGCTGTAAGGGTCACACACATCGAGTGGTGCCACTGCATGTGCTGCATTGGGTGGTGAGCAATAGAGATGGTATGCTGAATATGGAAACCTCTTCTTGTCAGTGCGATGGATTTTGGTTCCTTTTGTGTCAATATGGTAAGGTGGGCAGTTATTGAGGCTCCAGGGACTGTTGCAATACAATATCAGATAGACATTTTGTTGTCTTCATGAGCAACTCATGAAGAAAGTAAAACAAAGAAAAGAATATTTGAAAATTGGAGAGAAATCTGCACAACAACAAACACTTTGAAGAAAGAAATGTCACATGACAACAAGTGCAGTTGGAATCATTAACCTTATGAGAGTTGCTCACAAAGTGTCAGACCATCTCCAGAGCTTCATCATGAATTATACAAGCAGGCATGAGAGAAACAAAAAATGTTTTGTCCAAACCTGCACCAGGCTGATGTTTTGGGGTTGATGATCATTTCGACATAACGTGTGACATCTGTGTCAAGATCACCATCACAAGGTTTGCCATTGTTTTTCCAACAACCTCCGATGTCGATCAAGTAGAACTGGCTCGCTGGACCTCCTCCCTGGATCACATTGAGTGTCAGGGTGACCTTGAAATTTGGTGAAACTGGAACCTGCATAGTAGTAACAGAAAACTGGATTTCATGAGACCTGCTCTCATGATCAGATCTGAGACTATACACATAGAAATCATAGCTGATGCTCCAAGACTTTCTCTCTTCTCTGTATGCCAGAGAATTGAGGAGGAGAAATGTTGCAGCAAGAGAGCTGGGAAGTCCATGGTCTCCATGGGTGGTAGGTACACATACCTGCTTCATCATGCCACGAGTCTCCCATGGATAGCCACCAGATTCACCAGATGTTGCATCAGCCCTAAGGTAGAGCATGAGCCATGGATACTTTCGAGAAACTGACAGACGATGAGTGAAAATCCAGCTGCCAGAAGTCAGGTTCTTCTCCCAAGCAACAGAGAAGTAAGAAGAAGAAACATCAGCAGCAGAGGTGGTGGCAGCAGTGGCAGCATGAGAAGTCATGACAGTACTACTACCACTCTCCTCCACATCATAAGTGCCATAGAAGCTTCCAGCTAGAGAAGCCTGTGCAGAGGAGGAGGTGACAACAACACCATTGTTGTTGTTTCCAAGAGTTGTTGTTGACCAGTTGTGATACACCAATGGCTGGTTCATACAACCAGGGCCAAAGCATAAAAAGTTTGATTCCTGCTTCTTGTTTGAGACAACCATCTGTGGAAGAAGAAAGGATTTCTTCAAAGGTTTTGAGGTATACGATTTGCAGAGACTGGACTTGGTATCAAAGTTGCCATTCTTGAGCATGATCATCCAGAAATGCCAGGGTTGTTGTTGCTTCCTGTGTGAAATATCATCATCTTCTTCTTCTTCTTTGCAAAGTGATGCTAAGTACTTCTCCTTCTCAACAACATACACATCTGCATTGTGCGAATTCTCAAACACGCCTGTTGGGAATGGATCTCCTGTCTTCAACTGATTGTCAGCTTCACTCACCCTATTGACCGAATTGCAAAGCTTCAACCCCTCTGAGTCTGTGATGATGATGATGATGATGATCACAGAAACACCACAAGCACAAAGTCTAGTTTCATGAGAAAATTGCTGCAACATCAAATTACTGCAAAAGCTCAAAGGATCTGGTTTAAGACTGTGTTCAAGTACCTACTCTCAAGCAATGACCTAAAAGGGGAGAGAGAGAGAGAGAGAGAGAGAGGAGGATCCAGTCAGAGCACAAAGCAACAGAAAAGAATTGTGTTCACTAGCAAAGATCAAGCAAGAGTAGGAGATTTGAGTGCAGAGTTTTTGCCTTTGGAAAGCAGATTGCAATCAAGATCAGCACAATCAGCCCACCTGGGGCTTGGAGACTGGGGAGGAGAGTCTTCTTCCCCAACTCTGTTGCAGAAATTCCATCCCTCCACTGCCACTCTCACCTTCTGGCTCTTCATTCCCGGATCACCTAAAACACTTGATTCCTTCACTCTCTTCTGGCTGTTCATTCCCAGATCACCCAAAACACTTGATTCCTTGGTTCTCTTCATGGTGAGAAAATTCTCAGCATCAGCATTGTCATGCAGCACCAAATTCACCATGGAGCTTCTTGCTGCTGCTTGTGCAGCAAGTAGCACAAAAAGACATGGCAATAAAAGGAACAAAAGCATGAGAAAAGTGCCAACGAGGGGATGCAAGCCATCCATTGCCATTGCTAGGGTTTCAGTTCTTGTGTGCTTCCCTCCTTCCTTTCTTCCCCTTGCCACAATGCAGGCTAGATCTTTTGGTCCTCTTCTTCTTCTCACAAAGTCTGGTGATATTGAGATCCTTCTCCTCTTCTCTGCAGTCTGAAGAGAATGCTTTCCTCCTTACTATTGAAAAAGTTTTTGGGTGCTCAAAGAATCTGCAATTTGAGCAGCCATGGAGGAAAATGTTTCCCTTCTCTCCTTACCCTCTGTAATCGTGTACACAGCAATCAATTTTACTCTTGAACTACTTCTTCGTCGTCCTGGATGTCGTCGTCTTCTTCTAGCTTTTATGGAGAGCTTGTACTGCTGGGAAGAAGAACAACAAGAAGATGACACCAACTGCAAAGCTTCCTCATGCTGTTCACATATCTGATGTCCACTGATGCAGCCTTCTTCACCGGCCAACAACAACAACAACAACAACAACACCTTCAACAACACCTTCTTCTACAACATCTTCTGCAACAGCTTCTAGTTCTACAACAGCTTCTTTTTCTTCTGCAACACCTTCCTCTTCTACAACAGCTTCTTCTTCTTCTGCAACACCTTCCTCTTCTACAACATCATCATCATCTTCTTATTCTTCTAGCACCTTGTAACTGGGCAACCAGAAAAAAAGCTTCAAATTTTGGAAATGGGTTTTCGGACCTACTAGGATATCACCGAATTGCAAGTCTGAATTTTTACACAACAATATCAACAATCCGGCAACAAATTGCAAGTCCCAATTTTTCCACAACAACAGCAATCTGACCAAATTGCAAGTCCCAATTTTTCCACAACAACGATAATAATGCGAACCAAATTGCAAGTCCCAAATTTTTGCACAACAACACCAATCCGACCAAAAATTGCAAGTCCCAAATTTTCCACAACAACAAGAAATCCGACCACAAATTGCAAGTCCGGATGTTTCCACAACAACAACAATGCGCCCACAAATCGCAAGTCCGAATGTTTACAGATAAAAATCCGAGCGGACATCACAAATTCACATAAAAACAGCGCAAATAGGTGGCAAGGTTTTCTTTTCTTTTCCTTTTTTTTTTGGGCGAATTTTCGCACTGTGGCGACAAAAGCTTTTGGAAATGGGGAGTTAGAGGAGGTGCACATTGTTTTGTTGCAAAATCCTTGGATGCCAAAGAAGAATAGAAGTAGAGAATTTTATTTGTTCAATTACATTGCCAATGAAACTTGCTAGAGCCCTTACCATGCATTGACAAGCATTTGTTGGACAATTTTTTTGCGTTGAATGGTGCACAATAGCAAGTTGAAGTCCATGTTATACAAAGATGAGGTGCATCATGTTGCCACTCAATTGAGCAAGTAGAAAGTTTGCATAACAACACTTGAGTCTTGAAAAGGCCTCATTTCTTACAATCCTTACTTTGCATGGAATCACATCCATGAAGAAGCATGTGCTATAAAATGAGTTGACACCTACTTGGACGAAATACAAGGTAGATTGTAAGAGATTAGAGGAGGGAACTAGTGAAGGTTGATAGAAGACAAAGAAGAGATTCTTTTTATTAGAGATTACAAATCTTTTTGGGAGTCAAAAACGCTATCAAAAGAGTGAGCCTACTCAACAACAATTCTCGAAGGACCTAGTGATGTTAGTTGCAAAGGGAAATGAAACTCTATATGTAGTGGCTCAAGCTCATGGATGTAAAGGCTAATTATGCACCAATACATAGCAAGGTTGGTTTTCCACCTTGGAAACAACTTGTAAGAGAGCATCTCTTTACAATGTTATAAAAGACTATGGAAAGATATCTTTTGCCTACACTACTTGCTCAATGTGCCACAACAAGTATCACATTCGATTTGTGCATGTTAATAACTAGATTTGATACTTTTGTTTCAAGATCATTAATTTTATCAATGGTCAATGAATGCTTTGTTATGTGAATGATGGTTTTTTTTGAAGTTTCAAACATCATTGGAGCTCTTCTAGAGTTAAATGAATGAAACCATTGTTGGTTGAATTATAGTTTCAACAAATAAAATTCTTGCATGTTAATCCTTGAACATTAAGACAATGTGAATTTGCAATGAAAAAATCCCATATTGAGCTTGTTTGATGTTCAGGGGTTAAGGATGAAAAGTTAAATGTGAACATCCTTGTTGTTACCAATGTTTGGCGTACCAATGTCATGTGAATCATTGTATATTTTCCAACCTTGTCCCAGTTCATGATTTGGCCACATTATGTCCAAGGTGTGCTAATATGCAATGGATGATGCTAAGTTATGTTATAGCATGAGGGTGGTTTCTTTGAAGGAAGCATAAATTGCTTTGCAAAAAAGTTTATTTGGCAAAAAAATTTCCTTGCACCAAGAAAAGTGGCAAGGATATGCACAAATGGGAGGTTGTATGGGTTGAAATTGGGTTGCCTTTGAGGAAGTTAGGGACAATATAGTGAAAATTTACTTTGTTTCCAATGCAATTTTATTTCAAAAGATTTCAGAATATGCTTTAAACATCACCATTTGCTATAGTTGCCAATCATTACAATTGTGTTAAATGGACTTACATGGGCCATTGCAAGGGCAATTACAAAAACTTTTAAGCATGTTGTGCATCAAGGTGTTTCCAACCAAACAATAGGGCATTGATTTTTGTCAAATACAATATTTGTTACTATTACCTTGCTTGTGAACCTTTTAGGTTTATGGGGAGTTTGATTAAGAGTTAGGAATTTGCCTTATAAAAATGGATGTTGAAGTGATTCATGCAATGTAACCTTTCTTGACATTTTGTGTGGTGTTCAAGGCAACATCAACACATAGCATGTTAGTTTTGATCCTTGACAAAAAAAAGTAGTGAAGATTATGATACAAATGTGGTGTTTCCACATCTAATCAATGTTTTAAAGTTTGTCAATCTTGGTCATGAGAATGGTCGTCATGCAAAACCATCAACCTCCAATTTTTCATTGTGTGGGGTTCTTGCTTCAACATAGGAAGCTATTAAAGGTTTATTCCAATTGGAGTTGCCATTGTATCAATGATTTGCAATTTTTAAAATTGACTTGATATCACCTTTGTTGTGGTGGAAAGAACATGAAGCACAATTTTCGTATGTTGGGGTTTTGGTTTGCCAATTTTTAGACACTTGTAGTTCTCATATTGGAATTGAACATATTTTTAACATTGTGATTGTCATGATCATATTAAGACGTTCACACTTTGATGTGAACAATCTTCACAAGCTACTAATGATTTTAAAAAACTAGTTAGATGGTGCCAAAATCAAATGTGTTATTATGCAAAATTATTGATTTTTTGGTTGTTGAGGTAGAATTGATTGTTGATAATCAAGAATAGTTGATTCAAACTAGGTATTTCAATGGTGATTAACATTTGTTTTTTTGGTAAAATCCTCAAGTTGCATTAGTTGCTTCAAGTGGTGTTGTAAGTTGATATTGATAATTATTGAAGGTTATATGTGACTTTTGGAAGGATGTCAATTTTTTAACAATCCAAAAATTTTCATTTTTATATGAATGTTGGTTTCCATTCATTTTTTATTTTTTTTGTTCTTATAATATGGATCATAGAGTTTGTACTTTCAAATAATGATGCACATAATTACTATCAACTTTTCAACAACAAATAAATAAATATTTTTTGGAATTCTCTTCTTACATGTGTTGTGTTTGCTTGCATATTGAATCCAAACACCAAAGCATGATTCCAATTAAATCATAGATTCTTTTAGTGAAATTTTAACACTTAAACTTTATTGGTATGCTAAATATTTAATAGGAACCAACACTAGTAATTTATTAGATTAAAGCCTTGATAGAGGAATAAAAGATTGAATATTTAAATCCTTGAAATTTTGAATTTTTGTTAAAACCCATATTTCATTATTGGTATAGCAAAATTAAAACACCCAAACATGGCTGGTATATTGAAAATTTAATAGCAGACCAACATTGATAATTTTGAAGATACAAGTTTTGATAGAGCAATAATAGATTGAATAAGTTTAAACCTTTGAATTTTGAGGTTTTTGATAATATCTTTATTTCCTTATTGGTTTTGTCTAGTCACAAGTGCAAGGAATAATCATGCAAAAAACCATGTTAAATTAATTTTAAAAGCCCATTTTGGCATTTTTTGTGTTTTTTTTTAATGCACAACTATGTATGCACATGAAAAATCACCACTACCACATGAATTATCTTATTTTCAACTATTTAAATTTTCTCACTTAAATTTGTTTCATGAAAATGCTATTTGTAAAAAGTAGCCCTAAGAAAATCTTGGGGTCCTTTTTCCTTTTTTGGGTACCCCAACCTTGAATAGACCTAATAAACCAACATTGGTAATTTATAATATAGAAGCCTTCTTAAGAGAATAATAGGTTGAATATTTAAACTCTTGGACTGTGGTTAAAATAATTTTAATTCAAAAAAAAAAAACTTAAACATTTTAGAAATAATTAAACATGGAACCTTGGTGGCAAAAGAATTGGCCACCCACTTTTGCTAAACACATATTGTGAAATTGACATAATTATCTACCATACTTCACATGTAGGTGAAACCTCTAACACTTTGCTTAAAGGTTGGTTGATGAAGACATTAACATGAACATGATGGTTCACAACTCATGGGATTGTCATGGGCTAGGTGTGTTTCCATGAAAAGACACCTACCCAATCATTAGCGGGTTTTGAGCTTTTGATTCTTGTTTGATGGTTTTTTGATTTTGTTATGACCTTTGGTTCTGGGTTTGTGAAAAATTTCAAGATCAAAGAAACTTTGGTTCTAGGTATTAAAAAAAACTCAGATCTATTGGTTCGAGGCTTTTGTAAATGAATCAATGGTTTTCAACAATTAAATATCCAATCAAAGAACCTACCTTGAACCACCAATTTTTTACCAATTCTTTCAAAAAATCATTGTTTGGATTTTTTTTTTTATTGTAAGACTTTTGCAAAAAAAATCTATGAAAAAATTTGAGAAATTTGATGATATTTTTATGTGAAGATGATATGAGGGTGTTTACACAAGCAAGTTAATGATTTCTTTCATAAACGTGAACATGACATGGTTTGCTAAAAGCTTTGGAGGCTTTTAATTATTAGTTTTGCCCAAATTTTACACCCAAGCATAAAACAAACATTAGGTTTTGATGGCAGGTGTTTACAATAAAGGTTTGCCTTATTCAAAAATCTCAAACAAGTGAAAATCGATGGGGGGAAAAAAAGAAAAACAATTGCCCTATTGGGGAAATCCATGGGATAATTTTGCATGTTAATAGTGTATCAAACATTTGTGTATCATTGCATGACCATGACTAGATTTTATTGCCATTTATGTAGCTATCGTGAAATCATGGAGCAAAAATGCCCCATGTCATGACCATGATGCATTTCTTAGGGTTTAAAAGTGGCTATGGTTTGCATTTCTTGGTTTCTTGTTTTTTTTCAATTTTTTGAAAACTATTAATTATGTTGCAATTTGTTTTGATCTTTAGGATTTGGATGAAGGATTTTTTTTGCAAATTAAATGTTTTATTGTGATGTCCATTGAATTTTGATCAATTGGTGGGTGTTTACGTAATTTTTATATGTTAAAAAGTCAAAAAACAAGGAAAAAAAAGAGGAGTTGGTATTTTGGAGAAAAGAGGGTCAAGAAAACAACTTTTGCGCAACCCTTTTTCTTCCGTGTCCCTCCATTTATGCCTTGTTTTTTCTCAACAACAATTTCAAGTAAAAAAATTCCAACATTCAAATTATTCTTGAAAATTAAACAACAATAAACATGTGAAGGTGAATGATGTTGCTAATAAGATATTATTGTCATATTCATTGTTGAACATAAAAATGAAAGATAAAATAAGTTGTGCTTATTTGTATAGGGCAATTTAGTGATGAATGTGCACAATTTAGAGTGGACATAATTACCTCTTTTAATCCACTTGAGTTGTTTGGGGGTTGTACTTTAATTTGAGTGAACTTGGATATTGTTAATTAAGTTTGGCAATGTATTATTTGATGTAATTCATTTTTCTTATCTATTAATGGCATGTATTAATGTATAATGTGGGATCCTATTTTCATATGTTAATATATTGAAATTTCTTTCATGATATTGTTAATTTAATTCTTAATGATCAAGGCAATACATTGAAATATAATTTTTACTATTAATTAATTCAATATTGCAATGTATAGTGGCATATTTTGTTGTATAATATATTCTTCAAATTGGCAAAACTTTTAAGTTGATTTTATAAATCATGCACTTGTGATATTTTCATATGCATCAAGAAACATGTAACAAATAACAATTGGAACCTTATAGTTGAAAAGTGGTCGAAAACATATATTAAGCGTGAATTTGAAAAATACAAATAAATCATGCACCCATGAATTGTGTATTGGTATTTTTTGATACATTAATAGCTACCTTATAATAATCATAAATTTAAAAACATAACAACTTCTTGTCCATATAATTTTGAAAAATTTTCACCTTTGCTTACAAAATACATGTATCACGATATTCACGACAATAACACAACATAATACATGATGACACGATGCATCAATACATTGTGATTTCGATACATTACAAAATAAAAACATAAATATCATTGTTACTTACAATATTTATTGTTAAGTGAAAAAAATTTTTACTAATGATTTCAATTTTTTATTTTATTGAGGTGCTCATATTTTCGACCTAGCACAAGATGCCCATTGATCTCAAAAAAAGTACAAATGTATGCATTTAATAAACACCTACCATCAAAATCGGACAATCATTTTATGCTAGGGCATTTTGTATATAGAGGGTGTCAATAGCTCTAGAAAGATTTTAGGCGGCTTCCATTTTGAGGCAAGTTCTAGAAAGACTTTAGGTGGCTTTAGGCGGCTACCACTTTGAGGCAAGTTCTAGAAAGACTTTAGGCGGCTTTAGATGGCTACCATTTTGAGGCAAGTTATTGTTAACAGGGAAACCTCTTCTTGTAGGCTAAGTGCTCTTTCAACTTCACGACCTGTCTCCTTGTTGGATATACTTCATATGATCAATGAAACTTTTAAGTTATAGTTTATTATTTGAACCCCGTTGGTGGGTCCTCATTCCCTTCTGCCTTGGGTCCTCTTTGCATAAGGTCTTTACCTGATTTTTGTTGATTGTTTGCTTTGGGTCCTCCTTGCATAAAGTTTTTACCCAATTCTTGTTTTGTTGATTGTTTGCTTTGGATCCTCTTTGCATAAAGTTTTTATCTGATTCTTGTTGATTGTTTGCTTTGGATCCTCTTTGCATAAAAAGTCTTTACCTGATTTTTGTTGATTGTTTGCTTTGGGTCCTCTTTGCATAAGATCTTTACTTGATTTTTAGTGATTGTTTGTTTTGGGTCCTCTTTGCATAAGGTCTTTACTTGATTTTTGTTGATTGTTTGCTTTGTGTCCTCTTTGCATAAGGTCTTTACTTGATTTTTGTTGATTGTTTGCTTT